>Ga0315281_10006365_pt1 | contig 16807 bp, 11 predicted proteins | sample YL17G07_0_MG_FD_204540 | JGI IMG/M metagenome (GOLD analysis project Ga0315281, IMG submission 204540) | Sediment microbial communities from Yellowstone Lake, YNP, Wyoming, USA - YL17G07_0 | ecosystem: Environmental > Aquatic > Freshwater > Lake > Sediment | place: USA: Wyoming | collected...
GGCGGGCACCGAACGGCTTGAGGAAAACGGGCAGGAGGAAGTAGAGGGATACCGCCATGTAGAGCGCGAAGAACCCGAAGATGCCGAGGAGGAAGTCGCGGTTCCAGAAGGATTCTACGGCCGACCCGCACGGCGGCGCCGTCTTCTCGAAGGTCATGTTCAGCCCTGCACCGCGGAGGATGGCGAGATTTCCAGCGCTTGAGAATAGGGTTATAGAGGACGCCGCCCCTAAAGTCAATCCCCGTCTCGGGATTCCAGGGACGTGAGTCCGTAGAGTTTCAGTTGGAATTCTCGGCCCGGGCCTCCCCTACCGCTCGACGAGCCATATCACGACGTAGCGTTTGACCACCTGGTATCCGTCCTCGTCCACCTCGACGGCATAATACTTGCCTTTCTTGATCCCCATTCCGTTGGGCTTCAGTGGGATGCGGCCGATGAACCGCCCCTCGCGGTCGAAAACGTCATGGACGAGTTTCCCGCCCCCGGCCTTTTCCCAGGTCTGGACGATAAGAGGTCCCTGATCGTCCAGAAAGAACCGGGTGAAAGCGGAATGGGATTTCGAAAACTCGACCGTGATCCCCTGGGGAATATCCTTCAATTCCCCCTTCTTTTCCTCATCGGTGATATCCACCGGGTCATAATCCCTGGTGATTTTCCTGAAAACCTTATTGCTCTCCGCCCCGAAGGACAGGATTTCATAGCTCGCGGGATAACCGTAGACGACATTATCCTCTCTATCGATCTGCCAGTACGAAATGGCCAGGAACGGATTAAACCGGGCCGGGTCCGGGCCGGGAGAGCTGGCCAGCAAGGCGATCGGATTCCCATCCGGGCCGAGTTTTTTCGTGTCATACCGACGGTTATTGGCATCGAAAACGATTTCCATCACGACAATTCTGCCCCGGGAATCGACCCGGGCGCGGATGGACAGGCCCTTTGTGGACTGCTGGCGGAGGAAGGTCCCGTCGAGCTTGAAATAGGACATCCGCTGGCTGTCATGGTGGACGACCAGCTCGCCAGCCAGCGGGTTGATGGAAAGTGTCATCGGGGAATTGAACTCCCCCGGCCCCTGCCCTTTGCGTCCGATCGTCTTGACGTATTTCCCGGATGCATCGAAAACCTTGACGTTGGCCGCTTTGGAGTCCAGAACAAAGATGTTCCCCGCGTCATCGACGACGAGCGTCCGAATATCTTCGAACGCGTAGTCCCCCTGCGCGTTCGCTCCCCCAAGCGACAGATCTTCTTTGAGCTCCACGACCGGGGTTTTATAGACGGGCTCCTTGGGATTCCTGACCACGGTCACGTCGCCTTCCTTCGCCGTCGTCCCCTTCCACTTGACCTGGGCGGAGGCCGCGACGGCCGGGCCCTGCGCGATCAATGCCAGCCATGCGATGATCATGCCCGCTTTATGAATTTTCATATCTCCCTCCCTTTTTTTACCCCTCTTCCTAAGGGCGTTCATCCTCGAATCTGATATTTCCTGACGGCGAACGTCCCGTCCTTGGACGGCTCGATGATCCAGAGGCCGTCGTCGGCGAGCGCGCACATTTCCGGATATCCGATATTCTGGAGGGCCGCGTCCGGAAGCTGAAGGTAAAAAGCGTCGGCGTAGGTCCCGTCCGCGTCGAACACGTCGATGAGGACGCCTTTCTTTCTGTCCCGGGTCGAGGTCACGGCCCAAATCATGTCCCCGTGGGCGAATAGGTTCGTGACGTCGTTCGCATAGGTCAATTGGGGTTGCGTGTAATGCTTTCCGTCGATGAAGAGTCCTCCTTTCTTCTGCTCCTCGGTCAGCGGCGGAGCTTTGACCCGTTTATAGACCCGCCGGAATTGCCTGAGGACCGTATCGGACGCGGGATCATAGATTTTCAGCAGGAATTCGCACGTGTGCGTCAGGGCCAGATGCGCCCCCTGAAACGGGACGGCGATCAGCTTGCTGATATCAAACATCCCTCCGCCGCCTCCCGGAGATGTCACCACGAATTCTTTAGCCGGGAAGGACGCCAGCGTTTTGGCCTCGCCCGTCGACACATTGAAGGCGATGATTTTCTGGGGAGCGTCAACGATACCGGGCTCTCCTTCGACACGGGGGAAATCCGCGGAATGCAGATACAGGACACCGCGGTAAAAAAGCAGCGCCGTCAAGAACGGCGTCTTCGCCCGGATCGGAGTTTCCGTTTCACAAGTCCCGGCGGCATCGAGCCAGAGCAACTTGGCAGGCGTGCCGGCCTGGACGATCAGGTGCTTCTCATCGAACAGGCACGACACTACGGAGGTCATTTCCCCCGGCCCCTGCCCCTTTTTGAAAAGATTGCGCAGGAATTTCCCGGTCTTGTCGAATCGGAGGAGCTGATCCTTATCCTGGATGAGCACGCTTCCGTCGGGCGCGACCTGGAGTTTATGAGGCCACTTGAAGAAGTAATCGCCGCGCCCTTCATCCGAGATCGCGAGGACCTCGCGGGCCGCGACGACGCGTCCCGCGTTCTTGGCCTTCGGCACGGCGGGATTATCGATAACGGCCTGCGCGGAGGCCGCCTCGAACGCGGGGATCAGAAAAAGAACGCCAAAAACCACTCCCCGAATGAATCTGTGTACTTTGGGCCTCCTTCGGACCGAACTCAATGGGCCGGGGCTGGGCGGCGCTCAGCCCAAACCGCAATCCGCCTCGGCTTGGAACGACGGCCGGGCGCGCTTCCCAGCGTGCAGCGTATGAACATCACCCGCCTCGTCATGCGGTAAGGGCCGAAGCCAGGACGGTTCCCCGCGGAGAGAGCGCAAGCCCGGGCTTCTCGCCCCCATACTTTTATTTATAGCAGCTTGCCGGACGAGGTGTCAACCGATTGCCTTGAATTCGAGCGGACCCCACGTATGAAGAGAAGGCGCTGGCTGTTCGGGGTTTGGGAAAATTAAGCTAAAGGGGATGTTGAAGGAGGGTATCCTCTGATGCTTTGCACAGCCAGCAAAACAAAGCTTGATACTAGTATAGCAGACCGTGCCAGGATATCCAAACTTCAGAGGCCGCGGAGCGATTCGACGAGCTGCCGGGCTCTTTCCGTCAAGGCGTTCCAATCGCCCGCCTCGACGGCCTTTTTATCGACGAGCGCCGTTCCGATCCCGACCGCCGCCGCCCCGGCTTTGATGAACTCATTCGCGTTTTCTATGGTGACGCCTCCGGTCGGCATGAGCCGGATTTGGGGGAACGGCCCCTTGAGGTCGCGGAAATACTGGGGGCCCACCGAGGTCGCGGGGAAAACCTTGACGATGTCGGCGCCCTTGTCCCACGCCGAAACGATTTCCGTGGGCGTGAAGGCCCCCGGCGCGACGAAGGCGTCGTGGGCCCGGCAGGCCGCGATCATCCCGAGGTTCATGATCGGCGAAACGACGAAATCCGCCCCGGACCAGATGGCCGCCGCCGCCGTATCGGCGTCGAGCACCGTGCCCGCCCCGACGAGGACGCCCTCGGGCTTTCTCTCAGCCAGGACGCGAATGATCTCCAAGGCCCCGGGGACAGTCATGGTGATCTCGAGAATGTTCACGCCCCCTTTCCTTAGGGCTTCTGTGACCTCGAATATGCGGTGGGCGTCCGGCATCCGGATGACCGCGATAATCTTGCTCGCGAGGATGGCCTCGCGCGCCTTGTCCCGTCTCATCCCCCCTCCTATCTCCGGACCCGGCCGGACCGGTCGCCCTCGACGAGGGCCTTGACGTCTTTTTCCGTGACGAGGTTAAAATCTCCCGGGACCGAATGCTTCAGACAGGAGGCCGCGACGGCAATGCCCAGCGCGTTCTCGTCCGAAAGTCGCGACGTGAGCCCGTGAATGAGTCCGGCCGCGAAAGCGTCTCCCGACCCGATCCGGTCAACGATGTGCCGGACGTCATACGACGGCCCGACCATGAATTTCGCCCGGTTCCTCAGGACCGCCGACCAGCCGTTATGGTCGGCGCTATGGCTCTCCCGGAGCGTGATCGCCACGCGCGCCAAGTTCGGAAAATCGCTCATGACCCGCCCGGTCAGGGCCTCATAGGTTGCCGCGACGGGCCTTTCCGTTTTCGTGCCGCCGGACATCTCGATGCCCAGGGCTTTCTGGCAATCCTCTTCGTTGCCGACGAGCAGGTCAGCGTGCGCCGCAACCTCCCGCATGACCTCCCGCGCGCTCTTGCCGTACCTCCAGAGCTTGGCCCGGTAGTTGAGGTCGACGGAGACCGTGACCTTCGCGGCCCGGGCCGCTTTCACCGCCTCAATCGTCAAGTCGGCGGCGGTCGCGCTCAGGGCGGGCGTGATGCCCGAAACATGGAACCAGCCGGCGTCCGCCAGAACCGCCTGCCAATCGAAGTCGCCTCGTTTCGCCTCGGCGATCGACGAGCCCTCCCGGTCGTAGGTGACCTTCGAAGCCCTTTGGTTTGCCCCGGTTTCGGCGAAATAGATCCCCAGCCGCCGGCCCTGCCGGAGGACGAACCGCGTGTCCACCCCCCATTTCATGAGCTCGCGGACGGCGGCGTCTCCGATGTCGTTTTCCGGGATCGCCGAGACGTACAGGACGTGGTGCCCGAAAATGGCCAGCGAGACCGCCACGTTGGCCTCTCCCCCGCCGAAAACCGCCTCGAGCCGGGGCGATTGGAAAAGGAGCTCCCTTCCCGGAGGGGAAAGCCTGAGCATGATCTCGCCGAACGTCACGATCGCGGACATCACGCCTCCTTCAGGTCTTCCATACCATAAACCGAGAGCCCAAATCAATGAGCGGGAACCAGTTCACCATCCATCGTCCATTAATAAGGATGGGTGGCGCTGTATTTAAGGCGGAGCCGCGGGGTATGGTTGGAACGTCATGTGCGGCTTAGCGCAAGACGCACTCTGGAGTGGAAGCCATCCCCGAGGCTCCGCCCAAGAACGCGCCGTGCCCGCCCCCCATCGCGGAGTTCCATGTGCAGGTCCGCGGAACCCCGCGATGGGGATTGATTATTCCGCCCGCTTGAGTAAAATAAGACGCACCCCGAAAATGGAGTAACCCGATGGCCGCAAATGTCCGTAATCCCAGATCCCAGGTCCTCGACGTCCTGTTGATCGTCACGGGCTGCGCCCTCCAGGGCCTGGCCTATTCGCTTTTCCTCATCCCCCACCACTTCGTGCCCGGCGGCGTGTCCGGCATCGCCATCATTATCAACTATTTCGCCAACCTCCCCGTCGGCGTCCTCATCCTCGTTCTCAACATCCCGATCTTCCTCCTCGGCCTCCGGACGATGGGCAAAAAGTACGTCGTGAGCAGCCTCTTCGGCATGGTCCTGTCCTCGATCATGATCGACGTCTTCCATGAGATCCTCAAGGTCCGGGCGGCCACCCAGAACGATATCCTGTCCTCCATCTACGGCGGGATCATGCTCGGCGTCGGGCTCGGGCTCGTGTTCAGGGGACGCGCCTCGACGGGGGGTTCGGACATCATCGGCATGATCCTCAGCAAGTACACGGGGATGTCGCTGGGCTTCGGGATCATGGTCACGGACTTCGTGATCATCTCGGCCTCGGGCCTGGCCTTCCACAACCTCGAGGCCCCGCTCTACGGCTATATCGTCCTCTTTCTCTCGACCAAGGTCATCGACATGGTCCTCGAAGGCTGGAGTTTCTCCAAGCTCGTCATCATCACGTCGACGCATACCGACGAGATCGCCGACTTCATCCTCTACAAGCTCGACCGGAGCGGCACGGCCCTCCGCTCGCGCTCGCTTTATCTGAACCGCGAGGGCGAAATCATCCTGACCGTCATCCACCGGAAACAGCTCACGGACCTGCGGCACTTCGTCAGGGACATCGATCCCGAGGCCTTCGTCATCATCAACGACACCTACGACGTCCTGGGCCGCGGCTTCAAAACGCGGCTCATCACCTAGAGCTCCAGCCACACGCCGAGCCCGCGCTCGACGGCCTTCCCGTAGACGAGCGGCGCCGTCGCCATGTCATCGAGCGCCAGGCCCAGGTTGCAGGCCATGGTCCGCTCACGCGGCGATTCCCGCCCCGGCTTCTTCCCGGCCACGAGCTCCGCCAGGTCGGCGTAGACCGGGGGGATATCCTTGAAATAGCCCTGCGTCTTGACGTACTCCAGCTGGGCGATGTCGTCGGTGCAAAACTTGTCGGCCTCGCGGAGCGCCTGCCGGCTCCAGTAGGAGTCGTAGTCCACGAGCGAGGCGAAAGCCCCGGCCTCGAACCACCCGGGCCGGATGGTCGCATGGGGGACCTTCAGGATCGGCCCGGCCGTCACCACGATGTCGGAACCCCGGACGGCCTCCTCGGCCGTGCCGACGATATCCACGGCGATTCCAAACCGGGCGTCCGTCTCTTTTTTAAAGGAGGCGGCGGCCGCCTCGAGCGGATCAAAGGCCCTGACCCTTTTCACGGCGAAACCGGTTTCGAGGGCCTCCAGGTTGCTTCTCCCCTGAACCCCGCAGCCCAGGATGCCGACCGTTCCCGACTCCGGACGTGCCAGGCGCCTGGCCGCGACCGCCGTGGCCCCTCCGGTCCGCTTGGCCGTGATCCAGGTACAGTCCATGACGGCCTTGGGGAATCCGGTTTCGACATCGTTTAAAACGATCAGTCCGCTGATATACGGCAGGCCCCGGGCGGGGTTCGCGGGGTAACCGCTCACCCACTTGACGCCGGCCGACCGGAGGGCCGGAATAAAGGCCGGCATGGCGTGGATGAAAGCGTCGGCCCCGGGATGGATGCCCGGCTTGGGCGGCATTTCGACGCGGCCGGCCGCCTTTTCCAGAAACATTTTGTCCAGGGCGGCGATGATCTCCCTCATCCCGAGGTCCACGGCCTCGACATCGGCCCGGGACAGGTAGAGGCATTTCGCGGACATGGGCACCTCCTGCGGCATGCGCCGGCCCCATTCTAATACAACCGCGCCCGTGTTTGCGATACAATAGGGGGCGACAACCTCGTCCCGAAAGGAGACCCCGCCATGTTCCGGAAACCCGGCGTCCTTCCAATATGCGCGGCCGCCGTCATCGCGGCCGGCCTCGCGGTCTCGACCGCCGAGGCCCAGCCCCAGGACCCGAAAAGCCTGGGATTCAAAAAGCAGTTCGTGATCGAGATCAGGAACCCGAGTTCTCTGACGCTCGAGAACCACCCCATCGTCCTCAACGTGGACGAGATCCGCGCTTTCGAGCCCGACTTCAACTCGTACAACTTCGCCATATTCGACGAAACGGGCGGGGATTACCGGCTCGTCCTTTCCCAGGCGGACGATTTGAACAGGGACCGCATCCACGACGAGATCGTTTTGCTCCGGACTCTGCCGCCTTCTTCCACGACGAGGCTCACCTGCTATTATTCTCCCAAGGGCAGCTTCCAGCTGATGATGTCGGCGCCCAAGGCCTTCGCGCGCCTGGTCGGAGCCCTGGGAACCGGGGGCCTCGGCTGGGAATCCAATCTGGCCGCCTTCAAGGTCGTCAACGGGCGCGTCGAAGCCTACGGCAAACTGTACGCCGGGCTCGTTCTCAGCAAGCTCCCGGCCGACGACACGATCCTCCAGGAATGGGGCTTGAACGTCCTCGGCGCCGGCGGCTCCGCCGGTCTCGGCGGGCTCAGCCTTTGGGCCGGAACAACGCGGATTCCGTTGACGGGAGGCGCGGCGGGATACCAGGTCCAACGGGGCGTCCTTTCGTCGGGCCCCCTCCGGGCCCTGGTCAGGGCGGAATACACCGGCCTCCGGCCCGGCCAGGGAGACTACGGAGCAGTCGTTATCTATTCGGCCTGGGCGGATAACATCTTTTCCCGCCAGGACGTCCTCATCACCGCGAAGTCCGGCACGCCCGCCGTCTTCAGCGCCGACGTCCAAAAGCTCCCGGACGAGGCGATGACCCTCGACAAGGACAAGGGATTCCTGGCCTCGTGGGGGCGCGGCACCGCGCTCGCCGGAGAGGTTGGCCTGGCCGCCCTGTTCGCGCCCGCGGACTTCGCCGGGCTCGACGAAAGCGGCTTGGACCGGGCCATCAAGTTCCATGTCAAAGCGGGAAAGAAACAAACGTTCTGGACCGTCGGCGGCTGGGGAAGAGGCATCGTCACGGCCGCCGCTCCCGCCGGCAAGAACTGGGCGCTCATGGCGGGCGAGCTCGGGCTCAAACTACGGGTTCCTGTCGAGGTCCGGTACAAGGCCAAGTGACGGGGCGGTCCCGCGCTGTCACTGGCCCGTTTCGAGTTTCTTGATTTCGCGGATCAACCCGGCGGCCCGTCCGTAATCGGCCCGTCCGTACGAGATATCCAGGTCTTCCAGCAGCCGGGCCAGCGTCCAGGCCCTGACCGACTCCGGAACGGTGTCGGCTCCGGCCTTCCGGGGCTTGCCCCGGCCCGCGAGTTCCCCCCAGAACTCCCCTTCCTTGGGGTCCCGGCTGTCCTTGAGGAGCGTCTGGTTGGCCAGCGTGGAATAGTAGTCCCGGAAGCCGAGGTAGGTCAGCTCGCGAAGGACATCCTGGGCGTATCGGCGGTACCCCTCGGGCCCTTGATTCATCGCGGATTTGAGTTCGGCGGGCGGGTCGTAGGGATGCACGGCGTTCAGGGCGTCGAGGATCTTGGCATTTTCGGCCTTCGCCAGAGGCAGGACTTCCTTGGCGTAGAACTCGGCCAGCGCGCCGGGGCCCGCGTCGATCCGGCGGGCCTTTTCGTCGGTGACCTGGGTCACGCGGACCGGGCGGGTGCTGTTGGAGAGGTAGACCTCCCACCGGTCGAAGAATCCGTTTCCGTCCGTATCGAACATCCGGATCTCCGCGACGGCGCCCAGGCCGCCGAAATTCCCGACTTGGATCCACCCCTCCTCCGCCCCCAAGAGATGGATGCGCTTGTCGATCTCGCTGTAATAGAGCTCCCGTTTGGCCGAAGGCTTCGACGACCATTCCCTCCGGACATTCCATTTCCTGGAAGGCCCTCCGGAATTATCCATAAACCGGCGTTCCCAGGGCCAGGCCAGCCCCTTCCGGTTGGGATCGTCCAGCGTGCCCTCCGCGGACAAAGGCACCGTGGCCTCGTCGGCGTTCTCGACCCAGGAGAATCCCGTCTCCTTGGCTTCGTAGGTGTCCGCCAGGGCCCGGGCGTCTTTCCAGGGAAGCACGATGGTTTCCTGGGGAGGGCGCCTCAGGGGATTCGAATGGGCCATGTCCGGGAACTTGAACGGGGTCCTCCCCACGAGGTTGAAACTCATTTCATAGTGGAAGGGCACCTCCCGGCTGCTCTCCCCGTCGATGTCGTAGCTCGGCCGGATATTGGCGATAACCGGGTCCGCCATCCCTTTGTCCCAGGGCCCGGCATATCCCCCCGAGGCGAAATCCGGGTCCTTCGCCGGATCCCAGGCCGCGGGCACGACGCTGACGCGGACAGCGATCTCGCTCAGGCCGTCCCCGTCCGTGTCATAATAGGCGAGAGGGCATTCGCCGAGGGGCGACCAGGTCCCCCGTTCCGGATTGAACTTATTGACGTAAAACAGGTTGTCGCCGTTCGGATCGCATAATCGGCAGGCCTCCAGGCTGTCGTCAAACGCCTTGATGTCCCAAAGGACGCCGTCCCGGTCGATGTCCACTCCGAACCACGCGTAACTCAGGACCCCGTCCTGGAAAAAGCGGACGTCCATCTCATCGGCCTGGCCGTCGTTGTTATCATCGATATAATCGACCATCCGGTCGACGATGCCGTCGGCGCCGTAGTCGATCACATAGCAATCGGAATCGCGGTCGCCGCCCTTCTGCACGCTGCCGTCTCCGTCGTCGTCAATGACCCAGATGATCGTGTCGACAGGCTGCCCATGAAGGGCGATCATCTCGCGCCGGACAAGCATCTTGTCCTTGGCCTCACCGCCCATGTCCAGGATCATGCTCCCGCCCGGTTTGAGGGCCATGGCCTTCTTCCACCAGCGCCTCGTCTTCAGGCTGGCGAACTTGCCTTCGGGCGTGAGCATCGTCTGTCTCATCCACCAGGGGCCCTGCGTTTCCTGGCCGGCGCGCAGAGGGGGCTGGTCGGCGCCCCCGCCGGCCGTCAGGGCCGCGAACGACACAAGACAGAGGCCGAGCATCAGCCTGTTCTTCAAGCGGAGGTCGCGGGCCATGGCATGTCTCCTGGGAATCCGAGTCATCATAGCGGATTCGCGAGGGCCGAGTCAATGCGCGGAAGACCTCGGGGCCGGGGGCTATTTGCCGAGACGCTCGAGGGCGGCCTTGACGAGAGGCTGGTCGTCCCTGATCTTCAGGGACCGGGTGAACGTTTCGCGGGCCTTGTCCTTCTCGCCCTTCTCCAGGTAGACGCCGCCCAGGAAATTCAGGATGTCCACCGATTCGACGTTGATGTCGGCGGCCCGTCCAAGGTAGGAAGCGGCCTGGTCGAGGTCCTTATTCGCGTAATAAATGTTCGCCAGAATGGTGAACACCTCGTCGTTTTGGAGGCCGCCTTTGACAAGGGGGAGCAGCAGGTCGAGGGCCGGGCCCTGGTTGCCCTCCAGGACGTGGCATCGGGCCAGCTGGATCTCGGCCGGAAGGTAGGCGGGGGCGAAGCTGAGCGCCAGGGTGAAGAACTGGCGGGCCTTGGCCAGGTCCTTCCGGAACAGGGATTGCGCCCCAAGCTGCGTGTACATCTCCTCCCGGGGTGGATTGTAGGGCTGTTCGAAAGAGAAGGATCCCGGCGCCCCGGTCCCGGAGGACACGACGAGCCTGGCGGTTTGCTCGAACAGGGCCGCCCCGGATACGGCGTCGGTGACGCTGACGACGAGGTCATAGGCGCCGTCGGTCAGCCCTTTCGGGGAGAACACTTTTTCCACGGGCAGGACCTTTTCGCCGGGCCCCGCGGAAAGGGCTTCGGCGCTGGACATCACGGCGTTCCCCCTGGCGTCCCGGACGGCGTAATGGAGGCCATAGTCTCCCGAATCGCCGCTCCGCGAATAAATTTCGAAGTAAAGAAAGACGGATTCCTCGCGGCTGAACGTGGCGTTGGCTCTCGGAAAGGCCTTGACGTTTCCGAAAGCGAACGGCGTTTTGCCTCCGGCGGCTGAGCTCGCGGCGCGGCTTCCGGCGAGCGGGAGATGCTCTCCCCGGCCATAGAGCAGCAGGGGCGTCGACCGGGGCGCGGCCGGAAGCGTAAACCGAACGTCTCTCTCCCCCACGCGATTGCTGACGAAATCCCGGAGGAGGACGTTCAACGTGTAGTCGCCCGGAATGAGAAGCTCGGAGAAGGCGTAGCTCAGCCCGTAGGCCTTCTTGGAGGCCATCTCCTCTTCGCCGAGCTCGAGGTTGAGCTGGTCGTTGAACTGGGCGACGATGTTTCCGCCGCCGTCCTTGACGGTGACGTAGACGTCCTGGCGGCCGTAGTATTTCTCTTCCGATTTCTCGAACGTCACGTCGGCCGGGGATACGGCCAGGCCGGCGTCATAGAAAGCGTTCCCGTGGCCGTCGTCCGAATAGAAGCCGGCCAGGTCGAAGGGAAGCTTCTCATAGGTGACGTAGGTCGTGACGATGGCCTTGCCGGGGGAGGCCCGCAGACTCTGGAACGCCTGGGGATCCCGCAGGGTGCTCAGGATCTCCTCGGACTGGAGGCCCTCGACTCCGGGTGCGATGCTCTTCGTGGCCCGGAGGAATTCAGGGCCGAGCGTGTCCCGGATCTCGTTTTCGATCTGGGTGCTTTTGTAATCATAATGCCGGTGAGGGACGAGATATTCCAGCCCGTCGAAGAGCGGGCTGTACAACCTGGGCTGGCCGAAGCCCCAGGGCTTGTAGAATATGAGCCGCAGAGAGGACGGCATGGTGGGGATCTTGAGGTTGTAATACGACCAGACCTCGCAGGGAAAAACGTACTTCCCCGAGGGCTCGCTTTCGACGTCGTTCGGGGGCCCCAGGAGAATGTAAATCCGGGCCCGGTCGGAGTGGATGCCGTATTTCTCGCGGACCGACTCGAGCCGCTTGTAGTGCTCTTCCTTGAACTCGTTGACGGTCGTCATCGGCAGGGGGTCGAGCCGGGCCCAGAAGCTCTCGATGAAGGCGTTCCGCTCCCTGTCCGTCTTGAGCGTCAGGAAGAGTTTCTTCTCGGCATCGGTGATGAGGTAGTTGACCTCATCTTTAAGCCAGGTCTCGTACCTCTTTTCGAGCTTGGCGCTCTGGCCGGCGGCCGCCGCCCGGCCGGTGGACAACGCCAGGGAAATCAGCAGGGCCAGAAGGACGGGCAGCTCGGAAGGTTTCTTCATGTCATTCAACGGTCTCCGGCCTGAGGCCGCGGCGAATTTCCATTTTACGCCATTTTTCGGGATTTGAGCATCCGGACCAGCCCCCCGGCGCGTCGCGACGCGGGCCCGGGTTCCTCCCCGGGCCGGAAAAAGCGAGGGGGGATTCCGGGGAATCCCCCCTCGCGCATCGATACGTCAGAATCTGAAACGGACGCCGAGCTGGGCCTCGCGCGGCATCGTGGCATCCGTCGGCAGACCGAAGTTCGGGTCGGTCCGGTCGCCGACGAAGCCCGTCAGGTTGGTCGTGTTGAAGGCGTTGAAGACCTCGAACATGAACTCGAGGTCCATCCGCTTGTTGAAGCTGATAGTCTTCGAAAGCCTGAAGTCCATCTGGAAGAAATTGTCCGTGCCGCGTCCGTACATCCTGTGGGGCACGTCGCCCGGCAGGTCGTTGTAGTAATCGTCGTCGTTGAGGTCGATGCCCGCGGTGATATCGTAGGGCCGCGGGGTGTTCCAGCGGATCATGGTCGAGAACTCGACGCCGAACGGCAGCTGGGTGATCCCGGAGACGAACAGGCGGTGGCGCTCGTCGGTGTCGATCGGCCCCCACTCCTTGGCCGCATTGGGCTGGCCTTCGTCGATGCAGGTGACGCCCCAGCCGTCCGTGCCGCGGTAGTTCAACGTGCTCATTCCGCCCGAGAGCGTGTAGTTCACGCGGAGCTCGAACTGGTTGCTGAAGCGCTTCCTGAGGCTGATGTAGAGCCCGTTGTAGTAACCTTTTCCGACGAACCGCGGCGACCAGATGGTGCTGCCGTACGTGTCCGAGAGGGTGTAGTTTCCGGCGTTCGGATGGAACCGGTTGAACTCGTCCCCCTTGCCGAGGCCCCGGGTCTCGGTGTGGACGTAATTCACGTCGATCGCGAAATCGGCCGAGATCTGGTGGGAGAAGCCGAGGTTGAAGTGTTGGCTGTAGGGATACTGAAACTCGGGCCCGATGGCGTTGTCGACGACGCCAGGGGTGACGTCGTTTGAAATGCCGGCCAGGTTCGTCAGGTTGCCGCTGGCATCGAAGATCGGCTGCCAAATGGAGCCGTCGGGGTTGAGGATGGCCGTGGACTGGGAATGATAGAACACCGTATGCCACGGGTCGGCCCCCAGCCAGGCGGCGGCGTACATGAAGGTTTCGGCGTAGAGCTGGTCGTAAAAGATCCCGTAGCCGCCGCGGATGACGGTCTTGCCGTCGCCCATGACGTCGTAGGCGAAGCCGATCCGCGGGGCGATGTTGTTCCCGTCGTGCTTCAAGCCGGGGTTCTGGAAGCCCGGAATGAAGTTGGCCAGGAACTGGACGGACCCCAGCACGCTCTGGTCGAATTCGAGGCCCGTGTTGTAGTCCCAGCGAAGCCCCAGGTTCAGGGTCAGTTTGTCGGTGATCCGCCAATCGTCCTGGGCGTAAAGTCCGATGGAATGATACTGCTTGTCCCTGAACCGCCAGGGGTCTCCGCCCATGATCTGGATGCGGCGGATGGGTCCTTCTCCGGGGTTGGCGCCGTACGTGTTCCGGACGTGCGTGAAGAGCCACTGCTGGTAGTTGGCATAAAGAAGGTCCAGCCGGGGCATGAAGTAATAATCGGCGCCGAACTTGAAGTCATGCGTCCCGGCCCAATCGGAAACGTGATAGGAGAGGTCGTCCCGGAACTGGAGCTTGGTCTGGCGGGTCTCCTGCGGCATGTTCGTCGTCTGACCGAAGGCGCCGTACGTATAGTAGTGGGTGGGGTTCGTCGAATTCGGGTCGGACCGGTTGTCGAAATACTGGTAGACGGCCCGGGCCTCGTTGAGGATGTTGGGCTGGAGGATCCAGCTGTCGGCCAGCATGAGGTTATGGTTCGTGTTCTTCATGCGGTAGCCGTTTTCCACGGTGTAATCCAGGCCGACGCCCTCGTTTTGGGTCTTGTTGTACTGGAAGCCGTAGCGCAGTTTGAGGTTGTGGCGGGAGCTGAGCTGGTGGGTCAGGTTGATCGTCACCAGGTTTTCCGAGAAAGGATACGGGAAAGCGCCCTCGAACGACGGCCAGTGCCCGTCGGTATTGACGACGGTGAAGCTCTTCTCCTGGATCCGCTCATAGGCCGTGAAGAAATGGGTGCGGTCCTTGGTGATGGGGCCGCCCACGGAAAATCCAAAATTCTGCCGGTGGAAGGCCGGCTTCCCCGTCCAGGACTCGGGATTGTCGGCCTTGACCAGCTTTTCCAGGTAGGACATGGCCCGCAGGCTGGCGTCCCGGAAGAAGCCGAAAACGCTGCCGGAGAGCTCGTTGGTCCCCGCCTTGGTGAGGACGGTGACGACCGTCCCCTGGGTCCGGCCGTACTCGGCCTTGAACTGGTGGGTCGCGACGGAGAACTCTTCGACGCCTTCCGTCGTGAACAGCTGGACGGGACCCCCGACCATGTTGTCCTTGCTGTCCGCTCCGTCGACGGAATAGTAGATCGCGCGCCCGCGGAACCCGCCGGCGCTGAAGTGCGACATGCGGGTCTTGGTCGGGTCGTAGGACCCCATCTCGGTCGTTCCCGGCGCGAGCAGGGCCAGGTTGGCGAACTGGCGGGTCAGAAGCGGCAGGCTGTCGACCTCCCGGGTCGTGACAACGGTCGAGACCTCGGACTTCGTGGATTCGATGATCGGCGTCTCGGCGACGACCGTGACCTGCTCCTCGACGGCGGCCGGCTCCATGGTGGCATTCAAGACCTTGGTTTCATTGACGAATAATTCCAGACCGGTCATGGTTTTTGTCTTGAACCCGGCCAGCTTGAACGTGACGTCGTAGACGGACGGCGCGATGGAGGTGATCCGGAACCGTCCGAGCGCCCCCGACACGGCGGCCCGGGTGATACCGGTCCTCACGTCCTTGGCCACGATCTCGACGCCCGGCAAGGCGTTCCCCTGCTCGTCCTTGACCGTCCCCTCCAGGTTGGACACGGCTTGTTGTGCCCGGACGGCCGTAAAAATGCCCAGCATGAGGAGCGCGACGCATATGGCGCTGGTTTTTTTCAACTTCTCCTCCCTTCTTGGATTCCCGATGTGATATCTCGAGGGATGAATCGCGGTGCGATCGTCTGATTGTCTCCGGGGCCTCACCTCCTCCGCCGTGAACATCCGGCTATTTCTTGATCAAAGGCTTCAATTGTTCGATGACCGACTTGACCCGCTCGATCTCCTTGAGATTCGTGATGAGTCCCAGGTACCTCTCATAAGATTCGACCGCCCGGGCGTAGTCTCCCGTCTGGGTGTAGGCGATGCCGAGCGAGCTGTACCCGGACGCGTTCTTGGGCTCGAGGGCGACGGCCTTCTCCAGGCACTCGGCGGCCTTGGCCCCCTGACCGGTGTTGAGGTAGAGAAGCCCCAGAGAGGAGTAGAGTGAGCCGTTCGCCGGGTAGGACCGGATGGCCTCCTCGAATATCGGGACGGCCTCTTCGAACCTCTTCAACCGGCCATAGGCATTGGCCAGATTCGTGTAGGCTTCAAAAAAATCGGGCTTGAGCCGGACGGCCTCCCGGAACGACTTGGCGGCCGCCTCGTAGTTCGCGAGATGATAGTAACAGTTCCCGGCGTTGAACTGGATGAAGGCGACGTTCGGGTCGGCGGCCAGGATTTCCAGGTAGAGCGCCAGGGCCTCCTCGTACTTGTTCTCCATGTAAAGATCGTGCGCCTGAAGATTTTTATTCTCCCAGGCGGGCTTGACCGGTTTCGCGATGGCCAAGGCGAGCACAGCGTCGAAAACGTTTTCCTTGTCCGGCACGATGGCCACCACGCCCACCAGGTCCTGGAAACCGGCCTTTTCGAACTTCATGCGATAGTCGGCGGGGGCGATCCCTATGAGATAGTAATTGCCCTTCTTGTCCGTCTTCATGGCGTAGGCCTGGCCGCGGGTCTCGTCCTTGAGAGTGATGCTCACGTCCTTGAGCGGCTTTCCATCCCCGTCCGTGACTTTGCCCTTGATCGTCCCCGTGACGGCGGAGAGAAGGGCCGTGGAACACAGCACGGAAAGCCCCACGATGGGCAATATCCGGGGACGGAGGCGGGGGGGTCTTTTCATAAATTTCCAGGATTACGTTAACGCCCTTGGCCTCCCGGTGTCAAGGCCTAACAAAAACGCAAACCGCGTGCTATAATATCCCATCCTGAAAGACATCCCGTCATGTCCGAGACGCGAAACCTGCCCCAACTCCTAGACGCGCGGCCCGGATTCCCCCCCCCGTTCGACCCGGGTTTCCGGCCGGTGGCCCTGGCGCATCGCGAGTACGCGGCCGCGTTCCGGTCCGCGGAGGGAATCCCCGCGCGCGTGGGAATCGAGCGCGAAGAAGGATTGCTTTCGACGTTCGAATTGCGCGTCTCAAGCGACAGCGCTCTGGCCGCGGCGACGACCCTGATCGTCGAGAGGACGGTCAAGTTCCTACTTTGGTCAAGGGGCGGCTGGAAGATCCTCTTCGAAGGCCCTCCCGAGATCGGCGACCGGCTGCGGGCCGCCTATTCGGATGGCGGCGCCCGCGCCTTCGACGTCCGCCTGATGAGCCGTGTCTACGAGAGGCCGTTCGAGTTCGTCTGTGTCCATCCCGGGAAATTCCCCGACGCCC
>Ga0315281_10006366_pt1 | contig 16807 bp, 19 predicted proteins | sample YL17G07_0_MG_FD_204540 | JGI IMG/M metagenome (GOLD analysis project Ga0315281, IMG submission 204540) | Sediment microbial communities from Yellowstone Lake, YNP, Wyoming, USA - YL17G07_0 | ecosystem: Environmental > Aquatic > Freshwater > Lake > Sediment | place: USA: Wyoming | collected...
GGCCGGCGGCCGGGCGTTCGCGGTGCGGATGGACATGCGCGAGCCCGAGAGCATCGCGGAAGGCGTGAAGAAGACGGTCGAGAAGTTCGGACGGCTCGACATCATCGTGAACAACGCCGCCATCCTGGTACCCGGCTCCATCGAATCGATCCAGCCAAGGCACATCGAGCTGATCTGGCAGGTTGACCTGCGCGGCCCAATCCTGCTCATGCGCGAAGCCATCCCGCACATCCGTGCGGCCGGCGGCGGCCAGATCATCAACGTGTCCTCGCGGGCAGGCGTGTTCCCCGGCCCTGGCCCCTACCCGGAAGGGCGGTCGGGCGGCGGCCCGTTCTACGGGATGATCAAGGCGGGGCTCGAACGGCTCTCGCAGAGCCTCGCGATCGACCTCCAGGCCGACAAGATCGCGGTGAATGTGCTTTCGCCCCAGGGCCGGATCAAGACGCCCGGGAACGTCTTCGCGCAGAACGACCGTGAGCACCCGAACCTCGATTTCGAGCCGGCTGACAAGATGGCGAAGGCCGCGCGCTGGATCTGCGAACAGCAGCCCCCCACATTCACCGGCAACATCCTCTTCGACGAGGATTTCTGCCGGGAGAAGGGGCTGTAGACCACCCGGTGGACGGGATCTGTGCCGCGCGGGCCAGCTAACCAATTGTTTGCTACGCTCTAACTTCCTTTGGGCGTTACGAAGTGAGGGTGTAGATGGCGCAGGGTTCTATCGAAACGCGGGCGCTGGGCGAGTTCCTGACTTCCCGCCAGAAGTTCCTGGTGATGAACTCGCTGATGATGGCGATGTTCATCAGCGCCCTGGACCAGTCGATCGTCGCGACCGCCACACCGCACATCCTGGCTGACCTGGGAGGATTCAAGCTCCTCTCGTGGGTCTTCACCATCTACCTGCTCGCCTCCACCGTGACCGTGCCGCTGGTGGGGAAGCTCTCGGACATGTTCGGGCGCAAGCCGTTCATCCTCTCGGGCATCGCCCTGTTCGTGGTCGCGTCGGCGGCGTGCGGCGCCGCCCCCTCCATGCTGACGCTGATCATTGCCCGCGGGGTGCAGGGCATTGGTGGAGGCATCCTCTTTGGCTGCGTCTTCGCCACCCTGGGTGACCTGTTCACCCCACTCGAACGGGCGAAGTACATGGGCTACTTCATCGGCTCTTTCACCCTCGCCTCGCTTGTCGGGCCGACCGTGGGGGGATTCCTGACGGACGGGCCCGGCTGGCGGTGGTGCTTCTACATCAACCTGCCTGTTGGCCTAATCGCCTCCGCGTTCATCTGGGTGAACCTCCCGTTTACGAAGAAGGGCGGCCGACTCGCCGACGTGGACTTCATCGGCGCGGCGCTGCTCTCGACTGCCACGGTCTCCGTGCTGCTCGGCCTCGTGTGGTCGCACACGGAATTTGGGTGGATGTCGGTCGAGACGATCGGGCTGTTCGCCGTTGGCGTCGCGCTGACGGTGGCGTTCCTGTTCCAGGAGAGCCGGCACCCGCAGGCGATCTTCCCGCTGCACATCTTCCGCAACCGCACGTTCGTGCAGGCGAACCTGCTGGTGGTACTCCAGGGTGGCGGCATGTTCGGTGCGATCACCTATCTGCCGACGTTCATCCAGATCTCACTCGGGGCGTCGGCGACGGCTTCGGGCCTCGTCTCCACGCCGCAGTCTGTCGGGCTGCTGGCGACGAGCATCGTCGGTGGACAGCTCGTTTCGCGCACCGGCAAGTTCAAGCTCCAGGTCATCGTCGGATCGGCAATTGGGCTGGGTGCGACGATCCTGATGCAGACGCTGAAGGTCGGCTCGCCGGAGTGGCACATCAGCCTGTTCATGGTGATCTTCGGGCTGGGCGGCGGGCTCGTCGGCCCCACCATCTCGGTCATCGTGCAGAGTTCCGTTTCGCAGACGTTCATGGGAGTCGCGACCAGCAGCCGCCAGTTCTTCATGCAGATTGGCCAGGTGATGGGCGTGGCGATCTTCGGCGTCATCTTCACCACCACCTATGCCTCGGCGTTTACGTCCGATATCACCCCGGAGACCTCGGCCATCCTCCAAAACGCCCACGCGACCGACCAGTTCAACGACCCGACCCTCGCCCTCGACCCGCGCGGATTCGCGCAGGTGCAGGGCCTCGTCCGTGCTCAGCCAGGCGGCCAGGTGGCGCTCGATTCGGCGATCTCGGCTCAGAAAGACGCGGTCGCGACTTCGATCGAGCGGCTGTTCCTCGGGTCGTCGCTGATGGGGGTCATCGTCCTCGCGCTGGCGATCACGATGAGGGAGATCCCGTTGCGCCGGACGTTCTCCACCGTCGAACCGGGTGAGGAACGCGCGCCCCTGCTCGAACCCGAACTCGGCTAAGACAAGGCGTTCTCACCGGCAGATCAGGGTTGGACGTAGTTCCCGAGGTCGCTCCACACGAGCTTCGCTCCGGAGTGCCCGGCGTAGGCCATCCCGAGGATTGCCAGCACCGCAGGCACGACGGTTATCGCGTAGCTGGCGATGGGCGCCCACGCGGGGAGCGCTCGCCGTCGCTCCGATGGGTGACGCTGCCACCAGTCAACAGCGAACACGCCGGCCGCGCCAAGGGCGAAGAGGAAGGCCCAGATCATCGCAACGTCGCCCTGCTGAGGGTGGTCGCCGAAGCGGACACGGTCCACGCCCGAGGCTTCGGCGGCATCGCGGACGGTGCGCTGGAGGCTTTCCCCACTCTGCTTGGCGAGGAATGCGAACACCGCCCCAGCCGCGGCAAGGACCGCGATCGGGAGGCCATAGGCTCGCCGCCATTCGCCGCGCCACGACAGGCCGACGAAAGCCACGGCGGCCAGCGGTACCAGTACCACCGCGCCGTGCACCAGTAGGGTATGGGCAGGCAGCCCGAAGAGGTCAGTCAACAGGAACAGGGTGATCCCTCCACAGCCGCGACGGGTCGATTGCAGCACAAGCCTCGGGCCGCCCCATGTGCCCGGTATGGGAGACAGATTGGAGAATTCCCATGAACGGGGTCAACCGTTGGCGCCGGCGCTCCGCGCGTTGACCGCCATGTGCACTTCGGTGGTCAGGGCATGCACCTGCTGGGTGAGTTCCAGCATCTGTCGCGAAAGCGTCAGGAGTTCGTCGTTCTCCTTCCACTCCACCTGTGTTAGCTCCCACTGGTGGTCAGCGATCACCTGGCGGCGATCATCCGCGCGGTTCTGGCTAATCATCACGAAGGTGCTGAGGAAGATCGCTTCGAGCGAGACCACCATCGTCAGCAAGCCGAAGGGGAACGGGTCGTCCACCAGCGGGTGGCCCGAGGTGATCAGCCAGTAACCGAACACGCCGAGGTGGATGTAGACGAAGATCATCGACCCGGAGAAGTGCGTGATCGCGTCGGCGACGCGATTCTGGACGCTCTTCGCGCGTTGCTCGGCGTAGCGCCGCAGATCGGGATGGGTGGCTTCGTGGATGGCGTTGGGCAGAGGCATCGGGCGCTCCTTTGGGTCTTGTTGTGCGACTCTCGCAGGTCGCACCGCCGCGAACCAGATCAGGTAAGGCTGGAGCCGAACTGTGAGCGGGGGGCCTCCCGCCTGTATTATTCCGCGTCATGGCCGCGCTCCAGGACATTCGCGTCATCGACCTCTCGACCTCGGTCGCGGGGGTGTGGTGTTCACGCATGCTGGCGGACTTCGGCGCGGACGTGGTCATGGTCGAACCGCCGGGCGGGCACCCGGTCCGTGCGTTGGCGCCGTTCACGCCCGATGGGTTGAGCATCCCCGCGCGGTACTTCCTTGTGAACAAGCGGTCGGTGGTGCTGGACGTAGACGATGCTGGACAGCGCGACGCGATCCGGCGCCTCGCGTCCGAGGCGGATGTCGTCGTTTCGAGTGCCCGCCCGGGTGAACTCGTCGCGCGTGGCCTCCGCTATGCCGACTTCGGTCGCCCCGGCCTCGTGATGGCGCACGTAACCCCGTACGGGATGAGCGGCGAACTGGCCGAAACGCCTGGCAACGACCTGACCGTGAGCGCGCTCAGCGGCTGGGCTTCGATCAATGGCATGGCGGATCGCGAGCCCCTGCAGTCGAGCGGGTGGCAGTCTTCGTACTGCACCGGCACGGCTGCCTACGCCGCCGTCCTCGCTGCTTTGCATCACCGCGAAACGCATCCCGGGGAAGGTCAGGAGGTCGATATCGCTGAGCGTGACGTGATGGCCGCCACCTTCGCCCCGGCGATGCTGGGCGCGGAGTACTCGGGCGAAGACCGCGGCCGCCGCCGTGAACTCGACATGACCGGCGGGCCCGTGCCAGTCGCCGATGGGCACTTCTCCCTGACCATCAGTCGCGCCCATTTCTGGCGTGACGCGATGACCCTGCTCGGCCTCCCCGACCTTGCCGAGGACTCGCGCTGGGAAGCCTCGCACTACCGCCAGGCGCACAAGGCCGACTACGTGCGGCGCGTGGAAGCGAAGATGGCCGAGTGGAAGAAGATGGACCTCTTCCACGAACTCGCGGCGCGAAGGGTCATCGCCGGGCCGGTGCTGGAGATGGCGGATCTCGTGGACAACGAGCAGCTGCTGGCGCGAGGCTTCTGGACGGAACTCCCCGAAGACGGCAGCAGCTTTCCGGGCGCGCCGTTCAAGATGTCGGCCACTCCGTGGGCGCTGCGCGCGCCTGAGGTGGCGAAATGAAAGGACCGCTTGCCGGCCTCCGCGGGATCGTGCTGACGCAGGCGTGGGCCGGGTCGTTCTGTACCGAACTGCTCGGCTTCCTCGGGGTCGACGTGATTCAGGTTGAGGTGCGCAAGCGTCCCGATTCGTGGCGCGGCGACTACAGCGCGCCCATCCCGAAGGCGTTGCACGACATACCCACAGCGGTTCATCCGTGGAACTGCAACTCGCTCTACAACTCCGTGAACCTGAACAAGCGCTGCATCACGCTCGACCTGCAGACGACCGAAGGGGTCGACGTGTTCCGGAGGCTGCTCCCCCTCGCGGATATCGTGGCGGAGAACTTCTCACCACGGGTGCTCGGGAACCTGGGGATCGACTACGCGGCGATGCGGGCGGTTAACCCGCGAGTCATCCTCTGCAGCCTCTCCGCGTACGGGCATGGCGGGCCATGGGAGAACGTGCCGGGCATCGGGGGCACCATCGAGCCGACGTCGGGCATGTCGGCGCTCCACGGCTATCGCGACGGCCCCCCGATGAACTCGGGCCAGATGTACCCCGACGCCGTCGCCGGTCTGAACGGGCTGGCCGGGATCCTCACCGCCCTTCATCACCGTGACCGCACGGGCGAGGGCCAGTACATCGACCTCTCGATGCAGGAGGCCAACCTCTCGTTCCTCGGGGATGTCGCGCTGGAATACCTGCTGACGGACCACCAGCGCGAGCGGCTGGGGAACCGGCACACTACCTTCGCCCCGCACGGCATCTACCCCTGCGCGGGTGAAGGCCGCTGGGTGGCTCTCGCGTGCGAGACCGAAGCGCAGTGGGAGAGCCTCCGCGCCCTCGCGCCCTGGGCCACCGACCCAAGATTCGCTACGAATGCGACTCGCAAGGCGAACGAAGACGCCCTCGATGACGCGATAGCGGGCTGGACTCGCCCGCAGGATCGTGACGCCCTCGTTGCAGCGCTCCAGGAGGCTGGAGTCATCGCCGCGCCGGTGCTCACGGCCCTCGATCTAACGAGAGACGCAGGCCTGAGGGAGCGCGAGACTGTGGTCGACGTGACGCACGACGAGGCTGGAAGGTCGGCCTATGTCGCCAACCCCCTCCACTTCTCTCGCACCCCTGCGACTGACGTCCGCCCGGCGCCGCTACTCGGCCAGCACAGCTTCGAGGTGCTGAACGACCTCCTCGACCTGAGCCCCGCCGAATATGACGCGCTGGTGGCGGCCGGTATTTCGGGCATGGGCCCACCGAAATGAGGACCAACGATGCCTGACTACAAGAACATCCGCTACGAACAGGATGGCCGGGTCGCGAAGCTCATACTCAACCGGCCGCGCTACCGGAACGCACAGAGCCGCCAGCTGATCGAGGAGCTGGACGACGCCTTCGAACGCGCGTCGAAGGACGATGGCGTGGGTGTGATCCTCCTGATGGGCGCCGGTGACCATTTCTCCGGCGGGCACGACCTGGGTACGCCCGAATCGCTGGCCGACCTTAAGGAGCGCCCCGCCGAAGGGCTCCGCGGCCGCTACAACCGCTCATGGGACATGAACATCGAACCGACGCTGCGCTGGCGGAACGTGCCCAAGCCGACGGTCGCCGCGATCCAGGGGTACTGCATCTTCGCGGGCTGGATGATCGCCTCCGCCTGCGATGTCATCTTCGCCGCCGACGACGCGATGCTGCTGCCCACGAACTTTCAGTACTTCTCCGTGCCTTGGGACCTGCACCCCAGGCGCGCCAAGCAGATCCTCTTCGAGAGCCGCTTTGTGGATGCGGCCGAGGCTGAAGAGCTTGGCTTCGTGAACTTCGTGGTGCCCCGCGCTGACCTCGAAACGGAGGCGCTCGCCTACGCCCAGCGGGTGGCGGAGAACGACCCGTTCCAGCTGCGGATGATCAAGCTGGCGATCAACCAGCGCCAGGATGCGGGCGGGTTCACCGGCCAGATCTACGGCTCGTTCGCGCTCCATATGCTCTCGTCGATCGGCGAATCGGACGCCGCTTACGCGCTCCACAAGCCTGAAGGCAGGCGCCGCCCGATGGTGCAGCGCGCGTTCGAGAACTACGAGCGCCGCCAGCAGCAGCGCCGCCCGAAGACGTAGCGATCAGGCTTTCGCTGTCGCTCCCGGCGGCGTGCGCCGCAACAGCGGCCGCAGCGAACGGGTGTCGAGAGCGTCGCGCAGTGCGATGCCGCTGAACAGGCCCCCCATAACGAACACGCCGAGGACGCTCCCTCCCGCCGACATCGCCAGGGCCGGCACGGGGCAGGTCCCGGCAACGGCCCAGCCTGCGCCGAAGATGGCCGCACCGGCGACGTTCCGGCGGCTGACGGGCTGGCGGCGGAGGTCGATCTCGCCTTCCATCGTCTTCCAGTGGTGGGTGCGCAGGTACCAGAGGATCGGCGCCGCCGTCCCGATCGCCGAGCCCATCATCAGGAACACGTCCGGTTCGCGCAGCAGAAGCATGTCGTGGATGACGTCGTAGTCGTTGAGACGCGCGGCCGCCACCAGGAACCCGAAAACGACGCCGGCGAGAAGGCTAACGCGGTTCACAGCTCACCCCCGGTGACCAGGTGCAGGGCGAACGTCAGCGCGACGGCGACGGCCATGAACGTCATCGTCGCGGCGATGCTGGCAGGGGAGAGGGCGGACATCCCGCGGATCCCGTGGCCGGAGGTGCAGCCGCCAGACCAGCGCGCACCGAACCCCATCACCACGCCCGCTCCAAACAGCAGCGGGATGATCAGCGCGACGGGGAGAAGGGTGCCCAGGAGCCCGTAGTCAAGGGTCAGCGAAGGGCCGCCTCGCAACACGCCCACCGCGAAGGCCCCGATTACCATCCCGAGGAACATCCAAACCCGCCACGTCTCGCGGGCCTTGTGCTTCACGACAGCGCTCAGTGTCTCGGCGTAGGCGGTGGTCGCCCCAAGGGGCTTATTCGCGATCGCGAAGAGCGCGACCACCGTAAGGCCCATAAGCGGCCCGACGATGTACCACGCCACGCGGTATGGCAGGATATCCATTACTCCACCTCCTTCGCCCGCCACGATGCTAGGGGATGGCGGGCGTGAGCGTCACGTGTGAGGGATGAGGGACGAGGACTGAGGACTGAGGACTGAGGCCCCACCGCCGCACTTGCCGAGCCGCGCGCGCTAGCAAGCGCCCCGTTGCCACCTTCAGATCACCTGCAAGAGCTTCAACCCGCTCGACACGAGGATGACCACCAGCGCCGGTCGCACGATGCCATCGGGGGCGCGCGAGGAGAACTGCGCGCCGATGTAGACGCCGGGGATGGCGCCGACCAGAAGGAACGCCGTCAGTCCGAGGTGCACGTCGCCAAAGAAGAGATGCCCGATGGCCGCGGCGCCGACCAGCGGGACGGCCTGCACGAGGTCCGTGCCGACCAGTTCCGCGCTCGTAAGGCCAGGGTAGAGGATGAGCAGCAGGACGATGATCACCGAGCCCGAGCCCACCGAAGTGAGGCCAACCAGCAGGCCGCCGAGAATCCCGATCGCGAGGGTTTCGAAGCGACGAAGCGGCACCGGGCGTTGCTGCTGCCCGCGTGACCGCATCGCCTGGATGCGCGAGCGCAGGATCATCGAACCGGCCGAGGCGAGGAGCGCGATCCCGATGGCTTCTTTCAGGAGCTGGTCCAGGTGTTGCGCGCCCAGGTGGTCCAGCAGCACGGCCCCGGCGAAGGCTGAGGGTACCGCGCCAATCACCAGCCAGAGCACGATGTCCGTCCGCACGGTCTTGCGCCGCAGGTGGACGAACCCGCCGATCGGCTTCATGAAGAGCGAAGCCAGCAGGTCGCTGCCCACCGCCACGAGCGGGTCAACCTTGAAGATGAGCACCATGATCGGCGTCATCAGCGCGCCGCCGCCCATGCCGGTCAGGCCGACGGCCAGCCCCACGACGAGGCCCGCAAGCGCTAACTGGAGGTCATAAGGCAGCACGGATGGTTCTCCCCGCCCGAGAAGGGCGGCGGAGCCAGATTAACTGTTGTTGACTATGTAAGTCAACTTAGTCCAGTTTTACCGCCAGACCGCGCCGGCGACCCTCAGGAAGTTCCCGTTGCAGATGCGTTCCATCCTGGCGTCGGAGTAGCCGCGCTGCTTGAGCGCGCGGAGCACGACGGGGAGGCCCGCCGCATCCTTCACCACCGAAGGGATATCCGTGCCGTCGAAATCCGTCCCGAACGAGACGTGCTCATCCCCCACCAGGTTCACGATGTAATCGAAGTGGGCGACGATGCCTTCCAGCGGCACGTCGTCGCCCCCCTTCATGTCGGGCCGCAGGAAGATATTGGCGAAATTGATCCCGATGGTGCCGCCCTGCTTCGCCAGTGCCCGGATCTGCTCGTCATCCAGGTTGCGCACGTGGGGGGAGATTGCCTTCACGCTCGAGTGGGTCGCGAGGATTGGCTGCTTCGACTCCCCGATCATGTCCCAGAAGCCGGCCGGGTTGATGTGCGAGACATCGAGGATGATCCCCAGCCGATTGCATTCCTGCACCAGTTCCCGGCCCGCTTCCGTGAGGCCCGTTTCGGGCAGGTTCCCGGCGAACGCCACGCCGTGCGCGAAGATCGTCGACCGGCTCCACGTCGGCGCGAGGCAGCGGAGGCCCGCTTCGTAGAAGACCCGCAGTTCCTTCAGGCTCCGCGAGATCGGGTCGGCCCCTTCGAACATGAACACCGAGGCGAAGGCGTCGTGCGCCCATGCGTCTCGTATCTCCGCCACCGTCCGGCATGCGCGGAAGCGGCCTTCTGAACGGTCGGCCACGCGGAGGACATCGTTCATTTCGTCCATCGCATAGGCCAGGGCGCCCATCTCGGCGCGCTCGTTCGAGAGATAGATGGAGGTGAAACAGCCGCCGAGGCCGCCGCGCATGGCACGGGGCATGTCGACGTGTCCCGTCTTCGACTCTTCCAGCAGGTCGCGGGGCTTTGCCGCCCGGATGCCGGTCTGCGGGCGCTTCACCTGTGTGATGAAGTCTTCGTGGCCGTCGAAGACCGGCGGGAACTCGCGGCTGAGCGGTGGGATCACGAAGGCTTGAGCGAATCGAAGCCGAGGATCGGCTCGGCCCCTTCGGGCCATTCGGGGCGCGCCTGGTAGTAGCGTTCCTCGCCGTAGAAGCGGTCGCGCATCTCTTCGGGGATGCGGGCGAACATGCTGTTTTCGCCGAACTGGCTGCGATGCATGCTCGTCGCCTGGCGCTTCCGGTTGATGTACGGGCGTGCATCGTGGATCAGGCTCACGGGGCGATCGGGTTCGGCGATCGCTTTGAGGAAGCGTTCCTTGCGTTCCGCTTCCATCGGCTCGCTGAGCAGCCCCCGCTCCTCCATCTCCAGCCAGATGCTGGCGAACATCTTCATGCTGCGGGCGCCCCAGAAGAGCCGGTCCGGTTGCCACGCTGGCCCGGCATCGGGGAACGCTTCCGGGTTTCCGCAGGCGTCGAAGGCGGCAAGCGTGTGCCTGTGCACGGCGATGTGGTCCGGGTGCCCGTATCCGCCCGTTGGGTCCCAGGTGAACACCAGGTGCGGGCGGGTCTCCCGCATGATCTTGAGAAGCTCCGGGACCACGACCTCGGCGGGCTGCTGATGAAGGCTGCGGGGGTCGTCGTTCTCCGGCGTGCCGGCCATGCCGCTATCGCGGTACGGGAGGAACCGCACGTCTGAGAGGCCGATCTGCGCCATTGCCGCCCGCAGTTCAAGTTCGCGCACGTACCAGAGTGTGTCGGGGGTGCCCAGCGTGGGGTGGCTGATCTCGCCGACCTCGCCGCGCGTGGCGCATACCAGGGTCACGGTATCGCCTGAGTCGATGAAATGAGCGAGCGCGCCCGTGACCTGCCCTTCGTCGTCCGGGTGCCCGTAGGTAGCAAGAATTCTGCGATTGGTCATACATCGATCCTAGCGCCTTTGGCGCGGGTGTGGGTGTCTGCCGTTCGGCCCCGCACGGCTGGTCGTTCGCCCATGTGGCGGGCGCGTACACTGTGGTCTGCTTGCGGCGGAACCCGCCCGCGGCCGGGAGGTAAAGACCGATGTTCTGTGCGAACTGCGGCACGAAGAACGCCGATGACGCCAGGTTCTGTGAGTCCTGCGGTACCGGGATAAACGCGGGCGCTGCGGCTGCCGCTCAGCTGGCGACACCGGCCCCGCCTCCGCCTGTCTACCAGGCCCCTCCACCTCCGCCTCCCCCGGCATATCAACAGCCTGCTCCTCCATACGTCCCTCCACCCGTGCCCGCCGGTGCCTCGTCCAGGCTACCAATCATCATCGGGGCGATTGCGGCCGTCGCGGTTGTGGGAGCGGCCGGTTGGTACTTCTTCCTCCGCGATAGTGGAGGCGATTCGATCAAGTTCGACCCCACTAAGGCCGACGCGCTTGCCCATGCCAGCCTGGTACAGCCGGCCGACCTGCCCGGCAAGTGGATCCTGAACTCCACGGATTCGTTCGACGACGAGAGTTCTTTCACAGCCGATTCGTGCTCCGGGGTGAAGAACCGCATGAACACCGTCAGGACCGCAATGGCGGCCACGCGCGCCGGGCGGGCCTCGATCGATCTTGGACGCCCGACGGACAGCGTGGATGGGACCGACACGGGACTCAGCATGACGGTGGACATTCAGCGCGACACGAAGAACCTGGCGGCCAACCTCTCGGGCTATCAGCAGGGGATCCAGGGCAGCGACGTGCCGAAGTGTCTTGAAGATTCGTTCAAGAGCTTCGCCGACACCGCGAAGGTCACGAAGGTGAATTCCTCTACGGCGGCTCCCAAGGGCGGCGTGGCGACCGCCTACGAGGTCGTCCTCACGATCAGCGGGCAGAACCTGACCCTCCGGGTCGAGGACTTCGCCTGGATCTTCAGCAATGCCGCGGTCTCGCTATCGATCAACGGGCCGAAGGCCGACATTACCGCCGAACTTGTCACCGCCGCACTGGCCAAAGGCCAGGCCGCCCTGGAGCGCACCGCCAGCGGCACGGTTGTAGTGCCGACTCCCACGTCGCCACCCGCCACCAGCCCACCGCGCACCGCCACCACCGCGGCGCGCACCCCAACGCCGGGTACACGAACGCCCACGCCGACGGTTCGAGGTACGGTGACCGTGAGCCCGGCGGTCGTCACCTGGGTAGGCGGCTTCTGCAAAGCCGTTGATGTGATTAATGCGGCGACTGATGCCGCGGACCAGGACTACTCAAAGCTCCTCATCGACCAGGCGAAGGTGTCGTTCCAATTCGACGCGAAGGGATTCTCCGACGCGCTCGGCAAGGCGATTACGCAGGAGCGCGCCCTGCAGCCGCCGTTCCAGGCCGCCCAACTGCAGGAGGCCCACATACAGGCGCTCACGAAGGCGAAGACGTTCTACGACGCGGCGATCACCCAGGTGGGCCAGGCGCGCACGTTCGCTGATTTCAACGCCGCCATCAGTGCCCTGAAGAAGGGCCGCGATGAGGTTATCCAGGCGATCCAGACCGCGATCCAGGCCGCACCGGCCGATGTGCAGCAGGCCCTGAGCAACTGTTAGCGGCCCTGGGCCGCGCGGAGGTTTGCGATGTTTTGCACCAGCTGTGGGAAGTCCATCGCGGAAGGGGCGCGATTCTGCCAGGGCTGTGGCGCCCCCGCGCCCGCAGCGCCGGCGGGTGCGCCAGGCCAGGCCGCCGCGCCGCCGCAGGCTGCCCGGCCCGTCGCCGCCACACAGGTGGCGGCAACGGGCGCCGCACCAACCTTTGGGGAAGTCCTGAAGAACATGGCGCCGCTCAAGCTCGTCGCGGCCGGTGGGCTGGCGGTCTCGTTCATCTCGCTGTGGTTTGAGTGGGTTTCGGTGAGCCAGGGCGGCCAGAGCGTCGGCTCGAACAGTTGGGACGGCGATTTCCAGATCGCGGACTGGATCGGGCTGCCCGATGCGTGGCTGGTCCTACTGCTTTCCGCGGCGGGGCTCTTCGTCATCTTCGCGCCGGAGTTCGGGAAGGCGGTGCCCGGGATTGCGAAGCTCCCGCCGAACATCCCGATCGCGTTGCTACCCGCCATCGCCGGCGGCTTGATCGGGGTGATCGGACTGCTCGAATTCCGCTACATCGGCGATTTCATTACGTCGACGCGGGGTGTAGACGCCGCTACCGCGAAGCAGTTCGGGTTCAGCATCGACCGCGGTTTCGGCATCTACCTGCTCATCCTCAGCGGAGTCGCGACCGCGGTGGCGACGGTGCTCGATTGGCGTGGGGTCAAGCTCGGCGGGAAGTAGCTGTTCGCGCACGACATGGGGCGCGCGTTGCATTAGGCTACGGACGGCCCGGGCGGGGGCCGAAACCCGGCTGGAGTGCGCAAGGTGGATATTCGCGACGTCCTTATCGATGGGATCGGACAACTCAACGACTGGCTCGCCGAGGCCATCGTTGACCTTTCTGCCGAACAACTGAACTGGCTGCCGCCCGGCAAAGCGGTGAGCGCCGGGTTCAACACCTGGCACACGATCCGCACGCAGGACAACATCACGAACTTCGTGATGCAGCGGAAGCAGCCCGTGTGGATCACCGACGGATACGCGGATCGCCTCGGACTGCCCAAGATCGAACAGGGCACGGGGATGGATAACATCGTCGCGCGCGACCTGAAGATCACCGACGCCGCAGCGCTCAAGGAGTATCTGACGGCGGTTGGGAAGGACTGCGAAGCGTTCCTGAAGACGGTCCCGCTGGCCACCCTCGACGAGGTTCAGATGATCCGTCCGCTGGGCGAGATGCCGAAGTGGAAGGTGTTCCGCCAGGTGGTCATGACCCACGGGTTCATGCACCTGGGTGAGGTGAACACACTCAAGGGCATGCAGGGGTTGATGTTCTCGATCTGACCGGCCCCGGTAGCGGTCAGTCGTTGCCCTTCTGGTTGCGGAGGAACTCTTCGATATCGGTCACGAGGTCGCCGGCCGGGGGAAGCGCGCTCGCCGTCTCGGGGGGCTCGCCGCTATCGATCGCGGATTCCAGCTTGCTCACGTAGGTCAGGATGTCCGGGTTGCCGGAAAGGGCCGTGTTCACTTCGCGGATGAAGCGCTCGGCCGCGCCGTTGAGTTCGGTGAAGTCGAACTCCAGCCCGCCGATCAGCGGTTGCAGGCGCTGGAGCAGGGCGATCGTGGCCGGGGGATTCTGTGCTGTGGTGATGTAGTGCGGCACGCTCGCCCAGAGGCTGGCCGTTGGCAGGTCGCGCTGGCGGAGGTTATCGGAAAGCACCCCGACGATCCCGGTGGGGCCCTGGTAGCGAGAGGTCGCCAGCTGAAGCCGCTCGCCCGTGGCGGGGTCGATCGCGGTGCCGGTGACGCGCACCGGCCGCGTATGTGGCACATCGGCCATCAAGGCGCCTACGGAGATGATGAGGCTCGCCTTCAGGTCGGCGAAGAGGGACGCGTAGGCGTCGGCGAAGGTGCGCCAGCGCAGGTGTGGCTCCACACCGATCGCGACGATGACATCGTGCGGTCCGAGCGGGTTGCGCGCGTAGAAAAACTCGCAGGAGGGCCAGGAAATCACCCGGTTCTGGTTGCTATCGATCCGTACGGCGGGCCGGGCATCGGTGAAATCGAAGAAGTCTTCCGGGTCCATGTGCGCGAACTTCCTGGCGCCCAGCCTGCGGACCACGAAACGCGCGGCGTTGGTGGCAGCGCTTGCGGCATCGTTCCACCCCGCGAAGGCGATAATCGCGACCGGGTCGTGCAGTTCGGGCCTTCGCTCAACTACCAGGTGGTCCATCGCGCCCAAGGGTACCAGAGCGCGGTCACGCCGGGGATCGGGGTTGGCCGCAGACGGCGCACGATAAATGACTGGCCGGTGGTTATAATCCGCTCTTGCACTACGGCGCGCCCGGGACGGCCGCTTCAAAGAAACGCAAGGAGTACCCACCATGAACTTCCTCACCCGCCTGCTCCAGCCATCGAAGGTCGCGTATGCGCACTGCGATGGCCCCTGCGGCGTCTACGACCCCGCATCGGCTCGCATTGCCGCTGAAGCAGTGCTCTCCATGGAGAAGAAGCTCGCGGCCCTCGGCGATGGCCAGGACCTCGCCAGCCAGAACACGCGCTCGCGCTTCATCGCGATCAAGGAACAGCAGGCCGAACTGGCGAAGAAGGAACTGGACATCCTCTGGCACGACTACTTCAAGCCCGAGCACCTGGAGAAGTACCCCGACCTCCACGCCACCTTCTGGCAGGCGGCGAAGCTCTGCTCGAAGAACAAGACCGAAAGCGACCCGGCGAACGGTGAAGCTCTGCTCGCCGCGATCGAGAAGATCCACGGCATGTTCTGGGCGACGAAGAGCCGCGATGTCGCGTTCTATCGCGCCGGCTAGCGTCCCTTTCGTGTGATGGCAGGCGAAGACGAGCGGCAGCCCCAATGGCTCGCCGGCCTCGCCTTGGCCGCCGTCACGCTTGAGGCCGCGGGCGCCATCCTCTGGCTTGCCTGGCGCTTCCGGCGCTACGAGGTGGCCGGCAGCAGCATGTGCCCCACCTTCATGCCGGGTGACTTCGTCGTGGTGGACCGCAAAGCGTTCGCCCGGCGCAAGCCGCACCCGGGCGAGGTGGTGCTCGCGCCCGACCCGCGTGAGCCGTCGCGGACCGTGCTCAAGCGCATCGCTCGCATCGACCTGCACGGCGGGCTCTGGCTCGAAGGGGACAACCCGGACGAGAGCACCGACAGCCGCAGTTACGGCTGGGTGCGTCCCGATGCCCTACTGGGCCGGGTGGTGGGGCGTTACTGGCCGCTGCGCCGCTAGCTGCGCCAGCACGAGGGCATCCGTGGGGAAGGCGAGTTCGGGCGGGTCGGAAGGGTCGATGTAGGCAAGCTCAGTCATCTCGCCATCGGCGCACCACGGTTCGCCCGAAACGAGTTCCGCCGCGAACCACACGCCGACGGTCTGGCGTTCCAGCACATGGAAGTTCGAGTGCACCGCGAGTACCGCCCCGGCCCGGGCTGTGAGGCCGGTCTCTTCAAGCAGTTCCCGTTCTGCGCCGGCGCGGACGTCTTCATCCCATTCGAGCCGGCCACAGGGGATGCACCAGAGACCGGCGTGGGCGCCGTGCGTGCGCTTCCCCAGCAAGACGCGCCCGGCTTCGTCGCGGACTACCACGGAAACGCCGACGGTCGGGAAGCGTCGACGCGTGTAGCCGCAGGTGCCACAACGCGGTGTAAATGGGCTGCCATCGTGGACGAGGTGCACTCCGCACTCCGCGCAGAGGTGGTCGCCGTTCACGGTTGCGGGAGCTTGCCTTCGGCCCGCAGCGCGCAGATCGCGATCAGGTCTTCTGCCACCTTGCCGATGGCGAACGCGACGCTCTTGTTTGCGGGCTGGTCGCCCGGGCCCCAGTGCTCGCCCGCGCGGGAGATAACTACATCGGGCACCGCGGCGATTGCGCCGATGTGCCGCATCACGCGGGTTACGTCCGTCACGCCCGGTTCGGCATCGCCGCCGGCGATACCGATGACCGCGAACGGCTTCCCACCGGCCTGCGGGGCGTCGATGTAGTCGAGCGCGTTCTTCAGGCCGCCCGGCGCTGCCCCGTGGTAGGAAGGGACGGTGATCACGAGGGCATCGGCGGCCTCGCAGGCGGCCCGCCAGGCGGCCACGGTCGCCGGGTACTGGTCATCGGGGCGGCCGTCGAGGACGGGGAGGGAGCCGATCTCGAAGGTTTCGCAGTGGGCGCCGTTCGCCTCCAATGCCTTAAGGGCGAAGCGGAGCGCGCGGTCGGCGCTGCTGCCTGGACGGATGCTGCCGTTGATGCCGAGGACGCGGAATGCCATGCGCCCATCGTAGCGGCCTGTGCCGAGCCGTAACAGGAACGTGTGGAGCGCGAGTCCTGAGTGCGAAGTCCTGAGTCCTGGGTGTCGGGCTGGCGCGCGGCTTCCGGTGTATCTCCAGCGACCACAGGGGGTCGCGGCTACGACCCTCACCCAGCACTCGCAGTTGAAGGTGGTGCGGGTGGGCTCGATACTCCGGGCATGGTGTACCGGTGATGGCCCCGGCTTCCAACCAGCGATTCTGCCCCGTATGCAATCGCGCGTTTGTCGCGAACGAGGCGGTCCTTCGTTGCGAGGGCTGCGAGGTGATGCACCATCCCGGGTGCTGGGTGACGAACGGTGGTTGCGCGACCCACGAGCCGCACAAGGTCACCCCGGCGGCGATGGCCT
>Ga0315281_10006367_pt1 | contig 16805 bp, 12 predicted proteins | sample YL17G07_0_MG_FD_204540 | JGI IMG/M metagenome (GOLD analysis project Ga0315281, IMG submission 204540) | Sediment microbial communities from Yellowstone Lake, YNP, Wyoming, USA - YL17G07_0 | ecosystem: Environmental > Aquatic > Freshwater > Lake > Sediment | place: USA: Wyoming | collected...
GGTCAGGAGGACTTGATTCTGTCCGCCGCGCCACGTCCGAGCCGTATCGACATGCAACGAAAACATAACTCACGGAGTATCACGAAGACACGAAGAGTACGGAGAACACGAAGATCTCATGTTGGTGTCTTCGTGTCCTTCGTGCCCTTCGTGACTTCGTGATGGGCTTGTAGCTCCCAGAGTTTGGCGAACTTGAGAAACACGTAGTACGCGTTCAGCGCTGAGATGATGAAGCCGGGCGCGCCGTCCAGGATGCCGCGGTGCGCAATGTAGTTGCGCAGGAAGGCGAGCGGAGGATGCCCGGCCATCTGCACCAGTCCGCTGCGGCGACCAGATTCCTGCATCTGTTTTGCCGCGTACGTCGTGTAGCGATCGATCGTCTCGAGGTGATCGGCGATTTCCGTGTACGCGTAGTGCTGCAATTCGCCGCGCAGCTGACCGATCGCGCCCTCAACCGTCACGGCCTCGTGCACGTACACGCCGGTCCAGCGCGCGCGACGCCGGTCGTACAGGCGCAATTGATGGTCGGGATACCAGTCGGTCGTGCGGATCCACCGCCCGAGATGCCATGTCACGCGGGGGATCCGGTAGCCGGCCGCCGGCGGATCGCTCGACATCAGCACTTTGATCTCGGCGGCCAGTTCGGGCGTGACGCGTTCGTCGGCGTCGAGCGACAGGATCCAGTCGCTCGTCGCGAGCGACGCGGCGTGGTTCTTCTGATCGACGTACCCCGCCCAGTCGCGGGCGACGACGCGATCGGTATGCCGCCTGGCGATGGCGGCCGTGTCATCGCTGCTGTGGGAATCGACGACGACGATCTCGTCGGCCCAGGCGACGGATGTCAGCGCATCGCCGATATCCGACGCTTCATTCTTCGTGATGACCGTGACCGAGAGCCGGAGCATGGGGGAGATAGTACTTTGAAACTTAAAAGTGAAAAGTTAAAACTGAAAAGTGAAGAGGGAGCGGAGAAACGAAAAGCAAACAAAAATGCTGGACCCAGCGATTGGATCTCAGCCCTCATGACTCTTCTCTTTTAACTTTTCTCTTTTAACTTTTCAGTTTCTATCTCCCGGCGATTGTCACTCCTCCGCCGCCGCCGTTGATCGGGACTTCCTGCACGGCTTCGAAATCGACGAGCGACTTGTTGTAGTCGGCGATGGAGAGGATCTCGGCCGTGCGCGCGAGCGCGAGGTCGCGCTGCGCCTGGAAGACGAAGAAGCTCTGCGACATGCCGGCCGCGAGCTTTTTCTCCTCGGCTTCGAGCTTTCTTTCCTGCAGCGTGCGCGACGCGCGCGCCGAGCCGACGCGCTTCTGGTTGGTCTGGACGTTGCGCGCCGCCGAGCGCACCTGCGTGGCGATCTGCATCTGGAGGTTCTTGAGCTGCGACTGCGACTGCTCGAACTGCAGCTTCGCTTTCACCAGGTTCACGTGCGCCGTGTTCAGCCCGATCGGATAGCCAATCTGGAGGCCGACGGTCCAGGTCGGGTACGCGCTCTTGAGCACGTCGCCGAGGACGCTGCCGAGGCCGACATTCGACACCTCCGTACGGCTCACGGTGCTGCCCGTCGAAATCGCTGCGAGGTTCACGCCGCTCAGTTGCGTGCCGCCCGCGGCGATCGAGGAATAGCTGACCTGCGCGTTGACGTCCGGCTTGGTCTGGTTGCCGAAGTACCGCAGGTTGATGTCGCTCTGGTCGAGGCTGTTCTTCGCCGTGTGCAGGTCCGACCGCTTGTCCAGGGCGTTCCGCACCGCCGCGTCGACGTCGATCGCGCGCTCCGAGAACGACGCGGCGTCGGTCGGCTCGAAATTGACGTTCCAGAACTCCGCCGTTCCGGGATCGAGCACGAGCGCGCGCAGCGCGTCCTGCGCCTGCTTGATGGCGGCGTCGGCCACGATGACGCCCTGCTCGTTGGCGGCGACTTCGGCCTGCGCCTGGACGATGTCGATCGGCGCCAGCGTGCCGATCTCGACGCGCTTCTGGTTGTCCTTCAGGAATTGCTGCGAGAGCGCGAGCGACTGCTCCTGCGCCTTGAGGTTGTCGATCGTGTAGACGAGATCCCAGTACGCGTTCTTCACGCTGCGCAGCGTGCCGGTGACGACCGCCTGCAGCTGGATGTCCGACAGGTCGCGCGACTTCCGGCTGCTGGCCACCTGCTGGCGGATCTGGTCGATCGCGTAGTTGCGCAGGAGCGGCTGCGTGTACTGCAGGCTCAGGTTCGAATTGAGCTGCGGGCTGAAGCTGCTGAAGAGGTTCGTCGTCGTGAAGCGCGAGTTGTTCCAGCTGCCGGTGTAGTTGCCGCCCCACGGCAGCGTCTGGCTCAACCCGACCTGCGTGGAGAACGTGCCGTTGTCGATGCTCGTGGCGCCGCCCGACAGCGCGCTGGTCGACTGCTGCGTCTGCGAGTTCTTCGAAAACGTCGACGTCAGATTCGGCGCCCAGGCGGATTGCGCCTGCGCGACGCCCATGTCCTGAATCTGTGGATCGATGCGCTGGATGCGGATGCCGAGGTTCTGCTCGAGGGCGCTTTTGACGGCCTCGTCTATCGAGATCCTTCGGATCGATTCGCCCGAGGGCTGCGCGGCGGCCTGGGCGGCAGCGGCGGCGAGCGCGGCGGCGAACCGCGACTGTTCGCTTTGCGCGAAAACGGACGGTGCCAGCAGGGTGATCGCCGCGGTGATGGCGGCGACAAATGGGCGGCGGGCAGTGTGGAACAGACGCATTTCTGACGCTCCATCAGGAAAAAGAATGTCTGGCATAGGACTGATCTGTAGACGTCCGGCGGGGAATTATGGTTCAGGCAATTGTATACTGGCCCGGCTGAAGCCGGGCCGCTACGACTGCTCATCTTCGCTACGACTGCTCATCTTGAGGATTCCATGCACATTTCTGCCCCGCGATTGACCTGCGGCCTGGCCGCGCTGGCCCTGACCGCCGCTTCGGCGCATCTGGCCGGGATGCCAGGCGCCGCGCCCGCCGCGCAGGCCGCCCGGACGACTCCGGCGGCGGCGTCGGGCCGCTTCGACCTGTCGATCGACAGTGTCATGCGCGGCCCCAAGCTGGTCGGCTATCCGCCGACCGGCCTGCGCTGGTCCGGCGACTCCGCGCGGCTGTACTTCGAATGGCGGCGGCCGCAGGACGACGAGGCCGCCACGTGGGTCGTGTCCCGCGACGGCACAGGCCTTCGGCACTTGTCCGACGCGGACCGGCGCAGCGCGCCGCCGGTCAACGGCGCGTGGGACGCGGCGCACCGCCGCGTGCTGTTCGTGGATCGCGGCGATATCGTGCTGCTCGATTCGGTCTCCGGAACGCGCCATCAGATCACGCGCACGACCGGCAACGAATCGAACCCGCGGTGGGCGCGCCGCGAGTCGGCGGTCACGTTCACGCGCGAGAACAACCTGTTTCTCGTGCCCCTGGACGGCGGAGCGCCCGGCGGCATCATCCAGTTGACCGACGTCGAACCGCGCAAGCGCGATCCTCGCGACACTGACAGCCAGGCGTTCGTGAAGACGGAAGAAACCCAGCTCATCGAGCACACGCGCGCCCAGGCGGAGAAGAAGAAGAAGGCCGAGGCGAAGGACAACGCGAACGCGCTGTCGAAGCTCGAGCTCGCGGACCGGCAGTCCGCCGGCGATCTGCAACTGTCGCCCGACGGCACGCACGTGATGGTCCTCGTCATCGAGCGCGCCGACGCCGCCAAGCGGCCCAACGTCCCGAATTACCTGACCGCGACGAGCTACACGGAGGACATTCCCGCGCGGACCTACGTCGGCGACGCGCAGGACAAACGGACGCTCGCGATCATGAATCTCGAGACGAAGAAGACGGTCTGGGCGGACGGCAGTTTCGCGGGAACGGTCCGGCTGAAGCCGGACACTACCGATCCGAAGCCGGCCGATCCGACGCCGCAAGCCGATGCCGGTAGTGTCCGCCTTCAGGCGGACCCTTCGAAGGCGCAGCCCCGCGAAATCCGCTGGGCGATGCCGCAGATCTCGGACAGCGGCGCCATCACCGTCGCGCACGCCCGATCGCAGGACAACAAGGATCGCTGGCTGGTCAGCGTGGATCCCGAGACCGGCACGACGCGCGTGCTCGATGCGCTGCACGACGACGCCTGGGTGCGGGAGCTCGGCGGTTTCGGTCCGAACGATCCATCGTTCGGGTTCCTTCCCGATCAGAAGCACCTGTACTTCCTGTCCGAGCGCGACGCGTGGATGCATCTCTACACGCTCGACGCGTCGGCGGCGGAGCCGGCCGCCCGCCAATTGACGCAGGGCAAATGGGAGATCGAATCGCTCAGCCTCTCGCCCGACAAGAAGAAGTTCTACATCACGAGCACCGAGGTCCATCCCGGCGAGCGCCACATCTATTCAATGGCCGTCGATGTGTCCGGCGGCGGCGCGCGCACGAGGCTGACGTCGATGACCGGCGGGAGCGCGGGCGTCGTCTCGCCGGACGAGACCACGTTCGGCATCATCTATTCCGCGAGCACGAAGCCGCACGAGGTCTACCTGATGCCCAACGTCTCCAATGGGGCGGGCGCGGCGATGACACAGGTGACGACGACGCCGACCGACGAATGGCGCTCGTTCAAATGGGTCGAGCCGCAGCTCATCACCTACAAGACGCGGGACGGCGTCGACGTCTACGCGCGGCTGTTCACGCCGGAGATGATGGGCGCGAAGCGCGATCCGTCGGCGCCGGCCGTCGTCTTCGTGCATGGCGCGGGCTACGCGCAGAACGCACATAAGTACTGGCCCAGCTACTACCGGGAGTACATGTTCCACAACGTCCTCGCGTCGCGCGGCTACGTCGTGCTGGATCCCGATTACCGCGCCAGCTCCGGGTACGGCCGCGACTGGCGGACGGCCATCTACCGTCACATGGGCGGAAAGGATCTGGACGATGTCGTCGACGGCGCGAAGTTCCTGGTCGACAAGCAGAAGGTGAACGCGAAGCACATCGGCGTGTACGGGGGCAGTTACGGCGGCTTCATCACGCTGATGGCGATGTTCACGTCGCCCGACACGTTCGCGGCCGGCGCGGCGCTGCGGCCCGTGACCGACTGGGCGCACTACAACCACGGCTACACGTCGAACATTCTGAACGAGCCGCAGAACGATCCCGAGGCGTACCGGCAGAGCTCGCCGATCTATTTCGCGCAGGGCTTGAAAGGCGCGCTCTTGATCTGTCATGGCATGGTCGACACCAACGTGCTCTTCCAGGACAGCGTGCGTCTGGTGCAGAAGCTGATCGAGCTCCGCAAGGACAACTGGTCGGTGGCGATGTTCCCGGTCGAGGATCACGGCTTCGAGGAAGAGACGAGCTGGGCGGACGAGTACAAACGAATTCTGAAGCTGTTCGACGAGAAGTTGACGACACAGAATTCGAAACTAAGAACCTCGAACTGAAACCCTGCCCCTGAACCCGGTACCCTGAACCCATGCCGACCCGCGACGAACTGCTCGATCTCTTCCGCCGCTCGGGCGCATTGCTCGACGGCCATTTCCGTTTGTCCTCCGGGTTGCACAGCTCCGGCTACTTGCAATGCGCCCTGGTGCTGCAGCATCCGAAGCACGCCGAGGCGCTCGGCCGGGCGATCGCCGATCGCACGCGCGATCTGCGGCCGAGCCTCGTGCTCTCTCCCGCGCTCGGCGGCGTCGTCATCGGCCACGAAGTGGGACGCGCGCTCGGCGTGCGCGCGATCTTCGCCGAACGGCAGGACGGCGCGCTGGCGCTGCGCCGCGGGTTTGTCATCGGCGACACCGATCGCGTGCTGGTGATCGAGGACGTGCTGACGACGGGCGGATCGACGCGCGAGACCATGCAGGTCGCGAGGGCGGCCGGCGGACAGGTCGTCGGCGCCGCGTCGGTCGTCGACCGCGGCCCTTCGGCAGGATCGGGGCAGGCGGCGCGTGACCTCGGTGTGCCGTTTGCCGCGCTGCTCGACATCGCGCTGCCGACCTACGAGCCCGACCAATGCCCGCTCTGCGCGCAAGGACTTCCAGTCGTCAAACCAGGATCGAGGCCAGTGGTCGCTTGAGAGGCTTGTGCGTCCTGTCGCTCGGTTAACCCGCATGCCGACGTTCAAGATCGTCCTGGCGTACGACGGCACCGACTTCTCCGGCTGGCAGCGGCAGATCAACGGGCCGTCCGTGCAGGCCCTGCTCGAAGACGCCTTGCGCACGCTCGACGAGCGCGACGTGACCGTCCACGGTGCCGGGCGTACTGACGCCGGCGTGCACGCGCTCGGGCAGGTCGCGTCGTTCTCGCTCGCGCGCGACCTCCCGGCGGACGTCGTCCGTCGTGCGCTCAACGCGCAGCTGCCGGGCGCCGTGCGCGTGCTGTCGGCGGAGGATGCGCCGGACGGTTTTCACGCGCGGTTCAGCGCGCGCGGAAAGACGTATCGCTATCGCATCTGGAACGCCGACTTCCTCGATCCCTTCGAGCGCCGCCAGGCGTGGCATGTGTTCGGCGCCCTCGATGTCGCTGCCATGCAGGAAGCCGCCGGGCTGATCGTCGGGTCGCATGACTTCGCGGCGTTTCAAGCGGCTGGCAGCGACGTCAAGACGACCGTGCGAAACGTCACGACCTCCACATTGCGGATTGGGGATTGGGGAATGCGGATTGGAGAGGAAGGCGGTCTGGAATCCGCACTCCGCAGTCCTCAATCCGCATTGGTGATCTATGAAGTGACCGGCGACGGTTTTCTCCGCCACATGGTGCGGACGATCGTCGGCACGCTCGTCGAGATCGGCCGCGGCCGCCGGCCCGTGGACTGGATGGCCGAGGTGATCGCCTCCCGCGATCGCGCGGCAGCCGGCCAGACCGCGCCGGCCGGAGGATTGTTTCTGGTCGCGGTCCACTATTAGCGCGGCCCCCGATCTACTTGGGCGATAATGTGCCGTTTGCGGCAACCTTTTTCCCTCTGAGGTGCGCCTTGACGATTCTGCGAAACACCCTCGGCTCCCTTGCGCTGCTGGCCGCGTGCGGCGCCGTGATGGTGGCGCAACAACAGGCGGCCGAAGCGCCCGCCACGGATCGGCGCGTCCAGACGCGCCCGGCGGTCGCCGGGCTGCACGGACTGGTGACCGCCGGCCATCCCATCGCCTCCTCCGCGGGCCTGCAGGCGCTGCTCAAGGGCGGCAACGCGTTCGATGCGGCCGTCGCCGTCGGCGCGATGATCGCGCTCGGCGAGCCGGAGATGAACGGCATCGGCGGCAACGGCTTCGTCACGCTGTTCGACAAGAAGACCGGCAAGGTGATGTCGCTCGCGATGACGGGCGCCGCGCCCAAGGGGCTCACGCCGGCCGAAATGACGCCGGAGACGCTGAACGCCGGGATGAACGCCGGCATCGTGCCCGGCAATCTCGGCGGGTATCTGTCCCTCCTGGATCGATTCGGCACGATGAGCGTCTCGGACGTCTTCTCGCCCGCCATTGAATATGCGGAGAAGGGCTATCCGATCGATCCGATGCTCGCCGACGACATCAACCGCGGTCGGAACAATCTGTCGAAGTACCCGACGACGGCGCGGATCTATCTGCCTGGCGGACAGCCGCTCAAAGCCGGCGAGCTGCTGAAGAATCCCGACTACGCGGCCACGCTGCGCAAGCTCGTCGAGGCCGAGGCGCAGGCGAAAGCCAGGGGCGCCACCCGGTCGGGCGCGATCAAGGCGGCGTTCGATCGCTTCTACAAGGGCGACATCGCGCAGGAGTTCGAGCGCTTCTTCAAGGAGAACGGCGGCGTCATGCGCGCGTCGGATCTTGCCGCGTACGCGCCGAAGTGGGAGGAGCCGCTGCACACGACCTATCGCGGCTACGACGTCTACAGCAACCCGTCGACGTCGCGCGGCGGCTTCGAAGTCCTGATGCAGGCGAATCTCGTCGAGGGCTTCGATCTGAAGTCGTTCGGGCCGGGCTCGGCGAACGCGCTGCACGCCGAGATCGAAGCGATCAAGGTCGCCAAGGCTGACATCTACCGCTACGTCGCCGATCCGAAGTTCACCATCATTCCCACCGCCGGCATGCTGGCGAAGAGTTACGCCGCGACCCGCCGCGCGCTGATCGACATGACGAAGGCCGGCGTGTATCCGATCGCGGGCACGCCGGAAGGCGCCTCGACGACCGCCGCTCCGGCAGGCGCGAAGGGAAGATTTCCAGACGACTACGATGCCGAGCAGCACACGACGAGTTTCTCGATCGCCGACGCCTTCGGCAACGCGATCGCCGTGACGCCGACGCTCGGCGGCCTCTTCGGCAACAACGTCGTCGTCGGCAACACGGGCCTGCTGCTCAACAACGGCATGCGGCTGGGCTCGACGTCGCCGTATCCGGCCGATGTGAATTACGTCGGCGCGGGCAAGATTCCGGTGCTGAACAATTCGCCGGTCGTCGTGCTGAAGGACGGCAGGCCCGCGTTCGTGTTCGGCTCGCCAGGCGGCGAGACGATCGGGCAGACCGAATTCCAGATGCTGGTCAATCTGATCGATTTCGATCTGCCGGTCCAGCAGGCGATCGAGGCGCCGCGCTTTGTGGTCGACGCCAGGCCCAATTTCTACAAGCCGGGCGCCGCGCTGCGCGTGCAGATCGAGAGCCGCGCGTCGCCGCAGACCATCGCGGCGCTGAAGGCCCTGGGGCACGATGTGCAGGTGCTGCAGGGCTGGGGGTCGCTCGGCCACATGCAGGCGATCCGCTTCGATCCGAAGACGGGGACGATGATGGCGGGCGGCGATCCGCGGCGGACGGCGTACGCGATGGGATATTAGGTAAAATCACGGACATGTCGCTTGAGCAGCTGCTGGCGTGGATTCCGCCGGGCTCGCCCGACGAGACGCTGGCGCGGCAGGTGCACTTCGACCAGCTGCCGTCGCACGTCGCGATCATCATGGACGGCAACGGGCGCTGGGCGGCGCAGCGTCACCTTCCGCGCGTCGAAGGCCATCGCGCCGGCATCGATTCGGTGCGCGACGTGGTCGAAACGTCCGCGCGGCTCGGGATCGACGTGCTGACGCTCTACGCCTTTTCGGTCGAGAACTGGAAGCGGCCGCGCGCCGAAGTCAACACGCTGATGACGCTGCTCAAGCGGTACATCCGCCTCGAGCTCGACACGCTGCAGAAGAACAACATCCGGTTTCAGGTCATCGGCCGGTCCGATGAACTCGCGCCGGACGTGCAGCGCGAACTCGACATCGGCATCCGGCAGACGGCGGCCAATACCGGCATGCTGTTCAACATCGCGCTGAACTACGGCGGCCGCTCGGAAATCGTCGACGCGGCGCGGCGCGCGATCGCCTCGGGCATCGCCGCCGAGGATCTCGACGAACGGCGCTTCAGTGACTTTCTCTACACGGCAGGGCAGCCGGATCCCGATCTGCTCATCCGCACGAGCGGCGAGATGCGGGTCAGCAACTTCCTGCTGTGGCAGATCGCGTACGCCGAGATCTGGGTCACCGAAACGCTCTGGCCGGATTTCCGCTGCCACCATCTGATCGAAGCCGTGCTCGCGTTCCAGAAGCGCGATCGCCGCTACGGCGGCATCAAGCCGTCGCCCGTAGCGCTTGGCGCGAAGTGACGCCGTCCTCAGCCGCGAGTCGCCAGTCGTCAGTCGCTGGAGGCGCGTTGTGACGCGCGTCCTCAGCGGGGCCGTGCTGATCGCGATTGCCGTCGCGGTGGTGTGGTTCGCGCCCGCGCCGGTCTTCTTCCTGGTGGCGGAACTGCTGCTGGTGCTGGCGTTCGTGGAGTACGCGCGACTCGCGTCCGCGTGCGAGTTGCCGATTCCCATGGCGCCCGCCGGCGTCGCGACCCTGCTCGCGTCCGTCGGCGTGTCGTCCACGCACTGGCTCGGCGATCAGCTGGTCACCACGGCCTTCGTCCTCGACGCCGTCCTGATGTCCGCGTTCCTCGTCCTGGCGGCGCTCACGCTGACGACGTGGCGGGGCGGGAAGGACGCCTTGGGCCGCGCGGCGGCGAGCGTGTTTCCGATGCTCTATCTTGGATTGCCCATCGGCGCAATCGTGTCGCTCCGCGCCACGCGCGGCAGCCCGGCGGTGTTCCTGCTGATGCTGACCGTCATGGTGAGCGACACGGCGCAGTACTACACGGGCCGCGCGTTCGGACGCCGGCTGCTCGCGCCCGCCATCAGTCCCAAGAAGACGATCGAAGGCGCGATCGGCGGATTCGTCTGCGGCGGCGTCCTGCTCGCCGTCGCCGGCGCCTGGTGGCTGCCGGACCTGCCGCTCGCGCTGCGCGCCGCGCTCGGGCTGACGATGGTCGCCCTCGGCATCGCGGGCGACCTGTTCGAATCGATGCTCAAGCGCAGCGCGGGCGTGAAGGACAGCTCGGCGCTGATTCCCGGGCACGGCGGCGTGCTCGATCGGATCGATGCGTTGCTCTTCGCGGCGCCGGTGTACTACGTGGTACTGAAGTACGTATGAAAGACGTTAACCACGGAGGACACGGAGGGCACGGAGCAAGAAACATGTGTGCCGTACATTGCTTCTCTCCGTGTCCTCTGTGTTCTCCGTGGTTCATTCTTCGTCGGCAATGAAACAAATTGCGATTCTCGGATCGACGGGCTCCATCGGCCAGAGCGCGCTCGCGGTCGTCGACGCGCACGCCGATCGGCTGCAGGTGATCGGACTGGCAGCCGGCGAGAATGCCGGGTTGTTCGCTGCGCAAGTGGCGAAGTACCGGCCGCGCGTCGCCGCGATGGCCACGGGCGCCGCCGTCGATCGACTGAACCAGATCGGCTGTCCCGCCGGCGTCACGCTCGCGGGCACGGGCCGCGACGGCCTGGTGGCGGTCGCCTCGCATCCGGACGTCGACCTCGTGCTCTGCGCGTCGAGCGGCACCGAGGCGCTCGAAGCCGTGCTCGCCGCAATCGCGCAACGCAAGACGATCGCGCTGGCCAACAAGGAAGTGCTGGTCATGGCGGGCGGCATCGTCACCGACGCCGCGGCGCGGCACGGCGTGGCGATTCTGCCCGTGGACAGCGAGCACAACGCCATCCATCAATGCCTGCACGGCAGAAAGAATACGGAGATCGCGCGATTGGTCCTGACCGCATCCGGTGGACCTTTTCGCGGACGCGCTGCGTCTGAACTGACAGGGGTCACCGCCGCGGAGGCGCTCAAGCATCCCACCTGGCGGATGGGCCGAAAAATCACGATCGATTCGGCGACGCTGATGAACAAGGGTCTCGAGGTCATCGAGGCGCACTGGTTGTTCGGCGTGACCGCGAATCAGATCGACGTTGTCATCCATCCGCAGTCGGTGGTGCATTCGATGGTCGAGTTGATGGACGGATCGATCATCGCGCAGCTCGGTCAGACGGACATGCGGTTGCCGATTCAGTACGCGTTTTCGTATCCGGACCGGTGGCGCGGGCCGCTGCCGTCGCTCGATCTGGCGCGGGCAGGGCGGCTCGAATTCGAGGCGCCGGACACGTCGGCGTTTCCGTGTCTGCGCCTCGCGTATCGTGCGCTCGACGCCGAGCCCAGCCTCGCGGTCGTTCTGAACGCGGCGAATGAGGTGGCGGTGGCGAGATTCCTCGACGGCCGGATCGGCTTCACCGACATCCCGCGCGTGATCGAGCGGACGATGGATGCGCGTCAGCCTGGGGCGGTAGCCACGTTGGCCGAAGTGCGCGCCGTGGACACGTGGGCGCGAGAGCGTGCGGAAGAACTTGCCGCCGAGTTACAATCAAAAGTCTGAAGTAAGAAGGCAAAAGGCAAAAGGCAGAAGGCAGACGTGACCACACTCCTCGCGTTCTTGTTTGTTCTGGGCGTGCTCGTCTTCGTGCACGAGCTCGGCCATTTTCTCGCCGCCAAGCGCGTCGGGATTCGCGTCCTCAAGTTCCAGCTCGGGTTCAATCCCACCGTGCTGAGCTTCACGCGCGGCGACACCGAGTACAGCATCGGCGCGCTGCCCCTCGGCGGCTACGTGAAGATGGCCGGCGAGAATCCGGAGGACGAGCGCACCGGGCAGGCGGACGAGTTCCTCTCGAAGAGCAAGTGGCAGCGCTTCCAGGTGCTGATCATGGGGCCGACCATGAACCTCCTGCTGGCGTTCGTGCTGACGGCGATCGTGCTGTTCCAGGGCGTCGAAAAAAGCGCGTTCGAGGATCAGCCGCCGGTCGTCGGCGTCGTCACCGCCGGTTCGCCGGCGGCGGGCGCCGGTATTCAAGCCGGCGATCGGATCGTCTCGGTGCAGGATCACGCGGTCGGCACGTGGGAGCAGTTCTTCTTTGCCATCGGGTCGCGGCCAAATCGTGAAGTGACGCTCCGCCTGCTTCGCAACGGCCAGGATCTTTCATTGAAAGTGACGCCTCTGCCCCTCGGCGGCGGGCAGAGCCGCCTCGAGATCGGCGACATCGGCGTGTGGCCGAACGTCCATCCGCACTTGCGATCGGTGTCGCCGGGGGATCCGGGCGACACGGGCGGCTTGAAAGCCGGAGACGTGATTGTCGCAGTCGATGGTCAGCCCGTGACCTTTCACTGGCAGCTGCGCGAAATCATCGCCAAGCACCCGGACCAGACGATCGACCTCTCGATCGTGCGCGACGGCGTGGCGCAGAGCGTTCCAGTGGCCCTGGCCAGACATGGTACCGTCGGCTGGCTCGGCGTAATTCCTGTCGATGACAACGTCAGCATCAAGCCGGGCTTTGCACAGGCGATCGGCATGAGCGCGCAGCGCAACGTCGAGTACGGCGGCCTGATCTTCCAGACGCTGTGGGGCCTGGTGACGAGGGAGACGTCGCCGCGGCAGTTGATGGGCCCGGTGGCGATCGCGCAGCTCTCGGGCGAGTCCGCGCAGCTCGGATGGATTTCGCTCGCCAGCCTGATGGCGATGATCAGCCTCAACCTCGGCATCCTGAACCTGCTGCCGATTCCGGTGCTCGACGGCGGGCACATCTTCATCATGGGGCTCGAGGGCCTCGTGCGCCGCGACTTCAGCATGCGCGTGAAGGAGAAGATGCTGATGGCGGGCCTGGTCCTCTTGATGACCTTGATGGTGACGGTGATCTACAACGATCTGACGCGCATCAGCTGGATCGAACGCCTGATGCCCTGGCGTTGAAAAAGGGGACGGGTCTATTTTTCAACGCTCGTCCTTCCAGAAAAATAGACCCGTCCCCTTTTTCAATCTGCAACTTCGCGCATCGCGCCGCGCGCCGCGGCGATCGTCTTGTTCACGTCACGCGCGGTATGCGCGCCCGACAGGAACCACGCTTCGAACTGTGACGGCGGCGGATAGACACCCCTTTTCAGCATTCCCCGGAAGAACGTCGCGTACTGATCCGCGTTCGCGCTCGTCGCCGATGCGTAGTCGCGCACGGCGCGGTCGGTGAAGAACGGCGTCACGAGCGACCCGAACGCATTCACCTGCAGCGCGACGCCGTTGTCTCGCGCGGCATCCGCGAGGCCGGCCGCCAGCCTGGCGCCGAGCGCCGCCAGCGACGCGTACAACTTCGGCGTCAGTCGATTCAGACACCACAGCCCCGCCGTCATCGCCAGCGGATTGCCCGAGAGCGTGCCTGCCTGATAGACGGGCCCCGCGGGCGACACCAGATTCATCAGATCGGCCCGGCCGCCGTACGCCCCGACCGGCAGGCCGCCGCCGATGATCTTCCCCAGGCACGTGAGATCGGGACGGACGCCCGTCAGCCCCTGCGCGCCGCCCGCCGACGCGCGAAAGCCGGAAATCACCTCGTCGAAAATCAGCAGCGCGCCATCCGCCGTGCACGCGTCGCGCAGGCCGCGAAGAAACCCCTCCGCCGGCGGCACGACGCCGATATTGCCGGCGATCGGTTCGACGATCACGGCGGCGATCTGCCCGGGGTTGGCGTCGAACGCGCGGCGGACGGACGCGAGGTCGTTGTACGTGGCGACCAGCGTGTCGGCCGACGCCGCCTTCGTGACGCCGGGGCTTGTCGGCGTGCCCAGCGTCAGCGCGCCGGAGCCGGCCTTGACGAGGAACGCGTCCGCGTGTCCGTGATAGCAACCCTCGAACTTGAGGATCCGATCGCGCCCCGTCGCGGCCCGCGCGACGCGCACGGCGCTCATCGTCGCCTCCGTGCCTGAGCTGACGAAGCGCACGCGCTCGAGCGAGGGCATCAGCGCGCGCACGCGCTCGCCGAGTTCCACTTCGAGCGGGCTCGGTGCGCCGAAGCTCGTGCCCAGGCGCGCGGCGGCGGCGAGCGCCTTCACGAGCCCGCGCGGCGCATGACCGTGGATCAGCGGTCCCCACGACATCACGTAGTCGATGTACGTATTGCCGTCGATGTCCGTGATGCGGGCGCCCGAGGCGCGGCGAATGAACAGCGGGGTCGCGCCGACCGACTTGAAGGCGCGGACGGGACTATCGACGCCGCCGGGAAGGATCGATTGGGCGCGAGAGAAGAGACGGGAGGACCGGGTTGTTTTCATGGCTAAGGGCTAAGGGCTGCGCGATCAGCGTACTTTGATGGTCGCGAGATCGCCAATGGCCGCGCTCAGCCATTTCTGTTCGTCCTTGTCGTGCGTGCGATTGCGCGTCGCATCGAACGCGCGCGACGCGCTGTCGAAGTCGCGTTGCAGGAGAAAGAGGGACGCGATCCCCATGGCCGCGCGGTACGACGCCGGGTCGCGTTCGAGTGCGCGCATGAACAGCGGACGCGCGAGGCCGGCTTCCCGCGCGACCAGCGCGATGCGTCCGGCCGCCGCCAGATACTCCGCGTCCGCGTCCTCGGGAACCTGCCGCAGGACGGCCCGCACCTCGTCGGACTTGCCTGCGCGCGCCGCGGTGGTCGCGTCCATGAGCATGCGACCGCGCGGGTCCTCGGGCGGTCGCACCGGCTTGAGGACGAGCTCCCAGATGAGCACCTGGCCGCCCGCATTCGGTCCGCTCGGCGTCAACAGACGAATGGGCAGCGCGACGATTTCCGGTATGTGTTCCGGCGCGACCGCTTCGAAGAGCCAGATGCCCGGCGCGATCCCGAGGATGCTCCAGTCACCTTTCGCGTTCGTCTTTGTCGAGAACGTGCGTTGCCCGGCGAACGTGCCGGCCGCGGCGCCGAAAAACGCCTCCGCCCGCACGTCGGCATCCTTCAGCGGTTCACCACGCTCCGAGACGACGCGTCCCTTGAGCCGGCTCACCGGCTGCTGCCCGAGCGCTGCTGGCGCCAGGACCAGCAGCACGCCGGCGGCGGCCAGCGTGGCGCATCCGAGCCGGGACATCACGGGTCGCATACCCTACGCTCCGTGTCCTCGGATGACGACTCCGGGGCGCGCGCCGGTGTGACGTCCGTTATCCAGGACCACCTGGCCGTTGACGACGACGGTCGAGATGCCGACGGCGTACTGAAATGGATCCGTGAACGTCGCGCGATCCGCGACGGTCGCCGGATCGAAGATGACGAGGTCCGCCGCCAGCCCGTCCTTGATGAGTCCGCGATCCTTGATGTGGAGCTGTGACGCGGTCAGACCGCTCATCTTGTGGACCGCCTGCTCGAGCGAGATCACGTGCTCCTCGCGGACGTACTTGCCGAGCACGCGCGGGAAGGTCCCGAAGTTACGCGGGTGCGGCACGCCGCTGCGGAGCGGGCCGGACGTCGCGAGCGCGGAGCCGTCCGATCCGATCGACACCCACGGCTGCTGCATCGCGAGCTTGAGATCGCTCTCGTCGATGATGAACCACACGCAGCTGACGCTGCCGCCGTTGGCGATCAGCATCTCGAAGACGAAGTCGTACGGGTCCCGCCCCATTTCCTTCGCCGCATCGTCGACGCGCCAGCCTTCGAAGCGCTTGTAGCCCGTGTCCATCCCCGTGCGCGACGGCAGCGACGCGATCTGCACGTTGTGCCATGTGCCGGCCGAGAGCAGCCGGTTCTCCCACGCGGGATTCGGGTCGTCCATCTCCTTGCGGATGCGCTCGCGCGTCGCGGGGTCCTTGAGCCGCGCGACCAGCTTCGCGTTGCCGCCCTCGTGCGCCCACGGCGGGATCGTCTGAATCAGCCCCGTGCTGCTCGCGACGTAGGGATACTGATTCGCGGAGATCTCGACGCCGCGTTTCTGCGCGGCTTCGATCAGCGCAATGACGTCCTTCATCCGGCCGAAGTTCTTCGCGCCGGTGATCTTGAGGTGCAGGATCTGCACCGGCATATGCGCGCCTTCGCCGACGGCGATCGCTTCCTCGATGCCCTCGCGCCACTTGTCGCCGTCGTAGCGCAGATGTGACACGTACAGCCCGCCGGCGGCGGCCGCCGGCTTCGACAACGCGATCAGCTCGGGCAGCTTGGCGTACGCATTCGGCGTGTAGATGAGCCCGGTCGCCGTGCCGTACGCGCCCTGTTTCATGGCGTCGGCGACGACGGCCGTCATCTTCGCGAGCTCGTCGGGTGTGGGGGCGCGGTCGTCGTTGCCCATCACGAACTCGCGCACCTGGCCGAGCCCGATGTAGGACAGGAGGTTCACTGAGATCTTCGCCTTGTCGATCGCTCCGAAATAGCCGGCGAAGTCGGTCCAGGCGCGTGCCGCGGTCGGCTTCTGCGGCGCGGCCGATCCGCTTTCGCCGATCACCTCGGTCGTCACGCCCTGGCGGATCTTGCTTTCCGCGTTGCCGTCGGTGAGCAGCGCGAAGTCGGAATGCGAATGGGGGTCGATGAACCCCGGCGCGAGTACGAGCCCGTGCGCGTCGATCGTGCGCGTCGCCGCGCCGGTCACGCGTCCGACGCCGGCGATGCGGCCGTCGCGGACCGCGACCGATCCGGCGACCGCGGGGGCGCCGCTGCCGTCGATGATGCGCGCGTTGGTGATCAGCAG
>Ga0315281_10006368_pt1 | contig 16805 bp, 13 predicted proteins | sample YL17G07_0_MG_FD_204540 | JGI IMG/M metagenome (GOLD analysis project Ga0315281, IMG submission 204540) | Sediment microbial communities from Yellowstone Lake, YNP, Wyoming, USA - YL17G07_0 | ecosystem: Environmental > Aquatic > Freshwater > Lake > Sediment | place: USA: Wyoming | collected...
TGTCGCGCTCCGGGGCGCGCAGGGGCGCCTGCGGGACCATCTCGATGGCCTTCTGCCGCGGATTCAGCTTGTCCCTGGCGGGGCAGACTTCGACGCAAAGCGCGCAGCCGGTGCAGTCCTCGGGCGCTACCTGCACGGTGTACTTTTCGCCCTTGCAAAACGGTCCCTTGAAATCGCAGGACTGGAAGGTGAGCGGCGAGCCCTCGAGTGCTGCCGGCGGATAGATCTTCACGCGTATGGCCGCATGCGGGCAGACCATCGCGCACTTGTTGCACTGGGAGCAGACGACCGGGTGCCACTGCGGGATCTCGTACGCCAGATTTCGCTTCTCCCACTTCGCCGTCGCCGTGGGCCAGGTGCCGTCGACTGGAAACGCGCTCACCGGCAGTGCATCGCCCTTGCCCGCGAGCATGACTGCAGTCACCCGCTTCACGAAGTCGGGCGCCTTGTCGGAGACGATCGGCGGCAGGCGGATCTCGGAGGTCGCCCTGGCCGGCACCTCTACTTCGTGCAGATGCGCCAGGGAATCATCGACCACGGCGTAGTTCCTGCTCACCACCTCCTCGCCCTTGGCGGCGTAGGTCTTCTTGATCTGGCGCTTGATGTACCCGATCGCCTCCTCGCGCGGGAAAATGTTGGCAAGCGCGAAGAAACAGGTCTGCATGACCGTATTCACGCGGCCGCCCATTCCGGCGCGGCGGGCAACGTCGTGGGCGTCGATCGTGTACACGTTCAGCCCCAGGTCAATGATCTGCTGCTGAATCTCGCGCGGCAGTTCGTCCAAAAGCTTCTCAGGAGGGAAAACCGAATTGATGAGCAGCGTGCCGCCGGGCGCTGCCATCTCCAGGACGTCGTAGCGCTCGAAGAAACTCCACTGATGCACGGCGACGAAGCCTGTGCGCCGGATCAGGTAACTCGATTGAATCGGCCGCGGGCCGAAGCGCAGGTGCGAGATGGTAATCGCCCCCGACTTCTTGGAGTCGTAGACAAAGTATCCCTGGGCGAACTGGTCCGTTTCCTCGCCGATGATCTTGATCGAGTTCTTGTTGGCGCCCACCGTGCCGTCGGCGCCGAGTCCGTAGAAGACAGCGCGCACCACGTCCTTCGGTTCGATGTCGAAGGACGAATCTACCGGCAGCGAGAGGCCGGTCACATCGTCGACGATGCCGACGGTGAAGCGACGCCGCGGCTTCTTCTGTGCGAGTTCTTCGAAGACGGCCCGCACCATCGCGGGCGTGAACTCCTTGGAAGAAAGTCCGTAGCGCCCGCCCACGACGCGCGCTCGCACCTTGATCGCGCCATCCTCTTCGGCGTCATGCAGCGCCGCGACCACGTCGAGGTAGAGCGGATCGCCGATCGCGCCCGGCTCCTTGGTGCGATCGAGCACCGCGATGGCCCGCGCGGTCTGCGGAATCGCCTTGACGAAGTCCTCCACCGCGAAGGGGCGGAACAGGCGCACCTTGAGCAGGCCCACCTTTTCGCCGCGGGCGACCATCCAGTCGACGAGTTCATGCGCCGTCTCCGCGCCTGAGCCCATCATGACGATCAAGCGCTCGGCCTCGGGGTGGCCGACGTAATCGAACAGGCGGTAATGGCGTCCGGTGAGCTCGCCGAAACGGTCCATCGCGGTTCTCACCGTCCCGGGACAGGCGGCATAGAACGGATTGCAGGCCTCGCGCGCCTGAAAGAACACGTCCGGGTTCTGGGCCGTGCCGCGCATCACCGGGTGGTCGGGCGACAGTGCGCGGCGGCGGTGGGCAGCGATTGCCTCCTCGTCCACGAGCGAGCGCAGGTCGTCGTCGGAGAGAATCGCGATCTTGGCCACTTCGTGCGAAGTGCGAAAGCCATCGAAGAAGTGGAGAAAGGGAATGCGCGCGTCGAGCGTTGCGGCGTGGGCAATGGCGGCGAAGTCCTGGGCCTCCTGGACCGAACCCGCGGCGAGCATGGCGAATCCGGTCGAGCGGCAGGCCATCACGTCCGAGTGGTCCCCGAAAATCGACAGGGCGTGCGTGGCGACGGTGCGCGCGGAAACATGCATCACGAAGGGCGTGAGTTCACCGGCGATCTTGAACATGTTGGGGATCATGAGCAGCAGGCCCTGCGACGCTGTGAATGTCGTCGCCAGCGCCCCGGCCTGGATGGCGCCGTGGACCGCGCCGGCGGCGCCACCCTCGGACTGCATTTCCGAGACCTGCGGCACGGTCCCCCAGAGGTTGAGGGCGCCGTGGGCTGCCCACTCGTCGGAGTGCTCGCCCATGTTCGAGGAGGGCGTGATCGGGTAGATGGCGATCACCTCGCTCAACCGGTAGGCGACCGAGGCAACGGCCTGGCTCCCGTCTAGGGTTTGCATCGTGGAGGCGCTCATCGAAAGGTCCTTGAGACAAACCGCATGGCTGCATTCCGTCCAAAAAAGGGTGCGCCCATCCTATTGCGGAACGGGGCAGGACGCGTTTGACCTAGGTTAAAGATTCCGGTACGCGCGCGGTCAGCGCTCGATCGGTACGCCGACCATGCTGCCCCATTCGGTCCATGAGCCATCGTAGACGCGCGCCTTCTGATAACCGAGCAATGCCGTCATGGCAAAGTACAGCACCGTCGCGCGGTGGCTCATCCGGCAGTAGGCGATGACGGGGTCATGCGCATGAGCGCCGCGCGCTTCGAACAGCGCGCGCAGTTCGACCCGGGGCCTGAAGCGCTCGTCGGCGCCGAGGAGTTCCAGGTACTCGAGGTGGCGCGCACCGGGGATGCGCCCGTATCGCACGGCCCCCACGTCGGGCGCGCCCGGCGCGCCGACGCGCTCCCCGCGATACTCCGGCGGCGAGCGTGCATCCAGAATCAGCGTCCGTGGTTGGCCGATCGCCGCGAGCACATGCTCGCGTCCCGCGCGCATGTTTTCGTTGCGCGCGGCGCGGGTATGCACCGCGGGGCCCGGCGCCGACGGCGCGTCGGTCACCGCCGCGGTTACCAGCGGATGGCCATCGGCGATCCAGCGGCGGCGCCCGCCGTCGAGCACGCACACTCGTTCATGCCCGCAATAGTGAAGCACCCACCATGCGTAGACGCCGAACTGCATGGGCTCGCCGTAGACCACGACGGTCGTGTCATTGCCGATGCCGGCTGCACTCAGGCGCTGGGCGAATACATCGGGCGACGGAAAGTCGCGGATATGGCTGTCCCACAGCATGGGCTTCCAGTTCCAGCACATCGCACCCCGGATGTGTGCGGCCCGGTAGGCCGTCCGGTCGTCCTGGCCGATGCCGGCGATCTCGATGACGCGGACATCCGGGGCGTCCAGGCGCGCAGCGAGCCAGCCCGGATCGACGAGTGCAGGAGGCTTGATTTCTGTCATATGCGCGCGGTTCCGGCCTCGGATGCTACGAGATTCGTTCCGATCTTGCCTGAACCGGCGAGTCGTGAACATTGCGCCTCGCCGGTCTCTGGCCAGCCGACGTGGCGGATTCCGGCGCGCCGCATTGCCCGGCGACAGGCGGCCAAAGGCCAAGTGAACAAAATAAAGATGCTCTTCACGCACTCCATATGTACTTGAAGACAAAAGCGAATGTCGATTTCCTGCGGGATTGATGTACAAGAAAAATGTACTTCAGACCGGTCGGTGGAGGCCTGAATTACGTTTGTAGCCGGTCAGTTTGTACCGTAAGGCATTGAACCAACGTGCTATTTTTCCCCTTGGACCGCCCCTGGTATGGACGTTGCTCAGACGAGACGGAGAGAACTGCACATAGCAAGGTGGCCAAAATGAGCGAAAAAACCAAAGTGCTGATCGTCGACGATGAAGAGATCGTGTGCCTCAGTTACCTCAGATCGCTGACGGGTGCGCATTGCAACGTGGAAGTCGCCTGGAACGGCGTGGAGGCGCTGCTTGCGATGGAGCAGCATGGATTTGACCTGGTGCTGCTTGATCTTCGCATGCCGGGGATGGATGGCATGACCGTTCTCAAGACGATCAAGCAGAAATGGCCGGAAACCCAGGTGGTCGTTATCACGGGGTATCCCAATATCGAGACCGCCAAGGAGGCGGTGCGGCTGGGTGCGTACGGCTACCTTGCCAAGCCGGTTGGTCCGGATGAAGTCATCAACGCGGCGAACGATGCCGTGATGCAGAAGAAGTGGACCCTGCAGAGGGAACGCACAGGTCAGGACATGGACACTGGTTCAAGCACCGGTTCCTGGGGAAAAACTGGCAGTCTCGCTTATTGAGAGAAGGTGGTGAAACAGGGTATTGAGTCAAGGAGAAAACAATGAGTGCGTTACGCAAAGTGCTGGTCGTTGACGATGATCCGGTGGTCGGAAAGAGCTTCGACCGGGTCCTTTCCGCAAGGGGCTACGCGGTGATCACTGCCGAAAACGGGCAGGAGGCGCTGAACAAACTCAGCCGCGAAAACTATGACCTGGTGTTCACCGACATCAGGATGCCGGGCATGAACGGGCTGGAGGTGGCCGAGCGGGTCAAGGCGAGTCAACCATGGCTGCCGGTGGTGATTGTCACCGGCTATGGAACGGAGGCCAATGAAGCCAGGGCCGAGGCCGCCGGAGTCTGCGGATTCCTGCGCAAACCGCTTTCGCCGGAACTGATCGAATTCAGCGCGCGCAAAGCCCTGCTCGAACGAGATGCGGCTGCAGCGCAGCAAGAAGCGACCGAAGCGATCGAGGTCGGTGCCGCGCCGCAGTCTGTGGCGGCAGGTAAGGACAGCGCACTGAAGAACATCGCCCTTTTCATCGCAGCGCCCTTTGTTGGGCTCGCCTATCTCCTTGCGTTTCCATTCGTCGGCCTCGGCATGATCGCGTGGATGGGTGCGAAGGCGGCAGCCAGGCGCAAGCTGCCGAAGAAAATCGGCCTGATCGCCTACAACGTCGGTCTGTTCATCGTCTCGCCGTTCATCGGGCTCGCCTACGTCCTGTTGTTTCCGTTCATCGGGCTTGCGATGCTGGCCTGGATGGCAGCGCGGGCTCTGGTCAAACGCTCTGACCAGGAGTAAGCGCAGTACAATTGCACGTGGAGGAATAGCAGTGGACCAAGGCCGCGAACGGGGAGGCGCGGCAGCGGCCACGGGGCGACTCGCCCCCTTGGCCGCTCTTGAGTCGTTGTGAAATTGGGAACGAAGGGGAACACGGATGGCGACCTCCCGCGGTGCCGGCAGAGTGACACGGGCGACGTTCAACACCGATTTTGTTATCGCTGCCGTAGTAGGGTTTCTTGTGCTGTTTCCGGGTACCTGGGCGCGCGCGGCTGACAAGCCCCTCTCCGGGGCGGACAAGACGTGTCTCGCCTGCCACTCGCAGGAGCGGCTGGAAAAGAAGCTGGCGAACAAGGAGACGCTCTCGCTGCACGTTCAGGGCGACGCCTTTGCCAAATCGGTCCACCGCGTGATCGGGTGCGCCGGCTGCCATGCGGAGGTCAATCTCAAGAGTCACCCTGCGAAAACGATGAAAATCACGGATGTGCGCGAGTATTCCATCGCGTCGACCGAGATCTGCCGCGGGTGCCATGCAGGAAAGTTCAAGCAATATGAGGGAAGCATTCATGCTTCCCTCGTCCGCGACGGCAATCCCGTGGCGCCGGTCTGCACGGACTGCCACAGTCCCCACGCGGTCAGCCCCAAGGCCCAGTATGAAACGATGGCTGCGGTCCCCTGTAAGAACTGCCACGCCGCCATCTTCAACGCTTATGCCGGAAGCATGCACGGCAAGGCGCGGAGCAAACCGGGCGAGAGCGCCGCCCCCTTGTGCTCCGACTGCCACGGCGCTCACGAGGTGGCGGTAGCCTCGGCGGGTGAGGGACGGAAAACCGCGTGCCTCGGATGCCACGCGGGCGCGTTGGGCGCCCACCAGAAATGGCTCCCGAATGCGGAACTGCATTTCGAGGTCATATCCTGCCCTGTGTGCCATTCGCCGACGGCCAAGCGCAGGGTTGACCTCAGGCTTTACAACAGCGTGGCGCAGCAGGACGTCTCGGAGCAGAAGGGCGTACCGAAGTTCGAACGCCGGGCACGCTCGGCGGATGCGCAGGGCGGAGGCTTGGATGCGATGGAGTTGTGGAACCTCATGAAGGTATTCAACCGCGATGGGGCGGCGGGCAAGACGACCCTGCGTGGCAGAATGGAAGTGAGCAGCGGGGTCGAGGCGCACCAGCTGGCCGACAAGACCAGGGCGATCAGCGACTGCAACATCTGCCACAGCGAGGGTGCCGACGCATTCCAGACCGTTACGGTGTCCATTGCCGGGCCCGATGGCAGGCCGGTGCGCTACGGCGCCAACAAGGAAGTGCTGAATTCGGTGATCTCCGTGGATTCGATGGGCGGTTTCTACGCCATCGGCGCCACCCGGATCAAGTTGTTGGATATTCTGTTCCTACTCTCTTTGTTCAGCGGTATTGCCGTTCCTGTTGGACACCTGACGGCGAAATGGGCATTCCGGCGGTACCTGAATGGGGCCCAAGCAGCGAAGGCCTCGGAAAGCGCTGCGGATCGGGGTCGGCCCTTGCCCGGCGATCGCCCCGGCGGCCATGGCTCCAAATAGAAGGAAAAGCAAAATGGAAAGGATCTACGTTCACCCGCTCCCGGTCAGGCTCTGGCACTGGGTCAATGCAGTCGGTTTCGTGGTGATGATTGTCACCGGCATTCAGATCCGGTACGTCGGATTGATCGACATGATGTCCTTCAAGACCGCAGTCAACCTGCACAACTGGACCGGTTTCCTCCTCATCGGAAACTTCTTCATCTGGCTGCTGTTCTATCTCTTCTCGGACAAGATCAAGGTTTATCATCCGGAGTTGAGCCCGACCAAGCATTTTCGCGCAAGTTTCCGCCAGCTCCAGTATTACGGTTACGGCATATTCCGGGGAGATCCGAATCCGCACCATGTGAGCGTTTACCGAAAATTCAATCCGATGCAGAGCATGTTGTATCAGGTCATGATGATGCTCATTGTTCCCGTCCAGTTTTATACGGGAATCCTGCTTTGGGACGTCAAGCGTTTTTCAGGGGCGGTGGATATGCTGGGCGGGGTGCGGGTGGTGGATACGGTGCACGTGCTGATCTTCATCTTCTTCACCTCATACATCCTGATTCACGCGTACCTGGGAACCCTCGGCCATACGCCCGCTGCGCACTTCAAGGAGATGTTCACCGGATACCTGGAGGTCGAGAGAGAGCACGGCAAGAAACAGCCGCATTGACGCGCGGACAGCCCGGCGTAGCCGGACTATGGGGAAAAATTTGGTTTTGTATACTTCTCGTGTTTTCGTGCAGTTGCGAAGTTCAGGTGCGAGGTTGCAACTGCACGAAAACACGAGACTGATAAAGGCGAAACCAACCCCCTTGGTTCCGGCTTTGCCGGCTTAGGAAGCTTCGGGCTCGCCCGGGTCCTGTTCAGTGTCCCGGACGCGGATGCCGTACTTTTTCATGAGCGCCTGGAAATTGGCACGCTGCATGCCGGTTTCCTCGGCACTCTTGGTCACATTCCATGAATTCCTCTTGAGGGCCTCGAGAACAAAGAGCTTCTCGATGCCCTCCACCGATTTCTCCCGCGTGGCCTTCTTCATCCGCTTGAGTTCATCGCTCGTTCTCGGCACATCGAGATCGAGTTGCGGCACCATGTCGACGATGTTGACCAGATGTGCCTGGCGGATGACCTTGTCCATGGCGAGTATCACCGCGCGGTGGATGGTATTTTCCAGTTCCCGCACATTCCCCGGCCAGCCATAGTTCAGCAGCACGCTCATCGCCCCTTCCGAAAACTCATCCACCTTCTTCCCGAGCTCTTCGCTGAAGACCCTCAGGAAGTGGAAGGCCAAGGGAGCGATATCGTCTTTGCGCTCCCGGAGCGGTGGCACGTGGATGGGGAAGATATTGATGCGGTAGAACAGATCCTCGCGGAAGGCTCCTTCGGCCACCATGGCCTTGAGGCCCTTGTTGGTCGCCGTGATCAGCCTGAAGTTGGCTCCCTGGGTTCGCGTGTCTCCCACCGCCTTGAATTCGCGTTCCTGGATGACCCGCAGAAGCTTTGCCTGGGTGGCCAGGGAAATGTTCCCGATTTCGTCCAGGAAAAGCGTTCCGTTGTCTGCAAGCTCGAACATTCCTCTCTTGTTGGCCACCGCACCGGTAAACGAGCCCTTGACGTGCCCGAACATCTCGCTTTCCAGCAGATTTTCGCTTAGCGAGTTGCAGTCCACCGGGACGAACGGCTTGTCCTTGCGCAGGCTGTTGTAGTGAATGGCACGGGCGATCAGTTCCTTGCCGGTTCCGCTCTCTCCCGTCAGCAGTATGGTGCTGCTTGTCGGTGCGCACTTTGCGACCAGCCGATAGACGCTCTGCATCTGGGGGCTGGACCCTATGATGTTCTCGAAGCGGTACTTGGAGCTGACCTCGCTCTTGAGACTGATGTTCTCCTGCAGCAGTTGCCGCCTCTCCAATGCCCGATGCACGACAAGCTTGAGTTCGTCAGGATCGAAGGGTTTGGGCAGGTAGTCGAAGGCACCGAGCTTCATCGCCTGCACGGCAGTATCGATCTGGGAGAGTCCCGTGACCATGATGACGTCGACGTCCGGGTGCGTTTCCTTCACGCGCTGGAGCACTTCCAGGCCGTCGATCTTGGGCATCATGATGTCCAGGATGATGACGTCGTAATGGCCATCCTCGATTTTTCTGAGGGCCTCCAGGCCGTCCTGGACGGCCTCTACGACGTAATCGCCGCCGCCGAGTATGCGCAGGCAGCTCCTGATGACGATCTCCTCGTCGTCGACTACCAGTATCCTTGCGCTCATTGGCCGCTCCCGCTGCCCGTGGCATCTCCGGAGAGAGGTTCTATGGGGAGGTAGACCCGGAATGCGGACCCCTCGCCAACCTTGCTTGCCACCTCGATCGTCCCGCCGTGGGCCCTGACGATACCGTGGCTGACTGACAACCCCAAGCCGGTCCCTTTTCCAACTTCCTTGGAGGTGAAGAACGGATCGAAAACCCGGGGAAGGTTTTTCTCCGGGATTCCGCAGCCGGTGTCGATGATCGAGATCTCCACCATGGGCACGGGCTCGGCGCCCGGTTCCGGGCGCCTTGCATCGGGGCAACGGCGGCTTCGAATTGTGATACTGCCTTTTTCCTCGATGGCGTGCTGGGCGTTGACCAACATGTTCATGACGACCTGCTTGATGAGGTCCGCGTCGACCCAGACCGGCCGCAGCCCAGCGTCGAGGTCCATGGTGACCTCGATGTCGCGCAAGTGCGCGGGCCGCTCGACAATACGCGCCGTGTCTTCGATGATCTGGTTCAGGTCGGCGAATTTCTTTTCGGGCTTCTTCTCGCGGGCGAAATCGAGAAGCCTTCGGATGATCGCGGCGCACCGCTTGGTTTCCCGGATCACCAGGTCCAGATCTTCCGCGTCCGGGCTTCCATCCGGCATCTTTTGGCGGATGAGGTGGGAAAACGTCAGGATGCCGGTCAATGGATTGTTCAGCTCATGAGCGATTCCGGCGGCCAGAAGCCCGACAGAGGCCAGCTTTTCCCCGCGCACGGCCTCGGCCTGGGCAAGGCGGAGTTCCTGGGTTCTCTTTTCCACCTTCTCTTCCAGCGTGCGCCCCCACTCTTGCAGTTCCTGCCGGGAGTTTTTCAGCGCCGTTGTCATGGCGTTGAAGGAGGCTGCCAACTGGCCGAATTCGTCCGCGCTGCGCACCGGGATAGCCTGCTCCAGATCCCCGGACGCAAGTTTTCGCGCCCCATTTTCCAGGTCGTTCAGGGGAACCTGAACCAGGCGATGCACGAAGAAGCTGACAGCGAGCGAGGCCACGACGACGAAGCACAGGGAGAAGATGCCGATGGTGATTGCGTTGATCCGCATTGCGTGCTCTATCTCGTCCAGCGAGTAGACGATATCCAGGACGCCAAGGACGGACGTGGCCCTGGAGTGCTGATGACAGGCCGCGGTGTAGCAGGAAGGCTCATTGCGGATTACTTCCATGCTGCCGAGCATTCGCCTGCCGTCTGGCGTGGTGAAGGTCCACGTCCGCTCGCTCCTGGGGACCTGTTCCAAGGGCTGCTCGCTCTGGTGGCAATGGGAGCAGGCCTCGGCCTTGCGGTCCAGCGTCTGTCCGATTTCAGACGCATTGGTCGAATGTATGATCTTCCCGTCCTTGCTCAGGATCCTGACCTTGTCGATGCTCTCCTGGTTGCCGACGTCACGAATTATTTTTTCCACATAATCGGGCTGATTCTGGAGCATGGCGTAACGCGTGCTCTTGGTGATCACTTCGGAAATCTGGGTGACGCGTTCGGCGACATTGGCCAGGAGTTCCTGCCGCTGATGCCAGACGACAAGCGCGGTAAATGCGAACATCGCCACCGTCAGGGCGATCGTCAGGTACAGGCCGACCTTGAATCGGAGGGTTTGCGGATGCATGCTCTAATTCGCCTGGCTGGAGGGTTCAGAAGGGACGGCAATCTGCCTTCGCGTCGGGGGGACAACTATGACACCATCTACGAACAGGGACATGTCAAGCAACGATCAACCCGACTCCTCGGACCAGCGAGGAGGCTAGCATTTTCGCAATAGCGACTATTGACCGGCATCAAACCGGGCGACACTTCGACGATTTTGTCCACGCCGGATCATGAGCGTATGATTTTCAAGTTGCCATTTGGTTAATCGGCAGTTTTCCAGGGGAATCGATGAAAGCCGCTTTCTACAGGAGACAGGGGCCGGCACGGGAAGTATTCGAGATCGGGGAATTCCCGGACCCACACCCGGCACCGGGAGAAGTGCGGGTCCGGATGCGGGCCTCGGGCGTCAACCCGACCGACACCTACACGCGCAGCGGTCTGCGTCGCCGCGGCATGCCCTTCGAGACCATTGTGCCTAACCAGGACGGCGCTGGGGTTATCGACGAGGTGGGTGAGGGTGTCACGCCCGAGCGCGTGGGTGAACGCGTATTCGTCACGATGGCGCAGTGGCAACGGCCTTGGGGAACGGCGAGCACCTACCTGGCACTGCCCGCGGACCGGGCGATTCCGCTGGCAAAGGAAGCAAGCTTCGAACAGGGAGCGTGCCTGGGCGTGCCAATCCTGACTGCCCACTACGCGCTTGCGCTCTATGGCGGTGTCGCGGGGCAGACGGTGCTCGTGCAAGGTGGCGCGGGTGCGGTGGGCTTCTACGCGATCCAGTTCGCCAAGTTCATGGGTGCGACAGTTATCGCGACGGTGAGCGGTGACAAGAAAGCGCAAATCGCGCTCTCAGCGGGCGCGGACCACGTTATCAATTACAGGACCGAGGACCTCGGGGCGCGTATTGAGGCAATCACTTCCGGCCGCGGCGTGCGGCGCCTGCTCGAAGTGAATTTCGCAGCGAACGCAGCGAAATGGCCTCGGATTCTGGGAAAAAGCGGGACCGCAATCGTTTACGGTTCCAGCGCGCCCGAAGCTGCGATTGCCGCGACGTGGGGAATCCAGAACCAGCCGACCATCCGCTTCATCTACATGTACGAGCTGCCGGCCGATGCCTATGGCGCCGCATACGCAGACCTCGCCGGCTGGATGATCCACGGAAAATTGAAGCACCTGCCGGTAAGAACATTCCCGCTGGAGGAGATCGGCGCCGCGCATGAAATGGTCGAGCGGGGCACCGACGGCGTGCGCGCCGTGGTGACGCTGTAACAGCGGATCCGCGGCCCGACGCTGACGCCGGACCGGGCGTTGCAGGCCTTGCTCAGCTAACCGGTGCCGGCTTCTTCGGTGCCGGCTTCCGGCCTTTCGACTCCTTGCGCTTGTCTCGTCCCTTGGCCATGTTTTCACTCCTCTCCGTTATGCAGCCGAAAACCCTGGTCCGGCTTTGACCGCATTTTACATGTGCGGCTGGCCAGATGCGCGGCGGCCCGCCGGTTGATCCGAACGTCCGAGTCAGAGTTCAGCCAACATGCGTCAATCACGACCAGTGTATGATATTTGCCAGCGAACCGGCGGATTTCAACCGGTGGATGTCGTATCCAAGGGGACTTGAGGCGAAACCAACAAGCGTCCCTTCGGTGGTAAAGTCCCTGCAACCCGTCAGCGAGGAAGCACGAATGAATTTGATTTGGCGTTTTTATATGGACCAGGAGCGGCAATGGAGATGGCAGCGACTTTCTGTAGGTTCGGCAGTGATCGCGGAATCACCTAGCTCCTACAAGGAGTACGAAGGTTGCGTGGCGAATGCGCAAGTTCAGGGCTATGTGTTTCAGCCACCTCAAACCACACGGGTCCAACCACGGGCAACAGGGCGCAAGAGATCGTGAATCGTTTCCGGCTCGGCAACTCGTGTGCGCGAGGCGCAGCGCACTGAGCGGTTCCCGCTCTTTCCGATCCCCGCTGAGCAGGACCGAGGCGACGCAGGAATCCAGGCGAGGCCTTGCGGCTTCGTCAAGATCAGGCTGAAAATGCGGGCGGTGTGGCTGGACTGCACCGGTACACTTGGTTTCGATGTCCGCGCCTGCTCGGTTCATGATCGGCACATCGAGGAGACATCATGCCGCGGCGATACGACGAAAAACGCTTCGATCTGAAGCATCTGCGCGCAACCGCCGAGCGGTGCAAGAACTGGGGCAGGTGGGGCCCCGACGACGAGGCGGGAACGCTGAACTTCGTTTCCCCGGCGGATGTGGTTGCCGCAGGCACGCTGATCCGGCGCGGCAAGGTATTTTCGCTGGGCCTCAATTTCGACAAGAATGGCCCGCAGAAGGGCCTCTGGGGCAACCGCTTCAATCCGATCCATACCATGCTCGCCACGGGAACCGATGCGGTGGCCGGGGTCCAGGACAAGGGCGGCATTCGCTACGCCGACGACATGGTCTCGCTGCCGATGCAGTGCGGCACGCAATGGGATGCCCTGGGGCACATTTTCTACGACGAGAAGATGTGGAATGGCTATGACGCGCGTCTGGTGGATTGCAACGGCGCGCAGAAGAACGGCATCGAGAAGGTGAAGGACCGGATGGTCGGGCGGGGTGTGCTGCTCGACGTGGCGCGGTATCTTGGCGTTTCGCATCTGGAAGACGGCATTGCGATCACCAACGAGGATCTCGAGGCCACGGCCAGGGCCCAGGGGGTGAAAGTCCGGCGCGGCGACTTTGTCATTGTGCGCACCGGGCAGATGGAGCAGCGCCTGGATCACGGCGACTGGGGCGGCTACGCCGGTGGTGACGCGCCGGGGCTCGCATTCGAGACCGCCGACTGGATTTTCAAGAAGGAGATCGCCGCGATCTGCACCGATACCTGGGGCTGCGAGGTGCGCCCGAATGAAACCGCCGAGGCGAGCCAGCCCTGGCACTGGGTCGTGATCCCGATGATCGGCATCACCATGGGCGAGATCTTCTATCTCCGGGACCTCGCGGCCGATTGCGCCCAGGACCGGGTCTACGAGTTCCTGTTCTGCGCGCCGCCGCTGCCGGTGACCCACGCAGTCGGCTCGCCCATCAATCCCATGGCCGTCAAATAAGCCTATGAAGCTCAAAGGCAGGACAGCCATAGTCACCGGCGCGGGGTCCGGAATCGGCAAGGCGTTTGCCTTGCGAATGGCGCAAGACGGCGCGAACGTCGTCATTGCCGACATCCGCAACCATGATGCCGCGGCAGCAGAGGTCGCGAAAGCAACGGGAGCAAACACCCTCGGTCTCAAGATCGACGTCTCCGTCGAGGCCGATACGCTGCGCATGGCCGAGGAGACTGTCAGGGTGTTCGGGTCGATCGATACGCTGATCAACAATGCGGCGATGTTTTCCACGCTGCAACTGCGTCCGTTCGAGCAGATTCCAGTCGACGAATGGAAGCGCCTCATGGAAATCAACATCATGGGCGTGGCGCTGTGCTGCAAGGCCGTCGCGCCGCAGATGCGAAAGCAGAAGCGCGGGCGGATCATCAATCTCGCCTCGGGCGCGCCGCTAAAAGGCGTACCCCTGTTTCTGCATTACATCGCCAGCAAGGGGGCTGTAATCGCGATGACCCGAGGCCTCGCGCGCGAGCTCGGCAGGGACGGCATTACGGTCAATGCGCTCGCCCCTGGTTTTACCCTGTCCGAAGGCGTGCTGGAGCATCACCACCACGTCGATCTCAGCCGTGACGCCTCCCTCAGGTCACGGGCGATTCCGCGGGACGAGCGGCCGGAGGACCTCGTCGGCGCCGCCAGCTTCCTCGCGAGCGACGATGCCGCGTTCATGACCGGCCAGACCATGGTCGTCGACGGCGGTTCGGCGATGGTCTAGCGGGGAAGTTGTGACAATTCACTGACGTCCACCACGAGCTTCACTTACCCGGAGACATCATGGCAAAGCAGCGCATCAGCTACATCCCGCTCGAAAAAATGGACGCGGCAATGCGCGGGGAAATGGACCGCTGCGCGCGCGAAGGAACGCCGCGTCCGGAAAGTACCGCGGTGCGCGCGCACGTCCCGGCCTGCTTCTGGTTTTTCGCGAATTCCTGGAACGACATCTTCAGGAACGGCATCCTCGATCACCCAATCAAGGAACTCTGTCGCGTATTTGTTTCGCGCTCGGTCATTTGCGAGTTCTGCGGCAACCAGCGCTCGATCAGGGGGGCGAACGAAGGCCTGAAGGAAGCGCACTACGACGATCTGATCAATTTTGAGAAGTCGGTCAAGTACAACGACAGGCAGAAGGCGGCACTTGCCTACGCCGAGGCGATCGTTTGGAGGCTGGACACGGACGACGTGTTCTGGGAGCGCATGTGCCGGCATTTCAGCGAGCCGGAACTGGTCGAGCTGGGCTGTGCGGTCGGCCTTACCCTCGGCCAACAGAGCTGGCTGAGGATGCTCAATATCGATCACCACCAGGTGCTGGCCGGCACCGGGGCGTCGATGGCGCCCGGGTTCGAGACAGCAGAGGCGCTGGCGAAATCCAAAGCGGCGCCCGACTACTGGGCGCGCAAACCTGCCAAGCCCAAGGAATCCAAGGAGCAGAAGGCCGGCTGACCGTCGCCGTTCCCTGCCCGCAACGCGAGCAAGCCGCAATCACGGCATACGGGGGGAAAACAATCGTGGATCTGAGGATGACGGGCATCAAGGCTTGTGTCTTCGATGCCTATGGAACGCTGTTTGACGTCAACAGTGCGGCGTCCCAGGCCAGAGATGAACTCGGCGAAAGATGGCAGCCGCTTGCGGAACTGTGGCGCAGCAAGCAGTTGCAGTACACCTGGCTGCGCGGCCTGATGGGGAGGCATGCCGATTTCTGGCAGGTGACCGGAGACGCCCTCGACTTCGCCATGACGAGCCTGAAATTCAGCGATCCCGCGCTTCGCGACCGGCTAATGCAGCTGTATCTTCGGCTGGATGCCTATCCCGAGGTGAAAGACACGCTGCTGCGGCTCAAATCGGGCGGCATGAAGCTGGCCATTCTGTCCAATGGCGAGCCCAGGATGCTTGCGGCAGCGGCGAACCATTCCGGCATTGCCGACCTGCTCGACGCCATCCTTTCGGTGGAGCAGGTGGGGGTGTTCAAACCGCATCCGTCGGTCTACCGGCTTCCCGCCGCCCGATTCGGACTATCCCCGGGCGAGATGTGTTTTCTCTCCTCGAACGCCTGGGACGCACATGCGGCGAAGGCGAATGGCTTTCGCGTGCTCTGGTGCAACCGTTTTGGGCAGGCACCGGAAAGGATGCCGGAGCAGCCCGACGGAGAAATCCGTAACCTGGCTGTGCTGCCCGAAATCGTCGGCGCGTAGCAGCGGGAACAGGGAACCACCGCGAAACCGCCGGCCTGAATACCGCACGGCGCGGCAGGATCAGTCCGAGGCTTTCCCGGCTTGTGAATCTCCGCTCACTTTTTTCCTGGTGAGGTACAGGAAGACCGCGTACGCGAGCCAGCTGAAGATCGAAGTGAGAATGAACCATAGGATCTTGGTGCTGCCCGACACCCGCTTGGAGAACAGCACGAAAACCGGAGGCAAGGACAGCACGATCATCACGATCAGACTCCAGACGCCAACCTCTGCGCCCCCCAGCATGGCCAATATTGCGTTGATGTCATTGATGTCATTCATGCTTGCGCCCCTTTCTCGCGATAGAACGGTCAGTTCGAACCGGCAGGATACTGCTTCCCCGTGATCAGGCAAGGCCGGCTTCTGCAGTTTGATATGCTCCGTTAGGAAAGACCTGCAATTGGCGAGGACATCATGATCGACATCATTCCCGTGCAGGAACGCAGCGCACGGATTCAGGGCGCCGGTTTGCCCGAGTCCGCGGTCCGCGCGTTCCTCGAGGACCTGGAATCGCCGCGCTTCGATCCGGGCGATGGCGCGCCGCCGGGGGCATCGTTGGGCCAGGACAGCCAGCGGGTCGGCAACGTCTGCCGCCAGGGGCGCGAACTGCTGGCTCGTCTTCCGGCCAAATCCCGGCGCAGCCCACAGGAAAGGGCGGCCGGCCATGCGCTGGTGCATCTGCTTGCCGACCTGGCGTGGCGCTTTTTTCGCGCCTACAGGGGACCGATCTACGACACGCTGACCGAGGGCCGCAGCCGGGCCCTGCGCGTCGAGGAACTGGCGTGGCAGGCGGCCGACCTGTTGCCGGACATCATGCCCACTCGCGCCGAACTGGCTCGCGAAAGCCAGAGCATGCAAATGGACAAGGACGGACTCGAGATCCACCAGGGAATGTTCTTCGGCCAGATGCTGAGCGATCGCGATATTGGAGGGCATCTTTGCATGGCGATGCTCAGGCCGATGCCGGAGGCCTTGGATCGCCTTCCGGATTTTCAGCGCACGGGCAAGCTGGACCTGGGCGCCGTCCGGCTGGAAACGAAGGGCGAAACGGGATATCTC
>Ga0315281_10006369_pt1 | contig 16800 bp, 13 predicted proteins | sample YL17G07_0_MG_FD_204540 | JGI IMG/M metagenome (GOLD analysis project Ga0315281, IMG submission 204540) | Sediment microbial communities from Yellowstone Lake, YNP, Wyoming, USA - YL17G07_0 | ecosystem: Environmental > Aquatic > Freshwater > Lake > Sediment | place: USA: Wyoming | collected...
TCGATCAGCCGCTCGATCACGAAAATGGCCTCGGGTCGGCCCGCGCTGCGATAGGGAATGGTCGCCGGCGTGTTGCTGAGCACCGCCTGCGCGCGGTAATAGCACACGGGCACGCGGTACAGGCCATTGAGGATGCTCACGCCCTTGCGCAGCGGAACGATCGAGGCGGCATGCGCGCCCAGGTTGCTCACATTGGTCGAGCGCAGCGCGAGGAAGCGGCCGTCGCGGTCCAGCGCAAGCTCAGCCTTCACCACGAGGTCACGCCCCTGGTAATCGCTGACGAAGGCTTCGCTGCGTTCGCAGGTCCATTTCACCGGCCGTCCGATTATCCTGGATGCCCACAGCGCCAGCACGAATTCGGGATACAGCGAGTTCTTGGTGCCGAAGTTGCCGCCGATGTCGTGCGCCAGGACCCGCACCGACTCCTGCGGCACCCCGAGAATGTCCGCCGACTCGCGCTGCATGCGGTTGCTGCCGCCGCTGCCGGCGTAAAGCGTGTACCGCTGCGTGGCAACGTCGTAGTTGCCCACGCAAGCGCGCGGCTCCATCGGGGCACCCGTCACGCGCGAAATCCAGGTCTCGAAACGCACGACGTGCGCCGCTTGCGAAAACGCAGCCTCGGTCGCGACCGCATCGCCTACGTCGGCATCGACGCAGATATTCGAAGCGGCGTGGTCCCACAGCCGCGGCGCGTCCGGCTTGACCGCATCGGGGGTTGCCGTCACTGAGGGAAGCGTTTCGTAATCGACTGCGATAGCCTCTGCGGCATCCTTGGCGCGGTCAACGGAGTCGGCCACCACCATGGCGACGGCTTGTCCGGCGAACCGGACCCGATCCTGCGCCAGCAGGTGATAAGGCGAGTCATAGATGGGCGATCCGTCGCGGTTCTGCAGCACCACGTCCGGCATCCGGCGCTGCACCTCCACCGGCCCCATGAAGGTGTAGTCCGGCGCGATGGGCTTGAGCTTGTCCGCCGCCACGTCGGCGCCGGTGAACACGCCCAGCACGCCCGGCATCGCGCGCGCGTCCGCAGTGTCGATCGAAGCGACGCGCGCATGCGCGTGGGGTGATCGCAGGATCACCGCGAAGGCCTGCCCCGGCAGGCTGTAATCGTCGCTGTAGCGGCCGCGCCCGGTCAGCAGGCGTAAATCTTCCTTGCGTCTGACGGGTTGACCGATGCCGAAGTCAGAAGGTCCCCCTGCGGATACTTTCATGCCTTGCTCAATTTTGCGTTCCGTCCGGACTGTGTTTCGGGGACCGAAATGCGGGGACCGAAATGTCCATTGAAATTCTACCATCCGGAGGTCCGGGCGTCCGCCGTTTTCTCGAGCGCGGTGCCGACGGGAAAAGGAGAACGCGGCCGAGACCATACCCGCAAACATCATTACCACGATCAGCGTCATGAAGCGCTCGGCGCCATGGTCTGGCTACGCGCGTCGTCGGGTCCGCATTCGCCTTCCCGACGCGGGAGATGGGCCAAACACAAGGTAGAATAGTGACTCCCTGCGGATGGAGTCATTTGGTGATCCCATGTCCATGAGACCGGATGTACTGATTGTCGGCCCGCTGTATCAGCCCACGCTCGATGCCCTCGATCGCGAATTCACTACCCACAAGCTCTGGCTTGCGCCGGACCGCAAAGCCTTGCTCGCCGCCTGCGCGGGCCGGATTCGCGGCGTCGCCACCTCCGGTTTTCACGGTATCGACGCGGCGCTGATCGACGCGCTGCCCAAGCTCGAGATCATTTCCAGCTTCGGCGTCGGCTACGATGCGGTGGACGTCGACGCGGCCAAGCGGCGCAAGGTCATCGTCACCAATACCCCCGATGTCCTGAATGATGCGGTGGCCGACCTCACCATCGGGCTCATCATCGCTGCCGCACGCCGCATTCCGCAGGGCGACCGGTTCGTGCGCGACGGGAAGTGGACCAGGCAGGCTCTGCCGCTCGCGCAGCACGTCACCGGCAAGCGCCTGGGCATCATCGGCTTGGGCCGTATCGGCCACGCCATCGCCGCACGCGCCACCGGATTCAAACTGAAAATCAGCTACCACAGCCGCCGCCGCGTCCCGGACTCACCCTTCACCTATTACGAGCGGCTCATCGATCTGGCCGCCAACAGCGATTTCCTGGTCGCCATCCTTCCGGGCGGCAAGGAGACTTATCACATCGTCAACGAGCAGGTGATGCGCGCGCTGGGGCCCAAGGGAATACTCGTCAACGTCGCGCGCGGATCGGTGGTCGACGAGGCGGCGCTGGTGAAGTGCCTGCACGAAGGCGCGTTGGGCGGCGCCGCGCTCGACGTATTCGAGGAAGAACCCAAGGTGCCCGAAGCCCTGCTCACGATGGACAACGTCGTGCTGCAGCCCCATGTGGGCAGCGCGACGCACGAGACGCGCACGGCGATGGGTCAGCTCACCGTCGACAACCTGACCGCGCATTTTGCGGGCAAGCCGCCGCTCACGCCGGTAACCTGAGCGGTGCCGATCGTTGCCGACTTGCACTGCGTCAGCACACGCGAAGCCGCGCGTCGCGTGACAGCGCTCAGCCAACCCGTAGCACGGCGGAACTGATGCGGCAAAGCACGCACTGGCCGGCCGTTCTGGCGGCGCTGGCGGCCGGCATCGTCGCCGGCGCATCGATCGGCAAAATGTCGCCGGCGCTGCCGCCACTGCAAGCCGAATTCGGGCTGTCGCTCATCGCCGCGGGATGGCTGGTGTCGATGTTCAACACCATCGCGGTGGCAAGCGCGATTTTCTTCGGATTGCTCTGCGACCGCGCCGGGGCGTTGCGCTTCTGCCTGTTCGGCCTCGCGTGCATGATCGCGGGCGGCACGCTGGGGGCGCTCGCGCCCGGCGCCGCGTGGCTCATCGCCTCGCGGGTAATCGAAGGCATGGGCTTCGTCGCCATCACCGTCGGAGCGCCGAGCCTGATCGCTGCGGCAAGCGCACCGTCCCAGCGCGCGCTCGCGCTCGGGCTGTGGGGAACCTACATGCCCATCGGCGGCGCCGCGTCGGTGGCCGCGAGCCCGCTGCTGATAGCGTCCTTCGGCTGGCGCGGGGTCTGGATGGCGATCGTGATCATGGCATTGCTGGCGACGGCATTTCTCACGCTGCAGTCCCGTCATTTCACCGGCGTGCACGCCGGCGCCCGACGATCGATCGCGAGCATCCGCGCCTCGCTCTCTCAGCCGGTGCCGTGGCTGCTGGGGATTGCTTTCGCCGTCTATACGCTGCAGTTCTACGCGGTGATGATGTGGCTGCCGACCTATTTGCTGCAGACCCGTTCAACTGACGCAACGACTGCGGCGATGCTCACCGCGCTGTATATCTTCGTCAACATTTTCGGCAACGTCACCGGCGGCTGGCTGATGCACCGGAATGTGCGGCGCGGCCGCGTCATCGGCATCACTTTTGCGCTCACCACGGCGACCTTCGTGCTCATGTTCGCGGGCGACCTGTCCGACGGGCTGCGCTTTGCCTGCGTGCTCGCCTACGGCTTCATCACCGGCAACATCCCGCCCGCAGTCGTCTCCGGCGGGGCGCGCTACGCGCACTCGCCCGCCGAGGCGGGCAGCATCCAGGGCCTGATCGTCCAGCTCTCCAATGTCGGGAGCTTCGTCGGGCCGCCGCTGATCGCAGCCGCGGTCACCCGTGCCGGCAGTTGGGATGCAGCGCTGTGGGTCATTGTTCCCGCTGCGGCGCTCGGGATCGCCGCAGCCCGGGCAATCGCGCGTTTCGAGGCACGTGATTTCGCGCGCATGGCGCGACGCGAGTGACCGCCCGATCTGCTAGTTACTGGGCTTGATGTTGCTCGCCTTGGCGACAGCGGCCCATTTTTCGATCTCAGTCGAAATGGTGTGCGACAACTCTTCCGAGGTTCCGCCCACGGGATTGACGGAAAGATTGATCAGGCGCTCCTGGATCTCGGGCAGTTTGACGACGCGGGCGATTTCTCCCTGCAGCTTCCTGACGATTCCAGGCGGTGTCCCGGCCGGCGCAAACAGCCCCATCCAGAACTGGATTTCCATATCGGCGAAGCCGGCCTCGGCCATGGTCGGGATGTCGGGGAATGCCGCCATGCGCGTCGGAGCGGTGACGGCAAGGCCTTTCACTTTGCCGCCCTTGATCGGTCCGGAGGCGGGCCCGGCATCGGCGAATGTCATCATGACATCGCCTGACACGACGGCATTCACCGCTTCGTTGGTCCCCTTGTAGGGAATGTATTCGATTTGCGTTCCGGTCCGGATCCTGAACAACTCGGTCGCCAGTTGAAATGCCGATGCCGGAGCGCTGTAGTTGGCGCTTTGAGGCTTGGCTTTGATTTGCTCCACCAACTCTTGCACCGACTTGATCGGCCGCGACGCATTGACGACCAGGATAAGCGGGAAATTCACAACCATGGATACCGGAGCAAAGTCGCGAACAGGGGAATAGGGCAGCTTCGCATTCATGATCGGGTTGATGACAAACACCCCGCCTGGACTCATCAGCAATGTGTATCCGTCGGGTTGTGCCCTGGCCACGTACTCGGCGCCGATAATCCCGGAGGTCCCCGGCTTGTTCTCGACAACCACGGGTTGACCCAGACTTTCGGAAAGCTTCTGACCCACCAGTCTTGCGATGATGTCCGTGCCTCCACCGGCCGCAAGGCCAACAATCACGCGGATCGGCTTGGATGGATAGGTCTGCGCGTGAATTCCAATAGACGCCACGCTCAACAGCAGCGCAAGCAAAAACCGTGAAATCACCGCGTGCAGCGCACCTTGCATGATCGACTCCCCTGTGGTTTTTCCCGGATGCAACCCCGCCCGGGACACCTGGCAAGACTTGCACCACCCGGCTTGGCTGTCAAATCGCTTCTTGTCGGCAATGCATCCCCATGGGCTACGCCCGCATTCTATGTCGCATGCCAGAATGGCGCGCGCCAAAGTATAGTGCGCGTGCTGGACGATATAATTGCGGAAAAATGCGAAAGCACTGCAACTCTCACGACCCCAGGACAAACGCCGTCGCTTCCCAGGCCTCCATGACATGAAAATTTACCAGCACCGGGTCATCATCCACTGGGGCGATACCGATCCGGCCAAGATCGTGTTCTACCCGAATTACTTTTCCTGGTTCGACGAAAGCACGCGGCTGTTTTTCGACAGCGTCGGTCTCAATTGGGACACCCTCATGGACAAGTACAACGCAGTGGGCTTTCCGATCGTGGATGCCCACGCGCGATTCCTCCTGCCCTCGATGTTCCGCGACGAGATCGTAGTGGAGTCCAGCATCGGCCAGTGGAACGACAAGACCTTCATCGTCAACCACGTCATCTACAACAAGGGCAACAAAAGCGTGGAAGGAACGGAAACCCGAGTGTGGGCGCTACGCCATCCGGACGATCCGACCCGGCTCAAAGCGGGGCTCATCCCGCCCGAAATCATCCAGGCGTTCGAATAGCCGCGGTTTTGTTGACACCGGTTTGACCTCAGTCAACCTGCGGTCGCGTTGTGCTTGGCGCCGGGCGCGGGTTGTGCAATGATTTTGGCGATACCTCATCCAGTAGGGAGATAGTTATGACCTACAAAACCATTCTCGTCCACGTCGACAACGGCAAGAATTGCCCCGCCCGTCTCGAAACGGCGATCCGCCTCACGCGCCGCTTCGAAGCCCATCTGGTCGGGCTGCATGCACTCACGGCGTTGCGCCTGCCCGCCTACGCCGTCGCGGAGGCCGGCGCCACGCTGCTCGAAGCGCAGCGGGAAGTCGCCCTCGAGCAGGCCACGCGCGCGGAAGAGTTGTTCCGCAAAACCATAACCAGCGCCGGGCTGCCAAGCACCGAGTGGCGCGTCTCGGCCGACGATGCCATCGACGCGACGACGCTGCACGCGCGCTACGCAGATCTCGTGGTGCTCGGTCAACCGAACGCGCGCGACGGCTCCGGCGTCGAGCCGGATTTCCCGGAGCGGGTGGCATTGGCCGCAGGGCGCCCCGTGCTGATGGTTCCTTACACGGGCAAATTCGAGACCTTGGGCAAGCGCGTGCTGCTGGCCTGGAACACCAGCCGGGAGGCGACGCGTGCCGTCACCGATGCAATCCCGCTGCTGCGCGAGGCAGAGCAGGTCAACGTGGTGGTATTCAATCCCGAAGGGACAGCGCACGGTGCCGTGCCCGGCGCTGATATCGGCCTCTATCTCGCCCGCCACGGCGTACGCGTCGAGGTCGCCTATCATCGGGCCAAGGAGATCGATGTCGGCAACCAGATGCTGTCGCGTGCCGCCGATCTCGGCATCGACTTGATCGTGATGGGCGCCTACGGCCACTCGCGCATGCGCGAACTGATCATGGGCGGGGCGACGCGCACCGTGTTGGCGTCGATGACCGCCCCTGTGCTGCTGTCGCACTGAACTCGGCGAGCAGGACAGTAAGTCATCCCCGCGAAAGCGGGGATCCAGTAGGGTATGAAATTTCCTGGATTCCCGCCTTCGCGGGAACGACGCTGAGCGTTTCTATAGCGGTGTCACGCGGACGTGCAGCACCGCCGAGCGCCCGCCGCGAACCTCCTTGAGACAACGCTGGATCGCGGCCGGCACTGCGTCAGGTTCGGTCAGGACTTCGCCATAGGCACCTGCTGCCTCGCCCACCTTGGCGAAGTTCATTTCCGGTGCGAGCTGCGCCTCGTAGCGGCTGCTTGCCTTGGCTTCCCCGTCCGGATACATGCGCAGCGTCGCCTCCTTCACCGCCGCCCAGCCCGAGTTGTCGAGGACGATGGTGAAAATCGGCAATCCGTATTGCTTCGACACCGCGTACACCGCTTCCGGGTTGCTGAAATAGAACACGCCGTCGCCTACGATCTGCACCACGGTGCAGTCCGGTTGCGCGAGCTTGACCCCGAGCGCCATGCCCCCTGAGAAGCCCAGGCCGCCGCCGGCCAATCCGATCACCGTGCCCGGCTTGGCGCGTGGAATCTGGTTCGATACCGCCGGCGTATTGCGTATCGCCTCGTTCAGCACGATGTCGTCGGGTCCGATCGCGCGGCCCAGCTCGGCACAGAGGTATTGCGGGTTGATGCGGCCGGGCGCACCCCGGTCGGCGGCGAGCTTGGCGATGCCTTGCATGCGCGCCTCGTGCTCCCCGGCGAGCACCGCGACGCGCTTGGCCGCGCCGTCGCGAAACGCCGGCGTCGCGCCTGCCTTGAGCGCCTGCAGCAGCTGGGCAAGAATCCGATGGCTGTCGCCGGCAACGCGCAGATTGTTCGGGAAACCCCACATCGGGAAGTCCCGCTTGACCACGTCGACATCGATGTGCGCCCAGTAGGTCGCCGGGTTGTCGGGCGTGTCTTTCGGAATCCAGGGCACATCGACGTCGACGAGCAGCCCGAGGTCGGCTTCGGCGACGTGTTTGCCGGGCTGGTAACCGGCGAAGCACGGCGAGTCGTGCGGAATGTTCAGGTAGATCGGGTTGAACTCGATCACCCGGATGCCCGCGAACCGCGCGAGTTCGTCGATCAGCGCCACCGCCAGAGGGTTGCGGCCCGCGTAGGCGGTGATGAGCAGCGGGTTTTTCGCGGCAAGCAGGCGCCCGGCAAGCGCTTCCACCGTCTCGGGATCGGCGCCGCCCGCTGCGACAGGACCGTAGCGGTCTTCCGGAAACGAGCGCACCGATGGCGCATCCCAGGTCTCGGCGAGGGTCTCGCGCGGCAGCATCAGATAGACCGGTCCCTTGGGATCGGTGTGCATCACGGTATGCGCGCGGCGCAGCGTTTCCTTGGTGACCACGCCCGAGGGCAACGTGTAGTGCCACTTGACGTAAGGGCGCACCACGCTCGCCTGGTCGAACGGGTCCTGCACGAAATGCACATAGGCGTCGCGTGAACCCGTGAGTTCGCCGTGTATCGTGAACGGGGACTTCCCGGCCATGAGCAGCACCGGCATGCGGGCGCGGAAGAGATTGTGCGTGGCCATCGCCGCGTTCGCGGTGCCCGCATCGACGTGAACCATCACGCCCTGGCCGCGGCCGGTCACGACCGCGTAACCCCCGGCCATGTGCATCGCCACGTTCTCATGCGGGCAGATCACGGTTTTCGGAAAGCTCAAGCCCAGTCTCCTCCAGCGCGCCATCTCCTCGATGAGCGGCGCGTGGTCGGTGCCAAGATTGCAGAACAGGTACTCGATGCCGGTTTCGTTCAGGCCTTCGAGAAAATAATGCGATGTCGTGTTGCGCTCCACCTGCGTTGCCTTGTCCATCCCTGCTTCCTTGTCTTGTTTTCGGATCGACCTATCATAGCGCACGTCGCGCCCGAGAGCCGGCGCCGCAAACGGATTTGCCCGAGGCGAACGCTCGCGGTCATAATTACGAGTTCCGTTCCCGCAACCGGTCCCGCATGACATCCCAGCCCTCGCTTGCCGCGTTCCACTCCAGCGCCTTCATGTGGAACCTCGGCTTGGGCATGACCTACCTGCTGATTCCGCTGTATGCGAACGAACTGGGTATGAGCGGCGTGGCGATCGGCAGTCTGGTGTCGCTGCCGGTGTTGCTCCAGATCGGATTCAACCTGCTGGGCGGCGCCTACGCGGACCGGATCGGCGCCAAGCGCACCTCGCTCATCGCCTGCCTGTGCATCACCGCGGCGGCGATGGTCTTCGCGGCCTCGGCAAGCTTTGCGGGCCTGCTCGCAGGACAGTTTCTGCTGATGTTGTCGCGCGCTGCGTTCTGGCCGTCCAACTGGGCGCTGGCGAGCCAGTTTCCGGGCGACCGGAGCCGCAACATGGGTCGTCTCAACGCCGTCACCAACGCCGGGCAGATCGTCGGCATTGTCGCGACCGGCACGGTCATCGCACAGTTCGGCTTTCGCACCGGCTTCTGGCTCATGGCGGGAATCGGCCTCGCCTCGTTCACGCTGTCGCTGTTTATCGTGCACCTGCGCTCCGAGCACACGGAATCGCCCGCGCTGCTGGCCACCTACCGCGAACTGCTGCGGCGTCGATCCATCTTCCTCGCGATCATGTGCGCTTACATTTCCGCGCTGCCGTTCTCGTTGTCGAACTCGTTCTATCCCATCCTTCTGGTCGAGCAAGGTTTCTCTTCCGAGGCCACCGGCTGGCTGCTCGCGCTGCGCGCCGTCGGATCGATTGCCGCGGGCGTTGCGCTCGCGCACCTCGTGCGTCATGCCTCCAATCGCGTCGCACCCTTCGCCGCCGCCCTGCTGTCGGCCGCCTCCGTGGGGCTGGTCGCGCTGTTGCCGCACCCGCTGTGGGTGGGGCTGCTGCTCGTCGGCCTGGGCGTCGGCTCGGGCGTGATGACCGTGTATTTCCAGATCCTGATCAGCAGCCTCAGTTCACCGGTGCAGCGCGGCTCGGCGATGGCGCTCGGCGGACTCGGATGGGGATTGTCCAATTTCACCACGCCGCTGCTGGTCGGCGCGCTCAAGGACGCTTACGGCATACACTTCGCCTTCTACGTGCTCGGGGCCGTTGTGCTGACATGCAGCCTCGCTTTGCCGCCGCTGCAGCGATGGGCGCTCCTGGATAGAAAATAGGGGACTCCGATTCCCCTCGCCAGGACTGGCGCGGTAAGATTCTCCAATTGCAGGAAATAGGGGACAGACCGTGTGGAAATGGGGTGGCATCACCTTTGCGATCGGGATTGCCCTGGTGATCCTCGAGACCGTCATGGCAGCGAGGAAAAAAGGCGGCATCCAGCCCGCTGACAGGCAACGCATCCTCGGCATCTTCTGGTTCGCGCTGTTTGCCGCGGGCCTGGTCGTTTTCCTGATCTGGCTGAGCTAGAAGAGCCGCTGCATGGCGCTGCGTATCGGCATACTCGACCAGTCCCCCGTCATCAGCGGCCACTCCCCGGCGCAGGCGATCGCGGAAACCATCGCGCTGGCGCAACTGGCCGACGAACTCGGCTATCACCGCTACTGGCTCGCCGAGCATCACGCCATCACGGCGCTCGCCGATCCCTGTCCGGAGATTCTCGCCTGCCGCGTCGCGGCGGCAACCTCGAGGATTCGCGTCGGCACCGGCGGCGTGCTGCTGCCGTATTACAGCCCGCTCAAGGTCGCGGAAGTGTTCCGCATGCTGGAGGCCTTGTTCCCGGGACGCATCGATCTGGGCATCGGCCGCGCACCCGGCGGCGATCAGCGGACTGCGCAGGCCATGGCCTGCGGCGCCTATAGCGGAGCCGATCGTTTCGCCGAACAGGTCGTCGACCTGGTGGGCTTTCTCGACCGCACGCTGCCGCCCGAACACCCGTTCGCCGGCGTCAAAGCGCAGCCGCAAGGCAGCGGTTCGCCGCAGATCTGGCTGCTCGGCTCATCCGATTACTCGGGCGCGCTCGCAGCCCAGCTCGGGCTGCGCTTTGCCTTTGCCCACTTCATCACTGCGCAGGGCGGCGACGCCGTGATGCATGACTATCGCGAACACTATCGTGCATCAGATCGGGAACCGCAGCCGGTGCCGTTGCTGTGCGTGTTCGTCATTTGCGCCCGGACTTCAGCGGAGGCCGAGCGGCTCGCCGCTTCGGTCGACCTGCGCCGGCTGCACATGGCCAGCGGCGTGGATGCGCCGGTGCCGACGCTCGAGGAAGCCCTCGCCCACCGCTACACCGAGCGCGAGCGTGCCCACGTTCAGTCCCAGCGCGCGCGTCTGGTGCACGGCGATCCGGACGAGGTGCGCGGCAAGCTGCTCGCGCTGCAGCAGCACTACAGGGCCGACGAGTTGGCGGTGATCACCATCACCGGCGATTACGAAAGCCGCCGCACGTCTTACCGCCTGCTTGCCGAGGCGCTCCAGCTATGAACCCCCGGGGGACCAATCGAAGAGCAGGCTCCGAAAGGAGCGCCTGCTACGTCTCTCGATCGGCCACAAATCACCCTACAATACATGGCATTGCCTCATCAGGAGCCTGCATGCGGAATATTCGCGCGCTTTTTCTGCTGCTTTCCGCTGTAGCGGTATCGCAGCCGGCGGCTGCCCAGAAGGAAACCGTCCGCATAGGCGGAACCGGGTCGAGCACCGGCATCATGCAGGTGCTGGGAGACGCCTACAGCCGAAACAACCCCGGCATCCGGTTGACCGTCATACCAGGTATGGGGACGACAGGCAGTCTCGCCGCGCTTGCCGCCGGCAAACTCGACATCGCATTTGTCCCGCGGCCATTGAAGACCGAGGAATCAACACGCGGTCTCGCCGCCACCGAGTTCGCGCGCACCCCGTTTGTCATCGCCGTCAAGCGGGACCATCCCGTCAGCGCGATCACGCTCGATGAACTCGCGCGCTATTACGCCGCCCCGAACCCGACCTGGCCCGACGGCGCGCGGGTGCGCGTGGTGATGCGGCCGGCCGAGGATTCCGATAGCGAACGACTGCGCGCCATCTCTCCGGCAATAGCGGCTGCCGTCGACCAGGCAATGCAGCGCCCCGGAATGATCATCGCCGCGACCGACCAGGATACCGCCGACATTCTGCAGCGGACCCCGGGCGCCCTCAGCACATTGACCCTCGGCCTGATCCTGGCCGAACGCCGCCCGCTCAAGGCGCTGGCCATCGATGGCCGGAAACCCAGCCTCGCCGCATTGGAGTCGGGGTCTTACCCCTATGCCAAGACGCTGTATGCGTTCACTGCCGCCGGTACCGGGCCGGCAGCGAAAAGATTTCTTGCGTTCGCGCACTCGGACGCCGGCACGGCGATTCTGCGCCAACACGGATTCCTGGCCCCTCGCGCCGGCAAATGATCCAGACATCCGCGCCGCAGCCGAGCGAGACCGATTCCCGGGGAAAGCAGTCACTCGCCATCGAGCGCGTCCTCAACCGGATCGTGGCCGGGGTCGCCATTGCAGTATGCGCATCGCTGCCGGCTATCGTTCTTTTCAACGGCTACACCCATATCGACGTCACGGCCCAGGCCGAAGCGAGACTCAAGGCCGACTCGCTCAACCAGATGATCGTTGAAAGCCCCGAGTACTGGCGCTTTCAGCAATATCACGTCAATAAAATCCTGCAGGCGACGCTCGCCCACAACTCGCTGCAGACGAGCAGAATCCTCGACGAATCAGGCCAGGTTGTCGCGGCGCACGATGCCAAACTTCCCGCACCCCGCGTCACGCGCACTGCGCCCCTGTACGACTCGGCCAGACACGTCGGCGACATCGAGGTGAGCCTCTCGCTGCGGCAATTGCTGCCCGGCGCCGCGGCCGCAGCGATGCTGGGGTTGCTGCTCGGTGCGATCGTCTACTTCACCCTTAAGACCTTGCCGCTCGCCGCGCTCCACCGCGCGCTGAAGCAGATCGAAGCCGAGCGAGACCGCGCCGAAACTGCAAACCGCGCCCGCGCAGCGTTCCTGGCCACGATGAGCCACGAAATCCGCACGCCGATGAACGGCGTCATCGGCATGACCAGCCTGCTGCTCAACGCACCGATGGATCCGAAACAGCGCGACTATGTCGAAACCATCCGAATAAGCGGCGAAACGCTGCTGACCCTGATCAACGACATCCTGGACTTCTCCAAGATCGAGTCCGGCAAGCTGCAGATCGAATCCCATCCATTTGAAGTAGCCCTGTGCATCGAGGATGCACTCAGTCTGGTCACCACCCAGGCGGCGAAGAAAAAGCTCGACCTGGTCTATCTGGTGCACAGCGACGTGCCTTCGCACGTAATCGGCGACGTGACGCGGCTGCGACAGGTGCTCGTGAACCTGATCGATAACGCGATCAAGTTCACCGAGCGCGGCGAAGTGTTCATCGAAGTGTCGCGCGCCAGCGACGCCCGGCCGAATTCGCTGCGGTTCGAAATCCGCGATACCGGCATCGGCATCGAACCCGAGACGCTGAAGACGCTGTTCCGGCCCTTCATCCAGGCCGACAGTTCGACAACCCGTCGCTACGGAGGTACCGGGCTGGGTCTGGCGATCTGCTCGCGACTGGTCGATCTCATGGGCGGGCGTATCACCGTCGACAGTACGCCGGGTCAAGGATCGCGCTTCATTTTCACGATCGTTGCTCCCAGCACGGAGGGCGACCCGATCCGCTATCTCCCGAGCGCCGCGACTGCCGTCGCCGGGCGGCGCGTCATGATCGTGGACGACAACGGAACGAATCTCAATATCCTGCGCGCGCTCACCGAGCGATGGGGACTGGTCAGCGCGATCACGACATCGCCGACTGAATCATTGCGCTGGGTCGAGGCCGGCGAGCGCTTTGATCTGGCGATCCTCGACTACCATATGCCGGAGATGGACGGCATCGAACTCGCGCGCCGTATTCAATCCCAGCGCCCCGAGCTGCCTATCATTCTTCTCTCCTCGTCCGACGTCGGCACCGAGGCCGTAGGTTCGGTGCGGATCGCCGCTGCACTCAACAAACCGGTCAAGCAGGGACCGCTGTTCGACACCGTGATGCGCGCGCTCAAGCCCGAATCACACTCAAAGAGTCCGCATATGCCGCCGCCCACCGACCCCAGTCCGGAAAAATCTTTGCCGCTGCTCATCCTGGTGGCCGAGGATAACGCAGTGAATGCGCTGCTCATCCGGTCCATGTTGGAACACATGAACTACCGCGCCGACTATGTGGGCAACGGCCTCGAGGCGGTGGAGGCGTGCCGCCGGCAGCCTTACGACCTGGTGCTGATGGACGTGCAAATGCCGGAAATGGACGGCATGACCGCCACCCGCGAGATCCGGCGCGAGCACGGCGGGACGCTGCCGTATATCATTGCGCTGACCGCCAATGTGATGAACGATGACCGCGAGGCCTGTAACGCTGCCGGAATGAACGATTTCCTGGCGAAGCCGGTCTCGCTTCCCGAAGTTCGCGCGGCCGTGGAACGATGCGCTGCCGCAATCGCCGGTACACCAATCGAGGAAATACTCACCATGCCGATTTCAACACCCCCTTCCGATGACCTGCCGCTGGTCGATTCGAAGCGGATCAGCGAACTGAAAGAAATGCTGTCCAACACCGATCCGGCACAGTTCACTGAATTGGTGGACAAGCTCGAGGAGACGATGGGACTGCAGATGGCCGCATTCCGGAGCGCCTTGGCAGCCAATGAAGCCGAGATCATGGTACGCGCTGCGCATACGATAAAAGGGGCTGCGGGAAGCTTGGGTGCGGCGCGTATCGCCAGGATCGGTGCCGAAATCGAGGCCATTGCGCGCACACAAGACTTGTCTCGCTTGCCCGAGCTGCTGCGCGAGTACGATGAATCGAGCGCGGAGACGATCAAAGCTCTCAGGCTGGCGATGGCGTAGCGTTACCGGCCACAATGAAAAGGGCGATTTTCTTCGCGGCCGCGCTGCTTGCGAGCGCGGTGAGCGAATGCGCCGCGATCGGGTCAATCGACGAAAACCTCGCGAAGATCGAGCACGTCGTCGTCATCTACGCCGAGAACCGCAGCTTCGACCATCTCTACGGCCTGTTCCCGGGCGCCAATGGCATCGCCAATGCAACGCGGGAGAATACCCTCCAGCTCGACCGCGACGGCACGCCGCTCACGGTCCTGCCACCGGTATGGAAAGCCGGAAAACCCGATCCTGCGTTTCCGACCGACCTGCCGAACCGCCCGTTTCGCATCGATGCTCCCCCGGTCAACCTTCCATTGTCGACCCCCACGCGGGACCTCGTGCACCTGTTCCACGTGCATCAGGAGCAGATCGCGAACGGCCGAAACAACCTGTTCGCTGCGCTCTCCGACGCGGGCGGACTCACCATGGGGTATTACGACGGCTCGCCGCTGCCGATGTGGAAATGGGCGCGCGAATTCACGCTCGCCGACAATTTCTTCCAGGCGGCGTTCGGCGGTTCTTTTCTCAACCATATGTGGCTCGTCTGCGCCTGCACGCCGCATCATCCGGGCGCGCCGGCCGCGGCGCGCGCCCAACTCGACCCGCAGGGCAGGGCAAAGCGCCGCGACAACGTGCCCTCGGCGCTGGCAGGTCCGCTATGGTTTCTCGATGGCAACTACACGCCGGACGGATATGCCGCCAATGCCGCACAGCCGCCATACCAGCCGAGCGGCATCCCGCCGGTGGCAGGCGGCAATCCCGACCTCGCCGATCGGGCACGGCATCCGCTGCCGCCGCAGACGGCGAAAACCATCGGCGACACGCTTTCGGCAAAGAACATTTCCTGGGCCTGGTACGCCGGCGCCTGGAATCAGGCGCTTGCCGACGGCCGCCGCGACCCGAAGGAAAAGCGTGCCGTCATCTACAACACCGGTGCCGGCAGCCCGAACTTCCAGCCGCACCATCAGCCCTTTAACTACTTTTCCCGTTTCGCCCCGGGTACGCCCGGCCGGGAGCGGCACCTGAAGGACTACGTCGATTTGATCGCGGCGATCGACACGGGAACGCTGCCGCAGGTAGCCTTCTACAATCCGCAGGGATCGCTCAGCGAGCATCCCGGCTACACCGACGTGCTCTCGGGCGACCGGCATATCGCCGCATTGATCGAAGAAATACGCTCCAGCCGCTACTGGCCGAAAGTGGCGATCATCGTCACCTACGACGAAAACGGCGGTTTCTGGGACCACGTCGCGCCCCCCAGCGGACCGGGATGGAGCGATCGATGGGGACCGGGCACGCGCGTCCCGGCGATCATCGTTTCGCCGTGGGCAAAACGTGGCTTCATCGATTCGACGCCCTACGACACGACCTCGATCGCGAAGTTCATCACCCGCCGCTTCGGGCTCGAGCCGCTGCCCGGCGTGCGCCCCAACGCCGGCGATCTCAGCAACGCGTTCGATTTCTCGCGGCAGTAAGACAGGCACGCCAGTCGTCGCGCCGCGTTAAGGCAGGGCGAACTGAGGAACTCAATCGAATTTTGAAAAATCCGGCGGGCGTTTCTCGAAGAAGGCCGTGAACGCCTCCTTGGCCTCGGGCGAGTCGAGCCGCTCCTTGAACGCTTCGCTTTCGTCGCTCATGGTCTGCTTCACCGCGCGCTGCAACGCCTGTTTCATCAGCGACTTGGTCTCGCGCAGCGAAGCCGCGGGCTTCGCAGCGAGTTTCTGCGCGGTCGCCACCGCCGTGTCGAGCAGCGCCTCGGCCGGCACGATCGCATTCACCAGGTCGATCTCCTTCGCCGTCGCCGCGGAAAACGGCTCCCCGAGCATCAGCAGTTCGGCGGCGCGGTGATAGCCCGCGAGCCGCGGCAGCAGATAGCTCGATCCCGCCTCCGGAGACAGCCCGAGGTTCACGAACGGCAGCGAAAACCGCGCCTCCGGCGTGCAATACACGAGGTCGCAGTGCAGCAGCATCGTCGTTCCCACACCCACCGCAAGCCCGCTCACCGCGGCGATCAAGGGCTTCGGAAACTCGCTGATCGCGCGCAGAAACTGGAACACCGGCGCCTCGGTCGTGCGCGGCGGGGCGGCAAGAAAATCGTGCAGATCGTTGCCGGCGGTGAACACCTCCGGCGTGCCGTACAACAAAGCCACCCGCACGGCATTGTCGCGCTCGGCGTGGCGCAACGCATGTGCCAGCGCCTGATACATCGCGGCGGTGATCGCATTTTTCTTGTCCGGCCGGTTGAACCGGATGTGCAGCACGCCGTCGCGGCATTCAGTGAGGATGTGTTCCATGGTTTATGCCTGTGGCAGCTTGTAATCCTTGAAGTCCTGCCGCAGTTTCGTCTTCAGCAACTTGCCGGTCGCGGTGTGCGGCAGTTGCTCGACAAAGGTGACGTCATCCGGTATCCACCACTTGGCCACCTTGCCCTCGTAGAACTTGAGCAGTTCCTCGCGCGTGACCGAGGCGCCCGGTTTCCTGATCGCGACGACGAGCGGCCGCTCGTCCCACATCGGATGCTGCACGCCG
>Ga0315281_10006370_pt1 | contig 16799 bp, 16 predicted proteins | sample YL17G07_0_MG_FD_204540 | JGI IMG/M metagenome (GOLD analysis project Ga0315281, IMG submission 204540) | Sediment microbial communities from Yellowstone Lake, YNP, Wyoming, USA - YL17G07_0 | ecosystem: Environmental > Aquatic > Freshwater > Lake > Sediment | place: USA: Wyoming | collected...
TTTTAATGTTTCGTGGGGAGAAACTCAAACTCCAAACAATATCACAAGATGGGACCTTATGATGATAGACATTGAGCAGGTGCGCGTTTGGCATAATCTGCTTGACGGCTATTTCTCGACGGCTAACGAACACTGGCGTAGTAGAAAGGCGTCGCTGCAGAAGATCACTAATGAATTTCCAAATAGCCAATGGGCGGATGATGCCGCTCTCATCCTTGCTTGTGGTAAATTTGAATTTGAAAATGATGCGGAAGGAGCAATACTCGCCTTGAGCGATATTATCAGTAGATACCCAAACGGAAACACAATTATAAGTCCTTGGTGGGTTGCTGGAAGTGGCTGCAGGTTTGATAATATTTGGGAAATGGCCCAAGGGAGTTTATCTTATCATAATCGCGATGGAAGTATTCGCAAGGGTAGGCCGTTTGATGCACATGGGTATATGTCGCAAGACAGGAAAGAGATACTCGCTTATTTTGATCACCTCAATAAGTATCCTGTCTATACAAAAGACGTTGCGCGGATATTTATTTCGGAGATTCTTCTGCATCAGGGTAGGTTTTCTGATGCAGCATTAGAGTACGAAACACTTCTATCGGATCCTCAGTTCTCAAAAGCTGTCCAAGAAGATGCGGTTGCAGCGTCACAAGTAAATGGTTATCTAATAAAAAACATAGATAGGCCTCAGTATCGAGCGTATATCGCTTTAGTGGAAAGCTACAAGAAACTGGGAAAGAGTGAAAGGATAATCGCAGAAACAGATAAATTGGCAGCCGTTGTAAATCACGGTGCTAATATTGGAATCGTAAAACGCGTCGGTGAAACATATGATGAGATAGGTCTAGAATCGAAGGCCAGATCACAATATCAAATTGCCCTTGGCAAACTTAACAATCTTATCGATATAGATAAGAAGCGTACTAAACTCCTGCGAGAGCAAGAGGGTTATCCCAACGGTGAGGTAAATGTCTCACCTTTCTTAACACAGGAAAAAACGGAGTTAGAGAATTTGATTAAGGCGAAGTGAGGTTTTGCACCTTTTCGGGGTTCCCGTGACGGATGCGAAAACAAGCGGTGACATGAAGCTGAAGCCAGAGGCCTTGCCGCTGGCGAGCAAGATCGCCCCGATGATCCTCAAACGGCCAGTAATGACACAAGACCAGCTTCGGTGAGAAGGCCGATGGTGTCAATGGCCGGTTCACCGGACAAGGAAATCTCAGATCACGGGCGAACGGTGTCTTACGCTGCATCCTCATCTGTGCCGATCAAGAGGGTTCGGGCATACATAAACGGCCAAGAGGAACCGGCCAAGGATGGAAAGATTTATATCGGGGTGCACAAAGGGAGTGTGAAGATCAAACTTGTCGCCATCACGGAGGAATTGCTGGCGGGCAGTGATGAGAAAGAAATCATCATCGAAGAGCCCGCGCCGCCGTCAACGCGGGAATAAGAATTATTTATATGTTCTCATCTGCCGGTCGCTGTCTCTACGCATGTCGCGGTCGCGTATTTGCTTTCGCCTATCGTGCACGGCCTTGCCTTTGGCCAACGCGACCTGAAGTTCGGCAAATCCTTTCGCCGAAATAGAGTTTAAGCGGCGCGATCGTCAACCCTTCTCCTTGACCCTTCCCAGCCAGCGACGGATCTCCCGGCGGTGCATTACCAACTTCGGGGGGCGACCTTTCTGGGCGAGATCGAAAAGGAGCTGGTCGGTTTGCGGGAAGAACTGCCGGGCGGGACGGGCCGGCAGGCGGGAGCCGTTCACAAGGCACTTTCGATTGTCTGTTACTATCAGTGTATCCCGACGGCGCAGGTGCCGATGCCGGGTCGATAAAAGTTGAATTGCACATTGGGATGCAGCGCCAACAGTGACATCGGCACGGCACTGTCGGGGATGCGCTTCGCGATCATCAATGTGGTCAGTCGCATGCCGAACGGGTTGTCATGTATGCCGGGGTGCCAGATGGAGACCTTCTCAGCCTTGAGAGTCTGAACAGGCCCGACGGTGACGGCCTGAGCGGGCACCATGTCGAGTTGGCCGCTGGCGGAGGTTCGGGCGTTTTGCATGATGGTCACCGGATGCAAGTCGACGACGCGCGTGCCGAGTTTCCAATAGTCTTCGGGCGTGGGGGGATTGTCGACATACTTGCCTTCTCGTTTGACCGGATCGTTAAACGCCCAGTGTTTGACGTCGCCCTGCCCGCCTTGCATGACCGCGCAACGGGCGCCATCCCAACTACGAACATAGTCGCGTACGTCCGCACGGGGAAAGTGCAGGTTGGCTTCGGGCATGGCCAGTTCGCGGCGGATGCGATTGAAGCACAGCTCGCGATCGGCTTTGGCGAACGATAGCGGATGGGTTTCAGGTACCTCTTTCCCGTCGAGAACCCATTCATCCATGCCCCAGAAATGGGCGTGCTTGAGTGATAGATCCAGTGCGTTGACCAGCCGGGCGACGAGGGGTAGTTGTTCGGTCGGGCCTATAGGGCCACAGATGCCCACGGGATCGTCGGGCGTCGCCTGTCGCCAGGCTTCGATGTATTCCAAGGCTTCGGCCAGGTAAAGGTCTTCAATCGTATCATACATGACGACCTTAAAGCCGACTCGCGACAGGTTTTCCATATCCTGGACGCTGAGCTTTGCAGCATCTTGCACGATTTTCTTGTCAATTGTCGTGTAGTCCCACCAGCCAGGGGCGATTTTACTTAACGGTCTTGGCATGATCGACCTCCTGTGATAAATGCGATCTTGTCGTTGAGTGCGTTGGTCAACGGATCGAAATCTTCCGAAGCAAATCCCCAGTGGGAGTGCCGTTGCCAGCCTTCGCCATAGGCAAAGCGGTTCGACATGGCCCCGACTTGGGCGGCAAGGTCTTCCATCGTCTTGAGGGTGCTGTCGAGTCCCTGACTTTCTTCGAGCCATTCCTTTTGGCTTCGATGAAGTGCCAATGCCTGCCGCTTTTGATCGAGCACAGAGCCGATGTCCACCACAAACTCGGGACGGACGGCGTTTCGCAGTTGGTCTTGCAGCCCGTAGGGCAGTGCATGATAGAGAGCAACCGGTGTGTCTACAGGCCCGACAGGCGGGTCGGTAGGAAAGTTGCGGACGCCCCGGCAGAACGCGGCAGTGACCATCAGCCGCGAGGTATTCGTGTGGTCTTCCATGTAATCCTGTGGCGACGGGATCAACAGAATCTCCGGGCGGACCTGTCTGACGATCGCCGCCAATCTGGCCAGAACGGGTCGCTCATAAAAGATGTTTACGTCGTCAACCAGCGGCGGATGAAATACCGCGTTCATGCTCTGGGCGGAGCGTTTCGCCTCCTGGGTCCGTATGGCGACGATTTCGTCTCTGTCCAATGTTGGTGTTCCGCAGGAGCCGTTGGCAACATTCATATAATGCAGCTCGTAGCCGGCTTGCTTGAGCAGAAGAAGTGTTCCCACCATCATAAATTCAATGTCGTCCGGGTGGGCTGCGACGGCAAATGCGACTTTCTTCATTTCGGTCACCTGCTTCACACTCCGTCAAGCTTCAAAAGGTCTCTTGCGCAAGAACTGCTTATGCCTCTCCATGCTCAAGAGCACCTGCCGGCTGGCAGGGTAGCGGTATCGGTAATGTGGGCAAGTTTTCAGTTGGAGTTCACCCGCGAGCATGCACCCACCCCGCCCGAGTCCGGCCCACCCACGCACGCACATCGGCAAGTAAACGCACCTCAACCCCCAAATACCGTGGACAGGCTTTGCCGATTCGACAATTCAGTTCTTGCCGTTACCATCCACTAGCCAAAAAGCAGCGTAATCAAACGGGAAGTTGCAACAGAGCCGATGCTGCTTAAAGACCGGGCGCCTTGAGTAACCAGCTCGCTCTTGACGTCCGCCGCAGTACAGCCCATCGCGCCTACTAACAGCATCGCCGCCGCCAGAATTCGAGCACAAACCATCGGAAAACGTCTCATTGGATACTCCTACAGTCTACAACTTTCAGGCCTGAAGTCAAGGCACGCGGCCTCTTACCCTTTCTTATACCTTTTTACTCGAACGGTTGCCAGTCTTTTGATTAGAGCACCCCTTCTGCAAAATTGAAGTATTGAGGTCAAAATGGACGTTTTGACGACGAAACTGACATTTCCAGGATAACCCTGCCCGGCTACGCCGTCGGGCAACATTTCACCATGATACTGCGCCGCCCCATTGCGTTTTAGGGATATGTCATTCATCATGTTTCTTTTTGTGTTTGTTCTTATGCTTCTTTTCGCGAGTATCTTCATTTTTTGCCGGGACAAGATCCTGTCGCACTGCCTGAGGATTCTGCGAGCGGGCGTAATATTGTTCCGCTTCGGGCATCAGTTCTTCGATCTGCTTGATCCTGTTTTCGGTCGTCGGGTGGGTTCGCAGGAATTCGGCCTGTTCCGGCCCCTTGGCTTGTCTAGCCATTCGCTGCCAGAAATCGACGGCAGTATGAGGATCATAGCCGGCCATGGCCATAAAGATCAGTCCCAGGTGGTCGGCTTCACTCTCGTGGAGCCGGCTATAGGGCAGCAGAACGCCGAATTGTGTCCCCGCCCCATAGGCCTTCAGGAATAAATCCCGTGTTGCCGCCGGGTTCTTGGCCAAGGCCTCCGACAGGGCCATTCCTCCCATCTGAACAATCAGCGACTGGCTCATGCGTTCGTTGCCATGGCCGACGACGGCGTGAGCGATTTCATGCCCAAGGATTACCGCCAGTCCCGCGTCGTCCTTCGCGACCGGCATGATACCGGTATAGACGACAACTTTGCCTCCCGGCATCGCCCAGGCGTTCACTTCGGGCGACTCGACGAGGTTGAAGTCCCACTGGTATCCCTTTATTCGATCCGACATATCGTTTTCGCCGAGATAACGTTCCACCGCTTCCTGGATCCGCAGGCCGACGTTCTTGACCATTTGCTGCTGTTCTTGATTGTCGCTGAGCTTGTGCGACGAGAGGAATTCATCGTAAGCCTGGAAACCCATTTTGTTGATCGTGCCGCCGGGAAGGAGTTGCAGTTGGCGACGCCCGGTGACCGGGGCCTGCGAACAGGCCCCGACGAATCCCATTGCCGTTAATATCATTAAACCATGGAACAATGTCTTTTTCATGAGTTTACCTCCTCAATCGCGAATCTTACGTCATTGGATTATACATATCAATCGCTGGTTGATCTGCAGACAATTTTCCGCGGTGATCCGACGCGATCGCGGCAGGTTCTAAATCACTATACAAATCGGCACCCATCCGCTAAAATCAGATGTTTAGATGAAAATAGAAGCCGGCATTACGTTCAGAGAAGGAGCACGCGAATGGCGAAAGCAAGTGATCTGCGGCGAGGGCACGCAGTCAATATCGACGGACAGGTATTTATGGTCGTTGATACCGAGCACGTGGCGAAGGGCAACAAACGTTCATACATGCAAGTCAAGATCCGCAATATTAAAACAGGCCAGTTGCTCGAACAGCGATACCGTGTCAGCGACGACCTCGAAGATGCGTTTCTCGAAAAAAAGGAGATGGAATATCTCTATTCCGACGCATCCGGCCATGTGCTGATGGACCTGCAGACGTATGATCAAATGACGGTCAACAGCGAGGCTATGGGCGAAGGAATCAAATATCTTAAACCCAATACCCCGGTGCAGATTACGGTTTGTGACGGCCAGGTCGTCGGCCTGGAACTTCCGAATACGGTCGAACTTAGGGTCGTCGATACCCCGCCGGTCCTCAAGGGGTCGACGGCGACCAACCAGAGCAAAGACGCCGTTCTGGAAACCGGGGCCAGGGTCAAAGTACCGCCATTCATCGAGCCGGGTGGGATAATCCGCGTCGATACCCGCAGCGGCGAATACATCGAACGGGTTAAATAGAGCCCCTGAAAACAAGGTAACTCATGAGAAACGTTCTCGGCACCGTCCTGCAGAAAATCTTCGGATCGAGCAGCCAACGCTACGTCAAGCGCAGCAGAGAGCTTATCGACGGAATCGGTGCGTTGGAAGCCGGCTTCGAAAAACTCAGCGACGAGCAGCTCCGGGCCAAGACCGACGAATTTCGTGAACGGATCGAAGCCAGGAAACGCGACGTGTTCGGGGCCGGAGGCCTGGATCAACTCCTGGAAGAGCTTAAGGATGTGCCGGAAGAACGGCGCAAGACCCTGAAACGCCGGATCATCAACGGGTTGAACGAGTGCGCCGAACTCATCTTGCCCGAAGCCTTTTCCGCGGTGCGCGAAGCCTGCAAACGCCATCTTCCGGGCCATCGCCACTTTGACGTGCAAATGATCGGCGGGCGGGTCTTACATGAAGGACGGATCGCCGAAATGGCCACCGGCGAAGGCAAGACCCTGGTGGCCACCCTGCCGGCCTATATCAACGCCCTGCTTGGATTCAAGGTCCACATCGTCTCGGTCAATGACTATCTGGTCAAGCGCGACCGTGACTGGATGTCGCCGATCTACGAATCGCTGGGGCTGACCGTTGGGGCGATCCAATCGGACATGGATACCATCGGTGACGAGCGACGTGCGCAATACGCCTGCGATATTACATACGGCACCAATAACGAGCTGGGGTTCGACTATCTTCGCGACAACATGAAGGTGCGTCGAGACGACCAGGTCCAGGGGCCGTTGCACTATGGTATCATCGACGAAGTCGATTCGATCTTGATCGACGAGGCGCGAACCCCGTTGATCATTTCCGGACCTGCGTATGACGATGTCAGTCGTTACCGTCTGGCCGACCGGGTGGCCAGGTCTCTGATCCAGAAGCAGCGATCGGCCATCAGCGAGACCCAGACACGAATCAGGAATCTTGAGCCGCTCAAGAAGCGGGCCTCCGAGGGAGGCTTTGCCGAGGCACGGGTCGAGGAGTCCTCCAAAAAATTTCTGCAGGATCCGACCTGGCTGACCGAGGAAGAGGCCCAGTTGCTTGCCCACCGCCAGTATTATCTGGTCGAACGTGACCGCAAGGCGGTGCACATGACGCACGAAGGCGTGACCGCCGCCCAGGACGAGGCGAACATCGGCTCGTTTTACGTCGGAGCCAATATGGAATGGCCTCACCTGATCGAGAATGCCCTCCGGGCCCATGTGGTTTATGATCGCGACAAGGAATACGTCGCACAGAACAATGAGATTATCATCGTCGATGAATTCACCGGCCGATTGATGCACGGGCGACAGTGGTCCGACGGATTGCATCAAGCGGTTGAAGCCAAGGAAGGCGTGACCGTCAAGGAAGAAACACAGACCCTTGCTACGATCACCATTCAGAATTTCTTTAAGCTCTACTGCAAACTCGCGGGCATGACCGGAACCGCGATGACCGAAGTGGACGAGTTTACGAAAATATACAGCCTGGATGTGGTGGGCATTCCGACGAACCGTCCGGTCAACCGCATCGATCACAATGATCGGATCTATCGCCGAATCCCCGAGAAATTCAGTGCCATTGTCGAAGAAATCCGCGCCATCTCGATCCAGGGCTTCCCCAATGACCCGTACCTGATCGCGGACATGCTTGGCGGAATACGGGAAGCCTGCCAACGACTTCAAACCAACCGGGCAGGCCAGGCAGAACAGATTTCGCCTGAGACCCTCGGTCGGATCGATAAGGCGTTGGAGGCGTTCTCCAAAGATGAAAATATCTGGGAAGAACTCCGCGACCTGTTGATCGGACTGACTGCGGATTTCCCCGGCGGTCGGCCCGTGCTCGTGGGGACGGTCAGCATCGAGAACAGCGAGAAGCTTTCGACCATGCTCTCTCGCAAATACGGAATTGAGCACGAAGTGCTCAACGCCAAGCATCACGCTCGCGAAGCCGAGATCGTCGCCAAGGCCGGCCACCGTCACAGCCCGACCCACGGCGGCAAGAAACCCGAAGGCAATGTCACGATTGCGACGAACATGGCCGGCCGGGGAACCGATATCAAACTCGAAACCGGCGTTGTCTATCCAAAGTGCATCGGCGACCTCGCCCCCAGAGAGCCCGGAGTGATCGGCACCAAGTGCTGCATCCGCTGCCCGGAATACGACGGCGTCTGCGCCCACTGCTTCAAACCCAAAGTTGACCCGCGATTTCCTGAATGGGGCAGACGGGTCTGCCCGATCGAGCCGCCCTGCGGGCTGCACATCGTCGGCACGGAACGGCATGAATCCCGCCGCATCGACAATCAGCTTCGAGGCCGGGCAGGCCGGCAGGGTGATCCGGGATCCAGCCGGTTTTTCCTCTCGCTCGAAGACGATCTGCTGCGGTTTTTCGCCGGCGAGTGGGTCATCAAGATGCTCGGCTGGCTGGGCATGGAAGAGGGGATGGCCATCGAGAACAAACGTATTTCGAAAGGCATTGAACGGGCCCAGAAGAAGGTCGAGGAGCGCAATTTCTCGATCCGCAAGAACCTGCTCGAATATGACGAAGTGATGGATTATCAGCGGCAGGTGTTCTATCGCCGCCGCCAGCGGATTCTCGAAGGAAAGGACCTGGCCAACATGGTCCAAGGCATGATCGGCGAGACCATCCGTCAGGCGGTGGACAAATTCCTCGATCCGATTTATGGTGCTACCTGTATTGCCGAATGGGCCCGATCGAAACTCGACGTGAATGTCAACCCTGAGAAACTTGACCTGGATGATTTTGAAGAACTCCAGCAGCAATTGAAAGATCAGGCCAAGGAGGGAGCACAAGACCAGATCGAGATGACCATTGGCGAGTATTTTGATCCTGACGTCGAGCGCAAGGACTGGGATTATCGCGGTTTGGCCCGATGGGCGATGAGCAATTTCAACGTGAATATGGCCATTTCGCAGATGACGCGAAGCGAGCCGGAGGAAATCCGCCAGACCCTTATCGAAGCGGCCTTGCACAAAATCGACAAATTCGACTGCTCACCCGTCCAGCGGTTCCTTGAACCGTCGTTTCCGAAGGCGGCCTTGGCTGAATGGGTTCGGAACAAGTTCAACCTCGATGTCCGACTGAATGACATTGTTAACCTTTCGCCGAGCCAGATACAGGACTATGTGCTTGAACGAGTTGAGGGAGAATATCGCCGCCGGGAGATCGAGTGCCCGGTCGATATTGCCTTGGTGATGAGCTTTGGCGAGGAAGGAACAGCCGATCGAGCCTATGGGGCCAGCCACCTGCTTAACTGGGCGAAGTTCAAGTACAACGTCGACTGGACCCCGGAATATCTGCAGAACAAGCAGATCAGCGAACTTCGCGACGAACTGATTCAACTTTCCAGGAAGTATCTGAGCGACGGACAGTTGACCAACGAGATCGATCAAGCTCTGCAGGTCTACCAGGGACCGGCGCTGGCCGAATGGGCCAAACAGCGATTCGGGGCCAGGCTCGATTCGCGCACCCTCGAACAGGAAGACCCCAAGCCGCTCCTGCTCGATGCCGGCCGGGAGTTCTTCCGGCGCGAATTGACCCACCTTGAGCAAATGGTCCTAGTGAATATCTATGACAGCGCCTGGAAGGAACATCTGCTGTTGATGGACCATCTGAAAGGCGCGATCGGCCTGCGCGGATATGCCGAGAAAGATCCCAAGATCGAATACAAGCGTGAAGGCACGCAGATGTTTCATCGCATGCTCGACAGCGTTCGCGAGCAGGTGACGGACGTTATTTTGAAAGTCCAGGTATCAAGCAGGATGCAGGCGCGATCGGTCTGGCAGGTTCAGCAGGCACAACATGCCGAGCAGGCTGCCTTCTCCGAAGCCGATCGGCAGGCCGGACTGCAGACCCAGGGCGAAACCGCTCCCAAACCCATCAAACGCGACAAGCCCAAAGTCGGACCCAACGATCCGTGCCCCTGTGGCTCGGGAAAGAAATATAAGAAATGCTGCGGCAAGGCCCATTAGCCGCTGTCCGCTGATGTTTGACTGCCTCATCTTATTTATTGTCCTGTCGGTGCGCCACTTTCATGGCGCCTGACCTGGCGGTATTGACGAACAACCGGCCAGAGGCCGCCGATGTCGTCACGACGATAAACCTGCTCCGGGTAGCGCCGGTTGATCGGTACCAGCCTGACCTTGCCGTTGGCCATGAAATAGACTCGTTTGAACGTGCATCCGCTGACCGGACTGACGGCTGAGAACCGCACAAAACAGGGGTCGCCTTCGAAAGGAATCGTGTTCGGTGAAGCGATCAATAGCGAGTGTTCGCTAAAATCCGGCTCCATCGAATCCCCCTGCACATAGAAGGCAAAAGCATTCGGGTCCGTGATATCAGGCACAGACAGGTAATCGTCGGCTATGCCCACCGGGTAATCCAGATCGGTGAACTCCTGAGGATGGCCCGCAGCCACCTTGTTGATTATGGGGATCATCGGTGCAAGCCGTTCGGTATCCTGCGCGTCGAGAAGCTCGGCGGTGGACCTTGGCTGCCCGCCGGACGAAAAGACCGTATCCGTTAGCCGCAGCAGGTACTTGATAGAGGCTGGATCGGCCCGTTCCAGTTCAGCCTGGGTATGAAACAAGAGTCCCTCGTCGTCGCTCAGATCCAAGACGTCGCAGATCACCTGTCTTTGTCGCTCCGGCGGGGGTTTTTGCCCGGACTCCAGTTTGCTGACATAAGCGACGCTGACCGAAAGTGCCCTAGCCAGCTGGGTCTTGGTCAAATCCATACGCTGTCGGTAGCTCCGTAAGAGTCCCGCCCAACTTGTCTGATCGCGTTGCTCCATGCGTTAACCTGACCCCATTAAATCGACGATAGTTTTTGTAATCCCCCACCACAAATCACGTTATATCAGCAATTCGGCGTGCTGCCCCTCCCGTCTACTGAAGATATCACGCTGTCAATATTATAGGGGGATTTAACTTGACTAGTCAAGTTAAATCCTGTAAAGTATTATCAGCTTCCCGAAGGAGGCTCCTGCGGGGCAGGGAAAACCATACAACGTACAGGTGGAACTGCTTATATATAAAAGGCCCATATTATACCATGTCTATTTCAACCAAAGCAGAAAAACGAGAGTGTCCTCGGTGTGGCCTGCAGTCGCTGATCGTCCAGCCCTTGTCGGATGGGACGACGGAGCTGATATGCATGGAACTTGACTGTGATTTTGCCGATGTCGTCACGTCGGTCGGCGGCATCACAGACAGCCGCCATGACAAGACCTCGTTTTCCGTCGGCTTGGCGAAACTGACCGCAGATCAACTCGATCGAATGGCGAACAATTTGGAGAACTCCGTTGGGCATCTTACCGGCCGGGGCTTGCGCACCGCCCGCCAGCAGCTTGCCTTGGTCAAATCCGAATTGAAAAATCGAAGTGGCCGAAAGCACATCGCTGATGCAGCGAACACCTGTGAAGAAAAGGCACACGGAACCCAGGCACAGGTTCCTCCGCAATTCAATACTCCTGAGGCCCGGGCAAGACGCCTGCAGGCCATTCGAGCCTATCACAACAAACGAAAGGGCCAGGTCGGCGAAGCGGAGACAACGACTGGAGATGCCAACCTGTCTGCCTGGTTAAGCACCCTGACAAAGTCGCTTGGACAGGAGGCGGAGCGTCACGAACAGGCCGCCCGCAATTATGCCCGAGTTCCGGAGTTGTTTCCACTGCACATCGATCATTCCGCCCGCGCCTTTGAGCTCAAACGCGTTCTTGACCTGCTTGGACACTGTTTCACATTTCGGACGCAAGACGAATGACGAAACGCGCCATTCATTTTTCACCCAAAGACCTTATCCCACCGCGATTTCTGATAGGCGACTTTCTGGGCGGGGGTCATCTTGGCGAAATCGATCGATCCGTCGGGCAATTTTGGGAAATTATCCGACGGCGGCAAGTGGCCCGCGGAGGACGTCTTGGGGGTCTGGCCCGATACCGTGGCAACGGCTTGGCTGACACTCTGACCGGCACTGTAGGCGCTGCCGAGTGAAACCTGCCGTTTTGTTCCGGGCGGCAGCAGATAGCCGAGAACCGAGGTCTGGATTTCCATGTCCTTGTCCAGTGCGCGGTAAGGCTTGATGCCCAGACCCTGTAAAACGCCGTGATAGGCTCGAACCGCCTCTTCAGCGGATATTTTACCGCCGGCGATCAAGTGCAGAAACTCGACAAACGCCAACTGGTTTTCGGCGTTGTTGATCTTCCGTCCGAACAGCGAAATCTTGGCGCCATATTTCTTGGCCTCTTCGAGCAGCTTGAATGCGTCGTAGGTCGTGCCGGCGGCTCCACCCAGAATCCCCACGACAAGATGCGGATCATAATGGACGAGTTCCTCCATGGATTTCGGGCCGTGAAAGACGATCTTGAGAAACAGCGGCCGGCCCGCCGAAGGCACGCCACCCAAAGCCCGGCAGATGTGGTCGTTGATGAAACCGCCGAGCAGCTTCGGATCCACCACGCCCGGCACGTTCGGATCGAAGACTTCCAGGAAATATCGGAATCCCTTGGCCTCCGCTTCCAGGCGAAAGGCCTTGAATTCCTGCAGGGTGTGCCGATCGCGCTCGGTGTCGTTGGTAAAGGTCACCGAATACAATCCAAGGTTTGCCCCGATCACGCGGTCCTGCGGCTCGCAGGCATACTTGCCGCACTGGATATGATCGATGGTCGTCGTGCGCATCGGGACTGACGGCTGGCGGGGATAAACGCCGCCGCGGATCACATGGATGTCGGTCGTATCATTGGCCCGGGCCGCGGGGGTAACATGACTGTTATCGAACAGCCTCTCTTCAATGGTCAGGATCCCGTTTGTGTGCGGGCTCATGAGCATTACGTCAATATGTCCCTGGCGGACCAGCAGGCGAATCTGCTCGCGGAATTCCTCTAGCGAACGGAACTTGCCTTCCTGGCCATAGTATTCGGGCGACTTGCCGGGGGCGGCGATTCCCGCGCTTAGATCAGGATCCTTCGCATCGGCGAGGATGAATTCGTTGCAGTTCGGATTCTCGTGTATTTTCTTGAGTTTGATATCCAGTGACTTTTCGACAGGCATGGGTCCTTGTCTCCTCTCACGACTTTTTCATCTGTGAAACGACAATGTCTGTTATCTGCTTGACGAGCTGTTCATAGTGCTCGGCAGAAAGCTTCTTTGCGGGTGTTTCAGTCGGCTGGCCTTCGCGCGAGCAGGTGATGCCCCGGTCCAGCAGATCATTGCCGCACAAATCGACGTTTTCATACTTGATGCGCGGATCGTCGCTGAGGCCGAGTTGCTTCTTTATTTCCAGCAGGTCCTTCACTTGAGTCGGCTGAAGCTGCAGTGCTCCGCCGAGATGACCGGCCAGCAGGAGCACCCGGCAATACGCTTCCGCGATTTCCATTTTGAAAAAGGCTTCCTCAACGCTCTTCGACCAGCTTACCGCCCCGTGGTTGGCCAGGAGCATCGTATTGGACGTATCGACGTGCTTGAGAATCGAACGGGCAAGATCGTCGGTGCCCGGCGTGGCATACTCGGCAATCGGCACGTGCCCGACGAAGATCTCCATTTCAGGACTGACGCACAGAGGAATCTCGCGCCGCGTAACCGCAAAGGCAGTCAGGTGCGGCGGGTGACAGTGCACGATCGCGTTGATATCCGATCGAGCCTTGTAAATTTCAAGATGCAGCAGGATCTCGCTCGTTCGCCGCTTGGTCCCGGTGAGTTGCTTGCCGGTAAAGTCAACCTTGCAGATATCCGCGGGTTTCAAGAACCCTTTGCTGACCAAGGTCGGCGTACAGAGCACCGCATCCGGTCCGATTCGGGCCGAGATATTGCCCTCATTGCCGGCACAGAAACCCTTCAGCCACAGGCGATGCCCGATATCGCAAATCTCCTGCCGTACTTGAAATTCGCTCGCCATAATTTTTTCCTTCGCAACGAAACGGAGCCTATTCAATGGTCTCGTTGCAGGTCATTGTGTATTCGTCCAGAATGCAACAGTTGTACGCATCGATCGGGGCTTTGACCTTGCCGAATGGGACGGAGGCCTCTCGGCCCTCCGAAAACCCGATCAGGCAGCCGTTGCCGGCTGAGAGATCATCATAGACGACGATCGTCTCTCCGTTTGCCGGCACCTGATGCTGATGCAAATGCGTCCGATCGATCGGCCGAGTGACGAGAAAACGTCCCTGCCGAAGCGTCGGATACGTCCGCGTCAAGACAACCTGCCCTAATACCATCCCGATTCGCACGTGCCCTTCTCTCAACTTGAAACCTGAAAGCGCAAACTTCGAGTTCGCAGCCTTACACTAGACTTCATCCAGATATCTTTGCCATTTTCCCGGCCCGCTGCCGTTTGCCTTGGCCGCCACGAAATGTCGAAGCAGCTGCAGCAGTTGATAAAATGTCTTGTTCGCATAATCGATGATCAGCACGTTGGCGCCGATCGTTCCTATCGCACGTTGAACGCTTTGCCAGTCGCTGCCCAGCGCCGCCCGGACGCCCTTAAACTTATTGACATAGGCCAACGCAAACTCACCCGTTTGGACCAGGACAATCGCTCCCGAGAGGTTCTGCGAGCCGATCTGACTGGCCACGCCTCGAATTCGTTGAGGCAAATCAACGTCCGTCCTCGTATCTTCCATGATCGGAACCGGCGAGCTTTCTCGTCCCAGTGTCGCCAAGAGCTGCTGAACTTCGACGGTCTTTTCGTCATAGGCGATCAGCACGGGTCCGCTGGGCTGGGTGGTGATCTGTCGCAGTTGGCCAACCTGTTCAGTCCTTGTCGTCGGGCTGACTGTTGCGGTTGACACATCGACCCACTCAATGCGTATCCGACGCTGAGCCAGAACATCTCTCGCCAGGGGCGTCAGGATCGACGAACGAGGCAGTTCAATCGTATTGGCCTTCTCGCCGTCAACCTTCTGCCGGATCATCTCCGCGGTAATCACCGGCCTGTGAGAATCGTTCTTGGGACGCGGGGCCGCCCGCAAGCCGGATTGATCGGGCAAAGACATCAGCGGTTCGGCCACTGCAGCCTGAGACCCTGTGCTTTCAGCCAATACGTCACGAACAATTTGTCGAATCAACTCAGTATTCATCGTCGATAATAACTTGAGTTTTTCCTTAACACGTCTACGCCGTGATCGACAATTCCCATCACCATCCATCGCACCGGCGAGAGCGGATCGTTCACAACGAGTCTGGCCCCTTTTCCGTCGCTCGTAATCATCACCACCTCGCCCGCGTCGGCTCCGAGCGAATCGATTGCCAGGGTCGGAAAGTCAACCGCGTTTCCGTCAATGTCCAAAGGCTGAACGATCAACATCCGCCACGAGCTTAGCGACGGGTGCTTGATCGTCGAAATCGCTTTGCCTTCAACTCTTGCCAGCAGCATGGACTCTGCCCAGTGTGCGTCAGTCGCACGGGTTTCTCGGTCGCCCAGTCACATTAAATGATTCTTAAATTTTCAACCATTACGCACCGTCGCTTGCGGGTGAAGGTCAGGGGGCTGGTCGGACCCTCACCGGTCGGTGTGGCGATGCTGTACGACATGAACCCTTCGCCGCCGAGTCCGTCGCCCGCCGTCGATGGCCCGTTCTTGACAAACAGTGTCGTGTCCACCGCCTTGCCCATCTTCGTCATATTGGCGACGTTGAGGCTGTGAAGGATGGCCGTATGTCCGTAACCGTGTTCATACTTGACGGCCAGCGCAATCGCATGATCGATGTCGCGACAGCGGACCATCGGTACAAACGGCATCATCTGCTCGTGATCGACAAACGGGCAGTTCTCGCTGGTCTCTCCAAACAGCAGCTCGACACCGGGCGGCAACTTCAGGCCGATCGCGTCGGCCAACACCTGAGGATCCTTGCCGACCAGCGCTTTGTTCAACACGACCTTGCCGCTGCCGTCTCCGGCGGGTTTGAACGCCGCGTTGACCAGCGCATCGATCTGTTGCGAATTAAGCTCATGGGCGCCGTGCCGTTTCATCGCCTCGCGGAGCTTATCGAAAATTCCATCGATCGCGAAGATTTCTTTCTCCGAGATGCACAAAAGATTATTGTCAAATGCCGCCCCCGTAATGATACATCGCGCCGCGCGATCGATGTCGGCCGTCTCGTCCACCACCACCGGAGGATTTCCCGGCCCAGCCACCACCGCTTTCTTTGGCGAACGCATCGCCGCCTTGACCACGCCGGGACCGCCCGTAATGCAGAGCATGTCAATGTCCGGATGATTGAATATCTCGTTGGCGGATTCAATCGTGGGCTTTTCAATGATGCAGATCAGGTTATTGATGCCGATCTGCTCGCGAATGGCGCGATTAAACAGGTTCGTCGCATAGCAGGCACATTTTGCCCCGCTTGGGTGCGGATTGCACACCAGACTGTTGCCGGCGGAAATGATCTGGATGGCGTTGGATCCCAGCGTGGGGATCGAATGCGTCACAGGCGTAACGATTCCGATGACTCCCCAAGGGGCATACTCGACCACCGTCAGGCCGTTATCGCCGGACCAGACGTCGCTCTTGAGCATTTCCATGCCCGGCGTTTGATCGGCGGCGACGATGAGCTTTTCGATCTTGTGATCTTTGCGGCCGATCTTGGTCTCCTCAAGCTCCATCACGCCGAGTTCCTCTGCCCGGTTGCGCATCACCCGCCGGATCGCCTCCACCGCCTGGCTGCGCACGGCAAGGCTCTTGCCGGCCAACTGCTTCTGTGCCTCGCTGGCGGCCCTGACCGCTTCGTCCACGCTCTTGAAGACGCCGTCCTTTGCACAGGATGTGCATGAATCACAGGAAAGGCAGCCGCCCTTGGCGGAGGATGAGCTGTTTATGCGCCGAAGGACTTCACTGACCACGTTTTCAATCATCTGCGTATCGACCTGCATAGTTTGTCCTCACATTTTTGTAAGCCACCGGCTG
>Ga0315281_10006371_pt1 | contig 16796 bp, 17 predicted proteins | sample YL17G07_0_MG_FD_204540 | JGI IMG/M metagenome (GOLD analysis project Ga0315281, IMG submission 204540) | Sediment microbial communities from Yellowstone Lake, YNP, Wyoming, USA - YL17G07_0 | ecosystem: Environmental > Aquatic > Freshwater > Lake > Sediment | place: USA: Wyoming | collected...
CTCGCTCTTTGATTTCAACGTCTGGTTTGGATTGGGCAAGGAGATAGAGCGTAGCCATAAACCCTCGGTTGCCCCATGGGAGTCCGTAAAAGACCAAAAAACTCGTAATGAGAAAAGCACTGATGGAAAAAACAGAGATGGGGATAAAAAGCTGATAAAGACTTATTCCAGAAGCTTTGAAGGCGATAATTTCACTATCCTCTGACAGCCGGCCAAGGGCAAGGAGGATTCCGAGAAGGACCGATATGGGGATAGTAAAGGTGAGAAAAGAAGGGGCGATGAAGACAAGGAGCATCAAGATGTTTGTAATATTTCCACCCTTATTAATAATCAATTCGATCAGCTTGAAGATTTTATCCATCAAGAGGATGATGGTGAAGGTCATCAGACCTATCAGGGAGATAGGAATAATTTCCTTCAAGATATAGAGGTAGGTGGTTTTCTTCATCAGGATTCCGTCTTGTGACACGGTACCGTCTTTAAAGTATTCTACGGGACGGTTGGGGGGTTGTCAACCTTTTAGCCCCCAAGCACAAAAGCTGAAGGATGCCTTCACCCCATCGAATAAATCAAGGAAGGTCTGGGAAAGCTTGACAAATTTTTATGAATAGATTAGAAATGAAATAGATCGCGGGGTGGAGCAGTCCGGTAGCTCGTCGGGCTCATAACCCGAAGGTCGCTTGTTCAAATCAAGCCCCCGCTACCAAATCTTTTAAGGGGTTGCGGCCATGTCGTAGCCCCTTGTTTTATTGGGTGGAGCTAAAATTTTATAAAATGCATAAAAAAGGCTGCACAATTAATGGTGCAGCTTTTTTATTGAGATTAAATATGCCTATTCCACATGAAAGCAACGGCAAGTTCAAATCTACCCCCACCACCAAATCATTCCAAGGTTTTAACCTAAAAGAGTTACCTGATGAGCCCTCATCAGTGTTTAGGTGAAGGTCAACTTTTTTACTTGACAGAAGGAGCCGTTTTTCCTATAGGTAAATAAAAAATGTCTCTGGAAGGGCCTATCCAAAACAGATCCCAATATGAAGAGCGTCGCAAAGGCGATCGAAGGAAGATGCTTCGCCGAAGCGAAGATCAGGTACAGGAACAGGCCCGCACCACACACGCCCGTAAACTTCATTCTTTGCTCGAATTGGGTCAACTGATTGGCCTGGATCTCCAACTCAATGATATGCTTTTACAGATTTCCAAAAAGGCCTGCGAGGTCATGGAGGCAGACCGTTGCAGCATTTTTCTCCATGACCCTCATACGGATGAACTCTGGTCAACCATCGCCCTGGGGATGGCAGGGGAAGTCATCAGAATTCCATCCGGCGTCGGGTTGGCCGGACATTGTTTTCAAACTGGAGAGGCCATCAATTTAGAAGATGCCTATACCGATAAGCGGTTCAATAAAGAAGTGGACTCCCGCACAGGTTACCGTACCCGAAGTGTACTTTGTATGCCCATTTACAACCGAGCAGGCTCGAGATTGGGAATCATCCAGCTCCTCAATAAGAAAGATGGGATTTTTATAAGTGAAGATGAAGCGTTCCTCCGGACCTTTGGAAATAATGCCTCGGTTTTTATCGAGATGGCCCAGCTCCAAAAAGCCCGTATTGATGCCTTGGAACAATCAAGGAAGGAGCTCGAACAACTGAATAGAGTGAAGAGCAAAGCCCTCAACCATCTTTCCCATGAGCTGAGGACACCTTTATCCGTTATCCAGGGTAACCTTCGGCTCTTAAAACGCAAACTCCTGATGCAAACTTCATCCGGAGAAGGAGAGAAATTTTTCGAAATTTTAGAAAAACATTTAAATCGCCTTTTCGAAATTCAGATCGATACGGATAAGATTATCCAATCCAATCAGGAGTTGGAGGGAGGTCTTTTATCTCATGAACTCGATCGCATGTGGGGAATAATAGAGAATATTCCGGATATCCCTCCTGACATCAGAGACCACTGGGAGGCTATAAAAGATTGGATGACGAAAGATCTTCCTGAGAAGTCTGCCTCCCTTGAGACGATCCCTCTATTTCCCTTTTCCGAAAAAATATTGGAGAAGGTAAAACAACGTTCTTCTGATCGAAACCTTCATTTCTATATGGAGGGGATGACGGACCTTCATGTGGCGATGGAACCAAGAGTCCTGGAAGATATTCTGGAAGGACTCCTGAAGAATGCTGTTGAGAACACTCCTGATGAGGGGGTTATTCGAATTCTTTTTGGAAAAAAGGATCAACGGTCTCTCCTTAAGGTTCAGGATTTCGGCATTGGAATCACCGAGGAAAATCAGAGGTACATTTTTGACGGTCTCTTCCATACTCAGGAGACCGAGCTCTATACCTCTAAGAAGCCTTATGATTTTGGTGCAGGCGGGAAGGGTCTCGACCTCCTTCGGATGAAAGTCTATGGACATCGCTTTGGTTTCGATCTTACAATGGAGAGCAAAAGATGTATCTATCTTCCAACGGATCGGGATCTCTGCCCAGGGAAAATATCCGCCTGCCCTCATTGTAAAAAGCCTGAGGATTGTCTCGCCTCTGGGGGGAGTACATTTTCTATATCCTTTCCGATTGAGCGGAGGAAATTCCCTGAAAAAGGTTCATATTAAGAATAACATACCAGAGAAAGAGAAACTTGTGGACACCCAAAAGGGGAATGAGAAGGAGCGCCTGTTCGATCTACTCATCCATGACCTCACAGGACCGTTGTCTATTGCTTCCACAAGCACGGTCAATCTTTTACAAAAAGCGGACCGATATGGACCCCTTTCAGAATCCCAAAAACGGGTCCTGGAGCGTGTTCAAAGGAATGTTCAGAAAGCCCAGAATCTGCTTCAAGAGATGGTCGAGATTCTCCGCTCAGAAGAAGGATTGTTCCAAAAAGATTTTTTCTTAATTGAAAAGACAGTTCAGGACTCACTTTTCGATGCACTGGAGATGAGCACACCTCAGGCTGTGGAAAAGCTCTGTCTGGTCCAAAGCCATGAAGAGTTCCGAGGGTGCCTCAAAGAGTACGGAATTTATGTCGAGATCACAGGGAAGTACTGCAAGTCTCCTTTCTGCCACGATCAAAAGAAAATACGGCAGATCTTGAGGAATCTGATGGGGAATGCTCTAAAGTACCGCAAGGAGCGTATGGGGGTGAACATCAGCGGTGATACGGACATGATCGTTTTGATCGAAGATGACGGGATGGGTATCCCTCTCGCAGATCAAGAGGCAATCTTTAAACGTTTTGTACGTTTGAGTGACGAACAACACGCTCACGTGCCAGGACTCGGCCTCGGCCTCACAGGCGTCAAGACCTTAGTGGAGGCGATGGGAGGAGAAATTACTTTAGAAAGTCGAGAGGGAACGGGAACACGATTTACGGTCCGAATTCCTCCGATTTAATCTTCGATTTAATTAGCCTAAAGGAGGGAGGCATCATGACAGAATCTATTTTAGATGGTAAGAGGATCTTAGCGGTGGATGACGAACCAGATGTATTAGCAACCTTAGAGGAGGAAATTCTGGCAGCCGCACCAAAATGTAAATTCGAAAAAGCCACTACCTATCACGAAGCGGCCAAAAAGTTAGAATCACAAAACTATGATGTGGTCATTCTTGACATCATGGGCGTCCGTGGCTTCGACTTATTGGAATTGGCAGTGAGCCGGAATTTTCGAGTGGCTATGCTCACAGCCCATGCTCTCACCCCTGAAGCATTAAAACGCTCTTTTGAAATGAAAGCCCGGGCTTATCTTCCAAAGGAGAAATTGGGGGAAGTGGTCCCCTTTCTCGAAGATGTATTGAAGTATGAATACTTACCTGGGTGGAAGCGGCTCTTAGAAAAATTGAAAGGATTTTTTGATAGCAAATTTGAATCCGATTGGGAAAAAAAGACGGGTCTGCCATGGCAAGAATGGCACAAATGGGAATGAGAGATAGGAAGGTACTAACTTTTTGATCCTGCAGGAAAAGGAGGGGCTGTTATGGCAGAATCTATTCTTAATGGCAAGAGGATTTTAGCGGTGGATGACGAACCCGATGTTCTGGCAGTTCTGGAGGAGGAAATTCTGGCAGCCGCACCGAAATGTAAATTCGAAAAAGCCGCCTCTTACCAGGAGGCCATCAAAAAGTTAGAATCTCAGAACTATGACGTAGTGGTCCTTGACATCATGGGCGTCCGTGGCTTCGACCTCTTGGAGCAAGCGGTGAAGCGTAATTTTCAGGTGGCCATGCTGACAGCCCATTCTCTCAATCCAGAGTCTCTGAAGCGTTCCATCGAGATGAATGCCCGGGCCTACCTCCCCAAGGAGAAATTGGGGGAGATCGTTCCCTTCCTCGAAGATATTTTGGAAGAGCCTGATCGTTTATCTGGATGGGCGCGCCAGATGAATAAATTAGAAGGATATTTCGAATCCCGCTGGGGGCAAGACTGGCAGAAGACTGAGGCCAAATTCTGGAAAGATTTTGAGAAAAGAACCTCTCCTATGAAACGGTGAGGTTGGATGGATAAGATCGTGAATCATCTTGCCCTGAGCCTCTTTCAAGAGAAAAGGAGGAGATAAGATGGCCGAATCCATTTTAAAGGGGAAAATGATACTGGCCGTGGACGATGAACCAGATGTTTTGACCCTTCTGGAAGAGGAAATTAAGGAAGCTTGTCCAGACTGTTTCTTTGACAAAGTTACCACTTATATAGAAGCAGTTGAGAGATTGGCTTCGTGGACTTATGATTTGGTTATCCTTGACATCATGGGAGTTCGTGGGTTTGACCTTCTTAAGAACGCTGTCGTTCGTCATTTTCCAGTGGTGATGCTTACAGCCCATGCCCTGAGTCCGGAAGCCTTGAGGCAATCTATTGAAATGGGAGCCCGGGCTTATCTCCCGAAGGAGAAAATGGGGAAGATCGTCCCCTTTCTGGAAGACGTGCTCACCTTTGAGAATTTGCCTGTGTGGGGGCGCCTCCTTCAGAATCTTGCAGGTTTTTTCAATAGCCGGTGGGGAGAAAACTGGAAACGAATTGATGAAAAATTCTGGAAAGAATTTGATGAGAAAATCGCTTTCATCAAGAAGTAAACCCCGTTAGAAAGGGCGGGGTTTTGAACCCCACCCTCAATTAAGGAATGAACATTTTTTCTTAATCCCCACCATAAATGGTGGGGCTTTCTACGGGGTAAATGGGGAAGAAGAGTCGTCAAGGAGTGAATGACCGCGAGTTAGTCCCGGTCAAGAGAAAAGGAGGGTTTAAGATGGCAGAGTCCATTCTAAATGGAAAATCGATACTGGCTGTGGACGATGAACCGGATGTCTTGACTGTTCTGGAAGAAGAAATTCGGGAAGCCTGTCCGGATAGTCGGTTTGATAGGGTTAGCACCTATGAAGAAGCTGTGGCAAGAATGATCTCTTTGACTTATGATGTGGTGGTCCTCGATATCATGGGGGTTCGTGGTTTCGATTTGCTGGAATTAGCTGTGAGCCGAGGTTTTCCGGTTGTGATGCTCACGGCCCATGCCCTCACACCCGAAGCCCTCAAGCGTTCTTTTGAATTGGGAGCCCGGGCTTACCTCCCCAAGGAGAAATTGGGGGAAATCGTTCCCTTCTTGGAAGACGTGCTCAGGTATGAATATCTCCCCGGGTGGAAACGCCTCTTAGAGAAGCTTGAAGGATTTTTTAATGAACGCTGGGGACAATATTGGAAGAAGTCTGAAGAGAAATTCTGGAAAGAGTTCGACGAAAAAACCACCCAAATCAAAAAATGAAAGAGCGAGTTATGAATATCAAGGTTCTCGGTTGCTCGGGCGCAGAATTTCCAGGACATCGTCCCCCGAGTTTTTTATTGGATGATAAAATCTTATTTGATACGGGAAGTCTGACCAATATTCTTGATGTCAAAGGTCAATGGAACATAGAATATATATTCATTACACATTCTCATCTTGACCATATCTTGGGGATTCCTTTTCTTGCGGACAATCTCATTTTCAGGGAAAAAAGGCATCGGGTGAATATCCTAAGCATCCCCCCTGTGATCAAGACGATCAGGAAGAGTCTTTTAGATGGTTCTATTTGGCCTGACTTTACGGTCATTCCAAATTCTCATGCGGGCATTTTAAACCTTATCGGATTAAGGTCCGGTCGTTCAATAAAGATAAAGGGTTACACGATCACTCCCTATTCAGTCCACCATTCCATCCCAGCAACAGGATATCTGGTGGAGGACAAAAGAAAGAAACGATTTTTTTATACAGGGGATACAGGCCCCACGGATAGTACATGGGGGGAAATAGGGGAGAAACAAATTCATTGTCTGATCATTGAAGCTTCTTTTCCAAACCGAATGGAAGAAATCGCCATTCGGACAGGTCATTTAACCCCTCGATTGTTAAAAAAAGAACTCTTAAAAATAAAACCTTATCCAGAGAGAATCTTTGTCATTCATATCAAACCACAATATTTCAGAACCATCAAATCGGAACTCCAAAAACTTAAAATAAAGAATCTCAGGTTATTAAGGGATGGGCAGACCATTAAAGTTTAGATGGGCAATAAATCTCTTGACAATGATCAAGCTTTATGTAAAAAATCTCATCTAGATTCGAAGCATTACTATTTTGAACATCGCCATTTTCTTTGGGGGGGAGAGATGCCAAAAGATTTAAATAGCTTGGTTTTTAAAATAAAGAAGCCAGGCCTTATTTTGGAAATATTAAAAAATTTAACGGGGGGGCATTGATGAGGAAAGCCATTATTTTTTTACTTTTTATGGTATTGATCCCTTTTTGGTTTACAGAAAATCTCAAGGCAGCAGAGAACTTTCTGGATAAAGGCATTGGAGAGTTTAAGGCTGAAAACTATGAGGAAGCCCTTCAATTTTTAACCAAGGCACGGGAGCAGCAACCTGAATCTTCCATGGCTGCTTATTATTTAGGTATGACTTACAATCAGGTGGGTGATTATCGGCAGGCTTCCAAACATTTGAGGGATGCGATTCGTCTTACTCCGTCTGTGAAAGAGGCGTACCCGGAATTGATACAGGCGCTTAGCAATCTCAATGAGCTTAAAGAGGCAAAGGATTGGATCGCCCAAGCGGAGCAGAAAGACGTTAAACCAGGTCAAATTACATATTTAAAGGGTCTCATTCTTTTAAAGGAAGGTAAAAATAGTGAAGCAATTGATGCGTTTAAGAAAGCCAAGAGAATGGATTCCTCTCTGAACCAGGCATCCGATATGCAAATTGCCGTGGCTTTAACTAAACAAAGAAGGTTTGCTGAGGCGAAGGAAACGTTGAGGGCCGTTATCTCTGTTGATCCTCTGTCAGAAATTGGGACTTATGCAAGAGAATACGAAATAGCTTTTGACCAAGGCTTAAAGAAGTATAAGTCTTGGTGGGCTTCAGCTGGGATCGCCTATCAGTATGATGATAATGTGCTCCTGAAACCCTCTCGATCGATTCCGGACGTCTTGATCACAGGTCAAAGGGATAGCAGCGTCATCACTACTTTAGGGTTCAGGTATAATCCGCGCTTAAGCGAACCTTGGTTTTTCAATGCTCAGTATAATTTTTATGCAAATAGTCATTTTGACCAACATCAGGTTAATCTCCTCTATCAAACGGTTTCTTTGACCCCTGGATATCAATTTCCAAAAGGGGCCCTGACCCTCCCACTCGCTTACAGTCATGCCTGGTTAAATGGACATCAATATATGGCAGTGCCTTTGGTCAAGCCGACACTGAGCCTCATACTACTGCCTAATCATATCGGACAGTTCTCCATGGGGTATATGAGAAGGGAGATGCTTAAAGACCCACCGGATCGATATGAAAACCGAGATGGAAATATCTTGACCGTCTCACCCGGATATATCTATTACTTTAAGAATGGGAAGGGACTCTTCATGCTCCAATATGAATTTTCAAGCGATAATACAGAGGGGAAGAACTGGGAGAATACAGGCAACCAGATCATTCTGAATTTCCTCATGCCGGTAATGGACAAGTTGAGTTTCACGATTTCAGGGGAAATGTTTTTACAGGACTATCAGCATACCCATACCTTCTTTGGGATGAAAAGGAGTGACCGAACCTATTATGGGGCAGCTGGTATGAGATGGGAGATACTCAATGGGTTAAATCTTAACCTCCAGTATTCCCATACGCATGCTGATTCAAATATCTCGGTCTATGAATACAAACGAAATATTTACACCGTCGGATTCGAATATATTTTTTAAGGAGATTGGCCATGGTCAAGGGATATAAGAAAATTGGATTCCTTTTTTTCTTTTTCTTCCTTACACTTTGTTGCCTGATGATTTGTCTTCCTCAATCCAGAGCAGCAGAATCAGTGGGTAAGTTTACCAAAGTGGAAGGCACAGTGGACGTCTTGAGGGAAGGCAATTTGCCTGCCATTCCGGTCAAGGTGGGTGATCCTATCTTTGTTAAGGATGTGATCAGGACGAAAAGTAATTCGAGGGCGGAGATCATTTTTGTCGATGGCAATACAATAAAAATTTCTCAAAGAAGCAGGATTGATGTCAGTGAATATCTGGCTGAAGAGAATGGGAGTTTAGAGATCCTCAAATTGCAGAGAGGCAGGGTTGAGGCTAATGTTCTTGATAAAAATGCAAAACGCATTTCCCTCTCTCCTAACGCCCACAAATTTGAAATCCATACCCCTTGTGCTGTGACTGGAGTGCGAGGCACGAAGTATTGGTCCTATCAATGGGAGAATTGCGCTACCATTGGTGTACAAGAAGGGAAGGTTTATGTTTACAATCCAAAGTTCCCTGAAAAGATCGTGGAGGTTCGAGCTGGACAGATGACCAAGGCCTGTGAAGACAGTCCACCCTTTGAACCCATAGATTCCACGAATATTCCGGACCTGATTATTATGAATTCACCTCCTGCTCCGGGAACGAATGTGCAGCCCCCTATTACAGATCTTTATCCCGGGATATTTACACCCCGGGGGAGACCGATACCCACTATTTTCGATTAGGTGAGAATACCGTTACAGAAATTAGAAAAAGTCTTATTTCGCTCCGTTTCCAATATAGCTCTAAAGAACCGTTCTGTGGGTGTCCACAATCAATAAGAATTAATTAAAAATGGCTATCTTCATTTTAACAAATAGCCCCTGCTGTAAGAAACTCATAGTATAAAGCACCTTCACACAACTTATCGTGACAGTATATTTATCCTCTTATTTGCTCGCTCGATATAGGGAGTATATTGAGGCAAAGCATTCTCTATAAAACCCCTGTAGGCTTCAATCGCCTCCTTTGGGTGCCCAATTTTCTCACAAGCTAACGCCTTGTTGAAATAGGTCTCGGCGTATCCCGGGTTGATTTCAAGAGCTTTATTAAAATCGGCAATCGCCTCTTCGAGATCTTCCTTGTAAAGATAGGCCGTCCCTCGGTTATGGTAAGCGAGTGCATAGCTTGGTTTAATCCTTACTGCCTGATCATAGTCAGCGATCGCCCTTTCATAATCTCCTTTTCTGAGATAGGCGGTCCCTCGATTTTCGTAGAGATAGTAGGTAGTTTCATAGCCTGGATTAATTCTTAACGCTTGATCATAATCGGAGATCGCCTTATCGTAGTCTCCCCTGTGAAGATACGCTGTGCCTCGATTGTTGTAAGCTGTTTGGATGTTTGGATAATTCTTTAAGACATCGTTCCATAAACTTATACTGTCTTTCCAAACCTGACATCTCTCCCAGGTTAAAAAAGAAAATGTGCCGAGGATTCCGATCAAAAGGATGGCAAGAATGGGCTTTACTATTTTAATAGGTTCCAACTTACTTCGGTATAGCCAATAAAAACCCTCTACTGCAATAAAAAATATTCCTATGGAGGAGACATAAGTATAGCGATCCGCCATTATCTTTAGCGGCAGAACGGGTAAAATGGTGATGAAGAAAAAGAGGGTGCCAAAGGTGATCGTTTTGTTATATCTGCCCAAAAGGATTCCCGCGATTAAAAATCCTATGATCATCGTTAAATAAACGTAAGACCATACGCCTCCGATCTCTTGAATGGATGGGTATAAACAGGAAAGTTTGATGGGGAGAATTAATTTAGAAAAATTGGATGTTAATACTTCACTTATGATGAAGATATTTTTAAAAAACGAGAAGGAAGATTTTGGGTCCACCATTCCTGAGGATCTCAGGGCAAAGGAAGCAATGACCACAAAAATAAAGGCCATTACCAAAAAGGGGATCTTCTCGATCAGAGACTTTCGATCAAATTTTCGATCAAGAAGATAGTCGCACAGGAACAATACGAGGGGGAGGGTCACTGCCATGGACTTAGACAAAAGGGACAAGAGAAATAGAAACAACGAAAGAAAATAGAACCTCCTCCTACGGGTCTTCAGATAAGTGAGATAAACGACCAGCGATCCCAAAAAGAAGAACGAGCAAAGCAAATCCTTCCTCTCAGAGATCCAGGCCACGGATTCCACATGAAGAGGGTGGATGCCAAAAAGAAGAGACACCACCAGGGAGGTCAACACTCCGCCTTTGAGCATCCAAATCAGCCAGAAGACCAGCAGACCATTCAATAAGTGAAGGATCAGGTTTGTGAGATGGTAGGCAAAGGGGTTTAACTTAAAGAATCGATATTCCAGCGAGTAAGAGAGGAGGGTCAGAGGGTGGTAATGCCCCATATAGATACTATCGAAAATGGCTTCGATGTTTCTCCAGGACAGTTCCGTAATCATTTTATTTTCAGTCACATATTGCGGATCATCCCAGTTGAGAAAATCATTTTTTAGGGAGGGGAAAAAGGAGATAGCAGGGATGGCTAAAATCAAACAGAGGGAGAGGATGATTTTATGGTTTTTCATTTTGTGAATGGGGAAGGGAATTTAATTTCTTGTCTCTTTCATCTGATTCGTGAATTTCAGATTTCAGTCCATGTTCGATAGAATGGACTTCGAAAATGCCCACTTTTTCTTCTCTGCCCTTCACACTCACCTTTTCTTTTCCTTGGATGGAGAGATGACCGATAAAGCGTGTGTTGACAAGGTTTTTGATCTTATTGAGTGTAAATTCTGTAATCAGGAGGTGGGTGTGAAACTGCCGGGTTAGGGATTCTACCCTTGAACAGAGGTTGACATGGTCTCCGATGACTGTATATTCCATTTTCTTACCTTCCGCGCCGATGTTACCCACCAGCACCTCTCCCGTATTGACTCCGGTACCTGAATCCAGAATGGGTTTTCCCTCTGATCGCCACTTCTGCTGAAGCTCTTCAAGCCTTTTTACCATATCCAACGCACACCTCAAGGCAAGCTCTGCATGGTTTTCCTGCCTCATCGGGGCGCCCCAGAAGGCAACAATAGCATCGCCCACAAATTTATCCAAAGTCCCCTCCCATCTGAAAATAACATCGGTCATCGCTCCAAGATATTCATTCAGTATGGCGACGACCTCTTCGGGTGTGTGCTTTTCTGAAAATGTAGTAAATCCAACAACATCTGAAAAGAGGATGGTCATCTCCCTTCTTTCTCCCCCTAATTTAGCCATGTCAGGATTTTTGATCAATTCATTGACCACTTTTTCTGTGACATAACTCGAAAACATGGCCCTGATTTTTCTGGCCGTTCTCTCCTCAATGGCGTAGTTGTAAACCATGACACAAATGAAAATGAGCAGAATGTTATTTGATGGATAGGCAATATTGATCCAAAGACCCCGATGGACAAAAAGAAAATAGCCTGAGCCTAATATTAACACCAGAAATAACCCTGCCGTGAGGGTAGCCCCCATAGACTTAAACCTTATCAGGAGAAGAGAAAAGAGAAATCCGGAGACCAGAAGAAGAATCAGGTTTGTGGAGAAAGGGGTCCTTCTCAGGGATCTGTTTTCTATGATAGAGGAGATAACACTTGCATGTTTTTCCACCCCTGGCATGACGGCTGAAAAGGGCGTTACCCTCAAATCATAGATTCCCGCTGCTGTTGCACCGACGAGAACGATCTTGCCTTGAAGCACGCCAGGTTTTAATTTGCCTTCTAAAATATCCGAAATTGAAAGATAGGGAAAGGTTTGCCACGTGCCATAATAATAAATAAGACTTCGGCCATATCTATCCGTTGGGATAGTCCGTTTCTCCCCAAGCTGTATTCCTTCTGTGGCATTTAAAATTACTTTTTCATGCGGAATCCCGAGATAAAGGGCCGAGACTTGAAGGTCAATGGAGGGAAAAAGATAACCATTATATTCAACGACCATGGCCTCCCATCTCAATGTCCCATCCCCGTCAGGAAACATATTGATATGTCCCAGGGCCATGGTTTCTCGTATGATTTCAGGAACAGGGATCAGGGCCCTTTTTGTCGTAATAGGGCTATATTGACTTAACTTTTCAGGGTTGACAATAGATCTGATCGCTGAACGGATTAGGAACTGGCTATCAGGAGTGCTGGGTTTCTCATCGAATTCAAATACAATAGGTAAGATGACGTTTCCTGCTTTTTGAATGGCCTGGCCAAGGACTCGATCATTCTTCTCGCCTTCGCTCAAAATAATATCAAAGACGATGATTTCCGCTCCTTCTTCAGTCAATCTATTCACCAATTGTGCAAACTTGTCTCTGGTCCAAGGCCATCTTCCAAGTCTCCCAAGGCTTTTTTCATCTATCGCTGCGATCACGATATCCTCAGGAGGTTGAATGGTTCCTCTGATGATGAATCGGTAATCATAAAGTTTTTCTTCCAAGGTTTCCATCGGGGATAATTCGATAAACATGAATATAGCCATGAGTAGGGTAATGGAAAACCCGATGAAGAGATTGAATTTAGCCTTTCTTGAAATTCCCATCATAAAACCATTCATCCCCTGGTAATTTTAATTATTCTTTAAAAAGGGCAGGGGATTTCCCTTTCGGTAAACCAGGGCTTCACAGGAAGCGATCAGATTGTTTTGGTCGTCAAACAATTTGATATCATAGGCAGCCGTCCTTTGGGTCCGGCTAAATTCTCGTGCCTCGGCAATGAGTCTGCACTCTGAAGGAGGAGGGGTGATATAGGTAATATTCATATTCAAAGCAACTGCTACTGTCCCGTGGGAGTTGGAAGCGGTCTCAAACGCCTCATCAATCAGGGCAAATAATGCCCCGCCATGGGCCAGACCTAAGAAGTTTTCCATATCCGGAGTGAATTTCATTTCAACCTTGGAATACCCTTCATCCAGGTCTAAAAGTTTGATCCCAAACTTTTGAGCAAAAGGTTCTTTTTCTACTTTTTTGAAGATGGCTTCTTTCACCTTCTCGTCCATAAGACCCCTTTCGCAGAAACCCTATTTTTTGATTAGAGTCTATTCATTTTAAAGTAAAAGGTCAATGGGAATTGTTTCGATTTTTCTAATTTTATGATATGATGGCATTCAAGGCGAGTCCCTTGGTCATTCCGCCAAGGTGGGGCATTCAGCCAAATTTCCTTTAACCTTTCCTGGTAACTTTTTAAGAAAGGAGATAGCCATGGCCGAAGAAAAAAAATATTGGGACCCAGAGACAGAAACCATGCCCATAGATAAACTGAGAAAGCTACAGGGAGAGCGGCTTCAGGAATTGGTGTCTTACGCCTACGAGAAGTCGAAGTTTTACAAACGGAAATATGATGAAGCAGGTGTCAAGCCAAGCGATATCCACACCATTGAGGATTTAAAAAAATTGCCACTCATCGAGGATGATGAAATCCGTAATGCCCCATTAGAGGATAAACTTTCTGTCCCATGGAGTGAGGTGAATCAGTGTTGTTCGAGTTCCGGGACCACAGGTTTTCCAGAACCTCTCGCCATGACCCGAAATGATTTTGATATCGCATGTATTGATTCTGCAGCAAGACTGGAATGGACCATAGGAGTGAGACCTACAGATATCGTCCAGCATCTTATGGGTCTCCCTTGTTTGAGCATGGTCAGCAGAGTATTAGGAGCAGCCACAGTGGGCGAACAGGCAGGAAGAGGCAGGATGGAGAACCAGATCGTACTGGGGAAGATGATGCATGTCACTGTCCTGGAAACAATGCCCAGCATGGCTTTTCAATACTTCGAAAAAGCCAAGGAGTTAGGCATTGATATTCGCGAGACCAATATACGGTTGATCGTCGGAATTGGGGAGGGCATAGCTGAATCATTCAAGAAGAAGGCAAAGGATGACTATGGTATAGCCTTCCGTGATTATTATGCTGCCTCCACAGCGGGTGAGCTTGCCGCTGAATGTGATTATGGGAGAGGGCTTCATATCAGCGCAGATAGAATTATTTTGGAGGCGGTCAATCCTGATACGCAAAAGATGCTCGGACCCGGAGAAGAAGGGGAGTTAGTGATGACCAATCTTATACGCAGGGCGATTCCCAGGATCAGAATTAGAATCAGCGATGTCGCCAGCCTCCTCCCTTATGAAATCTGTTCCTGTGGAAGGACACATCCCAAAATGTCCAAGATTAGGGGGAGGATGGTTCAGATCATCAATGTTAAGGATAAAAAATTCTTCCCTATTGATGTCGAAGAGGTTCTTGGCACTGTTCCTGAGTTGGGATTTGACTACCAGATCATTTTTGACAAACCAAAGTTAGATAGGCTCAAGCTAAAAGTGGAATATAAACCTGAGGTCAAAGATATCCCTATCTTGGTAAAAAAGGTTGAAGAGGCCGTTTATAATGGTCTCGGGGTTGAGAACAGTGTAGAACTCGTTCCGAAGGGAAGTATAGGCCGTGTTCTATTCAAGGCCCAACGGGTCATTACTACTTACCAGAAGAGTTAAGCGTAGAGAGTAAATTTCATCTCTAATTCCACTCTTCCAACGCTTTTTGGGGTTTTTGTCTAAGGCGTTTCTTTTTAGAGCGGATCTTCTTTTCATCTATTCTCTTTTCAATGTCCTTCATTGAGACCGAAGTCGGTATTCGACGTTTTCTTGGTCGATTCAACTTTATCAGACGCGCACGAAGCCTTTCCAAAGCGAGCTTTCGATTTTCTGCTTGAGACCTATGTTCCGTAGCGATTACTGTTAAACCAGAGGGGAGATGCTTTAAGCGGACGGCGGTTTCGACCTTATTTTTCCTCTGGCCGCCCGGCCCACTCGATCGGTACGTTTCAATAATTACCTGCTTTTTGAGAACTTGCGGGTCAGTTTCAAACTTCTGCTTCACTGGTTTGATCTCCTTAAATTCCAAATTACAAATCCCAAATCCAAAACAATTCCCAAAATCCAATAATCAAATGACCCAAACGATTCTGTTTAGAATTTCGAATTTGGTGATTGTGATTTATTTGTGATTTGGAGATTGGAACTTGGTGCTTCTTTTTCACTATTCTTCTCTTTTCTCATCCGCATGATGTTTGATGACCAGAGCATCTACCATAAAGATTACATCTTCAGCAATGTTCGTGGCGTGGTCGGCAATTCGTTCCAGGCATCGGGCAACGATTATCAGGTGGACAGCCCGAGGAATGGTTTTTGGATCGGACATCATATAAGTAAGGAGTTCTCTCACTACCTGATCGTTTAACCCGTCGACCACATCATCTCTCTCACAAACGGAGCGAGCCAGTTTGGAGTCTCGGTTTACAAAAGCATCCAAGACATCCTTGACCATTGATTGGGCAATCTCAGCCATCCGGGGAATATCGATATATGGTTTGAGCTGGGGTTCCCGGTTTAATGAGATGGCGCGCTCGGCAATATTCACTGCCTGATCACCCATTCTTTCAAGATCAGTGATAATCTTCATAGCTGAGGTGATGAAGCGGAGGTCCACTGCCATAGGTTGTCTTAAGGCAAGGAGTTTCAAACACATATCATCGATGACGATTTCCATTTTGTTAATTCGATCTTCAAATTCAAACGTTTTCTGGGCAAGATCAGAATCTCTTTTGACTAGAGATTTTACAGCATCGCGGATGTCCTCTTCTACCATCGCCGCCATCTTTAGGAGATTCTCTTTCAATTCCTCTAATTCTTTTTGAAAATGGGTTTCCATCATTACCTCCTGCTATAATTATAATTGATGACCCTGATTAAAATAAGGATGACATAAATTATAGTACCACCTTTCATTTGAATCATCTGCTTTCGAAATCTGTGTCATCATAACTTTATTATCCGAATTTTCCAGTTACGTAATCTTCTGTTCGCTTATCTCTGGGTTTGGTAAAGATTTGATAAACCGGGCCTTCTTCCACCAGTTCACCGTTCAAAAAAAATCCTGATCGGTCAGCCACCCGGGAGGCCTGCTGGATGTTATGGGGGACCAGAACAATGGTATAGTCTTTTTTTAATTGGAAGAGAGTTTCCTCGATGCTGGCTGTAGAGATAGGGTCCAATCCTGAACAGGGCTCATCAAGTAGGAGAACCTCTGGTTCCAAAGCCAAGACGCGAGCGATGCAGAGGCGCTGTTGTTGCCCTCCAGAAAGTCGAAGGGCTGAGGTATGCAGACGGTCCTTGACCTCTTCCCAAAGCACAGCAGATCGAAGTGCTTTCTCAACAATTTCATTCAACCGATTCCTTCGATTTGTGCCACTCAATTTGGGGCCATAAGCCACATTATCAAAGATGGACATGGGAAGCGGGGTTGGAAGATCAAAAACCATTCCAATGCGTCTCCTGAGATGCGTCAGATCCATCTTGGGATCATAGATATCCGTTTCATCTAAGAAGATGGTCCCGGTATGCCGGGCACCAAAAATCAGATCCGTTAGTCGATTAAGGCTTTTGAGAAGCGTCGTTTTTCCACTGCGAGCTGGGCCGAAGACGGTAAATATCCCCTTGGATCGAATATCGAGGCTGATATTCCGGAGG
>Ga0315281_10006372_pt1 | contig 16795 bp, 16 predicted proteins | sample YL17G07_0_MG_FD_204540 | JGI IMG/M metagenome (GOLD analysis project Ga0315281, IMG submission 204540) | Sediment microbial communities from Yellowstone Lake, YNP, Wyoming, USA - YL17G07_0 | ecosystem: Environmental > Aquatic > Freshwater > Lake > Sediment | place: USA: Wyoming | collected...
CAGGCAGGCGACGTTACCGCTGCCTTCCCAGATGCTGTTCACCGGCGCCTCGCGGTAGAAACGCGCCAGCGGCGCTTCCTCGACGTAGCCGTTGCCGCCCAGGCATTCCATCGCCTCGAACATGAATGCGGGATTGCGCTTGGCGAGCCAGTACTTGGCCACCGGGGTGAGGATGCGCGCGAGCAGCCGTTCCTGCGGGTCGTGCGCCGAGCGGTCCAGCGCGCGCGCCAGACGCAAGGCGAGGAGGGTCGCCGCCTCGGTCTCCAGGGCAAGATCGGCGAGCACGTTCTGCATCAGCGGCTGCTCCACCAGCCGTTTGCCGAACGCGCTGCGATGCCCGCAGTGGTGCAACGCCTGATTGAGCGCGCCGCGCATCATGCCGGCAGAGGCAACGACGATATCGAAACGCGTCAGGTGCGCCATCTCGATCAAGGTGGCGATGCCGCGCCCCTCCGCGCCTATCCTGCGCGCCCAGGCGCCGTGGTACTCGATTTCGCTCGATGCGTTGGAGCGGTTGCCGCACTTGTCCTTCAGGCGCTGGATGTGAATGCCGTTGCGCGTGCCGTCGGCGAGCGAGCGCGGCGCGAAAAAGCAGGTCACGCCGGCGCCGGTGCGCGCGAGCGTGAGAAAGCCGTCGCTCATGGGCGCCGAGCAGAACCACTTGTGGCCCTCCAGCGCGTAAGCGCCATCCCCCAGTTCCGTGGCGCTGGTGCGGTTGGAGCGTAAATCCGAACCGCCCTGTTTTTCGGTCATCGCCATGCCGACGGTCGCGGCGGTTTTTCGCGACAGATGCAACGCGCGCGGGTCGTAGGCGTCGGCGAGCAGCTTCGGCTCCCACTCGGCGGCGAGCTGCGGATCGTTGCGCATCACCTGCACCGCGGCAAAGCTCATGGTCACCGGGCAGGAGGTACCATTCTCGGCCTGGTTCCACAGATAATTGAGCGCCGCGCGGGCGACAAACGCGCTGTCCCGCTGCGCTTTCCACGCGAGCGAATGCAGGCCGGCGCCAAAGGCGAGCGCCATCAGCTCGTGATAGGCCGGGTGGTAGTCGACGGTATCGATGCGCTCGCCGAAGCGGTCGTGCGTGCGCAGTTGCGGCAGGTGGCGATTGGCCTGGTCGGCGAGCAGTTGCATACGCTCGCTGCCTACCAGTTCGCCCAGCTTGTGCGCCCGCTCTGCAATCCATGCGCCGCCTTCGCGCTTCACTGCGGCGCGCAGGATAGCGTCTTGTTCCCATGCGTTGTAGCCGGCTAGCAGGGGTGGCTGGTTGGTTTCCTGTTCGAGCGACGCTGCGGCAATGTCATTCATGCTGATCTCCCGATAGACGTTCAAATGTCGTCGAATGCGCCGTGCCGGCCTTTGCCCGAAGCAAAACGTCCTGCGCCCTGGATCGCTTCGGCCAAGGTGCCTGCGCCATTCGCCCATTCCTGTTCCATCGCCGCGCGCACCGACAGGCCGTGCTGCCGGTAGGCCGAGAGCCGGTCGGCGCGAACCGCGCCTTGCGGGAAACGCGCGATCTCGATCGCCAGCGCTTCGGCCGCCTGCCGCGCCTGGCCGCGCGGCACGACGCGCTCGCACAAGCCGATACGATACGCTTCTTCGGCATCGACCTTGCGCCCGGTGAGAATGATGTCCATGGCGCGGCCCATGCCGACGATGCGCGGCAGGCGCACCGTGCCGCCATCGACCAGCGGCACACCCCAGCGGCGGCAGTAGACGCCAAAGTAGGCGTCTTCCTCCATGATGCGCAGGTCGCACCACAGGGCGAGTTCCATGCCGCCCGCGACCGCTGCGCCGGCGACCGCGCCGATCACCGGCTTGTCCAGCTCCAGGCGCGAAGGCCCCATGGGGCCGCGCGGCACCGGCGCCGCGCCCTGAGGGAACTCCAGACTGAGTTCACCGCGCGCGTCCTTGCCCGCAAGGGAGGCGCCGTACTTCAGGTCCCAGCCCGCGCAGAACGTGCCGTGCGAGCCGAAGAATACCGCGACCTTCGCCTCCGGGTCGCGGTTGAAGGCTTCGAACTCGGCGACCAGCGCGTCGGCAGTCGCGGGATCGACCGCATTGCGCACGTTGGGCCGCTCCATGATGATGGTGCTGACCGGACCTCTTCTCTCTGTGTGGACGAACATAATTTTCCCTTCTCCTGACTTAAAGTCTACAACCAAGAGCAGGGAAAAGCAGCCACCCCGGCGCAAAATGGTCTAAAATCGCGCCCTGTTTACAACACCCCCCGTGAGATCGATGGTTACCAGAAAGAGCAAACCGCGCCGTCGTTTCGTCGTGCGCAATTCCGGCATACATGGCAGGGGCGTATTCGCCACCACCCGCATCCCGGCGGGCACCCGTCTGATCGAGTACAAGGGCGAGCGCCTGACCGAGGCGCAGGTGGACAAACGCTATGCCAAAGACGACAACCCGCATACGTTTCTGTTTGCACTCGACGACGGCATGGTGATCGATGCCACCACCGGGGGCAACAGTTCGCGCTGGATCAATCATAGCTGCGCGCCGAATTGCGAGGCGGTCGATGACGAGGACCGCATTTACATCGAGACCTTGCGCGCGATCCGCCCGGGCGAGGAGCTCTCCTACAACTACCGCATCGAACTCGAGGAAAGGCACACGTCCGAACTGAAGCGGTTATACCAGTGCCGCTGCGGCGCCCGCCGCTGCAAGGGCACCATCCTTCACACCGAGAAGAAAAAGAAAAAATAGCGCTGTGGCCGGGACCGCTACCGCGACACCCTTGCGCAGTTCGCTCGGAGGCCCGCGCTAGGGTTGCGCGCCGGCGTCATCACTCGTCTGCGCAGAAGTTGTATGCTGTAGCCCTGAATCGGAGGAGACAGTATGCAGCAACTGAACCAGCTCAGCGCCTGCGAAGCAGCCCAGCGCCTTGCCGCGCGTGAGATCACAGCCGAACAGATGGCGCGCGCTTGTCTCGCGCGCATCGAAGAGCGCGAAGCCACGGTGGGGGCCTGGATCCATCTCGATCCGGATGCCGTGCTCGCCCAGGCGCGGCAGCTCGATGCAGGCCCGGTGCGCGGCCCCTTGCATGGTTTGCCGCTCGGCGTGAAGGACCTGATCGACACGGCGGACATGCCTACCGCATACGGTTCTCCCGTGTATGCCGGTCATCGACCCCGCGCCGACGCAGCCTGTGTTGCGCTTGCGCGCGCCGCGGGCGCGCTGGTGCTGGGCAAGACCGTCACCACCGAATTCGCCTGGTTTTATCCGGGCAAGACCGCCAATCCGCATAATCGGTTGCATACCCCCGGCGGTTCGTCCAGCGGTTCGGCGGCGGCAGTGGCCGATTGCATGGTGCCGCTCGCTTATGGCACGCAGACCGCCGGCTCCGTCATCCGCCCGGCGAGCTATTGCGGCATCGTCGGCTACAAGCCGACCCATGGTACGCTGCCGCGTGCCGGTATCAAGCCGCTTTCCGACAGCTTAGATACCCTGGGCACGCTCACGCGCACGGTGGCCGACGCTGCCTTGTTCGTTTCCGCGGTGAGCGGTCGCGACCTGCTGCCCAAGCCGCTGGCGCAGCCGCCGCGCATCGGCCTGTGCCGGACGCACGAGTGGAACGCGGCCCAGCCGGAAACCGTGGCCGCGATGGAGAACTCGGGTTCGGCGCTTGCGCGCGCCGGCGCGAAAGTGACCGAAATCATCCTGCCCCGGGACTTCGCCCAAATCACGCAGGCGCAGATCGACATCATGAATTACGAAATCTGCGCGGCGCTCGCCTGCGAGCGCTTGCAGCACTACGTGGAACTCAGCGACAAGCTGAAACAGTTGCTTGAAAATGCGCAGCGATGCGATGCCGCACACTATGACGCGGCGCAGGCACTGGTCGCTTCCTGCCGCGGTCGATTGGAAGCCGTGTTTGCCGACGTGGATGTGTTGCTTGCGCCCAGCGCGCCCGGCGAGGCGCCGGCGGGCCTGGCAGCCACCGGCGATCCGATTTTCTGCCGCATGTGGACGGTGCTGCATGTGCCGGCGATCAACCTGCCGTGCAGCCTGGGCCCGCGTGGTCTGCCGGTCGGACTTCAGATCGTCGGCCGCAGGGGCGATGATACGCGTGCCTTGGCCGTCGCCGACTGGGTACACCGGCGTATCGCCCCGGCCTGAAACTCGTTGCCCCCGCTGTGTACGCGAGCCTTACTTCGCGCGCGCTCCCGCGGAATGCCTGTTAGCCGGGCATTGGATCGACGATCGGTTCAGGTGTCACCAAAAGAAGATCAGCTATGATATTCAGCTTCCTGGCGTCCCGCCAGACCAAAAAGGCGAGTGACATGACGCAGCCACAAAACGGAATGGAAATTGCCACGTTGGGCGGCGGCTGCTTCTGGTGCCTGGAAGCGGTATTCGATGACCTGAAGGGCGTGAAGTCGGTTGAGTCGGGTTACATGGGCGGGCATTTGAAGGACCCCACTTATGCGGACGTGTGCGGTGGCAACAGCGGACACGCCGAAGTGGTGCAGATCGGATTCGACCCAGCCGTGGTCAGTTTTCGCGAGATTTTGGAAGTATTCTTCGTCATCCACGATCCGACCACGCGCAACCGCCAAGGCAACGATGCCGGGCCGCAGTACCGCTCGGCAATTTTCTATCATTCGCCGGAGCAGAAGGCGACGGCCGGGGAGGTGATAGCCAAGATCGAAGCCGCCGACCTATGGAACAGCCCCATCGTTACCGAGGTCACGGCCGCCGGCAGGTTCCATGTCGCCGAGGCCGAGCACCAGGAGTATTACCAGCGCAATCCCTACCAGCCTTACTGCATGATGGTGGTGCAGCCCAAGGTGGCCAAGTTCCGCAAGCATTTCATCGGCAAGCTGAAAAAATAAACACCCTGCCTGCGCCCATGCGCGCGACGTCGGCAGGCCTCGCGCCTAGCCCGGTGCTTTCTGCACGATTACAGTCGCGAACTCCTTGCGCGTATCCTCGGGGGCGGGGAAGGAATCGCGCCGCGCCACGAGCAAGGTCCAACCGGAAAAGGCCTGCTCCAGTTCGTCGGCGCCGAATAGGTAGTATTCGTTCGGCGTGAACATCCCCAGGTAAGTCGTGCCTTCGACGAGGACGTTGACGATCGCCCGCCCGCCGGGGCGGACCCGTTGTTCGATCTGCCGCAGCAGGCGGAGCGCCTGCTCTTTGCGAAAGAACATCAACAGTCCGATGGCGACGATGGTGTCGTAGTCCTGTTCAATCCGGAAACTACCCAGGTCGGCCTGTAGCGCCTGCAGCGGCAGCCGCTCGCGCGCACGCGCTCGACGGCTGTGGGGCTGGCGTCAATGGCTGTTACGCTGCAGCCGCGCCGCGCGGCCTCCAGGCTGAGGTTACCCAAGCTGCAGCCCAGATCGAGCACGTTTCCGGCGACATAGGGCAGCACCAATTGCTCGAACGGGTTGAGCGCGAAATCGGCTTCCCGCACCTGGCGCCGGAACTGCGTTTCAAAAAATTCGACCGAATCCGGGGTTGGCATAAGGCGCCTGGAAATGTGGAAACCGGGGACTCATCCGCGACCGCATGCTTCAGTCGCGGAATTTCGGCGCGCGCTTCTCCCTGCCCGCGGCGAGCGCTTCGTCGAGGTCGGTGGACAAGAGCATCGCGGCGTTCCAGGTAGCGACGTAATTCAGGCCGTCCGCGACCGTGTGGTCGCGCGCATAAGTGATCATCTCCTTGCATCCGCGCAAGGCTAGCGGCGGCTTCGCCGCGAGTGTCGCGGCGAGTTCGCGCATCGCTGCCATCAGCGTTTCCCGGTCCGCGTAGCAGTGGTTGACCAGGCGCAGTTCCTTCGCCTCGGCGCCGCCCACCTTGCGCCCGGTATAGGCAAGTTCACGCGCCGGTCCGTCGCCAACGAGACGAGGCAGCCGCTGCAGCGTGCCGACGTCCGCGGTCAGGCCGACATCGATCTCCTTGACCGAGAAAAAGGCGTCGGCGGAGCAATAGCGCAAATCGCAGGCGCAGATGAGGTCGATGCCGCCGCCGACGCAGGCGCCGTGGATCGCAGCGATCAACGGCTTGCGGCAACGCTCGATGGAGTTGAGCGTATCCTGCAGGTCGAGGATCACGCGCCGCAGCTTCTCGCGCGCGCGTCCGTCGCAATCGTCCCGGATCTGCGCCCGCATGCCGGCGAGCATGTCGAGGTCTATGCCTGAGGTGAAATGTTTGCCGGCGCCGGAAATCACCCCGACGCGCGCTGCGGCAGTCTCGTCGAGCCAGCGCATTGCATCGCGCAGTTCGGTCCACATGCGCAGTTCCATCGCATTGGCGCGCTCGGGCCGGTTGAGTTCGATGGTCGCGACCCGGTCGGCGAGTTCGACCCTGATCGTTTGGAATTCCATGCGTGGCTTTCCTGTGAGGGAGGAGCAGAGTATCGGCTAGAGCATGAGAGGGTCAGACGGCAACGGAAAGATCCCTGCCCTTTCCTGGCCCCCCATGCTTGCCTTGGTCAGGCCGCGGCTTTTACGGAGGGTAGTCCCGCCAGCGCCATCGCCAGTTCGGCCTCGTCGTACTCGGTGTCCTGCAGCTTGCCGCCGAAGTAGTCGATGTAGGCCTGCATGTCGAAATGGCCGTGGCCGCACAGATTGAACAGGATAGTGCGCGACTTGCCTTCGGCCTTGCATTTCAGCGCCTCGTCGATCGCGCCCTTCACCGCGTGGTTAGCCTCCGGCGCCGGCAGGATGCCCTCCGCGCGGGCGAACAGCACGCCCGCTTCGAAGCAGGTGGTCTGGTGATAGGCGACCGCCTCGATCAGGCCGAGCTGCTTGATGTGGCTCACCAGTGGCGCCATGCCGTGGTATCTCAAGCCGCCGGCGTGGAACCCGGGCGGTGTGAAAGTCGAGCCCAGGGTGTGCATCTTGGTCAGCGGCGTCAGATGCGCGGTGTCGCCGAAATCGTAGGCGTACTGGCCGCGCGTGAGGCTGGGGCAGGCCGCCGGTTCGACCGCGACGATGCGCACCTTCTTGCCGCCGCGCAATTGCGCGCCGAGGAAGGGGAACACGATGCCGGCGAAGTTAGAGCCGCCGCCGGTGCAGCCGACGATCACATCCGGGTAGTCGTTTGCCATTTCCATCTGCGCCATCGCTTCCTGACCGACTACCGTCTGGTGCAGCAGCACGTGGTTCAGCACCGAGCCCAGCGCGTATTTGGTGTCGTCGCGCTGCGCTGCGATTTCGACCGCCTCGGAAATGGCGATGCCCAGGCTGCCCGGATGGTCGGCGCGCTGCGCGAGGATGGCGCGGCCAGCCTGGGTCTCTTTCGACGGGGAAGGCGTGCAGCTCGCGCCGTAGGTTTCCATGAGCGCGCGCCGGTAGGGTTTCTGGTCGTAGGAGACGCGCACCATGAACACCTTGACCTCCAGCCCGAACAGAGCGCCGGCAAAGGCGAGCGAGGAGCCCCACTGGCCGGCGCCGGTCTCGGTGACCAGCCGCTTCACCCCGGCCTGTTTGTTGTAGAAGGCCTGGGGCACCGCGGTATTGGGCTTGTGGCTGCCGGCCGGGCTCACGCCCTCGTACTTGTAATAAATTTTTGCCGGCGTCTGCAGCGCCTTCTCCAGGCGTCGCGCGCGGAACAGCGGCGACGGCCGCCATTGGCGATAGACGTCGCGCACAGGTTCGGGGATCTGGATTTCGCGCTCGGTCGCGACCTCCTGCATGATCAGGTCCATCGGAAACAGCGGCGCCAGATCGCCGGGCCCCACCGGCTGCAGCGTGCCCGGATGCAGCACCGGCGGCGGCGGCACGGGCAGGTCGGCAGCGAGGTTGTACCAGTACTTCGGAATGCGCGATTCGTCGAGCAGGTATTTCACGGTTTCAGTCATGACCCCTCCCCCAGTTCGAAATTTTACAAGGACCTGATTCAAAATGAGGGGGTATCCCCTCATGCTCTCCCAGATCGGGCCGTTGCAAAATGTATGCCGCAACGGGCTCCAAGAGTTCATTACAAAACGAAGAATTATTTCCCCTCATGCTTCCCTTAGCCTGGAGCCGTTTTCGGCAATGCCGAATCGGCCTCCAGCAATCTATGGCGCGAGCCGCTCTATTTTCCAGCCGCCCGCTTGTTTTGTATAGAGCAGCCGGTCGTGCAGGCGGTTTTTTCGTCCCTGCCAGAACTCGATCGCCTCGGGCAGCACACGGTAGCCGCCCCAGTGCGGCGGCCGCGGCGGATTCTTACCATAGCGTAGCACGATTGCGGCTACCTTCGTCGCCAGCGTCAGGCGGTCCGGCAGCACCATGCTCTGCGGCGAGGCCCAGGCGCCGAGGCGGCTGCCTAAAGGGCGGCTCTCGAAATAGGCGTCCGACTCCTCGGACGCCACCTTTTCGATTGCGCCTTCGATACGCACCTGACGCTCCAGTTCGGCCCATTGAAACGCCAGGGCGGCGAAAGGATTGGCGGCGAGTTCGCGCGCCTTGCGGCTGGCGTAGTTGGTGTAGAAAACGAAACCGCCCGCGTCCACGCCCTTGAGCAGGACCACGCGCGCCGAAGGCCGGCCCGTGGCGGATGCGGTGGCCAGCGTCATCGCGTTGGGCAGCGGCAACTCGGCCTGCAGCGCATCATGAAACCAGCGATCGAATTGTTCGAACGGATCGGCTGCGGCGTCTTTTTCGACGAGCCCGGCGCGCATGTATTCCTGGCGTATGTCGGCGATGCGCATGAAGCGGAGCGAATCCTGGGCGATGCTGGTGCGTCATTTTACCCCGCCCTGACGCGCCGCGCCGTAACGGCATCCGCGCGTTGTAGAATGCGCCCTTCGCGTGTTTCAACAGGCATCATGCCCCAAGTCATCGACTACGAGCACGGCATCAGCGCCATCGATTCCGGCTACCAACCGCCCGCGAGCGTCGCCATCCATCTGATGGTCGAAGGCGGACGCGCGGCCATTATCGACACCGGCACCAATCACTCGGTGCCGTTGGTGCTGGAGGCGATGCGGCGCAAGGACCTGCGGCCCGAGCAGGTGGACTACGTGATCCTTACGCACATCCACCTCGACCACGCGGGCGGCGCGGGCCTGTTCATGCGCGAGTTTCCCAATGCGACGCTCACTGTGCATCCGCGCGGCGCGCGCCACATGGCCGACCCTGGCAGGCTGATCGCCAGCACCGTCGCCATCTACGGCGAAGAGCCAACGCGCCGGATCTATGGCGACATCCTGCCCGTGCCGGCGGCGCGCGTTCTCGAGACGCCGCACGCATCCTCGATCCGCCTGAACGGCCGCGAGCTCCAGTTCCTGGACACACCGGGGCACGCACGCCACCATGTCGCCATCCTCGACACTAAATCCGGCCATGTCTTCGCCGGCGATGTGTTCGGCCTGTCCTACCGCCAAATGGACGAGGGTGGCAGGCAGTTCATCGCCCCGACTTCCAGCCCGGCGCAATTCGATCCAGAGCCCTACCACCGCTCCATCGACCTCATCCTGCGCCTCAAACCCGAAGCCGTATACGTTACCCACTACAGCCAGATCCGCGATATCCAGGCCAAAGGCGCGGTGCTGCATCGGTTGGTGGATGCGCACGCCGAGCTCGGTTTGCGCGAGAAGAATAGCGGCGCTGAGCGGTCCGAGCGCCTGCGCGAGGGTGTGAAGCGCATATTCCTCGAAGAGGCCCGGCGCTGGGGTTCGCGCCTCCCGGATGAGCGCATCCTCGAGATCTATTCCAACGACGTTGAGTTGAACACCCAGGGACTGGGCTACTGGCTCGACAGCCTCCAGTATAAAGAACCACGAACAAGGAGCAACTAGCTGCGTCCGCGCCTGCGGTTGATGAAATAGCCGCCGGCGGCGAGCAGCCCCGCCATCGACCAGAACACCGGGCCCATGCCCAGTGCCGCGCCGAGCGCGCCGAAAACAAGCGGCAATACGGTGTGACTGGCGTTCATCACCGTGGTGCGCACGCCCACCGCCTCGCCCTGGCGCCCGGGAGGCGAGGTGTTGTAGAGCAGTGCCATCACCATCGGCTGGGAACAACCCAGGCCGATTCCGAGCACGAAGGACAGCACCATCAGCAACGGCACGCTGGTGAAAAAAGGAAACAGCGAGTAAGTGCCGGCGGTGATCAACAGGGCGGCGGTGACGGTGTGCCATTCCTTAACGCGCCGCACCAGCAGCGGCATCACCAGGCGCACGGCAAAGGTGGCGATGGCGAACGTCCCCATGATCACGCCGATAGTCGACGCCGACAGGCCGATGCGCGAGCCGTAGATCGGGATGACAAAGGTGTACAGGTCCCAGCCCATCGACAACAGCCCGCTGGCGATGAACACGCGACGCAGATCGCGGTTGCGCAGCAGGTCCATGACGCGCCGCTCGCCGGCGCCGGCCCTGCGCTCCTTCGCCTGAGGCAGCGCCGGACGATTCAGCCACAGGACGATGAGCGGCGGCAAAGGAAACAGGAACAGCAGCAGGAAAGTCCCGGCATGCCCGATCGAGTCGATGGCAAAGCCGGTCATCAGCGGCCCGAGCGAGCCGGAGACGGAAAATCCCAGCGCCAGCCAGCTGAAATTCGCGGCGCGGTCCTCGGATCGGCCCAGCGCGCCCACCACCTGGTTGACAGCGACATGGAACACCATGAAACCGGTGCCGATCAGCGTGCTCGCGGCGTAGAGCGTTTCCAGTCGCGGCCAGACAAAGGGAAGCAGCGCGCCCAGGGCCACGGACACGCTTGCGCCGAACATCGGCCAGCGCGCGCCGACGCGGTCGACCAGCCGGCCCGCGCTCACCGCGAACAGCATGGGCAAGATCGCGTAAAAGGACATCAGCGCACCCACGGTGAGAGGCGAGGCGTGCAGATGGATGGCGTACAGCGACACCAGCATGCGGCTGCCGTTGAACGCGGAGTGCGCGAGGACGGTGAGCGTTATGAGCTGCCACAGGCGCATGTCAGCCGGCCGCGCGGGAAAACAGGGAGTCGAACCAGCGGTGCCGGGGATTTTGCATTGGTGTATTCTAGCTGCTAGTGGATAACAATCGGCTTGAAATGGGGGAGGTAGCATGGCGGAAATCAGAATCGTCAACCCGGAGTCCCTGGGTAAGCCCTTGGGACAATACTCGCAGATCACCCGCGTCAAGGCATCCGAATACCTGTTCATCGCCGGGCAGGTCGCCACCGACCGGGCCGGCAACATCGTCGGCGCGGACGACTTCGATGCCCAGTGCGCGCAGGTGTTCGCGAACATCGGCGCCGCGCTCGAGTCCTGCGGCGCCGGCTGGGGCAATGTGGTGGAGTTCACCACCTATCTGGTCCACTCGCAGGACATCCCGAAATTCATGCAGTATCGCCTGCGCGAATTTCCGCGCATGTTCGCGAGTGGCGCCTATCCGCCCAACACCCTGCTCATGGTGGATCGTCTGGTGAAGGAATCGTTCCTGGTCGAAGTGCAGACTATCGCAGCGCTCTAACCCCCACCCGGCTCTTGCCGACTTCGAGCACCAGCGCGGTGGCGATGACGATCACCGCGCCGCCGGCGAGCGTGCTCAAGCCGACCGGTTCATCGAGGAACAATGCGCCCCAGAGCGTGCCGAACACCGGAATCAGGAAAGTTACGGTGAAGGTTCTGGTCGGCCCGACATCGGCGATCAGGCGGAAGTAGATGAGGTAGGCCGCGGCGCTGCATAAAAGCGAGATCCCGAACACGGCGAGCGTGACCTGCCAGGTGAAGGCGGCAGCGGGTGGCGGCGCGGGCAGGAAAGGCATGACGACGACGCTGGCGGCGATCAGACTGCCGACGGTCAGCGCGCGCGGCGCGAGCTTACCCGCGCGCTTCTTCACGTACACCCCGGCCAGGGCATAGCAGGCAGTGGCGCCGATGCAGGCGAGTACTGCCAGCACCACTTCGGTGCTCACGGCGATCGGGCCGAAGCCGACCAGCAGCGCCACCCCGAGCATGCCGAGCGCGAGCCCGAGGACCTTGCGCCAGGAGAGATTCTCCCCCAGCCAGATCGCACCGCAGATCGCCGCGAACCAGGGGGCGGCGGCGTTGAGTATGGCCATGTAGGAGGCGCCGATGTGCTTGCCCGACCAGGCGTACAGCCACCAGGGCAGCGCGGTATTGAGCACGCCCAGCACCAGGTAGGGCCGCCAGTTCTGCGTCAGATCCAATTTGAAACCGGCGGCACGCGCATAAATCAGCATGGCGATCGCGGCCAGGCCCACGCGCAGCTCGGTCAGCCATAGCGCTCCGACTGCGCCCACCGCCATGCGTACGAACAGGAAGGATCCGCCCCAGATGGCGGCAAGCAGGACAAGGCGGGCGAGGTCGGCGGGGCGCATGTTGTCGTCGCTCTGTCCCCCGGGGGACAGAGCCGGGATGAGGCGAAAAGTAAAGCGCGCACTTTACAGGCGATGGCGGCGGCATGCCACCCGCTTCTTGCGCCGGCGCATGGTTTGCAGTGGTCTTCTAGTCGTACACCGTCTCCGAGTAATGCGCGCCATCGACGCGGGCTTCGATGACGGTCGGGCCGTGCGCGGCGAGTGCCTTGCGCAATTCGCGCGCCAGCCCTGCGGCGCTGTCCACGCCCACCGCGGGCACGCCGAAGTAATGGACGGGAGGCAAGGGGTAGTCGCCCGGCGACACCTCGGTGCCGTAGTGGGGCAGGCCGCGCCGCTCCTGCTTGACCTTGATCAACGACAGCCAACGGTCGTCGAGCACGACGAACGGGATCGCCAGGCCCTCGCGCCTGGCGACCGCCACTTCGCCGCAAGTCATCTGGAAACAACCGTCGCCGAGCACGCATACCACCGGTAGATCGGGGCGCGCGAGTTTGGCGGCGAGCGCCGCCGGAATGCCGAACCCCATCGACGACCAGCCGTTGGTGATGAGGAAGGTGCGCGGGGCGTAGGTTGTCCACTGGCTGGCGATCTGGTGGGTATGCGCGCCGACGTCGAAAGCCAGCACGCCCTCCCTCGGCAGGAGTTCGCGCACGACGTCGATCGCCTGGTACGGAGCGAAATTGGCCGCCGCCGGGCGCAGCGCGGCCTGGAATACGTCGCGATGCCGCTGTGCAGCTTGCGCGGGCCAGTCGTTTCCCGCCGCCGGCAGCACGGCCAGCCGCGCAACCGAAGCATCGAGGTCGCCGATGACCTCGTGCGCGATGCGCACGCTGCGATCGACATCGGCGTGCTCGATACCGACGTGGAGCACCGGCACTTTGCCGGTCCACGCCTCGTACTCCACCTCGATGGTGTCATAGCCGAGCCCGACCACCAGATCGGCGCTCTGGATCAGCGCCCGCGGCAGTTGGCGCATGGCGCGCTCGATGCATCCCAGCGACAGCGGATGGTCCTCGGCTATCATGCCCTTGGCCATCGTCGTCGTGGCGAAGGGCATGCCGTGTTGTTCGACGAATGCGCGCAGCGCGCGCGGATCCCGCATGCGCATTGCGCTTGCGCCGATCACCGCCACCGGCCGCCTGGCGGCACGCAGCAGTTCGCCCGCTTGCGCGATGGAGGTTTCCGTTGCAGGCGTCAACGGGACGCGCTCGGGCATCGGCCTCATTGCCCCGGTCGCCGGCGCGAGCGTCTCGGTGGCTGGCGCGAGCACCCCGGTGGCTGGCGCGAGCGGTTCGTTGGCTTGCGCTTGCGGCTCATTGGCTTGCGCTAGCGCAACATCCTCGGGCAGATCGAGGTGCACCGGCCCTTGCGGTTCGGACAGTGCGAGCTTCAGCGCCTGCGCCAGCGTTGCCGCGATTTCGCCCTGGCGCAGGCGCAAGGTCGCCTTGGTGATCGGCCTGAACAGCGCGTGATGGTCGATCCACATCTGCAGGCGGCGGCCAAGCTGCGCTTCGTTCAGCGTGCAGGTGATCGCAATCAAGGGCGAACGGTCGAGCCATGCGCTGCCCACGCCCGTGGTGAGGTTGGTTGCACCGGGCCCGAGCGTGGCGATGCACAGGCCCGGCACACCCGTCATCCTGCCCGTGACATCCGCGGCAAACGCCGCGGAGCCCTCGTGCGCGGTCAGCACGAAACCGATGCCGCCGGTGCGCATCGCGTCCATCAGCGGCAGCACGTTGCCGCTGGGCACGCCGAAACCGTGCCGGATGCCGGCATCCTTGAGGATGCGCACGATGAGTTCCGCGTTATTCATGTAGAGACATTCGAACCATTCGAGGCGTAGGGGGCGTCCCGCGCCCTGCGATTTCTCAGGGCTTCACGAATTTCAGCACGAACCGGTCCACGCGGAAGCTTGCGCGCGATGAGGTCGCCTCGCGCGGGTCGTCCGGGTTGCGCAGGAAATCCGCGGCGGCGACGAACCTGAATCCGGCCGCCTCGACTTCCTGCCGCACCAGCGTCTCGTCGATACGATGCAGCGTCTTGGACGCGCTCACGCCGCTGCCGGGCTTGGCCGCGTGATCGGCGACGACAAAGATGCCGCCCGGCTTGAGCGCATCGAAAATGCGCCGATTCATTTTGGCCCGGTCGATGCCCGCGGCCGGCGTGTCGTGATATTCGAACAGCATGGTCGCGAGGTCGAGGTCGCGCACGTCGCCGGGCACCGGGTCGTCGAATTCTCGAATCAGCTTGACCACGTTGCTCATGACCGGCTTGGCCGCGCGCTCGTCGAAGCGCGTTTTGATGAAACGGGCGATCGCGTCCGGCGAATTTTGCGCGTATACGCGGCCCTGCGGCCCGACGGTGCGCGCGAGCAGCTCGGCGCTGTAGCCGGCACCCGCGCCGACCTCCAACACTTTCATGCCGGGTTTGACGCCGGCAAACGCGAGCATCATTTCCGGGCTGCGGCGCTCGTCGGTGCCGCGGTCGGCGTCGCTGCGATCCGGGCTGGCGACCACGGCGCGGATCTCGGGCGTCACTTCCCAGGCATACGGCGCCATGCCGGCGCAGCCGGCGAGCGCGGCCGCCGCGGCGACTGCTGCGATTGCGGACAACAGATGTCTTGCGTTCATGATCTCCCCTTTCGATTGTCGATATTGCGGTCCCGCTATTGCGCGAGGCCGATTTCGCGCAGATAGCGCAGCACGCCCGGATGGATCAGTTCCCGGCGCGGGGCGGCGGCAACGGTGTTGGCAGCCGTGGTCTCGCGCGCCTGCGCCAGGCGCGCTGCCAGCGCGGCCTCGTTCTCGTGCAGCGCGCGCGCGAGGCGGTAGGCGACATCGTCGGGCAGCGTCGGCCGCGCCAGGATGAAACTCCAGGAACCGACCGAGGCGATGGCTTCGTTCTGCCCCGGATAGCTGCCGGCAGGCACGCTCATAGGACGCAGGAAGCTGTGTTTTGCCAGGATACGCCGCGTCTCGTCGGCATTGGGCGCGATAAAGCGTGCGCCGCCCGGTGCCTTGGCCACCGCGCCAAACCCCGGCCAGCCCAGCCCGGCGCCCCATAGCGCCGCGGCGCGGCCGTCGGCCACCATGGCCGGACCATCGCCGGCGCGTTCCAGGTAGATAGCCTGGAAATCGCGGTCCTGGTCGAGGCCGATGCCGTCGAGCACATAGCGCGCGAGTATCACCAGCCCCGACCCCTTGGCGCCGAACGCAACCGGTTTGCCTTTCAAGTCACCGATGTTGCGATAGGGACTGTCGGCGCGCACCACGAACATGCCGGGATTGGAATACATCGCCGCGATGATCTTGAGGTTCGCGCGCGGTCTGCCGATGCCGGAAAACGCCTCGTGCACCACCTCGCCCTGCACCAGCGCGATGTCGAGTTGTCCCGCTTCGAGCAAGGGCACGTTCTCGGTGCTGCCCTTGGTGTTCTTCGGCTGCAGGATGATCGATGCATCGGCGGCGTTCACGATTTCCACCACGGCGTCGCCGTAGACGGGAAAGCCGCCGCCGGGCGTGGCGGTGCCGAGGACCAGAGTGGTCTTTTGCTGCGCGAATGGTGTGGTGCTCATCAGTGCTCCCAGCACAAAAGCGACGAAGCGCCGGAAGCCGGCAGCCGGTTGGTTTTTCACCGCGGCGATATTACACCCGATCGATGCTTCGGGCGCGGTGGCCGGCCCGGGTTCTTTCCCGCAACCGGTTCCTAGGTGCCATAGCGCACCGGAGAATTGAACTGCTTGAACGCGGCGAGCGCGCTGTAGCAGGCGAGCATCGCGGTCTTGGGGTTGTCGGGGAAGGGCACGCTCTCGAACTTGATGCTGATGTTGCCGGTCTTGCCGCGGATGTTGATGTAATGCGTGTTGTACACCAGTGCCGGATCCGCCACCACCTTCAGTTGCGTGCGGTCGAAGCCGACGCCGGCCATGGCGAGCGCCGCGGCGATGTTCACATTGGCGGGGAAGTGGGGCACGCCCGCGCGCGCGGTGCCCTCGAACAGCGTCACCGGCCCGGTGAGATGGTCGAGGTCGATGTTCATCTTTTCGACGTAGGGTATGCCCTTCCATGCCGCAGGCGGCTTGGTCACGGCGATTTCGACCGAATCGGCGCCTGCCACGCACACTGCTTTCAGCGCATCGAGGCCGCCGATGCCGCCCGAAGGCACGTACAGCAGGGCTTTGTGTTTCGCCGCCGCGGCCTCCAGCCGCGCGCGCAAGGCATCGTCGCAGAGCGCGCCGCCGGATAGGACAATCACCGGGATGCCCTGCTGCAGCAGCGGCCGGACGAACTCGCGCACCGCGTCGTGCGAGGCCGCCTCGATCACCACTTCCGGGCGCTCGGCGATCAGCGCGGCCAGGCTGGTGACGAACGGCACGCCGTACTGTTCGGCCAGGGGCTTGCCGCGCGAGGCCGGGCTGCGGCCCTGGATCGCCACCACGCTGGCTTCGCCCATGTCGCCGCGCGCTACGTGTTCCAGAAACAGGCGGGCGATGACGCCGCCGCCGATGATGCCGATGCGCATGCAGG
>Ga0315281_10006373_pt1 | contig 16795 bp, 16 predicted proteins | sample YL17G07_0_MG_FD_204540 | JGI IMG/M metagenome (GOLD analysis project Ga0315281, IMG submission 204540) | Sediment microbial communities from Yellowstone Lake, YNP, Wyoming, USA - YL17G07_0 | ecosystem: Environmental > Aquatic > Freshwater > Lake > Sediment | place: USA: Wyoming | collected...
CACTGGCGGTATCCCTCCAGCAGGCTTTGCCCGCCTGTCGAAATAAACCGGTTGAGTGCTTCAGGATTGCTCCACAGAAAGTTACCGGGCGCCAGGGCATTGAGTGTATGCCGGGCCCAGAAGGCGGCCTTCCGCTTGTTCCTTTCCGGAACATCCGGAGTTGCATAGATGGCATCCTCAATGGCACGCGTGCTGAGCAGGTAATATTCCTTCAGGAAATCAAACCATGGACTTTCCGTCCAGGCCTTGTCCCGGAAACGCTCGTCAACGGAGAGTGCCGGCACGAAATCAGGCATCAGTCTGCCCATACTGCGCAGCATAACCTGCTGTTGCACCTCCCAGAGATTTAGCCAGAAATCCTGACACCGGGACTGGAATACGTCCGGATGCCGGCGCCAGGCCTCGATGATGGACATGCTGAGAGGCATGATGCCGAAGGGATCGAACGGAACAGTTCTCCGCTCAGGACTGATATTCTGATCATGCATGGTTAATGGTGGCATATTGGTTATAAGTAGTGATCTGTTTCAAAACCGTTGCAGGATGTTCGCGCAGATAAAGCATGTGGAAAAATGAGGTTGCCTGCTGATAATGTAACCACCATGATACGACATGTGTCCTTTTTGTCATATCAATAAATCCTTTGTCCAGAAACCCATGTTGCGACAAATACCAAGCGGAATAATTTTCTGTTTCAGGCGCTATTGACTTGAGTATAAAAAGATACCGGCATCGCAATTGCTCCGCGAACCACAGGGACAGGGTGTCAGAGGACACATCCCAGCATGCCGGTATAGATGGATTGTCTGCGACAATATCGTAAGGGAACCAGACCGGTATTTTTCTCCTGGCAAGCAGCTGACTGATTTCATTGAATGATCGGGCGGGTTGCAGCCCCGGGTCACAGGACGTCAGAAATGCACCATATTTTTCCATGGCACGCAGGGCCATGTGGTGCGCTGTCATGTCATCCAGATTCATTTCAGCCTGCAGTTGCCGCACCTGATCCGCAAAATCACCGCCACCAGGTACGATCACAGCCTGTCCTGCGGCATGTTCAACAAGCATGGCCAGGAATTCAGGGAGATTGCCGGCATGCTGCAGGCTTCCGCCAATCTTGATGACCCACATCAGCTGCCTACCTCCTTGATTTCCCTCGTCTCGAGCAGATACAGCATCGCTGCCGCCTTGTCGAAACATTCCTGATATTCAGCCTCCATGACTGAATCACTGACTATGCCTCCTCCTGCCCAGCAATACATTTTATCTGCATGATACAACAGCGTACGTATGGCAATATTGCAATCCATATTGCCATCAAACCCCACATATCCCATGGAGCCGCAATATATCTTGCGGCGATGCGGTTCCAGTTCCTCAATGATCTCCATGGCACGCAGTTTAGGCGCACCGGTGATCGAACCACCGGGGAAACAACCGCGTAATAAATCCAGTACATGTCGATCAGATCTGAGTTGGCCGGTTATAGTGCTGACCAGGTGATGTACGGTTGCATAGCTCTCAAGCGCAAACAACTTGGGCACACTGACCGTACCGGTAACACAGTTCTTGCCCAGATCATTGCGCAATAGATCCACAATCATCAGATTTTCGGCGCGATCTTTTTGACTTTCCAGGAGATCAACGGCCAGCGCCCGGTCTTCATAGGCGAAGGCGGAACGCCGGCGCGTGCCTTTAATAGGTTTGGTCTCCACAAGGTTGTTGCTGACCTTGAGAAAACGCTCAGGCGATGAACATAACACCGCGCCATCTTCCAGATTAAAGTAGGCGGCGAACGGCGCCGGATTGATGCTGCGTAAACGCAAATAGGCATCCCACGGTGATCCGCTTACTGTGATGGAAAAACGCTGCGCCAGGTTAACCTGATAGCAATCACCTTCGACAATATAGTGTTTAATCCGGTCAAAGGCTGCGGCATAGGCAGCCTTGTCAAGATTGGAAATAATGGGTGAACGGGGTGTAAAATTTACAGGAAGCCGGGCGCTGGTCGGCTGGAACAGTTGCAGCAAGTCCTGCCAGATATCCCGGGTATGGCTGTCATTGCAGTATCCCGCGAGCCACGATCGCCTCTGGTGATGATCGACAACCACCGCCCAGTCATATAATCCTATCGCCATGTCCGGAACCGGTATGTCATCCACGGCGATCTCCGGCAAATTCTCAATGCGCCTCCCGAGATCATAGGCAAAATATCCCAGGGCGCCGCCACAGAACGGGAGGCCGCTCCGGTTTTCCTTTTTTACACCCAGAAAATGCTGCAGCAGATGGAATGGATCCTCTGCAGAATATTGAACATCTCCTGATGGGCCATGAATAACAGTTTGGCTGCCGGATGTCTGCAAAGTGACATATGGTCTGCAAGACAGTATGTCATAACGCCCTGAGTCAATATTAGGATAGCCACTATCCAGAAAGATGCTCCAGGGTTCACCGGCGATCACGGAAAACAACGCCGATGAATCACGTTGATATGGCAATTCAGTTAATTTGACGCTCACTGCTGCAATCTCGCCAGTTGTGCAACGGAAACGGCGGCGGCCGCAACTGCAGCTGGAATTCTCATGTCTGCAGTGGTTTCAAACAGATCTGCAAAATCAATATATTTCAGTCCATGTTTCTGCGCCAGTTTCTGCACCAGAAAACGCCCAACACCGGCGCCCACCAATACGGTAGCAGCGGGTCCCTGCTGACGGGACAGGACAATATGTAATGCCTGATCAATCCTGTTTAACTGCGCCCCGGCAAGATAAGCGGCAGCGGACTGCCAGCATGCCAGGGATTCATGTTCATCAAGGTCCGTACCAAACATCCTGGCCAGTCGCCTGGTGCTGTCCACCAGTGATTTGCCTCGGCCATCAGGCGTGTCTTGCATATCGTCTCCCCCCTGCAATTCACCCGTCAGTCTGTATATATCCGCCATGGTCGCAAACATTTCAGCAGTCACCGGCTGCCATTTACCCGCAATCGGGGCCTTGTCTGAAACCGCCATGACCGGTGTCCGCACAATGCCTGTATACACCAGTTCGTGGCTCGACAGCCGCTCATAATCTGAATAACCATGATACCTGACCTGCCTGTCCTTAAACATAATAATATCAGTGGTCGTACTGCCTATATCTATCAAAATACCGTCTCCAAGTATTCCTGCTGCATAAGCTGCAGTGGCGTGCCAGTTAGCGGAGGCGATGTCACCGGCATGCTGATCTGCGGAAATGGGGGGCGCCCAACCTGCCCTGCCTGCATAAAACTGGATTTTTCCGTGATTCAGAGCGTTGGAGATTTCCTGGACGAGCGTTCTGATGCCGGAATGCCTGTCGCTGAAGATATCCACCAGTTCGGCCGTGGTAGTAATGGAATGTATAGCGGGCGCTTCCGGCAATAACTGTTTTGCCTGTGCCAGTGTCTGCGCAAGCATGTGTATCCCCTGCCAGAGCGGCATGGGCAGTTGCGATGCCACTGTCACCTTGCCGGTTGATGTAACACACGCCAGCTTAAGATGAGCCCCACCGATGTCCCAGCCAATAAATGTCTCTTTATCCATGCGCTATATGCTGACCGTCACAGGCATCCGGTTAAGCGGATTGCATTCCGGCAAATGGCCTGTTCTGAATATTGATAATATCCATTCCGCCGGATTACTTCCAAGCGATTGCCGGAGACCGGCATAGGCCGTGGTCAATCTCGGGTTAATCTCCACCACCAGCGGACCTTTATCAGAGACAATGACATCAACCCCCACATAGCCTTGCAAACCGGGTAAAACGCCTGCGATATCTTTTGCCAATGTTTCGAACTGGCTGGAATATTGCGGCAATCCATTCACAACCACGCTGTCCAGATGCCCTTTGCCCGCAGTAAACCGGAATAACTGTCTGTTACTGGCCAGCAATCGCACCTGACCGGCGTGGCACAAAAGGGACATGCTGGCGGCAATACCCGGAATAAATTCCTGTATAACCATCTTTTTTTTCTGTGATTGTACATAGGCGAGCGTCTGTCGGGCGTCCGGGAAATAGCAACACCCTTCTGCCCCCACACCGTCATCAGGTTTGGCAACCCAGCCAGCCACGTTGGTGGAACATGCGTCAAGATCATCAATGACAGGTATGCAAGGGATCCCGTAAGAAGCAAGATAATCCTGGGTCTTACGTTTACTGGCGGCAAGTTGCACCGCCTCGGGAGTGCACCCTATCACCATGCATCCTGCGGTGTGCGCCATGAGTGTAAGCTCATACAAAACCCCGTCTGTTTCCGGGGCAATAATCCAGACTGCTTCAGATTCTGCCATGCATTTACGCCAGGTGTCCCGGACATCAGTATCAGCCGGGATCATCTTTATATTGCCATCGACCATCTCCAACCTCGGGTCCCGGGTACAAAGCAGATGTTTGATCCCCGCTTCCTGCAAGTCAGCCAGCAGAGCTGTCAACATCATGTCGCCTTCGCGGGCGAGTTGTGGCGGCAACGCTTCATGTTGCATGCCGCCACCCGTGATAAACTCACAGACAAAAAAATACATATTTAACTTATGCGCGTTATTCCAGTCATTGACATCAGCCAGGGGCAGGTCGTTCACGCTGTCGCCGGACAGCGTGAACACTACCGTCCGGTACGTTCACGTATTTGCCCGGGCAGTGACCCAGTCGACATTGTACAAGCATTTCTTGATATTTATTCTTTTGGCACAATCTATATCGCGGATCTTGATGCCATTTCCGGCAGAAAACCAAATGATACCTGCCTGCAGCAGTTGCTGGATAATTTCCCCCATCTGAATTTCTGGCTGGATCGGGGAATTGATAATAAGGCGGAGATACTCAAGTCGAGGCACCCGCGCATACAACATGTCATTGGTAGCGAGACGGGTTTCAGTCCCGCGCTGCTGCCAGAACTCCTTGCCTTATCTCCACAACCCATCCTGTCACTGGATTTCAGGGAAGGTAAATTTCTTGGCGATGAGGGGCTGCTGCAACAACCAGAGTTCTGGCCGGACAACATTATACTCATGAATCTTGACCGGGTGGGCACTGCCAGCGGTGTAGATGAGGGACTGCTTGCGCGAACTCTAGAAACTAGAGTGCGCAGTCATATCTTCATCGGTGGCGGCATAAGGGACATCTCGGACATGCAACAACTGCATGCTTCGGGTATTACGGGGATCCTGGTTGCCACGGCCTTGCATGCAGGACAAATTTCTGCCGCTGATCTCAAGGCACTAGCACCTGGCGGTGAAAAAAAAATGCCCCGATGAACGGGGCATTATCATAGCAATGGCTGATAGCTCAGCCTGACCGCATAGCTTTATTATTATTATGCATGAGCCTGGAAAGGATGATTGGCCGACTTCTTCTTGGCCACAACCTCGGAAGCCTTCGGGTCACGCTTGACAGCGCGTTTGATGGACTCCTTGGTTGCCTGATAATTGTAATCCTGGATCTTGGTATCGTTCTCAGCCATCCAGTGGATAAATACACCCACGCAAATGAAGATATCATCTGCCTCATTTGCCGGGATAGTACCATCTTCCACGCAATCCATTACTGCCATGGCAACGGCACGTTGTGCGGGACCGAACATCTGTACCGCCTGTTTGGCGCCCTTGATCGTCACCTTGTTGAACAGAATGGTGTTTGGTTTGCATGCCAGATTGGGGGCTACAACAGCCAGCAAGGTGCTGAACCCGTCTTTGTTATTGGTCAGGGCGTTGCAGAATGCAGCTTCAACTGCGCTTCCACGGGGCCCCATGATCAAATCAATATGGGCAACTTCGTTTCCGTCCCCAACCAGTGATTCACCCACTAATACTCTGTCAATGACCGCCATTTTTTTACCTCCTCCCGTTAGAAAACCTAAGAGTTTGCAGATAATAGACATTGCTGCCTTCCTATCAGATTAAGTTAATTTTAAGGTATTACCCTTTATCTTGCCAGCTTGCGCAGATGTTGTATCTACGTGCCTGCAATTCTTTTCATTCTTTTTAGTATCGACTTTCGACCAGCTTGTATACCAATATTCCGGCTGCAGCGATATCCGCACTGGTGCCCGGATTGATATTGAGGTCTTTCAAGTCCCTGTCAAATTCCAGTAATGCATCAACAGCATTTCCCGGATTATCATTTTTCTTAAATTGTTCGGCGATCACAGCCGATTTCTTCCGTACCTGTTCAGCTATACCGCTGCCGTATTTTCTCACGATATGCGAATCAAGCATAGCGCCAAAAAACGTTAAATAACAGGCAACTGTTGCCCATTCTACACTATTCCAGCGCGCGTTGTACTCTTTTATAACAGCCAGACCCGTTGAAAAAATATCATGGAAGCTACTGGTATATTGTCTGGCTATTGCATCACGCTCACTGGCCGCCGTCATGGCTTCGAGCAGTGTGCAGTCCGGTTGTGAATGTACGTCATATTTGGCGCTCTGTCCAAGCCCCCCGGGATTAGCATCTCTAATTGCCTGAAAGATCAGGCTTGAATCTGTTTTATCTACTGATGACAAAACAAGTCGCAGTTTATTTTGCATTGCAGCAATTGATCGATCGGGAATATTTTCAGCCGTAATGATGAGTGGGGCAAACAGCAACAACATGCCAAGATTTGTGTTGGTGCCTACCCGGTCTCGCGTAATTTTGACACTTTCTAAAACACGCTGTCCCATGGATAACTTTTTATTACACAAGATCGGTGTAACCAAATCCGCGCTCAAAAGAAAATCATTCCGGGTCATCCCGTGGCCATCCGCATAGTGACTGACGTTACCGGGTTTGAGGGCATTGATTTCAGTGATAAAACTGCCCCGGACAATCTCCTCCAATGAAAAACGCGTGGGCTGTCCCCGGCTCAAGGCAAGACCGACAAGGCCTGCGTCGCGCCAATACGACGCACGAAGTGATCAACCAGGCAACTGGCAATATTAAAATCAGTAACACTCTGCAGGCCCCACCAGGCGGGAACGCCATTGACCTCCAGCACCTGCAGTTGCCCATTGGCATCAGGTATCAAATCTACGCCGGCATAGTCAATCCCGATAGCGGCCGCAGCAGCCTCAGCAATTTTTGACAGAGCGGCATCCAGAGCCAGCGGTTCACATTTTGCACCCTGGGCACGATTGGTAATCCATGTAACTCCGCACCGTCGCATGGCGGCACGGGCCTTGCCATCGACAACAAGTACACGTATGTCGTACCAGTCATTGTTGCCCTTGTCCACGAATGACTGCAGATAATAGAGTCCGGCAAAACGCTCATCGGTAACAAGCCCGGTATCGCAGGTGATTAAACGTACTCCTTCCCCCTGTGAGCCGAATACAGGTTTAAATACCAGGGACCGTCCCTTTGCGAACTCTCGTGCACAAACAGTCATGGCCTTTTCAGCAGATTCACAGACCCATGTATCCGGTGTGGGAATGCCGGCCTGTTTGAGCAGTAATGTTGTCATGGCCTTGTCTACGGTGCGTTCAATGGCGCGCGGGGTGTTATATACAACAATGCCGAGACTGACCAATGCGTGCAGAATATCGAGACGGAAAATTACCTGCTCGAGGCTGCCTCCCGGGACGCCACGCACAAATACCCCCAGCGGTAACCTGTGCTCAAAACCGGGCATGTGCACCATCATGCCGATATCGTCAAAGACAAACTGGCATTCAGGCAACGTAACGTATTGAGCCCCCAAACCATGATGTTCCAGGGCGGCGGTCAATTCCCTGCCGTGCCAACCCGGGTCATCCGTCACTATTGCGATTTGTGGCTGCAGGCTACCCACATTTAAGACTGAAGGATTTATCCAGCAGTGCCTTGTCTATCTTGCCGGCATGGAAAGTATTACCCGTCATCAATGAAGTTACGCTTACCCGGGCCGGGCTGAACAGCATGGGATCGATCTTGTAAAAATCATAATTAACTTCCTTGAAGACATTGCCAAATGGTTTGCCATAATCCCTGGAAACGCTGCTGGGCAGTTTTCTGGCCAGATTTTCAGACTCATCATCCGGCGTTTGCACAAACAGATGCACCTGACCCGCAAACAATATGGCGTCATTTGTACGGCTCATGGCAGTAATGAAATCCCGGGATGGTGGACATATTGGCGCACTGCCTGCCCCATCAATAATGCGCTCCAGCGGGAATCCCAAGGCATGGGCTTTATGCAGTGCCGTTTCCAGCACCCGGGCCACCACCTGCACACAACCGCTCAAACTTGATGTCGGTGTCATGATCAGAGTCAACTTGTCCGGGCTTATACCGCACTGCTGACAAATCTTGTCAGCCACTTCCACTGGTGGCATTTCATCTGCCTCGATCACGATACACGCGCTCTCTGCATGATCACGATAATGCAATTCGGTAAACAGGTCTTCCCTGCTGCCCAAGGCCCGGCCTGGCCCTGAACCCATTGCCTGGAAGGCCTGCTTGCCTTCGCCATGAGACAAACTCCATCCGGCATACTGGCTGGCCAGACAGGCAAGCACGGGGTTTGATGAGGAGACATCAACATGCCAGGACCAGTTGTCAAAATTGGTTGATGCGCGCAACCGCACCGATCCCAAACCACCCAGACATATCTCCGCGATGCGTCGCCCCGCCTCAAGACCGCCTGCAGCCTGTATGCCGGCATCGACAACGATAGTGCCGTTTCCCAATCGGGTGACATTGAGTCTGAGTGCATCGGCATTTTCAATCAATGAACGTATTAACGGCGCTGATAACTGATTGACGCTTGGTAAATTGTTGGTTTGTTGCATTATTATAATTATTCCTCTGCTTGCGACATATTACAGGCCTTCAGTTTCAGGCCGCCAGTTGTTGTAATCCCATCAATTCCATGATCGTTGCAAAACGGTTGTTCAGTAGCGTCCGTACATCATTCATACACATTGCCTCAGCATGCACGACACACACCGGTGCGCCGCTCCTGATATACCTGCCAGAACGCGGTCTGTCACTGACCCAGTCCGGCCAGACAAAATCCGGTACGATAAAATCCCTGTCTGCATACCACACCTGATGCGCCCTCAAAAAAGGTGGCCCGGGCGGGAGGGTGGGCAGCTTTCCTTGACAGGCCAGGACATGAGCCCCGCACAGGCTCTGCTGTGTCTGATGTAATTCAAATGTCGCCGTCGGCCGGGGATTGATTTCCAGCACATGACACTGTCCATTCTCATCAATGAGAACATCCATGCCACACAGCCCTTTCAATCCAAGCTCCCTGACCAGCACACGAACAATGTCCTCCAGTGTCCGTGCTGTTGATCCATGCAAATCAGGCTGTGTCACTGCACCTGAATAACGGAAATCATACTTTTCCGGGGCGACCGTCCACATTTCATTTATCCCCACGATAGTTGCATTCAATGTGTCCGCAAGAAACACAACAGACAGGGATCGCCCGGTCAATTTTGTCTGGAAATAATAATGCGGGCCAGCCTGTGTGTCTGTGCCCAATGCGCGTACATGGCCGCCGCCGGAGGCACCTGTTCTTTTTATGAGCCAGTTTTCATGTTTGCTGGGTCTCTGGGGTATCGTTAACGAGGTATGCGGATGCGGGATACCAAGTCTTGTCAACGCGGGGAAAAATAACGCGGGTTCCGTGCATGCCTTTACTACAGCAGCCTCATTGCCAAGCAATGTCCAATGCCGGTGCAGGAATTCCAGTACATCATAGTGTTCCTCAAGACCACTGCCGTAAACGACTCCATACAAAGGCGTCCTTAGAAATGGAGTAAGTTTTTCCAGTAATTCACCAACATGAAAACCGCTTTCATCGCCGGAAACGGCCTGACAACTTAACGCAGCCGATACCGTATCCAGATCGCCAAATCGGTCAAGGACGTGCGCCGCAATTCCACCTGCCCGTGCTGAAGCAGCAAGGGCGCGTCCGGACTGGGAAATAATGAGGCATGTTTTATTATTTCGAGGCATACCGAGCCGCAAACTTCCTGGCCACCGCAAAGGCCTGCACATGTTCCAGATATAAGGGCCGTTTGGCAGTCTTCATCATCTCAAATAACCGGTGATGCACCTTGTATTTAATGTTACCTATCGCCAATGCGCCTATGCCTGCGGCCTTGTTTGGAGTGAATTCGAGTACCTTGCCCATATCATTAACATCGATGCCCTCAATCCCGAGCGGCGGTACCGCATTAACGTCAGCGGCAACAACCATCCTTTTGGCGTGTTTGAGATGGGCTCTGGACAATATTTGTATGCCGGCCTTGGCCGTCCCCATCACCACATCCGAAATTTCGAGTGCTCTGAGAATGGATTTTGCCGATCCATAATCCTCCCCCTGCATATGTACATCAAAACGTTTATTATATTCATCCGCAACTTCCTGGCTGATCAGTTTACCGCGATGAGATCCCAGGAAAACATTCGCCCCACATCCGGCAGCCAGAATGCCGGCGCAGATGCCAACGGGGCCCGTACCGCCAAAGATATGCACATTCTTACCTTCCAGGGTTTTCCCTGTTTTCCTTTTCAGCCAGGCCTCCGCACAGGCGACCAGCGCCGCCGCGGTGGTAATGGCCCCGCTCGGATCAGCAAACACTGACACTTCGAATGGTGGCACCATCGCAGCCTTGGCCCGGTGCAACATGTCCAGTGCCAGGCCAAATTCCCTGCCGCCGATAAAGATTCCTGTGCGTTTTACACCGGTCGGCCCCCGCGAAAAAATCGTGTCCTGTGTCAACGCATGCACGTCCCCAAGGTTGACCTCGCTATAGGGAATAACACCATCAAACTCCGCTTCATAGGCCATGTTGACATCGAAGGGACTGACATTCTTGGTTGGATTGAAAATATGCAGCAAATATGGATCTTTCATTAATTTTTACCTTTAAATTTCCACTTTAAAAATTCTTCAGTTTGAAATTCTTGCCCGTGTCGGCTTGGTCCAGCCGTATCTCCGCCTTTTGATTGCGCGCCCTGCACAACCTGAATGACAACCCTGAATTATGCATCCATTGTTCACGCACCTGCCGCAGTGCCTGGTAGGCCTGCGTCTCGTGGGCAAATAGTGCAAACCCGGTAGGTCCCCAGGAACTTTGTCCAATGCCGGTGGCACCCAGATCCAGCAGACGGGCCAAGGCCTGCGCAACCCCCTGACTGCAGTAACGCCCGCCCTGCAGGGGTGCAAAATGATCGCCTACCAGCGTCTGGATCTCGGAGATGGTAGCCCCAAACTGTTCACAATCCTTTTCAACCAGGGCCGGGAGCGCCTGCATCAGTGTCAGTCGGCACAGGTGTCCGGACATGTGTTCCGACATGGGTTGCAAATTGTCGAAGGCCTGTTTTTCTCCTACGCCATGTATACCCTGCTGCCCTGTATCAAAGACGAGCACAAACCGCCATGCCTCGGGAAACGGGAGATGGCAGATAATGGGTGGTACACCGGTTTCTTTCCCGCGGCCACCATCCACCAGAAACCCTCCCAGGGTAAATGCCCCAATACCGATACCGGATCGCGCTCCGCGCTCCATAATTTCGGCAAGTTGCTCAGTGGCAATGTCATATCCATAGGCCATGGCTATGGCTGTACCCACGGCAAGGGAAAGTTGGGTACCTGAACCCATGCCGGCGTGCTCAGGTATGGCCTCATGGATGGTAATTTCCACGCCGGTATGTATGCCCAGGTGTTCAAGCATGCGGCCGGCGTAAATACTGGCACGATGACTTGAAGGTCCCTGAATAAATACACTGTCCGAGCCTGCCACGGATATATGCGTGTAGATATCGGCCAAACACAGACCCAGGCTACCGAAATTCCTGCCCATACCACCGTGCATATCAATAAAACCAAGATGCAACCTGGCCGGGGCTATAACGTGGACAACGCTTTTGGGCATTGTCGGATCAATTGTTGTTTGTTTTTTCACCGGTAAAATCCAGAAAATTCCCGAAATGCAGGATAATGGCGGGTCTTATCCCCATCTCCTTGCATCCCACTTATCATACTGTATCAGGCTATTTTCACATACAGTGTGTGCCTGTTCGGGCAATATTTAACTGTGTGCATAATCACAAGAGATGGCTATAATAGCCCCTGATTTACCGACAAACTGACGTGATAAAAAGCAGGCGCAGGCATTTTTACCACCTTTGTTGTCTTGAGTACACTGTATAATGAAACGGAGATGGACATGGCAGAAACCATGATCCTGATCCCCGGTCGTTCAAGCAAACAGGGTACATCTCTCAATAAAGGTAAACTGAAAGAAGAATATCTTGAAGTCACCTCCACGGTAGAGATGAACCTGGCAGATATGTCAAGGCTTGAACTGAAGGAAGGTGATCAGGTTCGGCTTAGTAATCAGACAGGATCAACGGTTGTGCGCTGCAAGGGGCGCAAACCTGAGGATCTGCCTACGGGAGTGTTGTTTATCCCCTACGGCCCCCCCTCCAGCCAATTAATGGCCAGCGATACCGCTGGCACCGGCATGCCACTTTCAAAACACATGGAAGTTCTGGTGGAAAAAGTAGCGGCCTGATATGCATCAAGCGCAACCATTAATACCATTCAGCGGCGGGATTATCCTATGAGCGAGAACATTCAAATTGTAAAAAATGCCACATGTACCTTTTGTGGATGCGTATGTGATGACATGGAACTTACAGTAGATGTTGATGAAAAGAAGATCACCAAGGCAAAAAATGCCTGTATCCTGGGACGTGCCTGGTTTGCGGAACACGTTATAGAGGACCGCCCTGCTGCCATGATTGATGGCAAAGCCGTATCGGTGGCTGAGGCTATTGAAGAAGCGGCCCAGGTTCTTACCAAAGCGAAATTTCCCATCACCTACGGGCTGAGCGACACCACCTGTGAGGCGCAGCGGCAGGCAGTAGCTATCACGGACATCATCCACGGAACCATTGACACCACGACCTCCGTTTGCCATGGCCCCTCCGGCCTCGCCTTTCAGGGTATCGGTGAAAGTACCATGACGCTGGGAGAAGTTAAAAACCGCGCCGACCTTATCATTTATTGGGGTGGGAACCCGGCGGAATCACACCCGCGTCATTTTGCCAAGTATACGGTGACACCCAAGGGGATGTTTACCCCCAACGGTAAAAGAGATCGCACAGTAGTCCTGGTAGACGTAAGAAAAACACCCAGCACTCCTGTTGCTGATATCGTTCTGCTGGTCAAACCGGGCAAAGATTTTGAATTGCTCTGGGCCCTGCGCGCCTTGGTCAAGGGGAGACATATCGGCCCCGAAATCGAGACTATTACCGGGATATCGCTGGATACATTGAAAGACCTGGTACAGCGCATGAAATCCTGTCGCTATGGCGTATTGTTTTTCGGCATGGGATTGACCATGACCCGGGGCCGCCATTTTAATTCCGGAGCCCTGCTGGCATTAGCCACCGATCTCAATGAATTTACCCACTTTGTCGCCAAACCCGTACGCGGTCATGGCAATGTCACCGGCGCCGACAACGTAGTTTCATGGCAGACCGGTTATCCGTTCGGCGTCAATTTCAGTCTGGGCTATCCACGTTTCAATCCTGGTGAATTTACAACTGTAGACACATTGTCTCGCGGAGACGCGGATGCCGCCCTGATTATAGCCAGCGATCCGGCATCCAACTTTCCGCGCGCGGCCATTGAGCATCTGCACAGGATTCCGGTCATCTCTCTGGATACCAAAGCTACCATTACCAGCAAGCTTGCCCATGTTGCATTCTCAACGGCAACCTATGGCATCAATACCGGCGGAACCGTCTATCGCATGGATGATGTGCCTATCACACTCCGCAAGGCTTTTGATTCGCCATTTCCCACAGATGAGGAAATCCTGACCGCCATCAAAAAACGGGTACAGGAACTGGTGCTGGCAAAGCGTGGAGCAACAGGCGCAAGAGGAGAAGCAAAAGCTGCTTCACCACAATTACTATAAAAAAATAACAACAAACTGAATCCTGCATCCCGGATTCATACAAAAATCAATTCCCAGAGGAAAGGCAATGGCTGCAATGCTGCGTATTACGAATGGCAAGATTTATGATCCTGCCAACGGCATTGATGGCGTAGTTCGCGACATCTGTGTGCAAGACGGCAAGATTGTTGACACGGTGCCTCCTGGAACCACGGTGATTGATGCCCAAGGCATGGCCATTATGCCCGGTGGCATCGATATCCATTGTCACATCGCGGGCCCGAAGGTTAACCTGGCCCGCAAACTGCAACCCGAAGACCACAGACGTGATCCACATCCGGGCACCCTCTATACACGCTCGGGCACGGGTGGCACGGTACCGTCCACATTTGCAACGGGTTACCGTTATGCAACATTGGGCTATACCACGGCCATGGAAGCCGCCGTCCCGCCCATCGGTGCCAGGCACACCCTGGAAGAACTGCATGACACGCCCGTGATCGACAAGGGTTTTTATGTCCTGCTGGGAAACAATATATTTCTGCAGAGGCTGTTGCAGGAAGGCCGCTACGAGGATTTTAGTCAGGCTGTGGCGTGGTGGGTAGATTCGACCAAGGCCTATGCGGTCAAGCTGGTCAATCCGGGAGGGGATGAACCCTGGAAAGGCAAACGCAATTCCAACGTGAAAGATATCGATGAAAAAAGCGAGGTGACGGGGATGTCTCCACGCCAGGTCATCGAGTCCTTTGTCAAGACCGTCCATACGCTGGGTTTGCCCCATCCCGTACACATCCACTGCAATAATCTCGGCCACAGCGGCAATTATAAAACCACGCTGGAGACCATGAAGACCGCCGGCGACCTGCGCCTGCACCTCGCCCACATACAGTTCCACAGTTACGGCGGCGAATTGGGCAAAAATCCTGATTCCAAGGCGGCGGAGATCGTCGACTATATCAACAATCATCCGAACATCACCTGTGACGTCGGTCAGGTGATGTTCGGCAAGTCCACCATCATGACGGCCGACGCACCGCTTGCTTATGTCTTGCGTGGCTTCCACAAGAGTAAATGGGTCAACGCCGATACCGAATGTGAAAGTGGCTGCGGCATCCTGCCTTTCAGTTACCAGGAAGACGTGTTCATTCATGCATTGCAGTGGGCCATAGGTCTGGAACTGTTTCTGCTTTCGGGTGATCCTTGGCGCATCATGCTGTCAACCGATCATCCCAACGGCGGTTCGTTCATGAGTTACCCGAAATTGATACGCCTGCTCATGGACAGGGATTTCCGCAGGGAAGAGATCACCAAGGTAAATCAGAAGGCCATGGCCAAAACCCGGCTCAAGGACCTCGACCGTGAATACACTTTATCTGAAATCGCCATCATTTCACGGGCGGCGCCGGCCCGGGCCCTGGGACTGAAAAACAAGGGGCATCTGGGCACGGGGGCGGATGCAGATATCACCATCTACGATGAGAACGCTGACCGGGAGCTGATGTTCAGCACACCGCGTTATGTCATAAAATCAGGGGAGATGGTCATCCGGGATCATGAATTCATAGGGGACCATGAAGGACGTCTGTTGCATGTTGTCCCGCAATACGATGCACAGATTGCAGAGACGGTCAGGCCTTTTTTTGAAGATTATTATTCCATTGAATTCGACAACTATGCAGTGAGTGATGAATACCTGCATAAGCATGAAATTATCCCGACCTTGAACAAATGAAAATTAAATCCACTGAAATTGCGGACACGTATGCCGAGGCCTTCAAGATGTGGGGGGCGCGCGTCATCATTACTGCTGAAACACGGCAATGGGCACTTGCCGCCGCGCAATCCATGACCGGATTTGCCACATCAGTCATCGGGTGCAAATGCGAAGCAGGCATTGAACGTGAACTCTCCCCGGCTGAAACACCGGACAAGCGTCCGGGAGCAAGCGTCCTCCTGTTTGTTACCGACGCCGAATCCATCGGGAAAAGACTGGTGGAACGGATTGGACAATGCGTCATGACCTGTCCTTCAACCGCCTGTTACAACGGTCTGGAATCGGAACAAGCTGTCGAAGTCGGCGGCCAGTTGCGATATTTCGGTGATGGTCACCAGTTGAGCAAAAAAATGTATGGGCGCCGCTACTGGCGCATCCCCGTCATGGATGGTGAATTTCTCGTTGATGAATCATTTAATATTCAGCCGGCGGTGGGTGGCGGCAATATCCTGATCCTGGGCAAGGACCTCAAAACCACACTGGCCGCAGCAACAGCAGCGACCAAGGCCATGCGCGAGACAGTCGGCATCATTCTCCCTTTCCCGAATGGCGTAGTGCGCAGTGGCAGCAAGGTCGGTTCTCAATACAAGGCACTCATTGCCTCGACAAATAATGCTTACTGCCCCACCCTGCGAGGTGTTGAGGAAGGATCCTGCATCATCGATGGCGTCAACTGCGTGCTGGAGATCGTGATTGACGGACTTGACCTCAGTGCCGTGGAAAAGGCCATGCATGCAGGCATGCATGCGGCCGCCAAACCCGGTATCAAACAAATCACGGCCGGAAATTATGGCGGCAATCTGGGCCAGTTTAAAATCCATTTGAAAAACCTTGTGAACTAGTTTGTTATGAGTCTGAATCTGACGTTACACACCGCACCTGAAGTCCCTCTGGAGGCCGCCCTCCTCAGCCCGCATCTGCTTGCCGGCATGAACGATAGTGCTGTTGCCAAAATACAATTACATCATGGCAATCAAACTGTCTGCGTTGGGGATTTTTTCAGGGTTGAAGGCAAGGCCAATGGCGCCCTCCATCTGGAGGGAGATTTGTCCCGCGTCAAACACCTGGGGTCCGGCATGACCCAGGGGCAAATGTATATCCATGGCCACGCCGGCGCCCAT
>Ga0315281_10006374_pt1 | contig 16794 bp, 15 predicted proteins | sample YL17G07_0_MG_FD_204540 | JGI IMG/M metagenome (GOLD analysis project Ga0315281, IMG submission 204540) | Sediment microbial communities from Yellowstone Lake, YNP, Wyoming, USA - YL17G07_0 | ecosystem: Environmental > Aquatic > Freshwater > Lake > Sediment | place: USA: Wyoming | collected...
GAGCCGCCATCTCCTCGGCCTCGGTGATCACCTTGGCCGCATGCAACAGGGCCTTCGACGGAATGCAACCGACGTTCAGGCACACACCGCCCAGGTTCGGATAGCGCTCGATCAGCACCACCTTCTTGCCCAGATCCGCGGCACGGAATGCGGCCGTGTAGCCCCCCGGCCCGCCGCCGAGCACCACGACCTGCGCGTGGACGTCCGCTGCGCCGGCGGGGGCCCTCGCCGAGGGCGCCGTGACAGCAGGACCCGCTGACTGTGTCGGCTTCGCCATTGGTGGTGCGGGCGCCGCGGGTGCCTTGGCGGCCGCCGACGCCTCAGTTTCGAGCAGCAGGATCACCGAGCCTTCGGCAACCTTGTCGCCGATCTTGACCCGCAACTCGCGCACGACACCGGCCCGCGGCGAAGGAATCTCCATCGTCGCCTTGTCGGACTCCAGTGTGACCAGAGAGTTCTCCATCTCCACCCGGTCACCGGGCTTGACCAGCAGCTCGATGACTTCGACGTCCTTGAAATCGCCAATGTCCGGAACCTTGATTTCGATGAGCTGGCTCATAGCGGATTCAGAGCAATATGCGCCGGATGTCGGACAGCACCGAGGCCAGGTACGTGGTAAAGCGCGCAGCCAGGGCGCCGTCGATGACGCGATGGTCGTAGGACAGCGAGAGCGGCAGCATGAGGCGGGCCACGAACTGGCCGTCCTTGTAGACGGGCCGCATGGCAGACCTCGACACACCCAGGATCGCGACCTCCGGCGCATTGATGATCGGCGAGAAGGCCGTGCCGCCGATTCCGCCGAGGCTGGAAATCGAGAATGTTCCTCCCTGCATGTCGCCGGGCTTGAGCTTCTTGTCGCGCGCAAGCTTCGAGATCTCGCCAAGCTCCCGCGCGAGGTCGAACACGCCTTTCCTGTCGGCATCGCGAATCACCGGCACCACCAGTCCGTCGGGTGTGTCGACGGCAACCCCGATGTGGTAGTAACCCTTGATGATCAGGTTCTCGCCCGTCTTGTCGAGCGAGGCGTTGAACTCGGGGTATTGCCGCAGCGCCGTGACGCATGCCTTGATGAGAAAGGCGAGCATGGTCAGCTTGAAGCCCTGCCGCTCGGTATCGGCGGAACTGGTCTTGCGGAACGCCTCCAGCTCGGTGATATCGGCCTCGTCGAACTGCGTGACGTGCGGGATCATCACCCAGTTGCGGTGCAGGTTCGCGCCCGAGAGCTTCTTGATGCGCGACCGCGGCTTGGTCTCGATCGGCCCGAACTTGGCGAAGTCCACCTGCGGCCACTCCAGCAGGCCCAGTGCCGCCCCCCCTGCGGGCGCAGCTGCAGGCGCCGCCACGGGCGCCGCACCCATGATGCCCTTCACGAAGCCCTGCACATCTTCCGTCGTGATGCGGTCCTTGGGACCCGTTGCCTTCACTCGGGCAAGATCGACACCCAGTTCGCGCGCGAACTTGCGCACCGACGGGCTCGCGTAGGGCTTGAAGGCCGCGGGCGCGGCGACAGGCTCATATGGAACCGGACCGGTACGGGGAACCAACAGGGGCACATCGGCGCGCTGCGAAGCCGCATCCGCCTTGTCGCTTCCGGCCGTCGTGGCTGCGGGAGGAGACGATGCGGGAGTCCCGCGCGGAGCGGAAGCGGCCGGTGCGGCACCCTCGGCCGCTTCTTCGAGCAGCAGGATCAGGCTGCCCTCGGCGACCTTGTCACCGACCTTCACGCGCAGCTCGCGCACGATGCCGGCTGCGGGTGACGGAATTTCCATCGTCGCCTTGTCCGATTCGAGGGTGACCAGCGAGCCTTCCTTTTCCACCCGGTCGCCGGGCTTCACCAGGATTTCAATGACATCGACGCCCTTGAAATCCCCGATGTCCGGGACCAATACCTCACTGATGGCGCCCATACCGGTCCTCAGACCGTTACCGGGTTGGGCTTGTTCGGATCAAGCCCGTATTTCTTGATCGCCTGGGCGACCCGCGCAGGCTTCAATTCGCCCTGATCGGCAAGCGCCTTCAGCGCCGCGACGACGACCCAGTGGCGATTCACCTCGAAGAATTGGCGCAACTTCTGGCGCGAGTCGGAGCGCCCGAAGCCGTCGGTACCGAGCACGCGGTACTCGCGGCCGCGCGGGATGAACGGCCGGATCTGATCCGCGAATGATTTCACGTAATCCGTGGCTGCAACCACCGGGCCGGAACGCTCGCCAAGGCAGCGCGTGACGTAGGGCTCGCGCGGGGGTTCCTCCGGATGAAGCAGGTTCCACCGATCGGCATCCAGACCCTCGCGGCGCAGCTCGGTGAAGCTGGGCGCGCTCCAGATGTCGGCACTGACCTTCCACTCCGCTTCGAGCAATTCGGCTGCGGCAATCACCTCGCGAAGAATGGTGCCCGATCCCAGAAGCTGGGCACGCAGCTTGTGCTTGCCGCCTTCCCTGAACCGGTACATGCCTTTGAGTATTCCTCCCTCGACGCCGGCGGGCAGTGCAGGGTGCACGTAGTTCTCGTTCATTACCGTGATGTAGTAGAACACGTCTTCCTGGTCAGTCACCATGCGGCGCAGGCCGTCGTGAACGATGACGGCGAGCTCGTAGCCGAACGTGGGATCGTAAGACACGCAGTTCGGTATCACCGACGACAGGACGTGGCTGTGCCCGTCCGCGTGCTGCAGACCCTCACCGTTCAGCGTCGTGCGGCCCGCGGTTCCGCCGATCAGGAAACCGCGCGCTCTCTGGTCGCCGGCGGCCCAGGCGAGATCGCCGATGCGCTGCAGGCCGAACATCGAGTAGAAAATGTAGAAGGGCACCATCGTGACGTTGGTGGTGCTGTAGGCGGTCGCCGCGGCGATCCATGAGCAGAATGCGCCGGCCTCGTTGATGCCTTCCTCGATGATCTGGCCCGCCCTGTCCTCCCGGTAATACATCAGCTGGTCGCGATCGACCGGTTCGTATTTCTGACCCTCGGAGGCGAAGATCCCGAGCTGCCGGAACATGCCCTCCATGCCGAAGGTGCGCGCCTCGTCGGGCACGATGGGCACTACGCGCTTGCCGAGCGATTTGTCGCGCAGCAGGGCCGTAAGCATGCGCACGAACGCCATCGTGGTCGAAATCTCGCGGTCGGTCGCCTTGAGCACCGCATCGAAGGCCGACAGCGGCGGAACCTCGGGCACCCGGTCCGCCCTGCGGCGGCGCTGCGGCAGATAGCCGCCGAGCGCGCGCCGGTGCTCCTGCAGGTACTTCATTTCCGGCGAATCCGCCGGCGGCATGTAGAGAGGCAACTCGGCCAGTTTGTCATCCGGGATCGGAATCTTGAAGCGATCGCGCATCTCGCGGATGGTCTCCAGATCGACCTTCTTCAGCTGGTGGGTCGGATTCTTCGACTGCCCCTGCTTGCCCAGGCCATACCCCTTGATGGTCTTGGCCAGGATCACGGTGGGCTGGCCCGTGTGCTTCGTCGCCGCCGCATACGCAGCGTAGATCTTGTGCGGATCGTGGCCGCCGCGGTTCAGGCGCCAGATGTCCTCGTCGGTCATGCGGGAGACCATGTCCAGCACCTTCGGATGCTTGCCGAAGAAATGCTTGCGCACGTAGGCGCCGTCATTTGCCTTGTAGTTCTGGTACTCCCCGTCGACGGTATCCTCCATGATCTGCTGCAGCAGACCGTCCTTGTCGCGCGCGAACAGCGGATCCCAGTACGAACCCCAGATCAGCTTGATGACGTTCCAGCCGGCGCCGCGGAAGCTGCCTTCCAGTTCCTGGATGATCTTGCCGTTGCCCCGCACCGGCCCGTCGAGCCGCTGCAGATTGCAGTTGATCACGAAAATCAGGTTATCGAGCTTCTCGCGTGCGGCCATGCCGATCGCGCCGAGCGACTCGGGCTCGTCGGTCTCGCCGTCACCGACGAACACCCATACCTTGCGGTTGGAGGTATCGGCAATGCCGCGCGCGTGCAGGTACTTCAGGAACCGCGCCTGATAGATGGCCTGGATGGGCCCCAGCCCCATCGACACGGTGGGGAACTGCCAGAACTCCGGCATCAGCCAGGGGTGGGGATACGAGGTCACGCCATGGCCGTCGACGTCGCGGCGGAAGTTGCTGAGCTGCTCCTCGTTGAGCCGGCCCTCGAGATAGGCGCGCGCGTACACACCGGGCGCCGAGTGCCCCTGGAAGAAAACCAGATCGCCGCCGTGATCGGCCGAAGGCGCATGCCAGAAATGGTTCTGGCCAATGCCGAACAGTGTTCCCACCGAGGCGAAACTCGCTATGTGACCGCCAAGTTCGTCGTCGCTCTTGTTCGCGCGTGCCACCATGACCATCGCGTTCCAGCGGCAATAGGCCCGGATGCGATCCTCCAGCGCGTGGTCGCCCGGCGAGCGTTCCTCCAGGTGGGGAGGAATCGTGTTGACGTAAGCGGTGTTGGCCGAAAATGGAATGAACGCGCCGGACCGGCGCGCCTTCTCGACCAGCGTCCCCAGCAGGTGATGGGCACGCTCGGGGCCTTCGCGCTCGAGCACGGCTTCGAGGGCGTCCAGCCACTCCTTGGTTTCGAGCGAATCGGGATCGTTGGCAGCAGAGAAATCGGGAACCGCGGACATGAAATCTCCTCCGTGGGACTGCGCACCTGGGTCCGACTCATTCTAGCCGATGTGCTTCAGTCCTCAATTCGCGCTGGCCCGCCTCGTGAGCGGGAACGCATTACCGCATTGTAAAATCAAATCCCACGATACGCAATATAGAGATGCGGACGGCGCGAGGTGCGAAGGTCAGCGCGGACCGTCATAATGGCGCCTTTTTCGCAGCGAACCTCGCAGCGAACCTCGCACCGAACATCAAGGTCTCATGGACACCCGAATCATCGACGGCACCGCGCTTTCGCGCGCGGTCCGCGACGAACTGCGCGGCCGCGTCGAGACGCTCAAGTCGGCGGGGGTCGTCCCGGGTCTTGCAGTGGTGCTGGCGGGCGACGATCCAGCCTCGCGCGTCTATGTGCGCAACAAGGGACGCGCCTGCACCGAGGTCGGTTTGCACTCGGAGCAGCACGACCTGCCCGCATCGGTAACCGAGGCTGAGGTGCTGGAGCGGGTCCGAATGCTCAACGCCGACCCTCGCATCCACGGCATCCTGGTGCAGTTGCCGCTTCCCGCCCACGTCTCCGGTGAGCGGGTGCTGCGTGCGATCGCGCCGGACAAGGACGTGGACGGCTTTCACCCATTCAACGTGGGCCTGCTCGCCACCGGCCATCCGGCATTCGTTCCCTGCACGCCTGCGGGCGTGATGAGAATGCTCGATCGGGAAGGCATCGACCCTGAAGGGCAGCACGCAGTGATTGTTGGCCGCAGCAACATCGTCGGCAAACCGATGGCGATGCTGCTGCTGCAGAGAAACGCGACGGTCACCATCTGTCACTCGAAAACGCGGGACCTTGGTGCGGTGACGCGCCAGGCGGACATCCTCGTCGCGGCCATCGGCCGCGCACGATTCCTGACCGGCGACATGGTTAAACCGGGCGCAGTGGTGATCGACGTCGGCATCAATCGCCTGCCCCATGAGAAGGGGAAGCTCGTCGGCGACGTGGATTTCCAGAGTGTCCTGGGCCGCGCCTCGCACGTCACGCCCGTCCCCGGCGGCGTCGGCCCGATGACCATTGCCATGCTGATCGAGAACACCGTGCTCGCGGCTGAGCGCACGGTCAAGAAGACCTGAGTTTCATCCACCCCTGCCATCCACCCCGGACGAAGAACCATGACCACCGCTTTGCTGCTGATCGACATTCAGAACGATTACTTTCCCGCCGGCAAGATGGCCCTGGAGCGCATGGACGAGGCTGCCGCAACCGCGCGGGGCCTGCTCGAGGCATTCCGCACCCGGCAGCTGCCGGTGATACATATCCGCCATCTCTCGGCGCGACCGGGGGCCACGTTCTTCGTCCCCGGCACCCCGGGCGCGGAGATCAACCCGCTGGTCAGCCCTGAAGCCGGCGAAAGGGTGATCGACAAAAACTTCCCCAACAGCTTTCGCGGCACGCCGCTCGCCGATGAACTGCGCTCGGCCGGCATCGACAGCCTCGTCATCGCCGGCGCCATGAGCCACATGTGTGTCGACGCCACGGTGCGCGCCGCGTTCGATCTGGGGTTTCGCTGCATTGTCGCCGAGGACGCCTGCGCGACCCGCGCCCTCGAATTCAACGGGGCGACGATCGCGGCCCACGAAGTGCACGGCGCGTTCATGGCGGCGCTTCGTGTGCCCTACGCGAGCATCCTCAAGGCGCGCGAAGCCATCAGCACGCTGAATCACTGATGAATCCGTTACTCGACTTCACGGGACTGCCGCGCTTCGCGGCAGTGAAACCCGAGCACGTCGCGCCGGCAGTGGATGCGCTGCTCGATGAAGCCCGCGCGCTGATCGCCCGCCTGACTGCCCAGGACACGCCTTCGACCTGGGAGGAGTTCGTGCAGCCGCTGGAAGACGCGAACGAGCGGCTTTCGCGCGCCTGGGGCGTGGTTGGACATCTGCACGGCGTCGACGACGGCGAAAACATACGGGAAGCGTATAACGCCAGCCTTCCGAAAATCACGCAGTACTACACGGAACTGGCGCAAAACCTCGCGCTCTACGGGAAATACAAGGCGCTCGCAGCCTCGGCCGAATTCGCCCGGCTCTCGGGCCCGCAGCAAAAAATCGTCGAGAATGAGCTGCGCGACTTCCGCCTCGGCGGCGCCGAGCTGCCGCCGGAGGGCAAGCGGCGCTTCGGCGAAATCCAGCAGGAACTCTCCGCGCTGTCGGCGAAATTCTCGGAGAACCTGCTCGATGCCACCAATGCCTTCACGATCAACGTCGAGACCGCAATCGATGTCGCCGGCATCCCCGAGGATGTGCTTCAGGCCGCCCAGGAGGCTGCACGGGGGGCCGCGCAGAAGGACGGTGCGGCCGGATGGAAATTCACGCTGCACGCACCTTCTTACATGCCCGTCATGCAGTACGCCCTTCACCGTCCGCTGCGCGACCAGATGTACCGTGCCTACGTCACCCGGGCGAGCGAGTTCGGGCCGGCCGAACTCGACAACACGCCGCTCATCGCAAAAGAACTCAAGCTGCGGCGCGAGGCCGCGCACCTGCTCGGCTACGCCAACTACGCCGAAGTGTCGCTGGTGCCGAAAATGGCACAGGCACCAAACGAGGTGCTCGCGTTCCTCGACGATCTCGGGCAGAAGGCCCTGCCGTTCGCCCGCCGCGACTGGTCCGAACTCACCGCGTTTGCGAAAAGCGAGCTTGGGCTGGAAAAACTCGAAGCCTGTGACGTGGCCTTCGCCTCCGAAAAACTGCGACAGAAGCGCTATGCCTTTTCCGACCAGGACGTAAAGCCGTACTTTCCGGAACACAAGGTGCTCGAAGGCATGTTCCGCGTGGTCGAGACGATCTATGGCATCCGCATCGAGCCCGACAGCGCCGAGACCTGGCACCCGGACGTGCACTTCTTCCGCATCGTCGATGCATCGCCCGCACCAGACTCAGGCGTGAGCGACCGAGACGAAACGCCCCTGGGCCGCTTCTACCTCGACCCGTATGCGCGCGATACCAAACGCGGTGGTGCCTGGATGGACGAGGCGATCTCGCGCCGGCGCCGGGACGGCGGTGTGCAGGCACCGGTCGCGTATCTGGTATGCAACTTCTCGCCGCCGGTCGGGAGCAAGCCCGCATTGTTCACCCACGATGAAGTGATCACGCTGTTCCACGAGTTCGGCCACGGCCTGCACCACCTGCTCTCGCGCGTCGATTACCTGGGCGCCTCCGGCATCCACGGCGTGGAGTGGGATGCGGTCGAGCTGCCATCGCAGTTCATGGAGAACTTCTGCTGGGAATGGGATGTGCTGCGGCACATGACGGCGCACGTCGGTACCGGCGCGCCGCTTCCCCGCGATCTGTACGAACGCATGGTCGCCGCAAAGAATTTCCAGAGCGGCATGCAGACGGTTCGCCAGCTCGAATTTTCGCTGTTCGACATGCACCTGCACTATGACTTCGACCCCGACGGCGGACAGACACCGCTTGAGCTCCTCGATGAAATCCGCGCCCGCGTAGCGGTATCGATTCCGCCGGCGTACAACCGCTTCCCCAACAATTTCTCCCATATTTTCGCCGGGGGATACTGCGCCGGCTACTACAGTTACAAGTGGGCCGAGGTGCTGTCGGCGGACGCCTACAGCCTGTTCGAGGAGCACGCGGATGCCGGGCGTGGCGTGCTCGATCCGCGCACCGGCGCGCGGTTTCGTGACGAAATACTCGCGGTGGGCGGCAGCCGGCCGGCTATCGAGTCCTTCCGCGCTTTTCGCGGCCGCGAACCCCGGGTCGATGCGCTGCTGCGGCACAATGGTATGATCGCCCCGTAAGCGAAATTCAGCCCGAGGGGAGAATCCCATGCGCGCGATGCTCGTTGCAGCGGTGCTGGTCGCCGTAGCGCTTGCCGGCGCCCAGGCGCAACAGATGTACCGCTGAGTCGACAAGGAAGGAAGAGTCCACTACACGCAGCAGCCCCCGCCCCCGGATGCCAAGAACGTGCAGCGCCGCACGGCCGCATCCGGCACAGCCGATTCCACCGACCTGCCCTACGCGACGCAACTCGCGGCGAAGAGCTTCCCCGTGACTCTCTACACCACCCCGGACTGCGGGGGAGTGCAAGGATGCGCGCGGATCCCTCGAAAAGCGCGGCGTCCCTTTCGAGGAAGTCGTCGTGGGCGACGAGAAGTCGATCGAGAATCTCAAGCGCCTGACCGGCAAGACGCAGGTACCGGTGCTTCGCGTCGGCACCCAGACCGAAGTGGGCTTCGAGCCCGAAGGCTGGAAGGCCGCGCTCGACATCGCCGGCTATCCAGCGAGCGGCCCCCCGGTGCGCGGACGGGTCAAAGCGGATGCGCCGATGTCGCTGCCGCCGGTAAAGCTCTACACCAGCGCGGATTGCGGCGGTCTGTGCGACGAGGCGCGCAATGTGCTCACAGCGCGCAGCGTCAAGTTCGAGGAAGTCGAGGTCTCAGTCTCGGCCCCGGAATCCATCGAGGAACTGGCAAAGCTCTCCGGCAATACGAATGTGCCGGTGCTCATCATCGGGCAGCGCGTGCAACGGGGCTTCGATGCGGGTCTGTATCACGGCCTGCTTGACGGGGCGGGTTTTCCCCGCGCCGGCGGGCCACCTGCGCGCCAGTAGCCGGTTCGCGGCGAGGGCTGCCCATCGGCCCGGCCGAAGCGAGTGGTCTCGCGATATCAAGGTCCCATTACAAAATTGGGCAAAATCGGCGATAGCTCCGCGCATGCTCCCTGAATCAGAGAAGAAGGGTGAGTCGCTCTTCATTGAGCGGACAGAACCCGAGCCGAACGTAGAAATCGCGCGCCCGGCGATTCTCGAGGTGACATGATGTGTCGATTCGCCGCACACCACCGCGCCGCAGCTCGGCCTTGAGACTATCAATCAGCGCCGTGCCGATGCCCTTTCCCTCGCGGCCGGGCAGCACGCACACATCGTCGAGCTTGGCGACGATGGCCCCCGCAGAGGTCGAGATTGCATAACACACCACGCAACAGCCGACGGCAGTCCCGGAATCGTAAGCCAACCAGACGAAACCGAGTTCGGGCCGCGACAGGAACAGTGCCAGTGCGCGTCGCAGCGCCGCCGGCCCACCGGCGCCATAAGCGGAACTGCTGTCAAGATAGTGTTTGTCGGTCGCTAGAAATGCGCCCAAGAGATTGAATGCATCCTCGAGCCCTGATTCGGCCATTTTTTTCGCGCTCAGGGCCACGAGCAACCTCCTCTCTCTCTATCTGAAAATTGCTGGAGTCAGGGTGTTCAGCGTTGTCCTCTTTCGACCTGCCACCGCCTCGATAACCATCGTCGAATCATCTCACGTGGATACACATTGTTGTCTGGACGCTCCGAACCAATGTCGCGCTGCCCCGTCGTTCAGCTACAATCCGTGAGCGCAGGTGGGGCAAGACGCAAGATATAGGCCCGTGTGCTGACCGCGGGACGCGGGGAGCGATGCGTCGCGTGGTGGAATCCATCCGGGGAGGAGCAGATGCGCAGGCTGACTACCTTCTGGCGTATCGCCGCGGTCATGGCTATCGAAGCCGCGTACATGGTTGCGTCGCGTTTGATCGTCGGGCACTTCAAGGACCCGTATTCCCTCGAAGCCGAGGCGTTCCGGACGCCTCTTCGCCTGTTGGCGGCGGGCGGGTACTGGTTTCTTATGAAGGAACTCATCCTCAGCGGCCAGCCGCGCTATTCGGCGATGAAGAGCGCTCCGCTCGTTCTCGCGCTGGTGCTCTTTCTCGCGATACCGGTGGCGATCGGCAACTACCCCCTGCCTCCATCGGCGGCGGTCTTTGTCGCCGTTGCGGCGCTTCCTGTTGGGCTGAAGGAGGAATTTCTCTTCAGGGGCATTCTGCAGAACCTCCTGGTCAGGAAATTCGGAGGGTGGCCCGCGGTGTTGCTGACGTCCGTCCTGTTCACCGGATTTCACGTGGGCGTCGTGCCCGAGACGCCCTGGTCGTTTGCGGAGCCGTTTCTCGCCAGCAGCATCATCGGCCTCGTCTATGTCGGAACTGGAAGCATTTTCCTCGTGGTATGGCTGCACACGATCTACGACGCGGTTTTCAGCTTTTCACCCTTCTATGCTCAGCCGCTTCACGAAAACTGGGGCTTCGCGTTTGCGCTTCCTGCCGCGCTACTGACGTCACTCTGGCTGGTACGACTCAGGCGAGTCCAATGTGCGGGGTAGAGGGGGCGGCCCGACGTGGCTATGGGAGCTGCTGCCGTCGAGAAAATGTTCGTTAGAGCCGAGGAATGCCCCAAGGAGATTGACGGCATCTTCCGGTTCCGCGTCGGTCATTGCTCCCGCGTTCCGTGCCACGATCACACTCCCCTTGCTTCTTTCTCGTAGGGATCTCTCTCAAGCTTTGGGTTTCGCGGCGCTGGTTCCCTTGGCCGTGCGCGCCTTTACGCGCTCGATCCACGAGTCGATGCGTTGCTCCAGCACATCGAGCGGAAGCGGCCCGTCATCAAGCACGGCATTGTGGAATCGGCGCAGATCGAAGCGGCTTCCCAGCTGTGCCCTGGCCTTCTCCCGCAGCGCCTTGATCTTCAGTTCCCCCATCTTGTATGCGAGCGCCTGCCCGGGCACGCTGATGTAGCGGTCAACCTCGGCGGCGGCGAATCCCGCCTCCAGCCCCGCGTTGTCGACCAGGTAATCGATCGCTTGCTGGCGCTTCCAGTCGAAGCGGTGCAGGCCGGTGTCCACCACCAGGCGCGAGGCGCGCATGATTTCAGATGACAGGAATCCGATTTTCGTCTCGGGCTCCCTGTACAAGCCCATCTGCTCGCCCAGGCTCTCGGCGTAAAGCGCCCAGCCCTCGCCGTACGCGGTAATCCAGAGATGCCGTCTGAACTCGGGAAGCGCCTCGATTTCCATCGCCCGCGCAACCTGCAGATGATGGCCAGGAACTGTTTCGTGCAGTAACAGCGCCTCCATCTCGAACCGCCCGCGGCGGTCGAGCCGGTTGACGTTTGCCATGAAGAATCCTGGCCGGAGTCCATCCGCGCTGCCCGGAATGTAGTGCTCCGCATTGTCGCGTTCGAACAGCTCCATCGCGCGTATGCCATAGGGCATGCGCGGCAGTGTGGCAAACAGCTTGGGTAGCTCGGCGTCGGCCCGCTTGGCGATGTCACGGTAGCCCGCGAGCATGGCTTCGGATGATGCGAACCGCTGGGCAGGGTCTGCCCGCTTTGCTGCGACGAACTCGCTCAGCTTTCCGGAGAAACCCGCCGAATCCAGAGTCCGCCTGATCTCGGCGCTGATGCGTGCAACCTCGCCCAATCCGATCTCGTGGATCTTCTCCGGTTTCTCGGACGTCGTGGTATAGGTGTTCGCAAGCGTGTCGTAATAGGCGTTTCCCGCGGGAAGACGGGATGCCGAAAGCGGCGCCCCGCGCGCTGCGGGCAGATACTGCTGTTCGAAAAAGCGCTTCAATTCAGCAAACGCCGGCCCGACTTTCTGTGTGAGCGCCTGCCGCGCCCGGGTGACCAGTTCTTCCCTGGCGCGTTCATCAACACCCCGCAGCGGACCCGAGAAAGGACCCATAAGGGGCCCGCTGACGATGGCCGCAGTCGCGAACCCCGAAAGCTGGTCTGAAACCTGCTCCATCGGCGCTGCCGGGCCGACCCACCCTGCCTTGATCGCCAATTGCATGCGCTTGATCAGGTTGCGGAGATGGTCCGGAGCCTGCTCCAGGCGCGCGAGGTAATTTTCGTAGTCCTGCCGGCTCTCGAAACGCGATGCCTGCGCGAGAATCACCAGGCTCGTGTGCGGTCCGTCCAGCGATGAAAACGGGAGCCAGCTATCCGAGTCGAACGATCCGAACGGCAGGTTACCGTACAAAGACGACAGACGGGCACGCTGCGCGAGCTGCCGCGCCAGCAGTTCTCGTGACAGCCGCTCCTGCTCGGTGAGCCCGGCGGGGTCGATAGAGCCGATCTCCGACAGACGCGCTTTGACAAACTGCCGGCGCCGGAGCACCGCGGAATCGGAAACGTCTGTCAGGCGGTCGTCGGCCTCATGGTGGCCGCGCAGCGTTGCCTGTTCGGGAAACTCGCGTCGCTCGAAGGCCTCCCATTGCTTGACCAAGGTTCCAAGGCGGGCGGAGGAATTCGGTGCCGACCAGACAAATTCGGTCTGCGAAAGCGCCCCGAGCAGCAGCATAGCCAGCACTGCACGCACGCGGCTATTCATCCTTCAACCGGGCGCCTGTTGCACGTGAACGGGCCGGCCATCGTCCGCTGTCGGCCCTTTGAGGTGAATTGAGGCAAGCCGATGTGCTCGCTCAGGATGCCCGTCCCAGATGGATAATCCAGAGGCGTGCCAGCGCGGCAGTGCCGTCGGCACCCTGGGTCGCCTTGAGCACCTGAATCGCCCTCTGATTCTGGCCCGCGAGATGGTAGGCGTATCCCAGGTGCAGCCGCGCATCGTCCGGGCGCTTCAGCCCGCCTTTGCGCAAGCCCTGTTCCATCATTTCGAGTCCCTTGTCGGCACGGCCGTTCAGCACGTAGTTGAGACCCGCGTTGAGCAGCACCGTCCCGTCCTTGGCCGAAGCGACCTGTGGGTCATCCTGCCCAAGTGTCTTCTTGTCCTCCGCCAGATTCCTGGCTGCCATGTCCCTCAGGCGCCCATGCCGATCGGACTCCGGTCCGGCGCCAAGCAGGCCGGCTAGGTACCCCTGCTCGATGATTTTCTTCGCTTCGGCCGGGAAACCGACCTGAAGCGATAGCTGAGCGGCCTCGACGTACTCGGTGGCCGTACGCATGGTGCCCGTGGCGAGCTTGAGCCGCGCGAAATCCAGCGCGAGCCGCTCGGAAAAGCCCGACCGCGTCCCAACGCCGTGAACCACGGCCAGCCAGTAATCTTTCTTGGGGTGGAAGGCGACAAGCTTTTCCAGGGCGTTCGCATATCCCGCGTTATCGTGCTGTTTGAGGTAGACGCTTGCCAGCAGTTGCAGCTTGTCCTCTGCCGGGGTCTTGCCAGTCTGCTCCTCGGCCTGGATGTCCCTCAGGAGTTCTCTGCCAGCAGCCGCGAAGTCGTTGCCCAGGTACAAGGCTTGTATGTAGACCGTGCGGATCGCCCTGTCGGTGCCGCCGTCCTTGAAGTAGCGCGCGCCGAGTTCTGCCGCCCTGCCGTAGTCTTTGGCTACGTAGTACTGTCCTGCGGCAGCGGCGAGAAACTGAAGCCTCTCTGCACCGCTGACCGCCGATGAAGCCGCCGTCGCCTCAAAGGCACGAGCGGCTGTGGATGCATCGCCCGCCGCCGCCGCCGCCTGGCCACGAACGCGCTCGACCAGATACGCTTCGTAGGGTGTCTTGTTCGGCACGGCGTCGGCTTCGCGAACCCTGGCCAGCGCGTCCTTTCCCCTCTTGCTCTTGAGCAGATCGACGGCCGCCTGGATCGGTTTGCCGATCTCCGGGCGCACCGTATTGCCGGCACTTTCCTGCGCACGCGCAGATCCGATCGGCGCGAAATCCGGTACGGCGGTGTCCCCGGCGCCCTCGAAACCAATGGCAACGCCAAGGCCGGCAAGCAGTACGCCGATGTACCGATGACGCATACGCGTCCCCGTCATGCTGGTCGCTGAGAATCCCATAGCCGTCCCGATCGGCAGTGCAGTATCAGTTGATGAACTGCTCGTTGCCTACGACCCCGATCTTCTTCAGGCCCAGCCGCTGGGCCGAAGCCATCACGGTGATCACGTGCTCGTATTTGACCAGCTTGTTCGGGCGCAGATGAATTTCTGGCTGGACCGGCGTCACAGCGGCGGCCCGCAACCGCGTCTCGAGCGCGGGCCGGTCAGGAATCACCAGACCGTTCCACAGGACGGTGCCATCGAAATCCAGCTCGATCGTCACCACCTCGGGCGGCACGGTCGGCGGTGGCGGGTTGCCCGCCGGCATATTCAGCTTTACCGCGTGCGTCTGGATCGGAATCGTGATGATCAGCATGATCAGCAGCACCAGCATCACGTCGATGAGCGGCGTGGTGTTGATGTCCACCATCACTTCGGGATCGCCCGATCCTCCACCGTTCCCGACATTCATTCCCATGAGTTCCCTTATCCCGGCGTTCCGGCGACGCGCACCGGAGGTTCCGTTATGAACCCGATCTTGAGGATGCCGGCGCGCTGGCAGGTGAACACGACCTTGCCGACGAACTCGTAGCGCGCGTTCCTGTCTCCTCGAATATGCACTTCCGGCTGGGGCTGCTTCACCGCGATCTCCTTGAGCCTGGCCAGCAGCTTCTTATCGTCGACAAGTTCGTTGTTCCAGAAGACATCGCCGTCTTTAGTGACGGCAATGACGATGTTCTCGGGCTTGGTCTGCGTCGGCTGATTTGTTTCCTTCGGCAGTTCCACCGGAGTACTTTGGATGACGACGGGAATCGTGATCAGGAAGATGATGAGCAACACCAGCATCACGTCCACCAGGGGCGTAGTGTTGATCGCCGACACGACTTCGTCTTCGGCGTCCAGCGGACCAACGCCCATCCCCACGGTCAGGCTCCCTTGCGCCGGTTGCGGCCGCCACCCAGCAATGTCATGTGTACCCCGCCGCCGAAGTGCCGAATCAGTTCCATCGCCACCCGGTTACGCCGGACCAGCCAGTTGTAGCCCAGCACTGCCGGCACGGCCACCGCAAGGCCGAAAGCCGTCATGATCAAAGCCTCGCCTACCGGCCCAGCGACTTTGTCGATCGATGCCTGGCCGGCGATGCCGATCGCGGTAAGCGCGTGGTAGATGCCCCAGACGGTACCGAACAGGCCGACGAAAGGCGAGGTCGAGCCCACGGTTGCCAGGAACGCAAGGCCGTTCTGCAGCCGATTATTGACCACGTCGATGGCTCGCTGGATGGACATGCTGACCCAAACATTGAGGTCTACCCGTTCGATGACCGACCCTTCGTGGTGCTCGGCCGCATAGGCGCCTTTCTCGGCGACGAATCGGAAGGCGCTGTCTTCGTTCAGGGAGCCGATGCCATCATTGACAGATTTCGCTTTCCAGAATTTTTCGTCCGCTTCCCTTGCCTGCTTCATCAGCTTTGCCTGCTCGATCAGCTTGAGGATGCCGATATACCACGATCCAATCGACATGATGACAAGTGTGATCAGGGTGGCCTTGGAGACAAAATCGCCCTGCTTCCAGAGGGCGTCAAGGCCGTAGGGATTTTCGACAACCTCGGTGGTAGGCGCCATTGCAGCCGGCGCCGCCTTCGCTTCGACCGCCGGCGCAGGTGCCGGTGCCGCTGCCGGCGCCGGAGCCTGGGCCCGGGTCGGATACGGAGTCAGGATTGCCACCGCAGCGGCCACGCTTACCAGCGCCGCGAAAAGAAGGTTGTGCATACGCATCTTGAAACTTGTCATGTTGATGTCCTAGAAGAAGATTTTCCGGCAGACACGTCACCACGGCGTCGAAACGCCGGCCGCATCAGTCGATTTTCCATACGTACTCGATTTTCGCCCACGCACGCTCGGCTTTGCCGTCGGTGGTCGCGGGCCTGAACCTGCACAACCCGAGCGCATTTCGGGCCGCTTCATCCAGACGCCTGAAGCCGGAGGAGCGCTCGACCTTGCTCTCCAGCACCGAGCCGTCCACGTCGATCAGGAAGGCGAGCAGCACAAGGCCTGTTTCCTGGGCGCGCAGCGACGCCGCCGGATACTCGGGCTTGTCGCAGGCCCTGGCATCCACTACCGGCGGCGTGCGCACCGGCTCGCGTTTCACCACGGGCGCCGGGGCGACGCGCTGCCCGGGCGTCGCCACGGGCTCGGCCGGCTTCGCCCTCGTGACGGCCGTTATCGCACCCGACTGGAACGTCGAAGGCAACTGCACGTGAACCTCGGGAGGCGGAATATATGGCGGCGGCGGCGGGGCGAGCTTTGGAGGAGGCGGAGGGGGCGGCTTGTCCTGGGGTGGCTTGATCTCCTCGATAATCTTGGTTTCCAGCGGCGCCTTTATCACCTCGACGATCTTGCGCGCCAGTCCGTTGACCAGCGCGTAACCCACGACCCCGTGAAACACGAGCACGGCGACGAGCCCGGTCACGCGGCGGCTAGATTCATCGTGGGGTTGAGCGTAGCTCACGCGGAAACTCCCATGTTCCTAGTTATTGCCGCAGCCACGTCGCGACCCGTGAAATACAGCGCACACTCCATGCACAAAGCGCGGCCGGACGCAAGCGCCCGGCCAGCTACGCCCGATCGGCTCATACCAAACA
>Ga0315281_10006375_pt1 | contig 16793 bp, 17 predicted proteins | sample YL17G07_0_MG_FD_204540 | JGI IMG/M metagenome (GOLD analysis project Ga0315281, IMG submission 204540) | Sediment microbial communities from Yellowstone Lake, YNP, Wyoming, USA - YL17G07_0 | ecosystem: Environmental > Aquatic > Freshwater > Lake > Sediment | place: USA: Wyoming | collected...
TGCAACTCGCACAGATCTTCTTGGGTGCCGCATAGTCTCTGCTCTGGCGACCGAGATGAAGCGATTTGGGTTTCAGCTGGTTCCCCGCCGGACAACGATAGGTGTCGCTTGGGGGATCATATTCAAATCGATCTTCGGTGAAGATCTTCCGTTTTTCTGCCCGCTTTACGGAGAATTCTCCTAAGTCCGGGATATGCGCTTCTACCCCCAAATCATGACAGGCCAAGAAGTTATCAATGGTCCCGTATTTACTGTCGGCCACCACGGTCTCGGCCCCTCTGCCCGTGTTGGCATGATGACTCTCCAACAAGGGAACCATCACATGAGCCTCATTCACATCTCCCGCGGTGGTCTCCGTGGCCGTAATGACCTCACTCCTCCCATCCACTGCCCGATGAACTTGATATGAAAGCTTGGGCTTGCCCCGATTCACAATCGCCGCATCAGGATCGGTAGTGGACATATAACGACTGTTCTGCTTTACGTACCTCCTGGAGGAATCCGAACTCTCATTGACCTCTTCCAGACGAGCTTCTAACTTCTTATAGTTCTCATGTAAATGAATCTTGAGAGACTGAGTGTCAATCACTGAATTATTCGACGCATCCGCATCCACCAAACTAGAATCCATAAAGATTTTACTGCCATCCACCAAACCCGCTTCCACACATTGCCAAACGATGCGCTCAAAGAAATTCCTAAACGCCTCCACCCCCCAGCGTGCCCGGGCTTTACTCAATACACTATGATCCGCTACCTCACTGTCCAGATCGTACCCTAAAAACCATAACCAATCCAAACGCAAGGGAATCGTCTCCATCAACTCTCGCTCGGAACGGACATTATAGAGAATTAAAAGAAGCATCATCTTCAGGATCACGGGAGGGGGAATGGAAACGTTGCCATTGTCTCCGTAGGTGTCTTTGACCTCCGCATAGATGAAATCAAAGTCGATCTTCCCTTGAATCTTTCTCAGAAGGTGATCCTTGGGGACTCTTTGCTCGAGGCTAATCTGATGATAAAAAATCTTCGGCTGAAACCCTCCTTGATAACCCATCATGGCAAGACTCCTTAATTGTTGTCTTTACCATCCTTATATCTTAAATCTAAAACCCTTGCAAGGATTATTTGGGCAACAGCCCGTTTAATCTTGATCATATGAAAAAACAAGACCTGACACCATTGCCTTTACTGTCGTTGCGAGTAGCGATGTGAGCCGTAGCCCTGAGCTAAACGAAGGGGACGTGCCTGCGCGCTGAAGCGTTACGGCGAGAAAAACGTGGCAATCCCATAACTTCCGTCGTTCAAATCCCCCCATTCCCCCCTTTTCCAAAGAGGGGATTACCTAATTCAAATATTACAAGCCGGCCCCCGCAGGCGTACAAATCTTTTAAGAAAAGGGGCCGTACTCGTTTGAGAACGGCCCCTTTTCTTCACAACTAACTTGTAGCAATTTTATGGTGCGAATGTGAATGGACAAGGTGTTGGCTGTACGAACGTCTTGTTGTTATTTGCTCTATCGAGGGCATTCTTCAGGGCTTCCTGATAAGCTCTGTAAGGAGAACCGGCCAGTGTCAAACCATGCAATCCAAGCTCTGTGTTCGCCTCTGCCATTACCGCGCTCACCGTGGCGAAGCCAAGGGGATTTGCGCTTACTGTGCCAGGGGCATAGATCAGGGCATTGCCATTGACGAACCCATTAAACACGTTAAGCTCCATTGCAGCAAGCTGAGCTGAGAGCATGTAGGCCATGTTTGTTGCGTTTGCGTTCAACAGCCATGTACGAAAAGCGGAGTAATTGCCTGGATCGAAATCGGTTCCATTCGCATTGCGAAGATTCAGGCTGACCATAAGGGCAAGGTCGTCGCTTCCGAACAGGGCCTGGCCATTCTTGTTCGACCAGAAACCGAGCGTGAGGCCACCACCCGCACCAAGGCAGAGGTTACCGAACTCGACCGGCAGAGTACCTCCATTTTCGAGTGTGATGGTCACAGGATTCGGGGTCGTTCCAAACCAGTTTGTCTCAATAGGAGTTGCCTCCGTAATGGTGTAAGTATCCGGGTCTAAGATTATCGTCACCGGGGTATAGCGAATGAGATCAATAGCATCCTGAATATGAATTTTCCATCCGGTAATCAACTGCCCATCATCGTTGATGCCATTGGCATTGGCATCGTAGAATTTGATAACGTTTAATGTTGCCTGTGCACCGCCACCACCACCCTCCTCCTTCACTTTAAAGTTGTCGGTCTTGGTGGTGTTGTTATCAAATGTCAACACCGTGCTCACCCAGACCTTGTACTCACCGCCGGGATTTGTGGTGTCATCATAGCCTGAGACAGTGAAACCGCTCGACGCTGAGAAAAGAATTGCCGAGAGCTGGTAGCAGCCAACAAACTCTCCGCCACTCACGATGACCACGGCTGTCAGACTCTTGCCTAATAAAATCGTGCCATTTGGTTCCGTAACCTGCACAAAGTAATTTCCATCAGGCAAACCAGCAGCCCCAGGATGGGCAGGGCCGCCATCGATATAGACAGCGTCCTTGCTTACATAAATGTTAAGGTTGACACCTGTGCAGGTACTGTCGGTGGTAAAGATGGCCCCGGGTAAAGGTTGAGCAGCGGCCATTCCGCCCATCAGAAACAGCAGAAACGTAACCAATCCAAGTATTATTGAGATACTCTTCGTTTTCATAACTCCCTCCTTCCTTTCATTTGATTATAGTAAACGGCATAAATAAGTTCACATTCCCATGGTGTCAATTGCGAACCCTTCGCTTTTTGTCATTCTGACCCCGTACTTAATACGGGGGAAGAATCTGATTATTTTGCTCAGGGTAAACTCCATGAAGCCTTGTCCTGAGGAGAGCGAAGGAACTTATGAGATTGCCACGGGCTATGCCTTCGTAACGACTTCGTCGGATTGCCACGCCTGCGTGCCGTAACGCCACTTCGGCGTGCAGGCACGTCCCCTTCGTTTAGCTCAGGGCTGCAGCTCACATCGCTCCTCGCCTGCTTACCGCAGGCAGGCAATGACTACATTATTAAACCGTCCACTATAAATTGGAAAAAATTTGGAAAAATTTTTTGTCCCCTCTAATACCGCCTCCTCCAACCAAACATCAAAACGCATTGTCACCTCCTTTCACCAAACAAAAAAGCCGAGCTACCGTTAAATTTCCTTCGGCAGCTCGGCCATGCTGAAACTTGTTCAGCACCCGCCGCTTTCCGCCCCCTCCTTGCGAAGGGTTTGGCTTTATCGGGAATAATCCATCTTGGAATTTTTTAGAAAGACCTTAAAAATTTTAGATCAGACAGAGACTTGAAATTGAAACTGCCACTGAATTTACACATGAGAATTACAAATTGTTTGGGGGAAATTTTAAAGGCCTTTTTCATCAATCACCCCCCTTGGTTCAAATCCTCATGAAGGATTTAATTTATTGGTTATCCTTTATAAAATCAGCATTTTTTATGTCAAATAGTGTCAATTACTATAAAATCATGATGAATCAGGACTCTTTCTTTGTCAATAACAAAAATGAATTGTGAAAATTATCTTTTTTACCTATAAATCTGCTTGTCTAACTTAGGATTTTGAGAACTAAAGTTGTTGATTTCTATTTGGAATATTGCCATCATCTCTTGTGCAGATTCGTGGCGCAGTTATGGTTGAAATATGCAAAAAAAGGCAGAGCCATTTCTGGCCCTGCCTTTGTAGTCCTAAAATTATATATAGATTTACCCCGTTAGAAATAATGCCCCGCTCGGTTTCGAGTCGCAACGACTGGAATTTCTGACGGGGTTTACTTTTTAAACTTCTTCCTTAACCCAGCGAGACCAAGTAAACCAGAGCCAAGGAGGAGCATTGTGGCGGGTTCAGGAACGTCACCGCTAGGACCACCGCCCCCTTCCTGTTGGAGGGTAATGTTTTCTGACAAAAGAGAGCCAATCTTGATGCCATCGTTATCCACATACCGGGCCTTAATAGATGCCTCATCCAGACCAGTGAACAGACCACCGTTATCCACTGTTACATCAAAGATAAATGAATAATCGGTTCCTACTCCATTTCCAGTGGTGACAGCGACACCTTTACCACCGTTGTCAAGACCATCAAGGCAAATGAAACCACCACCACCCGTAACACTGCATCCATTTGCGTCAATCGTTTCATTGAGATTAGGACCTGACCAATTTCCTACGCCACCCGGGGCATTAAAGAGCGAAGCGGCAAAGAGATTAGGAGGTGAACTCACTTTAATGGCCACATTGTCGAGGAAAGACCCACCGCCACTATAAGTGTTGGTGTCAATATCGAGCGTGATACGGAATGTTTCGTGTGCGGGGTCTACATCAGGAAGGGCACTCCCGCTGTAATGAAGCGTATAGATTGCCCCATCGCAACTTCCATTTGGGCAATCGGGGCCGATGGAGTCAGCGTAGCTGGGTCCTACATAGAGAAAAATAGCTAACCCTGTGAGGAGAGAAGTTAGAAGAAATGTTAAGGTAATTGATCTAATTTTCATATGAATCTCCTTTAGCAAAGTGATATAATGAACCAAAACAATAATGTGCAATTTAAGTGCCAAATATTGCTAATTTATATAAGTGTCTGATATTTCAAAACTTTTCTTAAATTCCAATCATTTCAGAAAGCCAAAAAGTGGAATGACTTTCCACATAATTCCCAAATTACTTCAGTAAAAATAGGAAAAAGTTTACCCCATTAGAAAGCCCCGCTGCTTGCCCCATTAGAAATTTTCCATTATTCCCAAGGAGTTCCCTTTAGTAACCTATTTCTAACGGGGCAAGCAGCGGGGATGAAGATATAATTCCCTCCGGGCCGGAGGCCTTTTAGAGCGAACATGGGGTTTAATGCCCCATGCTCACCCCGTAAGAGACCGAAGGTCTTACGGGGTGAGCCTCCCCGTTGGAAAGTCGAAGACTTTCTAACGGGGTTTGCCAACTCTTTATTGATTTCCAGTAGAGCGATTCCAAAATACAATTACAAACCATAAACGGTTGCCGCAGGCTTTAGCCTGCGAAAATGGCGCAACCTAAAGGTTGCGGCTACAAAGGTTGTTGATACGTTAATTTGGAATCGATCTACTATTTTAAATCTTCTACTTTGAAGGGACGTCGAAAAAATCACGGCTTCAAGAAGTAATGGATACCAATATTTCTTATTTATTACTCACGATGTACAGGGGAGCCAATGCTGCCAATATTTACCCCGTTAGAAATAATGCCCAGAAGGGAAAACTTTTAAACAAAATATTTTTGGACGAGGCAGGGGGTCAAACTTGATTATTGAGTTTTCTCCTCTTATTGTTTAGGATCTAATGCACCTTTTCAATGTCAGTCTCAAAGCTCTTTCTCTCCTTTAGGTATCGTGTGACGCTCGCCGGATCCCTCCATAAATACTCCGCGGTCTCTTGCCCTTTGTACCCGTACTCCCTGGCCACAAGACTAATCAATTTTCTTCCAGATTGTATTCTTTCGTCCCTACCCTCCTCCCTTAACTGCCTCAGTGTTATTCCGTAGAGCTCTTCCACGGCTCCCCCTATCTCCGCCAGCGTATATTCATGCCTCCTTTTCCCTCTCAGTTCCCTTCTCCCTGTTTTGCCCATCACTTTCTCAACAAATCGCTCGTCCCCCAGTACCCTCTGGTCTACGGTCGCGTAGATGTCCTCTCTCTGCGCTCCGCCCCTTTCTCGCATGTAGGCCCGGTAAAGCCTCATTGCTCTCCCCTTATCTTCTGAAAACATCCTCAATACCTGGTCTTTGTCTGCAATCCTCTGATCCAATTCAGTGAAGAGCTGCGCCCTGAACCCTGTATGGTTCAGGGTTGACAAACCTGATTGATTCCATTACTTTAGTCCAAAATGCTTAAAAATATCCAAATTCCTCCTTCGTTTTCCCTGATTGAAAAAGGGAAAGTTTCTCTTCTGCTTAAAGAAGAGTATAAAAACCTCCTTCTCAAGCAGGGGATTGATGATTTAAAAACTTTCCTCAACAATAGCAGCCAGACTTCTCGTTATCTCATAGGTCGCACTCCCCATCCATCCATTCCTCTTGAGGATGGGAAAAGGATGGTCCTTCGCCAATATTCACATGGAGGACTGTTACGAGCCATCACTGGGAATTTTTACCTTTTCGGGGCGAGATCTTTCCGAGAATTGGCCTTAACAGAAGAGGTCCGATCCTGTGGAATCCCTACGATCCTGCCCATCGGTGCCATCCACCATCGCATTTTCTACCCTTTCTATCAGGCTTATTTTCTTTCCTTAGAAGTTCCTCGTGCCATGGATTTGATTCAATTTTTTCAAGAAATTGGAGCACCCCCTTCCCGTGAAAATCTTCTCCTGAAGCGCAAAACCATTCGCTCTGCCGGTCTTCTTCTCCGACAATTTCATCAAGCGGGTTTCTCCCACGGAGACCTCCAACTTAAAAACATCCTGGTAGCAGGAGATCAAATTATGCTCATTGATTTTGATCGCTCCTATCGTAAGCAGACTCTCTCTATCCAAGAGAGGATGAAGAATCTCCTTCGTTTCAACCGTTCGGTGGAGAAGTGGAAACGCTTTGGGTTATTGATCACTCGTACAGACCGCTGGCGTTTCTTTTTGGCTTATGCAGGAGATGACAAAAAGATCCGGGAGGCGATGAAAAGAGCCCTTCGAACCTATTCGCTTCGCTTTTTATTCTACCGATTTGGCTGGAAACTTGGAAGGATTATAGGGTCCTCGGGTTCGATGGGTCAAGCGAAATAATTAAACACAAAGACATTTTAAAAAGAAATACTCATTGTGGAAGTGAGTAGGTAAAAACTTCATGAACATATGGAGATCGACTCAAATCTCACCGGCAATCTCCTTGGAAATTTTTATGACCTCATCTGAAAGCCAGTACCCTTCAGTACGTAATTTTTCTAAGAGAGATGCAATTTTTTCGAGGATTCCTTTTTCTTTTGCCAAAAGCAATAAACCAACTACTCCAGAGACGGATATATTCAATCTGTTGGCAACCTGTCTTCCAGCATGGTCATCCATCAATATCAAAACATCTCCGCCAATGGAGGAAGCGAGACGAAGGACTTGTCTTTCGCCTTCATCCAGGTCTGAAACGGCATTTTCCGTAGCTGGATCCACCGGGCTGAAGTCTTTAACGTGGATAAATTCCTTTAAAGCCTTTCAATCTGCTCAGATTCTCCTCCGATTTTCCCCAATAATTCCTTATGGACCATTGGGGGAATCAACACCTCAGATGCCATCTGATTCAATATAAACAGGAGACCTATTTTGGCTAAGCCAATAATCGGACCAGTATTGGAAACAATTTTCATAACCGACTCATTTTCTTTGCCGTTTCAAAATCCTTGTTGACCTCTTCTTCGACCTCTTCATCCGCATAATTGAAAGGACTAACCCTGTACCGGCCGCAGGCTTCAAAGAATTCAGCCCTTGACATCCCAGCGAGTTCTGCAGCTTTCCCTGAAGATATCTTGCCAAGTTCAAACATCTTAAGGGCAGCCATTAGACGGATATGATGCTCTATCTCATCCTTTGTCATATGGACAGCATGTTCAAAACCACTGGGATATTTGATCTTCAACTCTTCAACCTTCATTCCTTCCATCATCCCCTTTCTCACAACTCGGGGAAATCTATCTATAGTCTACCAGCTTTATGGAAATATCTCAATGGATAAAATTGGAGAAATTTGAGATCTGCCTCTCGATATCCCTTAACCCCCCCTTATGATAGAGCTTGACGGCGGACAACACTATTCAGAGACTGGCAAGGCAAAGGACAGGGCAAGGGACAGGGCAAGGGACGATGTTCTTAGGGAAATGGGAATAAAGGTTTTGAGATTTTCCGACAGGGAAGTCTTTGAGAATATGGACAGATAACCCCTCTCGGTTTCGAGTCGTACTGACTTTTCCAAAGAGGGGGATTTCTCACTTCGTTCGGAACAGGCTCCGCAATCCCATTAAATACGAGATTGCTTCGCTATCGCTCGCAATGACAAATCATTGATTGCGTCTGTCATAATAACTATGGACTCCGAACTAAATACTCCGAACTGATTTCTTTTAAGAACTCTCTTAACGGCTGGCTAAGGAAACGGGTGTGGAAAAGAAAGAAGTGATCTGCTCCCGGAATAACTACTAAAGATTTTGGTTCCTCGAGCTGTTGATACCATTTCTCCAACCGAGAGGGAGGACAGAAAAAATCCCGATTTCCTGCAATAAAAAGTTTTTTCTTTTTACATCCCTTCAGAAATCCAAAATCATAAATTTCAAGAGGTGGGGCAACGCCTACCATCGCCTCAAACCTTCCATCCTCGATGGCAATGGGAAAACCTGCCCAGGCTCCGAAAGAGTATCCCACCAGAATGAGGGGAGAATGATTATCTTTAAGTCTTAAATAAAGGTAGTCGGTGACGGCCTTCACATCCTGCTTCTCCCCGATCCCTTCTCCATAAGATCCTTCGCTTTCACCCACCCCTCTGAAGTTAAAGCGAAGTGTGGAGAATCCCTCTTGAGAGGCTGCTTCCATCGCGGTCGTGATTACAGGGTGATCCATATCTCCACCATACCGGGGATGAGGATGGCAAAGGATAACACTGCCTCTAAAAGAAGAAGCCTCTTGAATGCTCAAGAGGCCTTCCAATCGAATCCCAGTAGATGGAATAAATACTTTTTCTTCTTTCATCCCATAATGATTACACGGAATTTTCTTTATTTTCAATGCATTTCTAATCGGTGTAATCGTTTCATAATCGGTGTAATCAAGATTTCTGGACTTTTTCAGAAATCTCCTGATGAGTCTCTCGGAATATCCCTCTCCTTTCTTTTTTTACGGGTTTCTCCTTCTCAGAAGATTCGATCTTTGCATCGACCTTCTCTTTTATCCATTCCAGGATATTTCTTAAAATTTCTAAAAAACGAACCTCTAAACGGGTGATGTCCTCGCTCTCAATTCTATCATTGATTTTTTTTAGCCATTCATCCAATTTTTTTTGTATTTCTTTTAAAACCAAAATTAAGTGAGGGTCCGTTTCTCCTTTTTTTTGTTCCTTCTCATCCTGGATGAGGAAAATCCGATAGCCCTCTGTTTTTACATTCTTAGGCATCGTCTTTTTAAAAATGTTGGGAGAAATGGAGACGCAGACCATCCCGATGATCAGAAAGAGGGGGATGAAGAAACCAATCCATTTTTTCATCACTTATAACCTTTCAATATATGTTGAAGAATGGCGGGCGATGCGGGAGTTGAACCCACGGCCTTTGGTTCCGGAGACCAACGCTCTATCCAACTGAGCTAATCGCCCCAACTGAAAATTTATTTACCATAATTTTAGAGAAACTGTCAATTTTTTCTATTGACATAAAGCAATTCGATTTTATAGGATGAAGGGCGTTCAATTCCTTCTCCTTTAAAAGGACAAAAAGATTTCTGTTAAATTAAAAGTCAACGACATCTGGTTGAATTTTGGAGGAGTCTCTGCCCTCTCAGGCGTCAGCTTTGATGTCAGCGAGAGAGAGATGCTGGCAGTCATTGGACCTAACGGGGCTGGAAAAACCAGCATTCTCAATTGCATCAATGGATTTTATCGACCCCAAAAAGGGGAGATGATATTTGAAGATCATAATATTTACCACCTCCCCCCCCACCAGATTGCCCGCTTAGGTATTGGACGAACCTTTCAGAACATTGAGCTTTTCACAGGACTTTCCGTATTGGACAACCTCATGGCAGCCAGACATCTCCATTTGAAACGAGGGGCCCTGGCTGGCGCCTTATACTTTGGCCCTGCTCGCAGAGAAGAGATCCGACATCGAGAAGTCGTCGAAGACATCATCGACCTTCTTGAAATGGAACCGTACCGAAAGCAAGTGGTGGGTTTCCTTCCTTATGGCGTTCGAAAACGGGTCGAGTTGGGAAGGGCTCTCGCCCTCGAGCCCAAACTTCTCCTGCTCGATGAACCCATGGCTGGAATGAACCTCGAGGAGAAAGAGGATATGGCCCGATTCATCATCGATATCCATGAATTGAAGCATATCCCCATCGTGTTAGTGGAACATGATATGGAGGTGGTGATGGACATTGCAGAGAGATTGGTCGTCCTCGACTTCGGGAAGAAGATTGCTGAAGGAAATCCAGAGGAGATCAGACAAAACCCATTGGTGGTCCGGGCCTATCTGGGAGAGGAAGAGGAAGGAGCCAATTAAAACTGCAAATTGCAAAGTGAAAAATTCAAAATTGATTTAGAAACCTTTTTGCATTGGATTTCGTATGCCTGAAGACACCCTTCCCAAGTTTCTAAGAAAGAATGCTGAAAAATATGGCGACCGAAAGATTGCCATGAGGGTGAAGGACCGTGGGATCTGGCAGCGGTTTACCTGGAAGGATTATTACGAAAAGGTAAAATATTTCTCCCTCGGCCTTCTCTCGCTCGGAATGGAGAGAGGAGATAAGGTTGCGATTCTGGGAGAGAATAAGCCCGAAATCTTCTGGGCTGAATTGGGGGTCCAGGCGGCTGGCGGTACAGCCGTCGACATTTATACGGATTGCACGCCCCCTGAAGTCAAATTCTTTGTGAGAGACTCGGATTCCAAATTTGTCGTGGCCCATGACCAGGAGCAGGTGGACAAACTCCTTCAGATCAAGGGAGATCTTCCCTTAGTTAAAAGAGTAATCTACTGGGACCCAAAAGGGTTATGGAATTATGATGATCCGGCCCTGATTAGCTTTTCAGAGGTCGTCCGGCTCGGTCAATCCTATGAAAGGGATCACCCCGGTCTTTTTGAGGAGAATGTTGAGAAGGGAAAGGGGGATGAAGTTGCGCTCCTCTCCTATACCTCCGGAACGACAGGCTTGCCCAAGGGAGCCATGATTCTAGAGAGGGGGCTTGTTGCTATTGCCCAGGCCTGGCGTGATGTGGATCATTGGTCTGATCAGGATCGATATGTCTCTTTTCTCCATCCCGCATGGATCACCGAGCAGGCTGTTGGCGTTGCCGGCCAACTGGTCTCAGGCATGGAGGTTAATTTCCCTGAGGAACCGGAGACCGTCCAAGAGAATATTCGAGAGATTGGCCCGACCATTCTCTTCTTCGCTCCCCGATTATGGGAGAACATCAATCGAATGGTTCAGGCAAAGATCACCGATACCTCAGCCTTGAGAAGATGGGTTTATCATCTCTTCTTACCCATCGGTTATAAAACGGCTGAATATCGTTTGGCTAAAAAAAGTTTGGGTATCTTGTGGAAATTTCTTCGTCAATTTGCCCATTGGATCCTTTTTCGGGCCCTCAGGGATCGGGTGGGTCTTTCCCGGATTCGATGTGCCTATACCGCAGGAAGTGCGGTCAGCCCTGATATCCTCAACTATTTTCAGGCGATCGGTGTGAACATCAAGCAGCTCTTTGGTGGATCAGAACAAGGGTTGGTCACGATCCATCTGGATGGCGAGATCAAATATGAAACGTGCGGCCCCCCCATGCCAGGAGTGGAGGTCCGTCTCTCTCCTGAGGGTGAAATATTGGTGAAAGGTGAGAACATCTTTTCAGGATACTACAAAAATCCTGGAGCTACTCAGGAGAAAATTCGTGATGGCTGGTATTATACTGGCGATTTTGGTTATATCGACGATGATCGCCATCTCGTCGTCATCGATCGCATGGAGGACCTGAAAGAATTAAAGGGGGGTCGAAAATTTTCGCCCCAGTATGCAGAGATCCGTTTGAGGTTCTGTCCTTATATCAAGGATGCCCTGGTGATCGGAGGCGAGGATAAAGATTATGTCACGGCCATCATCAACATCGATTTGGAGAACGTCGGTCGGTGGGCTGAAGCCCATCGTATCCCCTACACAACCTTCACCGACCTGTCTCAGAAATCAGAAGTGATTGAATTGGTCAAAAAAGATGTCCAAAGGATCAACAAGTTTCTTCCGGAGTGGTCCAGGATCAGGAGATTCGTGAACCTTCATAAGGAATTCGATGCGGATGAGGCAGAACTGACACGAACCAGAAAATTGAGGAGGACGTTCGTCGAAAGCCGTTATAGCGATTTGATCACAGCGCTCTATGGAAAGGATCGGGAGTATAATGTGGAAGCCTCCATCACCTATCGGGATGGAAGAAAAGGAGTGATCAAGACAGCAATCCAAATCAATCAGGTTGAGGAGGAGATCCGGTGAGGGAATTTCTTCAACTCGCCATTCCAGGATTGATGATCGGTGGCCTTTATTCCCTGGTTGCCGCAGGGATTGTACTGGTCTATAAATCGACCCGCGTCGTGAGCCTGGCCCATGGCCAACTATTGGCTTTTGGTGGCCTCTTCTTCTGGATCGGTCTGGTGGTTTTACATCTTCCCCTTCCAATCAGCATCCTGATGGCACTGGTCTGTTCTACCATCATGGGTTGGCTTGTGGAGCGCATTACCCTTCGGCCTTTGATCGGTCAGCCATTGATTTCTGCCTTCCTGATGACCTTTGCTATCTTCATGGCTTTGGATGGAGTATTTCAATTAATCCTCAAGGGAGAATCGAAAACCTATGCCACTCTTTTATCCCTCGGGGAGTTCGAAGTGGTGGGTGTGCCTATTCGGTTCGTGCAGTTGATCAGTTTTGGTGTGGTCCTATTAGTTTTTCTCCTCTTAGCTCTCTTTTTTCGATTCACCAAGACAGGATTGGGGATGCGGGCAACGGCAGAAGATCATCAACTCTCCCAGAGCACAGGAATCAATGTCAAGACGATTTTTTCTCTCATCTGGATCATCTCTGCCATTGTCGCCTCAGTGGCTGGCATGGGAACGGCATATGTGATGGATATCCACTTTCCCCTCCCCTACATCGGTATCAAAGGATTGATCGTCGCCCTTTTTGGAGGGTTAGATTCTCTACCGGGCGCCCTGGTAGCTGGACTCATACTCGGAGTGCTCGAAAATATCTTCGCAGGTTATCTCGATCCTCTGGTTGGGGGTGGTCTCAAAGATGTTGCAGCCTATGCGCTGCTTCTCATTGTTTTGCTGGTGAAACCCTATGGCCTCTTCGGATTGAAAAGAATAGAGAGAGTTTAAAGAAGAATAACAATGTCAAATGACAAAGTTCAAATGTCAAATCAAATCCAAAGTTAAAATGTCAAAAATGTTTTGGATTTTGAAATTTGACATTCATTTGGCATTTGCCTGCCTACCGCAGGCAGGGATTTTGACATTTGGAATTTCATCTGGGGATAGATGATGAGACCTTGCGGGACTTTTGATGAACGTTATAGCCAGGACATGGCAATTTTAAGAATTAAGAGGCATTGGGGTCTTTTGATCGGGATACTCGTTTTGCTTTACCTCTTTCCTCTTTTCGCCCCTTATTATTTCATCAGCCTGATCAATCATCTCAGCATTACCATCATCATCGTCCTGGGTCTTCAACTCGTGAGTGGTTATTGTGGCCAGATCTCGTTCGGGCAGGCCGCCTTTATGGCTGTCGGCGCTTATACCTCGGCCATCCTCACTGAAAAGGTTGGCCTCTCCTTTTTTCTGGCCCTTCCTATTTCAGGGATCGTTGCAGGTTTGATTGGATTGGGTGGCGGTGCCCCTTCCCTCCGGATCAAAGGTTTTTATCTTGCTATGGCCACGATCGCGATCCATTTTGTGTTGATGTGGTTGATCCCTCACCTCAATATCACAGGAGAGACTCAGGGCCTCCATCCCCCTCCACCCCAGATCGGAAGTTTTGCTTTCGACAGTGATGAGAAGATTTATTATATCATCATTACCGTGATGCTGCTGATGACCTATGGTGCCCGCAATATGGTGCGGACTCGAGTCGGCAGGGCCTTCGTGGCTATCCGCGATAATGATCTGGCGGCCGAGGTGATGGGGATCGAACTCTATCGTTATAAACTTCTTGCCTTCTTCATCTCCTGCTTTTATGCGGGGATCGCTGGGTCTTTATGGGCCCACTGGATTCAAGTAGTTCACCCTGAACAATTCACATTGCTCCATGCCCTGAATTACATAGGGATGCTCATCGTTGGGGGTGGAGGGAGTATTCCAGGAGTTTTTTTTGGAGTGATTTTCCTTCGCCTTTTAGATGAAGGGGTGATGTTTGCAGCCCCCTTGTTAGCGAGTATCTTTCCCTGGATAGGAATCCACCCGGCCGCTTCCATGAGCGTCTCCGTATTTGGTATAGTCCTTATCATCTTTTTGATCTATGAGCCGAGAGGACTGGCCCATCGCTGGGAAATTTTCAAGGCCTCTTATCGGCTCTACCCATTTTCACATTAATCCCCCTTCCCCCCCCTTTAGAAAAGAGAGGTCGGGATTGGAAAGGAGGTGATGTTAGAAAAGCGAAATGTCAAATGTTAAAGCTCAAATGTCAAATCAAATCCAAAGTTAAAATGTCAAAAATGTTTTGGATTTTGAACTTTAACATTCATTTGGCATTTGCCTGCCTACCGCAGGCAGGGATTTTGAAATTTGGAATTAAAAGTTACGTGTGGGTGCGATTTGGTCTATGAGAGAAGATAGAAAGGAGGCTATGATGAGAAGGATATTGTGTGGAGTCATAATTTTTACTTTCTTTTTTGCGATGGGAGTGATCCAGAGTGATGCAGCGGAAAAATATGTTACCTATCTGAGTCTGGCAGATTACACGGCAGCCATTGCAGGCCTTAATGTTCCCGGAGATATGGGGACTGAGGACTATTTCAAGGAGTTAAATGCTAAAGGCGGCGTAGACGGCGTGAAAGTAAAATTCATCGGTGTCGACACCCGATACGATGTGGCAAGAGGGGTTTCTGCCTACAAACGGTACCGCACTGAACCCAAACTTTTGGTGGCCAATGCCATCGGCACCCCTATTGGCAAAGCAGTCGCACCGTTAGCGACAAAAGACAAGATAGTCCAACTCGTCCCTGGAGACGGAGAATTTCAGGCTAATCTTGGTAGGATCTTTGCTTGGGGTCCAACCTACCAGGACGCTTTTGCTGCCACCGTTGACTGGCTCCTTGCAGATTGGAAGAAGAAGGGAAAAACAGGAATGCCCAAACTCGGTTTCATCTCCTGGGATAGCGCTTATGGCAAGGAACCTCTCCGAGGCGGAAAAGAGTATGCTGAGAAGAGGGGAGTGACTTTGGCTCCGCCTGAGTTTTTCCCGCCAGGAACAATGGATCATACTGTTTATCTCTCCCGTTTAGCGAAGGCAGATGTTAATTATATTTTTGTGGGAGGAGTGGATCCCACACCAACTAATGTGATTCGAGATGCCCATAAATTGGGCTTAACCAAAACCATCCAGTTCTTCTGTGATTATTGGGGTCCTACCTCCCTCGGTACCCGACTCCATCCTGAAGCCCTGGAAGGAACGGTGATCGTCTCTTACTATCTCCGTGGAGACGATGCCAGAAAACATCCCTTATCAAATCTCTGGGTGAAATACGGGCATGGAAAATTGGAAGATATGAACGAGGTCTATACAATTGGAATGCTTTGGGCCATGACATTCGAGGCAGGGCTGAAAATCGCTTTAAAAGAAGTGGGCTACAAAAAGTTGGATGGTGAAGCCATGTATCAGGCCTACCAAAAACTTACAGGTTTGGAGAGAGCTGGACTCCAAGGTCCGTGTGCCTACAGTCCAACATCACGGCGAGGAAGTTGGGAGGTCAGATTTTATCAGGTTCGAGCAGGAAAGGTAACCTCCATATCGGATTGGATAAAAGCTCCTGACGCTGTATCCCTTCACAAATTTTAAGGAAAGGGGGGAAAATCGATGAACTCTTTTAGAAGGATAATTATTGTTCTCAGTCTTTTAATGTTCCTTTTGCCTTTCGTGTCCTGTAGCACCCTATTTCCACCTCCGAAGCCAAAAGCTACGGTGGCCGTCACTCCTGCGCAGGTGGAGTTGGCATTCCCGGGCATTTTGAGGGTTCCTATTGTATTTACAGGTACAGGGTGGAAACCCAAAGAGATGGTAGTCGTAGATATGGTCCTTCCTCCAGGTGTACAGATACAAGGGGTCAAACCTGGAGAGGATGTCGGGATCGCTTATGGCGAGGCAGATGATGCAGGCAACTTCAAAGGAGAGGTCCCAGTTACAGCTAAATTAAACACCCTTTTTCGAGTGGGATGGACTCCTATTATGTCTATCGATCCAAAAACCCTCAATCCCATTCCTCCTGGAGTCTATACGATAAAAGCTTCGGGTGCTGACTCCGGAGTAGTGGCAACTACAACACTGGAGTTTGTGGCGCCTGCACCTAAGAAATAAATATGATTGCAGGTGGCAGATCGCAGATAGCAGATAGAAAATAAAAGTCTTTATTTGAAGGGTTATGGTAAAGATGCCAGTTTTGTTGAAGGGTAAAGTAATTGGGGTTTAATTCTTTAGCCTAAACCCCTTGACTCAACACCAAACTGGCTTCATAACCTTTACCCTAATACCATACACATAATAAAATGCTGAAACTCAACAATATTGAGGTCATTTATAGCGATGTGATCCTGGTTCTAAAAGGGGTCTCTCTTGAGGTGCCTGACGGGAAAATCATTTCTCTTCTGGGCGCCAATGGTGCAGGGAAGACGACTACCTTAAAGGCCATCTCAGGAGTCCTCTATACAGAATTAGGTGAAGTCACGGATGGAAGCATTGAATTTGATGGGATGAGGATCGATGGAAAAGCCCCGGAAGAGATCGTCCAAATGGGAATTGTTCAGGTGATGGAAGGCCGCCGCATGTTCGAGCATCTCACCGTTGAGGAAAACCTCCGAGTGGGTGC
>Ga0315281_10006376_pt1 | contig 16792 bp, 13 predicted proteins | sample YL17G07_0_MG_FD_204540 | JGI IMG/M metagenome (GOLD analysis project Ga0315281, IMG submission 204540) | Sediment microbial communities from Yellowstone Lake, YNP, Wyoming, USA - YL17G07_0 | ecosystem: Environmental > Aquatic > Freshwater > Lake > Sediment | place: USA: Wyoming | collected...
CGCACCGGGCCCGGAGTCTTCAACATATTGCGCCGCAAAGCCGATGGACATCACCACTCCCCAGATGATCCAGGTGAACATATGCGGCCTGATCGTGCGGCGGCGGACCTGCCACATATAAATACCATAGCCGGCCACGCCCAGGACAGCCGCCAGCCCGCCGATGATTTCCTTTTCCAACATGCGGCCTTTGCCTTCCTATTGTCATCCCTGCTTTCGCAAGGGTGACGGTTTTGTGTAAGTGATTTTAGATTCAAGTACAGAGAATATAGACTTTTATTCGCGCCGGAGAAAGCCTAACATCCGGCAAAACAAAGGAACCCCGCATGTCCGTCAAATCCATACCCAGAAGCGTCGTCATGCTCGGCTTTGTCAGCATGTTCATGGATATTTCTTCGGAGATGATCCACAGCCTTTTGCCGGTGTTCATGGTATCGGTTCTGGGCGCGAGCGTGCTTGTCGTCGGCGTCATCGAAGGCATCGCGGAGGCGACCGCCTCCATCACCAAAATCTTTTCCGGCAGCGTCAGCGACTGGATCGGCAGGCGCAGGCCCCTGGTCCTGCTCGGCTACAGCATGGCGGCCTTCACCAAACCCCTGTTCCCGCTCGCCGAAGGCATCGGCGCCATATTGACCGCGCGCTTCATCGACCGCATCGGCAAGGGCATCCGCGGCGCGCCCCGCGACGCGCTGATCACCGACCTGGTGCCGAAAAGACTGCATGGCGCCGCTTTCGGCCTGCGCCAGTCGCTCGACACCCTCGGCGCCGTCGCCGGACCCCTGCTCGCGCTCATGCTGATGGGATTGTCGGACAACAACTACCGCTTCGTGTTCTGGCTGGCGGTCATCCCCGCCCTTCTTTCCGTCGCCTGCATCATCTTCGGCGTGAAAGAGCCTGAAATGAACATGACCGGCAAAAAAATTCCCTTCCCGATACAGAAAAGCGAACTGAAAAAACTGACGCGGCCTTTCTGGTTCACCGTCCTGTTCGCCAGCGCCTTCACGCTCGCCCGCTTCAGCGAGGCGTTCCTGCTTTTAAGGGCCGACAGCGGCGGCCTTGCCCCCGCGCTGATTCCCGCCATCCTGATGACGATGAACGCCGTTTATGCGGCGAGCGCCTACCCGATCGGAAAGCTGTCCGACCGCATCGGCAAATACGGATTGCTGACCGGCGGCATCGCCGTCCTGATCGCCGCCGACCTGATGCTGGCTTTTAACGGCCACATGTTGTGGATTTTCGCCGGAGCGGCGCTGTGGGGGCTGCATATGGGCATGACCCAGGGGCTCCTGTCCGCCCTGGTGGCGGATTCGGCGCCCGCCACATTGCGCGGCACCGCCTTCGGCGTCTATCATCTGCTGACGGGTATAGCCCTTTTGATCGCCAGCGTCCTGGCCGGCTGGCTGTGGACCGCCTATGGCCCCGCCGAAACCTTCCTCATCGGGGCGGTTTTTGCCGGAATCTCCCTCGCTGGATTCGCGGTTATGCGCGGCAAGTACCTGAAATAACGTCAGAAATATTATTTCCTTGTCATTTTGTAAAATACCTGTATGGTGGGCCGCGAGTTTAGATAACTCTATGCCTTACGCATTTTGACCGCGCAATAAACAATAATAAAAAGCACGGTCAGTCATATCGCAAAAGACGGTATGAATGAAAGCAGTGCACGCGCGCCCTTCTTTCCCCGCATTTGTCAAAGAGTTGCAACACGCTCTTTTCCTGCATCATGGTGATGCGGGGATGATGACATATGCTTATGAAAGATATTATCACATGACAACCTTCGAAACGCTGGGACTCCCGGCCTCCATTCTCGCCGCCATTAAAAAAGTCGGCTTTACCACCCCTACCCCCATCCAGGCGCAGGCCATCCCGCTGGCGATGCAGGGCCGCGACGTGCTGGGTTCCGCCCAGACCGGCACCGGCAAGACCGCCGCTTTCGGCATCCCGCTGATCGTAAAACTGCTGGCCAACCCGCGCAGCATGGGCATCATCATGACCCCCACCCGCGAACTGGCGGCGCAGGTGCTCTCGACCCTGCACCCGCTGCTCGTTGGACAACGCGACATCCGCACCGCGCTGCTGATCGGCGGCGAAGCGATGCCGAGGCAATACCAGCAGCTGCGGCAGAACCCGCGCATCATCGTCGGCACCCCGGGGCGCATCAACGACCACCTGGAACGCCGCAGCCTGAACCTCTCCAACGCCGACTTCCTGGTGCTGGACGAAACCGACCGCATGCTCGACATGGGCTTTGGCATCCAGATCGACCGCATCCTGCAATACATGCCGAAACAGCGCCAGACGCTGCTGTTCTCCGCCACCATCCCGCCGGAAATCGAAAAGCTGGCGCATAAATACCAGAACAACCCGCAGCGCATCGCCGTCGGGTCCAGCAACGTCCCCATCGCCAAGATCAAGCAGGAACTGCTGCATGTCAGCGAAGGCGACAAGTACCAGCAATTGCTGGGCCAGCTCCATGAGCGCAAGGGCTCCATCCTGGTGTTCGTCAAGACCAAGCACGGCGCCAAGCGCATGGCGGAAAAGCTTTCCAAGGAAAGCTTCAAGGCCGACACCATCCACGGCAACCTCAACCAGAACAAGCGTGACCGCGTGATCCAGGGCTTCCGCGACAAGAGATTCCGCGTCCTGGTGGCGACCGACGTCGCGGCCCGCGGCCTCGACATCCCGCATATCGAGCACGTCATCAACTACGACCTGCCGCAATGCGCGGAAGATTACATCCACCGCATCGGCCGCACCGCGCGCGCCGGCGCCGAGGGCTGCGCTGTCGCCTTCATCACCCCCTCCGACGGAAGATTGTGGCACGCGATCCATAAACTGTTGAACCCCGGCGACAAAACCCCGATGCCGCGCACCAATGACCGTCCGCAAAACCGGCGCGGCCGCGGCGGCTTCGGCGGCGGCAAGAAATTCGGCGGCGAAAGAACCGAAGGACGCCGCTTTGAGCCGAGGGGCGAAAGGCCGGAAAGATCAGAGCCGCGCCGTTTTGAAGGCGAAAGAGCCCCCCGTTCCGACAACCGAACCTCCGAGCCGAGAAGCTACGTGCGGACCCCCGCCTTCAAAAGCAAGTCCCGCCCGGACCACCGCTCGGAACGCCCCGCACAAGGGCAACGCCGCTACAGCGCGTAAAAACCTCTGAAAATCTGAAAAAACCCCGGCAGTCAAATGCCGGGGTTTTTTAATTCAAACGGCTATAAAAGAAAAACGCCCTACGGCATAAACTGTTCTTTGATGATCCGCTCGTCGAGGTTCATTTCCGGGTCGAAGAGCAGGGAAATCTCGACCGTTTCGTCGCGCCAGACTTCCACCGTCTCGACATCGCGGATTTCGGTGAAGTCGGCGACGGCGCTGACCGGGCGGTTATGGGCCTCGAGGATGTCGAAAACAATCCGCGACGACTGCGGCAGCAGGGCGCCGCGCCAGCGGCGCGGGCGGAAGGCGCTGATCGGCGTCAAGGCTAGGATAGCCGCGCTCAAAGGAATGATCGGCCCATGGGCGGAAAGATTATAGGCGGTGCTGCCGGCCGGCGTGGCGACGATGATCCCGTCGCAGACCAGCTCGTCGAGGCGCACCACATTGTCGATCTTGATCCGCAGCTTGGCGGTCTGGCGGGTTTCCCGCAGCAGCGACACTTCGTTCATGGCCAGCTCGTCGAGCACCTTTCCTGCCATCGTTTTCACTTTCATGCGCAGCGGATTGATCTTGACCGCATGCGCCGCCTGCAGCCGCTCCCTTAATCCTTCCTCGCGGTAATTATTGAGCAGAAACCCGATCGAGCCGCGGTTCATCCCGAAAACCGGTTTCTTGTGTTTTACGCTGTCATGCAGGGCGCGGAGCATGGAACCGTCGCCGCCGAGAGCCACGACAACATCGGCTTTCTCCAGCGGCGTGTCGCCGTAGATGCGGATCAGGGTTTCTTTCGCCCGTTGTGCCTGGGGTGTTTCTGCTGAAAAAAAATGTGCCTTCATATCAATTCTGCGCCTTGCGTAGTTTAACATTGTCCAGATTGAAAAACGTCGAATGCTTTTCAATATCAAAAGCGTGGTTCATCGGGCCTGCGCCTGAGCCGAAACCGGGCGCACTCTCGATCGCTCGATGCATAAAATCAAGCGACCGCTCAATGGCCAGGAAAATGCCGAAATTCTGCGCCAGGCTGATCGTAATCGCCGAGGCCAGCGTGCAGCCCGCCCCCAGCGTGTTTTTTGTATCGAGCATCGGGCGTTCGTAGATGCGCTCTTCCCCTGCGGTCGCCACCAGGTAAATGACTTTTTCACTGATGGCCTGGCCGGCTTTGAGGACAACGGTCTCGGCCCCCAGGGTCCGCATCATGGCGGCGGCATGGCGCATATCGTCGATATCGCGGATAGGCATCCCCGTCAGCAGTTCCGCTTCGCGGTTGCTGGGGGTCAGGACGGTGGCGCGCACAAAGAGGCGTCGCTTCAAGGCCGCAATGGCCGCGCCATCCATCAACTGCCCGCCATTGCGCGCCATAATGGAGGGATCAATGACAACCGGGAGGTTTTTATGCTGATATTCATCCAGCACGTCGGCCACGGCATTGACGATATTCGTATTGATGAGGGTACCGGTCTTGATGGCGTCGGCGCCGATATCTGCCAGCACCACGCGCATTTGCTGCGCCACAAAAGCCGGATCAAGCGCCTGAAGACAGGCGATGCCTTTGGTATCCTGGGCGGTCACCGCGGACAGGGCGGTTGTCGTGTACCCGCCCAGCGCCAGGATTGTCTTGATATCCGCCTGAATCCCCGCCGCCCCGCTGGAATCCGATTCAGCTACCGTCAATACTCTCCCTGCCATGTCATGGCTCCTTGTTAAGCCCGCGCTGATTCGACGGTTTGCCGCCTGCCCTGCAATTCTACAAAATCACACAGCTCCTGGACAACATCTTTAACAAGCTTTTCATCATCCCCCTCCGCCATCACGCGGATGAGGGGTTCGGTGCCGGATTTCCGCACCAGAATACGTCCATAGTCGCCCATTTTAATTTCAGCTTTATGGATGGCTTCCAGCATCGGCTTGCCTTCAAGCGCCACCTGGTGCTGATAGCGGACATTCCTGAGGATCTGCGGCACCGGCGTGAAAACCCGGCATATTTCGCTGACCTGTTTTTTCGCCTGCCTGACCACAACCGCCAGGACCTGCAGCGCCGCAATCAGCCCGTCGCCGGTGGTGCTGTAGTCTCCCAGGATAATATGGCCGGACTGCTCGCCGCCGATATTGTAATTGTTGGTGCGCATATGATCGACGACATATCTGTCGCCGACCGGCATCCGCTTCAGGGAAAGCCCCATCGTTTTGAGAAACCTTTCCAGTCCCAGATTGGACATGACGGTGGAAACCACGCCGCCGCCTTTCAGCTGGCCGCCCTGCTGCCACGAACGGGCGATCAGCGCCATGATCTGGTCGCCGTCCACCACCTGGCCTTTTTCATCGCAGAGAATCAGGCGGTCGGCGTCGCCGTCCAGCGCGAAACCGATGTCGGCGCCGTGTTTCACGACAGCCTCCTGCAAAAGCGCCGTCGCTGTGGCGCCGCATTCCCTGTTGATGTTGGTGCCGTCCGGCTGCACGCCGATGGAAACCACTTCCGCGCCCAGTTCGTAGAAAATGCGCGGCGCGACTTTATAGGCGGCGCCATGCGCGCAATCGACGACGATTTTCAAACCCTCCAGCCGCATGCCCTTGGGGAAAGTGTTTTTGACATACTCGATATAGCGCCCGCTGGCATCATCGAGGCGGCTGGCGCGGCCAAGGTCGGGCGAGGGCGCCAGCTCTTTCGTCAGCGGCTGCGCCATCAGGCGCTCGATCTGCAGCTCGACATCGTCGGACAGTTTATAGCCGTCAGCGCCGAACAGCTTGATGCCGTTATCCTGATAGCCGTTGTGGGAGGCGGAAATCATCACCCCCAGGTCGGCGCGGAGCGAACGCGTCAGCATCGCCACCGCCGGCGTCGGCAGGGGGCCGACCAGCACCACATCCATCCCCATGGAAATAAAACCCGCCGTCAGCGCCGGCTCCAGCATATAACCGGACAGGCGCGTGTCCTTGCCGATCACCACCTTGTGACGGTGGTTGCCGCGGCGCAGCTGCACGGCGGTCGCCATCGCCACCTGCAATGCCGTCTCCGCCGTGATCGGCGCCACATTGGCCTTGCCGCGAATGCCGTCGGTGCCAAAAAGTTTTCTGCTCATGGTTTTAAAACCCGACTTTTGTTATAAACCGCATATTAAAAACGGCAGGCTCTGCCTTGTATGCCGCCTGCAGCGCCGCGACCGGGCCGCTCAGGATCACCACCGGCTTCGACGCGGCTTCCTTGAATTGTCCCGACACACGGTCAAAGGCCGCTTTGTCGAGGTGCCCGCAAAGTTCGCCCGTTCCGGTGCAATTAGCCAACTGCTCTTGCAGAGTCCGGTTGTTGCTATACGCGTTCACGATCACCAGGACGCCTCCCGCAGCGGTATTGAAAGCCTCCCTGAAGCCATCTTTTTCCACCATATTCTGCCAGTCGACGACGACGAGTTGTTTCTTCCCGATCACGCCCAGGCTGTTCAATGCTTCGGTATAGGCATTGGCGAAAGCAGAGATTTCCCGCATATCGTCCGAGGCCAGCATCACGCCCGCATGCATTTTGCCAAGCCCGTCTTTCACTTTGGATAAATTGACGGCGCCCTGAAAGCACTTCGTCAATGAAGAGGCGTTCCTGAACGGCTTGAGCGTGTCGGCGGCTTTTTGAACAATGTCAGTTGTCATCGGTTACATTCCCCTGCTGTAAAATATATAAAAAACGGTTATCCGCTTTTTATGGCTGTAACCACATCGGGTCCTTGAGCGCCTCACGGACAGTCTGCCGTTTAAGGGCGGCGATTGAAAATTCCAACGCTTCTTCCGCCGTCAGCGCCGCGATAAATTTTTCACTGTCTACTTTACCCCCGGCTTTTTTAAGCTGGTGGGCGTCGGCCAGCCTGTTGAATACAGCTTGATATTCTGTTTCAGCCTGCCGGGACAGTTCTTTTATTTTGCTTTTAACTGACATGTGTTTTCTTCATCCTGTGTTTTTTCCGGTCGAATTTAAGTGTGATCAATTTAGCTATTTCTATTGGCTTATGTCAATAGGGTTTTTTCATCAGCGCCGTGCGGTAGGCGCCGTAGTGATATTTCGATACGAGGCCTTCCGCCGCGGCTTTGAGTATGTTCCCGGCATCCTCCGCCTTTTCCCGGCGGGCGATGTTGGTGCGCGCGGCCAGCATGTCCAGGGCCTTCAGGCAAAGGTAGCTGCCGGCCTGCACCTCTTTGCCGGTGATTTTTTGATAAGCGTCTTGCACGGCCAGGGCAAAAGCCGGGCCGTAACATTCCTGCAGATGCAGGAATTCCGCGTCCGGGATGATGGTGCGCTTGACGCGGCCGAAATCGAGAAAGGCCGAGATCTGTCCCGTTTTCGGGTCGAATAAAATATTGCCGCCGTGCAGGTCGCCGTGGATGATGCCGGGCTGGCGCGACGGGTAATCGTCCAGAAACTTTTGCAACGCCAATGAAAAATCCGGCGCCTGTGCGGCCAGGATTTTTTGCACGACGGGGGCGGACAGGCCTTCCCGGGCCAGGAGCAATTCCTCCGGGGTGAGCGCGAAATCATCCTTGGGCGGCAGGAGTGCGCCGAGATCGGCTTTTTCCAGCGCGGCCTTGAACGAGGCGATGCCGTGAATGATATTTTTCCGTTGCCGCTTGGACAGCTTGACGTAAACGCCGGAAAGGGCGTCCTTCAGGCTGAGGCCGTTTATTTTCTGCATGCCGAAGAAAAAAGCCTTCTGCCCGGTGCAGGTGACGTGCGGCACGGGGAGGTTTTGCCCCGCCAGCAGCTGCTGGATTTTTATTTCTTTCTGGAACGCCCCGACAATTTCGTCGTCGCCGTAGCAGTCCAGGTTTTTGGGCGCCTTGACGACCTCATGGTTGAAAATGAAGGCATAGCCGTAGTTCCCCTCGCTGGCGCAGCGGGGGTTTTGTCCCCTCAGCTCGGGGCGCTCCTGCAAAATGACCTCCAGGATATCCCGGTCTTTTTGCCGGGGCTTTGCGGCTTTGAAAAAGGCTTTTCTTATTTCTGTCATGATAGATTTTTAACATAATAAATGATTTTATGTCAAGAAATTATTATGACCGTCTCTGGGGCAAATAAGCAGATAATTTTAGAAACGGCGATGGGTGGAAAAAATGATGGCTTTCAAGCCTTGCGCGGCGCTGTGGAACCAAGATCGACCCCGCCGGCCGCCGGCACCGAACCGGACTTGGCCTTTTTCCTGTGGCTGGTCGAATCGGTGTCCCCGCCGACATCGCGCTGCAGTTTTTCGCCCTTCAGCACCAGCGGGATTTCATCGCCGTTCAGCGTCTCGTATTCCAGCAGCGCCTTGGCCAGCGCCTCCAGCTCGTGCCGGTTATCAATCAGCGTTTTTTTGGCGCGGACATAGGCTTCGTCAACAATCCTTTTGACCTCGGCATCCACCTTGTTCGCGGTCGCGGCGGACATGGATTTTTGCTGGCCCATCGAATAACCGAGGAAAACCTCTTCGCGGTCGGAGCCGTAGTTGATCGGCCCCATTTCCTCGCTCATGCCCCATTCCATCACCATGCGGCGCGCCATTTCTGTCGCCATTTTAATATCCGAAGAAGCGCCGGTGGTGATTTTTTCATGGCCGAACACCAATTCTTCAGCGATCCTTCCGCCCATGGCCACCGCCAGGTCGGCGTGCAGTTTTTCTTTCGACATCGAGATACGGTCGCCTTCCGGCAGGCGCATCACCATGCCGAGCGCCCGGCCGCGCGGAATGATCGTCGCCTTGTGGATCGGGTCGGAGGCCGGCTCATGCAGCGCGACAATCGCATGACCGGATTCGTGATAGGCGGTCAGCTTCTTTTCATCTTCCGTCATCGCCATCGAGCGGCGTTCCGCCCCCATCATGACCTTATCCTTGGCGTCTTCCAGTTCCTGCATGCCGACGACCCGCTTGCTGCGCCGCGCCGCCAGCAGCGCCGCTTCATTGACAAGATTGGCAAGATCCGCGCCGGAGAACCCCGGTGTGCCGCGCGCAATCACCCGCGCATCGACATCCTGCGCCAAAGGCACCTTGCGCATATGGACTTTGAGGATTTTTTCACGGCCATTCACGTCCGGGTTCGGCACCACCACCTGGCGGTCAAAGCGGCCGGGGCGCAACAGCGCCGGATCGAGGACATCCGGACGGTTGGTCGCCGCAATCAGGATGACGCCTTCATTGGCCTCAAACCCGTCCATCTCGACCAGCAGCTGGTTGAGGGTCTGCTCGCGCTCATCGTTGCCGCCGCCGAGCCCGGCGCCGCGATGGCGCCCGACCGCGTCGATCTCGTCGATAAAGATAATGCAGGGCGCGTTCTTCTTGCCCTGCTCGAACATATCGCGCACGCGGCTGGCGCCGACGCCGACGAACATCTCGACGAAATCCGAACCGGAAATGGTGAAGAACGGCACATTGGCCTCGCCGGCGACCGAGCGCGCCAGCAGGGTCTTGCCGGTGCCGGGCGGCCCCAGCAATAAAACGCCCTTGGGGATTTTTCCGCCCAGCCGCTGGAACTTGTGCGGGTCGCGGAGAAACTCGACCACTTCTTCCAGTTCTTCCTTGGCCTCATCGACCCCCGCCACGTCGGCAAAGGTCACGCGGCCCTGCTTCTCCGTGAGAAGCTTGGCCTTGGATTTGCCGAAACCCATCGCCTTGTTGCTGCCGCCCTGCATCTGCCGCATGAAGAAAATCCACACCCCGATCAGGATCAGCATCGGGAACCATGATAAAAGAATGCTGAAAAATGTCGGGGAATCGCTTTTATCGGCAGCGCCGCTGATCCTGACCCCCCTGCCCTCGATCCGCGCCACCACGTCGGCGCCGGTTGGAATGTAAGAGATGAAGGCGCGTCCATCATTATAATGGCCGCGGATCTGGTCATTGACGATCACCACATCGGAGATTTCTTTTTTATCGACGGCCGCCGTGAAATCACTGTAAGCCACCGCCTGGGAACCGACCGGCGACAAACGGTCCGGGCCGAACATATTGAACACGCCCACCAACAGCATGACGATGACGAACCACAACATCATATTCTTGGTAAAAAAGTTGTTGCCGTTTTTATTGTCGTCGTTTTGATTTTTGCTCAATGGATCCTGCCTTACTTCACTCTGGTGCGCCGCGAGAGTATGATTATACAGCCTATAACAGACGTTAAACAATCTTTACAAACAAAAGCCGTCCTGTTTTCAGGCCGGGGGGGCAGGCGGGGCTATAATAGCTAACGTGCGGAACGGCCAGGAGATTCCCCCCCCGCCAGAGCGCCGGAAGCACCCGTTTCACTTTAAAAGGCAGCATCTCCAGTTTCTGCAAAGGCGTGTCAATATTTTTCCTTAACTCGGAAAGCCCGGCCTCGCCCAAGGCGCCGATCTCCAGCGATTCGACATCAAAGCCGGAAACAATAAACCGTGCATCCCAGATTTTATCTTCCGCGACACGCACACGGCCTTCCACAGAGTCTGCTTCCCGCGCGATCAGCACATTTCCGGAGCGCTCCGGAAATATCTCGCAGCCGGCCAGGGTTTTTCCGGCAAAAGAGGGATTTTGCAGATCCTGCCGGGTTAGTTCCAGCGCCTCAAACCCGGCTGGATACGGGGACGACACAATCATCGTCAGCGCCTGGCGGAGGATGCGCCGCTGGATATCGCGCGGGTATTCCTTCCATTCGGATATTTTCAGCGTGGCATAGCCTTCGGGGTGCAGCAGCACGCAGGCCGCGACGGCCTTTTCCGTCATGATCTGTAAAGCCTGCCGCGCATCTTCCAGTTTTTGCACCGTCTGGGCCAGACGCGCCGGCGTCAGCCCTTCATCGGCAAGGAGATTTTCAAACCGGCGCAGCTTGACGCGGAGATATTTTTCATTGCGGTTTGACGGATCTTCCGCCCACAGGCACCGGCGCTGCGTGCAAGTGGCGCGCAACTGCCCGCGCGAAAACGACAGCACGGGGCGGATTACCGATACTCCCTCCGCCTCCCGCGCCGGCGCCATGGCGGAAAGACCGTCGAGTCCGCTGCCGTGCGCAAGGCGCATCCAGAATGTCTCGATCTGGTCTTCAAGATTATGCGCGACCGCCAGAACAGGAAATGCGCGCTGGCGGCAAGCCTGCAGCAAAAGCGTATACCTGGCCTCGCGCGCCATCGCCTGCACATGCGTCGAAGGCTTGTTTCCCCGCCAGATCAGCAGATCGTGCAAGATACCGCGGGCCTGCATGAATTTCCGGACCTCCAGCGCTTCCCCTGCCGAAGAGGGGCGGAGCTGATGATCAACCGTCAAGGCCAGCATCTCGCCGCCGCGCGCGCCGACCCATTCCTGCATCAGCAGCGCCAGGGCAATACTGTCGCCGCCGCCGGAAACAGCCACGGCTATCTTCGGGCGCGTTTCAGCGATACCCAGCTTTTTCATGGAGAGAGCGAATTCTTCGGAAGTGATTGCGTTGTTCATCTTTTTTTAAACCAGCCTCAGCCCCGCCGCAGCGGAAATTACCGTGAGGCGCCTCACGGGCAGCCCAGCTGCTTTATCTCCTGCAAAGCCCGGCTGCGCAACGGGCTGGCTCCATCGGAAATTTCTTTTTGCAGCTGCTGCAGGGAAATGCAGGCATCATCCTTCTTGCCGAGCCTGGAAAGGGACAGGCCCAGTTTCAGGAGGCTGTCATGGGCCTTGGCGCTTTTGGGAAAGCTCTGATAGCCCTGCGCAAACATTTTCGCAGACTGCTTGAAGTCACCGCGCACATAATAGGTTTCCCCAAGCCAATATTGCGCATTCGAGGCCAGCGGGTGGTCGGGGTATTGGGCCAGAAAATCCCTGAAACCGCTTTCAGCCCTGTCGTATTTGCTTTCCCGGAGGAGGGCAAAAGAGCTTTCATAGAGAGCCTCGGGGGGTCCGTTGTTTTCTTCGCCCGCGTCAAGAGTGCCGAGCTTTCCGCCGGAGGCGGGGGCGTTCTGTCCGGCAGGCGAAGCGTCAGGGGACGGGGCGGTATTTCCGCTTTGCCCGTTCTGCTGGAAACGCTGTTCGGTATCAGCCTGCATCCGTTCGATGGATGTTTTCAGTTTTTGGACATCAAAAGTTATTTTTTCGATCTGTCCCGTCAGGTTCCTTTGCTGATCTTCAAGCTGGCTGAGACGCACTTCAAAACCGGCGGCGGCGGAAGAACCGGACCCCCCCGGCCCCGGTGCGGTTTCCGGGGCAGGCATTCCCCGTCTCTCGCCCCGGAAAACAGCGCGGCTCATGGTTTGCACCTGATTTTCCAATTGATTGATGCGGTTGAGAAGTTCGCTGGTTTCGTTAGGGGTTTGCGCAGGACCGGCTGTCGCCGAGCAGACAATAAACAAGGCCCCTGCGGCGGGCAGGAGCCTTGTTTTATAAGCCTGAATGAAGCGTTGCACCGCCATCTGAGTCACGCCTTGCCAGGACGCTACTGAACGACAACGACACCGCGGCGGTTTTGCGCCCAGGCGGTTTCATCCGAACCGGCAACAGCAGGGCGTTCCTTGCCATAGCTGATGGTCTGGATGCGCCCGGATTCAACGCCGAGTGCGATCATGTAGTTTTTCACGGTCATGGCGCGTTTTTCGCCAAGCGCCAGGTTGTATTCGCGGGTGCCGCGCTCGTCGCAATGTCCTTCAACGGAGATGTTGATGTGCGGATATTTTTTCAGCCACAGTACCTGCTTTTCAATGGTCGCGCGGGCATCCGTTGTCAGATCATATTTGTCGTAGCCGAAGAAAACGCGGTCGCCGACATTCACGACCAGATCCTGCTGGGTGCCGGGAGCGGCGCCTTGCGCCGCATCAACGGCAGGTTGAGCTTCAGCCGAGGGCGCTTCGGTGACAGGCAGATTGCTCTCCGTAGAGAGAGTCCCGGTGTCCTTCGGGGTTGAAGAACAGCCCGCCACGAGGACAATAACCGCCAGTAAACTTAGAATACGCGCACCCATGTCATAACTCCTTTAAATTCTTGGGTAAACCATTTATTTTAAAGACGTACTTATGCCCGCCTGAAGGTCAGCACAAGGCCGTTTCGAAAGATAAGACTATATTATTTTTACGGAAGCGAATAGCCTTCTCTGCTATAATAAACAATTATTTTTTAAAGCCGTAGATGGTCATGACCCTGGTAGCTCAAACAACCGCGCGTAGTTTTTCATATCTGGAAGCTCTTAATCCCGCCCAACGCGAGGCCGTAGAAACTTTAGACGGGCCCGTGCTCGTGCTGGCCGGCGCCGGCACCGGCAAAACCAAAGCGCTGACGACGCGCCTCGGGCATTTGCTGTCCACCGGACGGGCCTATCCGGGAGAAATCCTTTCCGTCACTTTCACCAACAAAGCCGCGCAGGAAATGAAAAGGCGCGTCTCGGCGATGCTGGATGGCATTGGTAAATCGCAGGCTGGCGCGCCGGCCGCAGCCCTTCCTGTAGAACAACCGGACCCCCTTCGCTCCAATAGAGCTTCGGCGGACAGCCTTCGGCCTTATAACTTTACGGGCGAAGGCTGGTGGCTTGGCACTTTTCACTCTCTCGCCGCGCGGATGCTGCGCCGCCACGCGGAAATCGTCGGCCTCAAATCCAACTTCACCATCCTTGATGAAGACGACCAGCTCCGCCTGCTCAAGCAACTTCTGGAAGCCGAAAACATCGACAGCAAAAAATTTCCGCCGCGCCTGCTGATGGGTTTTATCCAGCGCTGGAAAGACCGCGGCCTGCCGCCGGAGCGGATTACCGCTGCCGAGGCCGGCGATATTGCGGGCGGCATCCTTCCCAAACTGTACCGTGAATACCAGGAGCGCCTGCGTATCCTGAACGCCTGCGATTTCGGCGACCTGCTGCTGCACATGCTGACGATCTTCCGCGACCCGCGGCAGGCGGAGATTCTGGCCGGCTACCAGAACCGCTTCAAATATATCCTGGTCGATGAATACCAGGATACCAACACCGGGCAATATCTCTGGCTGCGCCTGCTGGCGCAGAAGCACAAGAATATCTGCTGCGTCGGCGATGACGACCAGTCGATTTACGGCTGGCGCGGCGCCGAGATCGGCAATATTTTAAAGTTCGAACAGGATTTCCCCGGCGCGAAGATCGTCCGGCTGGAGCAGAATTACAGGTCGACGCAGCACATCCTCAGCGCCGCCAACGGCGTGATCGCCCACAACAAGGGGCGCCTTGGCAAAAACCTGTGGAGCGCCGGGCAGACGGGCGAAAAGGTCATCCTGCGCGGCGTCTGGGACGGGATGCAGGAAGCGGCACAGGTGGCGGAACAAATTGAAGACCTGCAGCGGCACAAGGTTGCCTTAAGCCAGATCGCCGTCCTCGTCCGCGCCGCGCATCAGACCCGCGCCTTCGAGGAAAGGTTCATCAAGCAATCCATCCCCCATAAAGTCCTGGCCGGCATGCGTTTTTATGAACGCCAGGAAATCCGCGACGCGATTGCCTATCTGCGCGTCATTGTGCAGCCGGATGACGACCTGGCCTTCGAGCGCATCATCAATGTGCCGAAACGCGGCATCGGGGCCGCAACCATCCAGAAAATTCACGTTGCGGCCAGGGGCGGGAAAACCTCCCTGCATAACGCCCTGGCAGCCCTGCTGGACAGGGGCGAACTGGCCGGTAAAACGAAAGACACGCTTGGCGCCTTCATGCAGAACATGGGACGCTGGCGCGGCCTGCTGCGTGATCTGTCCCATGTTGAACTGGCACGGATCGTTCTTGATGAATCCGGCTATACCGGCATGTGGCAGGCCGATAAAACGCCGGAAGCGGCGGGCCGCCTCGAGAACCTGAAAGAATTTATCAACGCGCTCAACGAATTCGACAGTCTCGATATGTTTCTGGAGCATGTCTCGCTGGTCATGGATGCCGACGAAAAATTCAGCGGCGAACAGGTCACCATCATGACCTATCACGCCGCCAAAGGGCTTGAGTTCGATGTCGTCATCATGCCCGGCTGGGAGGAAGGCCTCTTTCCCAGCCAGCGCGCCATGGATGAAAACGGCTTGGCCGGCCTTGAGGAAGAACGCCGCCTGGCCTACGTCGGCCTCACCCGCGCCCGCAAGCGCGCCTATATCTATTTTGCCGCCAACCGCCTGATTTACGGCAGCTGGGCCAGCTGCCTGCCCTCGCGCTTCCTTGATGAACTGCCCAAAGAGCATGTGGAAGTTGCGGCGGAAACCGGCGTCTATAAAAACCAGCACCAGCCGGCTTACGGCGGCGGCACCCGCGGACGTACCGCGCCGCTGGTGGAGTACAGCACCCAACCTTCGCTTGAATCCGAAAGCGGATTCACCGTGGGCGACCGCGTCTTTCACCAAAAATTCGGCCACGGCACGGTGGCCGCCACCGACAACGACAAGCTGGACATCAAATTCGATACCGCAGGACGCAAGAAAGTCATGGACAGTTTTGTGAAAAAATCCTGAGGCGTGAAGAGAATAAAGCGCAAAAACAGCTTATTTCTCAATCACTTAAAAAGTGCTGCATAAACTCCATAAAAAGTGTATTTTATAGCCATGAAAAAATTATTGTTGTCATTCAGCGTTGGGGTTCTCCTGCTTTCGATGAGCGCATCGGCCTTTAGCGCCGCGCAGGAAGGCATCGCCGCGATTGTCAACGACTCCGTGATTACGATGACGGATACCAAGGACCGGACCATGCTTTATCTGTCCGGGTCGCCGCAAAAACCCGATGCGGAGCAGGTAAAAAAAATGGAGCAGCAGGTGCTGGACCGGCTGATTGACGAGGCTCTCCAGCTGCAGGAAGCAAAAAAACTGGGCATCGCCGTCAGTGACGGTGAAATCACCGCCGGGTTTGCCGACATCTCCCGCCAGAACAGCATCTCTCCCGAAGAATTCAAAAAACGGCTGACCAGGTCCGGCGTCAACATCAATTCCCTGTATAACCAGATCAGGGCGGATCTTGCCTGGTCGCAAGTGGTGAGAATGAAAGTGCGCCCGCGGGTGAATATCAGCGAAAGCGAAATAAACCTTACGATGAACCAGATCGCCGGCGGCAGCGGCAAGACACAGTATCATATCGCGGAAATTTTCCTGACTGTCCCGAACACTGCGGAAGAAGGCGCTACGCGCGATGCGGCGGAAAAGATCGTGAAAGAAATCAAGGCAGGGGCCTCTTTCGCCGCCGCGGCGCATCAATTTTCACAAGCGCCCGGCGCTGCCGGCGGCGGCGACCTCGGCTGGGTACAGGAAGGGCAGCTTGATCCGGAACTCGACCAGGCGCTCGAAAAAATGCAGCCGGGACAAATCAGCCCGCCGATCCGCACGGCCAAGGGTTGGCATATCCTGCTTCTGAGGGACATCCACCACAATACCGCCACAACGGCAAATACCGGCGCTGCGAAAGGCGACCAGATCGTCTCCGTAAAGCAGATTTTTATTCCCGTGGCAAAAAAAGATCCTGAAAACATCGTCGCCGCCAAAATCGCACGCGGGAAAACCCTGAAAGGCGAGATAAAATCCTGTAAGGGCATGAGCGCAAAGATGAAAGACTTCCCCTCCCCCGGCACCGCCGACCTCGGTCAGGGCAACCTCAGCCGCCTGCCGGAGGAACTGCGCGACATCGTCGAAAATTTAAAAATCGGTGAACTGTCGGCGCCGATCCGCACCCCGTCCGGCATTGCCATGATCATGGTTTGCGATCGTCAGCAGGTTCCGGCGCCGAC
>Ga0315281_10006378_pt1 | contig 16787 bp, 10 predicted proteins | sample YL17G07_0_MG_FD_204540 | JGI IMG/M metagenome (GOLD analysis project Ga0315281, IMG submission 204540) | Sediment microbial communities from Yellowstone Lake, YNP, Wyoming, USA - YL17G07_0 | ecosystem: Environmental > Aquatic > Freshwater > Lake > Sediment | place: USA: Wyoming | collected...
TGATCGGCAAGGCTGTAATACGTGCCGGTCACGTTGTCCGTTGCAATGGACTGGCTCGGAAGGCCCACGTCCAACTTCGCGTACTCCGACATCCTAAACATGGCACATCCTCCTTAACTGGCCTTGACGCCAGTGACGATGCTGAAGAATTCGGGCCGCAGAACGGCCACGTCCGCGCGCAAATAACCTCGTGAGGTTATAATGCGCTTCGCAAAGTTTCCGGTCTTGCCGCTTTCCGAAGTGGAGAACCGAAGGTCCTGGCAAAACCCGAAGGCCAGAGCGGACCAATCGCCCACGAAGATCGCGCTGCAAACCGCGCCCGATGATCCCTTGACCAAGTTATTCGGAATCTGATTCGTGGTGAACTTCCGCAGCGCCGCAACACTAGGCGGGGGCAGAAGCGGCTGCTGATCACCGGCAACGCTCGTGTCGAAGAAAAAGGCAGTCCTAGGACTCCAAATCAGGGCGCCCGGATTGCCGTTGTCAGTCAGCACGTCGTGAACCGCAGCGGAGACCTTCGCGTAAGTCGGGATTGACCCGTCCGCCGCCATGAGCTGGTTGTGAATGCCGGTCGTGAAGTACAAACCGCGCGGTTCATTGACGCCGGTCCCCGTCAGTCCCGCCAAGTCCAGTTTGAGCGCCAGGGCCTTGGAGATCGCCGTCTCCACGCTGCCCACGGTCCCCACGGCATCGCGTATCAGTTCCTCGGTCAACTCAATCGTCACGCCCAGGACTTGCGCCTTCATGTTGACAGGCCCGAAGACCAGGTTGCTTTCCGGGACCGCTTCAGCCTCTGCCGCGAATCCCGCAACCGGGTCCTGCGTGACCTTCACGAGCTTCGCCTCCGGCCCAATCGGGAAACTCAGAGCGCCCGCCGGAATACAGCACGTGAGATTCCGCGCCATGTCCAACACGAAAAGGGGGACAGGTTATTCTTTGCCTTGACATTTTGGCCTTACGGATTCGATAATGTGCTCATGGCTCGATTCGCCCGCGTGGTTCTCACAGACCTTCCCTATCACGTCACCCACCGGGGCAACCGGCGCGACGACGTGTTCTTCGCGCCCGAGGATCGCGACCAGTATCGCCAATGGCTGCGCGAGTATGCGGACCGCTACGGCCTGGAGATCTGGGCGTACTGCCTCATGACCAACCACGTCCACTTCATCGCGACGCCGCGCCGCCCGGACTCCCTCGCCCAAACCATTGGCCGCGCGCACATGCGGCATGCCCGCCGCGTCAACCGCAATCAGGGCTGGAGCGGACACCTCTGGGCCAACCGGTTCTACTCGACGGCGCTCGACGAGGAGCATCTGTGGACGGCGGTGAAGTACGTCGAACTCAACCCCGTGCGGGCCCGCTTGGTTGAGCGGGGCGAGCACTATCCCTGGTCCAGCGCGAAAGCCCATGTTGACGGAGTGCCCGACCCGTTACTTTCCACAAAGCGCCCTTTTCCGGATTTCGAGCGCGTGGGGGATTGGGGCGTGTGGCTGGCGTCGGGTCTGGACGAGGCCGACGAGAAACTCCTTCGGGCGAACACCTATACGGGCCGTCCGACGGGGGGGGAGAGCTTCGTGGCCAAACTGGAACATCTGTTGGGACGGCTGCTTCGTCCGGAGAAACGGGGAAGAAAGGCGCGGAAGGAAAGAGAATAGAATAACCTGTCCCTGTTTTGGAATAACCTGTCCCTGTTTTGTTTTGTCGCGGATATATCTCCCCACATCCGCAAAGGGCGAATACACCGGGACGGTCCCGGCCTGGACGATGCACTCCGTTTTCTTAACCATGATTCACGCCTCCTTCACCGTCGCCGCGTCAACTACTTCTGCGGGCCTTGACGCCTTCTCAATCGCGGCCTCCAGTGGTTTGATAACCAAGTCTCGGAAAATGCCCATGTTGCGGTCGAGCGCCTCTTTCTCACCTGGAGACACCGAGCCGAGCCGCGGGATGTAATGCTGCGCAGTCACCCCTCGCGCGGCATGGCCTAGGTATCCCTCCAGGATGGGAGAAAGCCAGCCCTCGCTCGCGGCCAGCGTGGGGAGCATCTTCCGCAGGTCTTTGGCCGTCCACCCGATTTCGGCTTTCCAGGATCGGATTGCAGTCCCGAGGATCTTCCCGTAGTTGTCATGGGAGCCGTCTGCGAAGTGGTAGCCGGATTCGGTCGTTGCCAAATGTCCGCGGTGCATCGTCTGCACCTTCACCACGGGCCGAAGCGCCCATGCCCGCCGCAGGGCCTCGACAACCCTCGCGCAGATCGGGATGACACGCTTGGAAAACTCGTTCTTCGTCTCGCCGGATATCTCGACAAGCGCGTGGTCCAGGTCTATGTGGTTCCAGGTCAGCCGGATCGCCTCAGTGAGCCGGAATCCGGCCAGGGATTGCAGCGCAGCCGGGCCTTCCAGCCGCGGAGCGTGATCCCGCAGCCAGTCCAGGAAGGAGAGAACGTCCTTCACGAAAACCCTTGCTGGCGGGTTCTTCAGCCGGTTGCCGATGCGCAGATCAAGGGCGAACAGTGGAGTGCCATAGAGGACATTCATCCGCCGGCACGTCTGCACGATGGGCTGGAGATAGAGGCGCTGGGCCGTGTCCGATAGGGCGTCAAACTTGGCGAGGTATCTCTCGATGATGATGCGGTTAAGGTCCGCCCATAACTTCGCCTTGGGATATGCCCTCGGCAACCACTTCGTGAACCTGGCCGTTGTGCGGTCCCAGTCGGACTTTGCCCGTTCCGCGCGCTTGCTCTTGGCGAGCGTTGCCTCGAATGCCTGCTTGATGGTCAGTGCCTCGCCTTCTGTCGGTTCCGGGTCCGGCGCTGGCCGGTCCGCGTTGTAGCCGTTCGCCTGGCGCCGCGCCTCCGGGATCGCCATTGCGGGATACTGCCCGATGGTCTTGCGAACGGGCCGCCCTCCAACCTCGCGTCCATACCAGAAGAAGGTCCGCTTCCCACTCGGTAGAACGCGAACGCCCAGCCCTCGCGCCTCATCATCATAGCGCACGAGCCGGTCCACACCATCGGGACACACCAGAGCCAGTAAGGTCTCCTTCGTGAAGTGCATCGCCTTGTCTGTTTTCGGGTTCCTTCTCATGGTCTGAGTCTCCTTTTCCGTGCTACAGAAATGCCCCCCGTGCTACACTCTACGGCAAACTGTAGCAAACACGCGCAAGGAATGTCAAGAGAAAAAGCACAGGAAAGCCCAATAAAATAAGGCGCAATAAGGGCATGACAAACCACAGCAAACTCAGGCAAGTTTCGCCCTTTTAGGACTGTCAATCCGCAGGTTGCAGGTTCGAGTCCTGCCGCCGGAGCCAAAAGAATCCCTGCGTAAATCTTAGACTCTCCGATTAACACCCCGAACGGGTTGACAACCCTTTTACCCTCGGTGACCTTGTGACGGTTTGAAAAGGGGTTGACAGGACGCCGCGAAAGGTGTATACCTACCGGTAGATAGTCCCTCGTGTCCTATGGGAACGAGAGGCTGTGATGCCGGCGGTTTTGCAACGAGAGGAAGGCGTAAAGTGGTCCATATCAAAGATTCACCGGATTCTTCAGCCAAAGAACGCCTGGAGGAGTGCGCTCTGGAGCTTTTCGCCACCAGAGGGTATGAGGCGACTTCGGTGCGCGAGATCGTAGGCGCCGCCCGGGTGACAAAACCGACCCTGTATTACTACTTCGGGAGCAAAGAGAATCTGTATAAATCCCTGATATCAGGGAACTTTGAGGGATTCATGAGAGACTTGGCTGAGATCCGGAAGTCTCAGGGGACACTCAGAGAGAAGCTTCGGAGGGTGCTGGAACTCCACTTCAGGTGGCTGGTCGAGAAGCCGCTTCTGGCTCTTTTCTTCTACAGGGCGTATTTTGGGCAGCCCTACGGCATGGCCCAGGAGTCCTTTTCCGACGAGGCCGACGAGCGCGACATCAGGTTCATCGTGGAGCTGTTGGGGGAAGGCGCTGAGAAAGGGGAAGTGCCCCGCAGCGCCGCCACTATTTTCTCGGCGGTTCGATTTCTGGCACACGTCCATATCTGGATTGAGCGCAATGCGGCGGGGCATCGGGATGATCTTACGCCGGAACTGGCGGAGAAACTTGTGGGGGCGTACCTGGACGGGATAGGCTGAATTCCGGGCTTCTTCCGAGGGAATGTGGAACCTGGAGGCGGATGGGACGACTGGGACAGATGGGACGGATGGGAACTATGAAGATATCGTTTGTGAAGGTTTTAGTATTCTTCGTGGTGGCGGGGATCATCGCGGGATCGCTGATGCTGCTGTCCGGCACACTGGGGCCGCGCGGGGAGGCCAGGATCAGGCAGCAATTGGCGCAGGCCCGGCAGGCGCGCGCGAGCGCGAATCAGGAAATCGCCCTCCTGAGCGAGAAGCTGAGCGCCGGAAAGGCGGGGGAAGCGGAAGCCCCGCGGCCCAACGTTTCGGTCCTGGTGCTTCGCGAGACACGGATTCAGGACATCCTGTTGCTGCCCGCCGTGGGCGAGGCTTACGAAGACATCCTTCTGGCCGCCAGGAACGATGGGACGGTGGAGTGGCTGGGTGCGCGCGAAGGGCAATCCGTTCGCAAGGGACAGGAGATCGCCCGGATAGACGCGAGCGTATTGGTCCAGATTCTCAGGAGCGCGGAGGCGGCGGAGAAGCTGGCTGAGGTCAGTTACAGGCGGATCGAGGAGCTGACCATCAAGAAAGTGGTCAGCGCCGGGGAACTCGACACGGCGCGCTCGCGGCTGGACCAGGCGCGGGCCGCCACCGCGATCGCGCGGCAGAATCTGGCGGACGCCACGCTTCAGTCCCCGATTGACGGCGTCGTGGACGACGTGGGTCCCGACGTCGGGGAATTCGTGAAGCGGGGCGAGACAGTCGCCCGGCTGGTGGACATCTCCCGGATCAAGATGAACCTGCACGTGCCCGAGAGGGACATCGGCCGCTTCCGGCTTGGGCAAAAATCGGCGGTGATGCGGCCGGAGCCTTACGAGGGCGTGACCACCGGCACCATCACGCGCATTGCCCTTGTGGCCGACGATCCGTCGAAGACCTTCCTGATGGAGGTCACCCTGGACAATCCCGACGGCGTTTTCCGCCCGGGCATGATCACCAAGGCGGAGCTCATGCGGCGCAACCACAGTAAGGCCCTGGTCATCCCGGCCTTCAGCGTGCTTCCCACGGAGAACGGTCCCATTGTGTACGTGGAAGAGAACGGGTTGACGCGGGCGCGGCGGGTGGAGATCGGAATCCGCAAAGGAATGGAGTTTGAAATCTCGAAGGGTCTGAAGCCCGGCGATCGCCTGATCGTGGCGGGCCAGCGCAACCTGAGCGACGGCAGCCCGGTCCGGGTGGTGCGCGAGAGCAGCGGGGACATAGGGGCCCTTTCCATGTACTCATCGGATGATAGAATCCCGGCGATTGCCGGCGACCCGGTTACTTCTCGGACAGAATCCGCCCAGGCGGGCAAGACGAGATGATCATCACCGATTTCGCACTCAACAACCGGACGTCGGTTCTCGTGCTCACGGTGATCATCATCGTCGCCGGAGCCGTGTCTTACGTCGTGCTGCCACGGGAGGCGGCACCGGACATCCAGATCCCCTACGTGTGGGTCACCTCGAGTTACGAGGGGGTAAGTCCCTCGGACATGGAGACCCTCGTCACGCTCAAGATCGAGAAGGAGTTGAAGTCCCTCAAGGACGTCAAGGAGATTCGTTCGAGTTCCATAGAGGGCAGTTCCTTCATCACAATCGAGTTCGAGCCGGGCGTGGACATAGACGACGCGATGCAGAAGGTGCGCGAGAAAGTGGACCGCGCCAAGCCCGAGCTGCCGCAGGACATGGAGGATGATCCCTTCATCACGGAGATCAACTTCTCCGAAATGCCCATCCTTCTGATCAACATCAACGGGGGAGACGACCAGGTCCGCCTCAAGTTCATCGCGGACGAACTTGAGGACGCCATCGAGGCCATTCCCGGCGTGCTGAACGTGGACGTGATCGGGGCGCTGGAGCGCGAGATTCAGATCGAATTCGACCCGGACCGGCTGGCAGCATACGCCATTGACCCGGCCGAGGCCATTCTCAGCCTGCGTCAGAACAACGTGAACGTCCCCAGCGGGTCCCTGGAGCTGGGCGAGGCCAAGTTCAACGTCACCGTCCCTGGGGAATTCAAGGATCCCGACGAGATCAACAACATCGTCGTGGCCATGCGCAATGGCCGCCCCATCTACCTCTTGGACGTGGCGCAGGTAGTGGACGGTTTCAAGGAGCGCATGACGTATTCCCGCCTGAACGGGAAGCCGACCGTGACCCTGGCCGTTTCGAAGCGCTCCGGCGAAAACATCATCGGGATCATCCAAAACGTGAAAGGTGTTTTGAAGGCCGCGGAGCCCATGCTGCCCCACGGCGTGAGTTTCTCGCTGACCGCCGACCAGTCCGAAGACATCAAGATGATGCTGGACGATCTGGAGAACAACTTTTGGAGCGGCTTGATCCTTATCATGGTTGTGATCTTTCTGGCGTTGGGTTTCCGCGACGCGATCCTGGTTTCGATGGCGATCCCGTTCTCGATGCTGATTTCCTTCGCCGTTCTCCGCGCCATGGGCCTCACTCTCAACATGGTGGTTCTTTTCAGTCTCACACTCTCTCTCGGTATGCTTGTGGACAACGCCATCGTCATCATCGAGAACATCCACCGGCACCACAACCTGGGACTAAGAAGGCTGGAGGCGGCCTTCGTGGCCACGCGCGAAGTGGCCTGGCCCGTGACGACGTCCACCTTGACCACTATCGCCGCTTTCCTCCCCTTGTTGTTCTGGCCCGGCATCATGGGCGAGTTCATGTCCTATCTGCCCGAGACGGTCATCGTGACCTTGTCGGCTTCCTTGTTCGTGGCCCTGGTGATGAACCCGGCGGCTGCCTCCCTTCTTATGAAGAAGGAGACGGATCCCGAGAAGGGGAATTTCGCCCGTTCCTGGTTCGTGCGGTCCTATGTGGTTTTTCTGAAGGCGGTTTTGGAGCACCGATGGACCACGATTTTCCTGGCTTGCGGACTGCTGGTCGCTATGGTCAAGTGGTTCGCCATGAGCGGCCTGGGCACCGAGCTGTTCCCTGCCACGGAGCCCAGGCAAGCCACCATCAATATCAAGTTGCCCGAAGGCAGCTCGCTGGAGTCCAGCGACCGGTTCGTTCGGATGGTCGAGGCCGCGGCGCGGCGCTATTCGGATTGCGAAGACGTGGTGGCCAGTGCGGGAGGCGGTCTGGCCGGCGGCTTCGGATCGGGAGGCGGGGCCAAGACCAGCGAATCGCACGTGACCATCGAATTCGTAGACCGCCGGCTGCGCAAGATGAAAAGCACTGAGATCATCAAGGGTTTGCGCGAGGATCTTTCCAGCGTGTCCGGCGCCGAAATCAGCGTCGAGAAACAGGAGGAAGGGCCTCCGACCGGCGCGGCGATATCCCTGGAGATTTCGGGGGACGATTTCGAGACCATCGGTCGTCTGGCGGGCCAGGCCCGCGAGCGCCTGAAGGCCATCGAAGGCATCGTGGATCTTAAGGACAATCTTATCGTGGCCAAGCCTGAACTCAAGGTGAAAATAGACAAGGAGAAAGCCGCCCTCGTCGGCCTGAGCGTCAACCGCATCGGATACACGATCCGCACCGCGATCCAGGGCGCCAAAGCCGGCGTGTATCGCGTGGGCAACGACGAATACGACGTGATGGTGCGTTTGCCCAAACCCGAGCGGAGCGAGATAGACACGCTGGCGCGGTTCCGGATCGCCACCGCCACGGGCGCTCAGGTGCCTCTCTCGACGGTAGCCGACTTCGAATGGACCAGCGGCCTGGCCAGCGTCCAACGCGTGCAGGAACGCCGCACCGTCACCGTCACGGCCGACGTTTCGCCCGGCTTCAACAAGAACGCCGTGCTGGAACAAGCCAAGACGGCCATGGCCGAAATGGGCATTCCCGCGGGCTACCTGTACCGCTTCACCGGCCAGAACAAGGAACAGGAGGAGTCGCAGACGTTCCTGTCCCAGGCGTTTGTGGCTGCCATTCTTCTCATCTCCCTGGTGATCGTGCTCCAGTTCGATTCCATCATCCTGACGCTGACCATCCTGACCTCCGTCATCCTGTCCCTGATCGGAGTTTTCTTCGGTCTGGTTATCACCGGGACTTCTTTCGGCATCATCATGACGGGCATTGGCGTGATAAGCCTGGCCGGCGTGGTGGTCAACAACGCCATCATACTCATTGATTTCATGGAGAAACTGCGCGCCCGGGGCGAAACTCTCAGGGACGCGGTGATCCACGCGTGCAGCATCCGCCTGCGCCCCGTGCTCCTGACCGCCATTACGACCGTGCTCGGCCTGATCCCCATGGCGACCGGCATCAGCTACGACTTCAAGAAATTCGCCTGGGATCTCAACAGCGAGAGCAGCCAATGGTGGGGTTCCATGTCCATTTGCGTGATTTTTGGGCTAACGGTCGCCACCATGCTCACGCTCGGAGTAGTGCCGGCCCTGTACGTTATCCTCGATCCGTTGCGGCACGCTTTGCGCCACATAGATGAGAAGGACAAAGAGAAGGCCCTGGAGTTCGAGGCAGCCTTGCCGCAGAACACGGATTGAGGGAAGCGGCGCACGGGTTTCATACCAATACGCATTCAAAGTGACACAATATGGGAGAACTCACCACAGAGACACAGAGGCACAGAGAAACAGCCACAAGAATCACGAAGACACAAAGATCCGGGGAAGAAGAGGGTTTCTTTCCACCTTTCCATTTGGTGCTTTCCTCTGTGTCTCTGGGGTGAGTTGTTTTTGGGGGGTTCTTTGTGCCCTTCACAGATTGCTTCCCGCGATGTTCGTGCATTGAACAAGGTTTGAATTGTATCTCTTTGATCGCTACTCAGTATCAATCGTACAGCGGCCAGGCGGTGGCCCGCGTCCAGCGCCTGCAAACCACAACCTGCGTGGGCGCTACGGCGACGTTGTTGGTTTCGTCGGTTTCCACAATCGTGTTCTCGCGATCCACAACCACTCCGACGTAGTAGGTTCCGGGCGGAATGTCCAGCCCCGTGGCGACGCTCACGTTATCGAGGGGGACGGTGTCACCGGGCGCAAAGCCGGCCTCAGCTATAGTCCCCTCCGCCGTGGTCAAGATGTGAGAGATGGCGAAATCCGGCGCGGCGGACATGAGGAATTGCAGGGAGCATTTCGGGGAATAGGCCTCGGGAGCCGTGCTTGTCGCGGTATTGACGACCAGGCCGCCAACCCTCAGCCCCTCGCCCGGGTATATTTCACCGGTAAGCACCGCGAAGTCCATGATCGTGAGATCGGGGCGCACCACAGTTTCCCCCGCGGTGGCCATGTCCTGGGCAAACACCTTACCGCGGGCGCTGCTGAGGGGGCTGGGGACCGTGTAGCTCTGAGCGAGCGGGATGTCATCCACCCAGAACTGCACCAGGCTGCCGGCATAGGCGCAGTCGGGGCGTTCGCTCTCGCCGGCGGTGCGGGTTTCGAGCGGGACGTGCAGGATATAGGTATCCCCGAGAGCGGGATAAGTGCCCATGCGGTAGGTGGCTACGACAATGTCATTGATGGTCGCCGTCACGGTTCGCCCCGAGGCCGCCGTGACGAGCTGATTCCTTGAATCGTAGAAATCCACGTGGAGCGTCCCGTGCAGGACGATGTCCGGCTCGGGTATTCTGGCGGCGAAAGCGGCGCTCGATGTGATGGCAACCAGGATCGCAATGGTCGCTGAAATCCCAAGATTGCGCGATGTCATGTTTTCATCCTCCTTTATTTCTCGTTCTTGAAAGTCCGGCTAACGGCGCCGGGCTGCGGAAAGCCTTTCCAATGGCGCCGAGATCTCCTCGTTGGCTCCCCTTGTTGTGGTCGGTCCCGCCGCCTCATACACCTGCCCAACATGGCCCGTGCGTATCGCTTCGAGGTGACCGGCTTCGCGGAGCTTTTGCGCGGCCTTGTGTTCGATGTCGAGGATGTTTATCTTTTCCTCGAGATCGCTCCAGTTGTCCATCTTGAAAGCGCCCCGTATGTCGTATCCGCCCGAGTCTTCCACGTGGTGCAGGGCGTGACCGGCTTCATGGAGGAACACCAGAGCGGGTGTCATCTTCTCTCCCGTTGGGGTTCTCAAGGCGGCCCGGGGATGCATCAGGATAGCGCCCATATTGGCGGGGCTTTCACGTTCGGCCGGCATGTAACCCACGGCGTTGATGTCGAACGACATTTCCTGAATATAGACCACCTCGGGCCGGCTGTGCAACTTCCGAAGAACCTCATCCGCTCCGGCCTTTTCCAAGTACCCGATCATCTGTATGATGTCTCTCTTGAACTCCTCGCTTGCATCCGGGTGCCACTTCAGTTCTCTGCCGTCGGGATCCCGGTACTTGACGGGATTGTCATTCACGTAGGCATACAGATTCAGATATGCGGGATTGGCGAGCCGCCTGGAGGCCCCTGCCGCCTCTTTGGCGGCGCGTTTTGTCTCCCTCGCAACCGGGTCGACACTTGCGAATCTGGCGATTGCAGGGCAGAGGAACCTTGCCCCAAAACAAAGCAGCCCGCTCTCGGTATCCGCCTCCTTCTGGGCGAACAGGTAGGGAGGCGGGACAAGGCCGGGATGGGAAGGCTGCTCGAGCTGGTTGCGGAGTTTCCCGTAGGGATAGAAGGCGTTTTCCTGGACAAGGCCGCCCTGGCCGTCCGCAATGATATTGGGCGACCCAAGATGATCCTGGTGGTAATGGAGAATGGACTCGGGTCCCTGGGCGATGCTGGAAACGTTGAGCGTGGTGGTGGCGAGAGCGGTCAGCCAGAAGCAACGTCCGGGTGGGAGTTGGGCCGGGAAGCGGTCCTCCAGGGGGGGCTGAAGAATGGTTGCCTCGTATTGCTGTGTTGGGGCATCCCAGGTGCGCAACTGAAGAAGCGACGTTTCGCTCCCGGCAACATCCCTGCGCCAGACGAAGGGCTGCAACAGCGGCCAGGCGATCAGCGAATTGCTCGTCGGAACGGCGATATCGGGTGGGGGACTGTGATCACCGAGAATCGGAACGACACGTCCGGCGGTCACTTCGACCCAGTATGGAATGGCCGCGCGCATGGGATCGCTTGGCCCGAGATTCTCATACTCACCAGCGGCGGCGTTCCAGCGCGTGATCGCCAGGGCGCCATCGGGCCGGCCCAGGCCGAATATATCGCGCGCGGTGAAGCTGGTGGAATCCTCGACCGCAAGACAGATGAGGTTTCGCCCCGGCCAGAGGCGCAGACGCTGGATCCGCTTGCGCGAGGGGTCTATTGTCCCGAAGACGCAGGCGGTCCGCTTGTCGCCCTGGAGGACATACTTCGCGGGGGCTTCCGCCTCACGAACCTCAAAGGATGTGTCAACGTACAAGGTGGCGGACGTGCGCCCATCTTGGGTGATCTTCTTGATGGTCCGCCCATCCGCATAGTCATAGAGGTACTCGGCGCGCGTATTCCCTTTCTGGAGAAACCGGAGGCGATCCTTGAAGTCCCAACTCAACCGCATCCCGTCCATATCCGTCATGTTGCCGTTCGCGTCATACGGGTACTGGCGGCCGGAACCAGTCCAGGTGAGTGCGTGGGGACCGGGAGGATCGTTGGGCATTCGTCGGGCGCGCCCGGAAGCTCCCCGCGTTCCTCCGTAGGCCATGGTCCCGATGTTCACATCGGGATCGCTGACGTGGCCGGGTCCCGAGGCGGGGGACGATTTTCCGGTCATGTTGCCGATCCGGTCGTAAGCGTAGTCTATCTGTTTCTGGTCGGCCCACTGAGCGCGGGTCAGGCGGTAGAGATCGTCGTAAACAAACGACTGGGTGTTGTGCCTGGGGTCGGCGGGGGGGATATGCTCGCGGCGGTCGGTGGCTTGGGTGATGTTCGAGGCGGCATCAAATGTGTACTCGTAATCCAAGAGTCCGGAATCGCCCGTCCCCGCCTGGGATTCGGTCTGGAGGCGGATCAGCCGCAGGCGCGGATCGTAGTCGTAAGTCGTGAGGATGCCGCTGGCGTATTGAATCCGCTTTGGAGCGCCGGAGGGCGTGTAGTCAATGTCCGCGATGATCCCGGGAACGCGCTCGGACGCGTTGCGGTTGTTGTACACGTAGGCGACACGATCGTTGTCGGGGTAGGTCTGGGCGGTCACGCGATCCATTGCGTCGCATTCAAAGCCGGAACGATAGGCCACGAGGGCATTAATCGCCGGATCGGGATCCGGGACGCGCCTGACCGACCATGCGAGCCTGCCCCGCTCATCGTAGGAGAAGTGTTTTTCGCCGGATAGATCCGCGACCCACGAAAGAGCGCCTTTTGTGTTCGCGGCGGCGGCCGTTGTCCGGTCGCCCTGGTCCACGCCTGTGGGGCACGGGGTGTCATAGCGATAGGCAACATCGGGCGAGCGGTTGAGGGAGACGGAAGGGTGTTACCTGCTGCGGACGAACCTCGAGGGCAAGAGCGCGCGGGAACTCTGGAAAACTTACATTGGGCTGACGCAGATCGAAGACAGTTTTCGGATCAGCAAGCACGATCTCGGTTTGCGTCCGATCTACCACCAAAAAGAGGATCGGACCCAGGCGCACATATTGGTTTGCTTCCTGGCACTGGTGATGTGGCGGACGCTGCAACAGTGGATGGAAGCGAGCGGTCTCGGAACCGCTCCCCGCAAATTGCTTGAGGAGATGGCCGAGGTGCGCTCGATGGACGTGGTTTTGCCGACGGGAGGCGGAGAGTCGTTGCGGCAAAGAGAACCTCTGTCGGCGGGTAGGCAAGAGATCCGGTTGCGCGTGGTGAACCGGCCGGAGCCACACTTGGCGATTCTTCTCCAGCGACTCGGGTTCCCCCTACCCAACAAGCCCAAATGCGTCCAAAATGTAGTGCAGACTTTCGCTCAAAAACTCGAAAAAGCCGAGCAAATGGGGAAATCTTGACTCACAACTGGCGAAAATGGGGTAACGGACGAGGGGCCGCTGACCCTGAGAAACCCGAGGGGGTCCGTGTAGTTCGTGGCGGGGTCGTAATCATCGCCGCGCTGGACGCGCTGGGCGAAGGAGAACCCGCGGAACTCCTTCTCGAAGGCGTCGTAGTAAGCGTCGCGGTAGAACAGATCGGTGCGATACTCGTCGGGCTTGTCGTCGTGGTTGAGATCCAGGCCGATCTTCTGGGTGATCCGGGCCACTACCATGAGGGGGTCGGGATTTCGGGTCTGCCAGGGATAGCCTTCCTCGGCGGCGGCGACGTAGTCCTCGACCGACGACTTGTAGGAGATGTGGGTCTGCAGGCCGATGCGGTTGTCAATGACAGCGAGCATGTTGGCTTTGCCGGCGGGCAGGAAATCCACATACTCCATCTTGTAGGCACCGCGGCCGGTGTCCCAGTTCTGCCAAATGAAATCGGTCGAACCGTTGCCGTTGATGTCCGCGAGCCGGAGCTGGGTGGCGCCGTGAATGTACCTCGGTGTGTTGTTGGCCGCGATCGCGCGGGTGAACGAGTCGTTGCCGGTGTTGAGATAGAGGCAAACCTGATCGTAATGGACGACGGCCACGTCGCCGAGCCCGTCTCCATTGACGTCGCCGAGATGGATGCTGGAATCGTCCACGGCGCCAACAGCCAGCTCGCCGGCGGCCAGCCGCCGGTTTCCCCACGCGCCGTTGCCCTTGTATGGCCAGTACTCGATCTCGATGACGGAAACGAACCGCAGAATCTTGACCAGGTCCGGCATCCGGTCGCCGTTCATGTCGGCCAGCTGCACGGAGGGATTCGAAACCGTCTCGCCGCCGGGCCCCGGCTGCGCGAACGCCAGATCATCGGCGATTGTCTGGTCCGCGAGGGTCGGTTCGCCGCGCAGATAGAAGTCGCTTTCTTCCCAGCCATTCTCACCCCGGTTGAGGAAATACTGCATGCCGTAGAGGCTCGACCGGACGAAGTCCATTCTCTTGTCGAAATTCAGATCCATCATCTTGACGGAGGGGTCATCCAAGGCAAACGGCGGATGGGGCGCGGGGAAATTCACGGGCGCGCCCCATCGAATCTCACTCGTCTCGGGTTGGTCCAGGCGGGCGGGATTGGGATAGAAGCAAAACAGGTCATCGGCGGATGATCCCGATTTTAGGACGAGATCGCACTGACCGTTGCCGTCGAGATCGGCGAGTTGCACGGCGCCCTCGCTCAAGACGACGGACGGGGAGGATTGCGCGAAGTCGGCGCCGTTGGCGAACCGGGCGTTGCCCAGGTTGAGGAAGTGCTGGTGCGGCAAACCGGGCATGGCGGGGGTGTAAAGAAAGTCGGGCAATCCGTCGCAATTGATGTCCACGATATCCAGGAGACCCGTGTCGAGGGAAATGGGGGGAGCGTTCTCGATCTCGCCCTGGCGGATCCCGGTGATGTCAAAGCGCGTGTACTTCAGACGCAAAGGGGGAAGGTAGTTCACCCCATCCCGTCCGTATTGCGTCACTTTGCGGATCAGGGAGAACGGAGGGGTGAAGTCGGCGGGATCGGGCGGGTCCGCGAGCGGGTCGCCCGGTTCGATTGCGTAGGCGATTCTGTAAGTTCGGACGGGCCGGCCGTCGCTCGTCACGCGAATCTGGAAGCAACGCCGGGCCGTGCGGATCTCGAAGCCGCTGCGGTAGTCGGAGAAAGCGTCGTCACGCAATTCGTAATCGAAGCCCACGGAGTGGTAATGCCCGCCGAAGATGCTGTAGCGGATCTCGGAGAGATAGAGCTGCCCCGGAGAATCCGCAAAGGTCTGGTAGAGATACTCCATGCGGTTGCCGCTTGTGTCCATGACCGTGTCCACACACCATTTGAAGGTGGAGGAGAACCCGGCGAAGCCGTCGTAGACCCGGCTGACGCGGTTGGGCTGCTCCTGGGTCGGATAGGTGCCCAGTTTGTAGAGGGCGCCGCTTTTGTCATGGTACTGCCAGCCGTCCCCCGCCTGTCTGTAGCGATTGAAAGCGCCCTCGTTTTCCTGCCGCCAGGTTCCGTCCTGGAGCGGGACCAGGTCCTCCCCGCCGCCGGCAAACACGTCGCTCTCATCGTACTTGGGCGCGCCGTTGTCCGTCTGGCGTTGGATCGCCTCATAGGCGAGTTCCCAGCCGATGCCGAAGCAGCCGTTGCCGCCGCCGCTGTTGTAGCGCAGGCGCACGGTGGGTTGGAGGCCGTTGACGCCGGGGGGAACGGCGATCGTGATGACGTAAGCCGAGGTGCCGGTGTTCAACTGCGGCTGAAACGACTCTCCCAGCCCCTCGATGGATCCGGGTCCCGATGGGAGGGATATCTTGTCGGGGCCGACGCCTGATTTGTCTTGAGCGATGGATAGAAACGGAGCGAGAAGAAGTCCCGCGGAAACAACGAAGGCAACGGAGGCCGTTGCGCGCGGGAAACGGAGCGCTCCCCAGGCAACTCGGGCGGGTGGGCGGGGAACGCGGGGAAAGACAATCGGGTCGTGTCGGGTCATTTCAGAATCCCGGGAATTCCTCCGGATTGCCATAGGTGTAGGTGAACCGGACGTAGATGTCCTTGATCTTGGAGAAATCCAGTTTGCGGTTGTATGGATTGCTGGTATCGAAGACCATTTTCCATTGGGAGGCGGCCACGGGGCGTCCCCTGAGTCCCAGGGAGTCAAACTCGGAAGGGGGGCGCCCGCCGGTGCCGTCGTTGATCCTGCAGGGCACGGTGATGTTAAAGATGGAACGCTCGGGCCGGTCGCCGCTGTTGAAAGCGAATTGTACCGTGTCGTCCTCGCTGGGCGGACGCGCGAAGAAGGTCCGGAACGAAACGTTGCCGGCCTGAATGAGCTGCACGTCGCAGGTCGGATAGCCGTTGAAGCCGCGTTCGGAGTATATGTCCACCGCAATGGAATGGATGCGCATGTTCCACTGGCCTCCCATGATCGGGAAGAAACGGGTGTCCTCGATGGTCGTGGAGAATTCGAAGGCGACGTTCGGGAAGGTTGGATTATAGGGATTCGCCTCGCGCGAGTTCTCGAGAAAGTCCCGGAACGCCTTTAGGCTTTCTTCGGGTGTGTAGGGGGGGTTTGTTCCGGTGTAGCGGTAGCCGAGAATCTGCTGGCGAAGACTGATGGGCATGGCGGTAAAGGGACCCTGGTGGTTGGGTCCGCGTACGCTGGCCACGTTGTAGCGGCGCAGCTTGGAGTCCCAGGCCTTAAGCGCGTCGAGGTAGTCCTTGGCCTCGTCCGCGGTTCGGACGCCGAAAACGTCCTCCAGGAAGCCGAACTTGTCGAACAGGGAATTCTCCAGCGAGGGCGGTTCCTGACTGGCTACGGGGATTGTCACCGGGTTCTGGTATTTCTCCAGCCATTCCCATTGGAGGGTCTTGGCCAGGCGGTAGAGTTTGTCAATGGCGTACTCGAGTTCCGCCTCGGCACGGCGCTGGGCCTCGGTCATGAAGAGCCGGTAGGAGGGGTCCATGAAGTAGAGTTCCGACGCGGTGGCCCGCATCTGGGCCAGGTCCTCGATGAGGCGGTCCATCCGGGCGTAGAGCAAGTCCATCTTGTGCAATTCCTGCTTGTATCTCAGGTGGGCCTGCGAGATCTGGATCTGCATCTTCTCGGCTTCGAGCAACATGCCTTTGATTTGCTCTTCCATCTGAAGATCGCTCACTGCCAGGGACGTGATAGTCTGGAGGTTGCGCATCATGCCGCTGATTGCGGCGGCGGGGACCTTGCCCACAGAAATGGTGACGCCGGTGAACGTTCCCGTATGCACTTCCACGGACTCGGCCTCGGCCTTGAGCAGGTCGTAGGCGTTCA
>Ga0315281_10006379_pt1 | contig 16784 bp, 15 predicted proteins | sample YL17G07_0_MG_FD_204540 | JGI IMG/M metagenome (GOLD analysis project Ga0315281, IMG submission 204540) | Sediment microbial communities from Yellowstone Lake, YNP, Wyoming, USA - YL17G07_0 | ecosystem: Environmental > Aquatic > Freshwater > Lake > Sediment | place: USA: Wyoming | collected...
GTACTGGAACCTTCAGCTCATGAGCCAGACGCATGCAGAAAAATTCATTCGCAGGGCAATATGGAAAGTCCGCACTGGCATTTTCCGGCTTGACGATGTGGGTAGATGGCGCCAAACCTTCTGGCAGGAACATCGCGCCATTGGCGTCAATACGCAGCCCCAGTTTTTCCTGAGCGCCCGCCAGGGACATGCGAATTTCGTCCCATGATGCCATCAAGGGAAGATTGCGCGCCCTGGAAGTCTTGATCTTTTCCTGTAGCGCCTCTTGAGAAAGTGGCAGCAGAATTTCCTCGGTCGCTGCCGCGAGTCCTGCCGGAATCAGCGACAGCGCTCCGGCTGTGTCCTGTCCATGCCTGACCAGAAGCGCCCACGTATCGCGAGGATCTATCCTGTCCCGAGTGGCGATCAGGTCTCGCAGTCGGCCTTCGGGCAACAGGTTCTCGAAGAACCACTCGACCGGCTTGTCATTCGCGGTGTCTTCATATTTTTTGGTGGCAACCGGGAAGTTGGGCGAAAGTGAATAATCCTTCCACTCGGTCGCGTAGACGAATTTCCACTGCCCTTTCTTGACTTCCAGGGTTCCGACCGGAATCCCATTGGCCGAGACGATCAAAACACTCATGCCGTTTCACCCGGCAGCCTCAGCCTGACATCAATGCCGAAGCGGTTGCAGACGGACAAGACTTTTCCGATCTGGGCGGTAGCTTTCCCTTTCTCCAAACCGTTGAGAAATGGCAGGCTGACATTGCACAGCGCTGCGGCATCGCGTTGGGTCAGTCCGGATTCCTTCCGAACAGCACGAACCATCTGCCCAAGCTCTGAGACAGAGGAGATGCCTACTTCCCTGTTTGCCATAACGCCCCCATAAAAGATAAACGAGCGTTGAATTTTGCCTTGCATTGACCCTAAATGCAAGAAAAACTCAACGCTCGTTGATTATTTCAGCCGAATATTGCTCCCGAAACTGTTTATTTCTTCTTGGCTTTACCCTTGCTGGCAACTGCCTGCTTGAAGGTGGCACCGGCAGAAAACTTGGGCACCGTCGTCGCCGCGATCTTGAGCTTCTCGCCGGTTCTCGGGTTCTTGCCTTCGCGCGCCGCGCGCGCTGCCGACTTGAACGTGCCAAAGCCAATCAGGGCTACCGAATCTCCCTTGGCAACAGCCGTCACAATCTCGTTAATCAGAACATCCAAGGCACGGCCAGCGGCCGCTTTGGACAGATCAGCTTTAGTAGCCAGCGCTTCAATCAGATCGGATTTGTTCATTGAGTTTCTCCACAGTTAGTTATGAAAGGTAAATCTTATCTCATTTTTGCATGGATGGATTGCGCGAAAGCGCTCGTGATGCCGCATCGAGATCAATCCCTTCGGTCGGTGGTTGCCCGTCACGGCACAGGTTGAGTTCGTAGCGAACTACAAACGGAATCAATTTTCCATCCTGGGTCGGCACCGCATCTTGCATCAAGGTCGCTTGCAGGCGGGCACAACCTGCTTCGGCAAACTTCAGCACCGTCCTGACCTGGACCATCACGGGCGCAGAGGAACGTGTCTGCGCCTTGAAAAATTCGGCCATTGGGCCATTCAGTTCTCCATCGGATTGACCATTGGGCGTATCAATCGTTGCGATCAGATGCTGTTTCAAATCAGCAGCAAGAATATCCTTGCTCCCGAGAAGAGCAAAAAAACAGAGAGCCATGATGAGTGCGTTCAAAGGCCGTTTCATTGGTTGTAGTAGTTATTGACGCGTTGCTGGACGGTGCTCTGGACGTTCTGCCCGAAAGGCGAAGCACTTGGTACATTCACGCTGGCGGAGATTTCCTGGACGAACTCGCTCATGTCGATGCGAGAAAAATCGAGTTGCTCAAACTCCGCCGTGGTAAATCCAGAGCAGTCTGGCCCTTCGGCGCTGCCCCATCCTTTGCCCACCTGCCCCCTGCCCTGTTCATTGATGATCCGGGCCAGGCGAGAGTTGAAGCAGCAATACGATTCTGTCTGCTCGATACAGGTTTTAATAATTGGCACCCGCGCAGAGCAGAATGAGCCAACATGAACGCATAGGTTGGCATCCCTGTGCATCGCCAGAAGATGCTCGGATTGTTCGCACAACAGAAGTTCCGATATCAGTTGAATTGCCACGGCTGCCGCCAGTGAATAGGGGTCAAAGTACAGATTGAAGCTCCCCAACGATCCGAGCGAATAGACAGGGCCACCGAGCAGGCCGCTGGTTACCGTCCCCGTGGAAAACGTCATTCCATAAAAGCTGAACGACGGCGTAAAATTTGTAGGCGTGAAGAGCACCTCCGATGAAATCATGGCCTGCGCTCCCGCTTCGATATAGCTGGAGTACTGGGGGTACATGAAGTCGAACATGTATTTGCTGCCCGCATTGATCGCCATCTGGCCACCGGCAAAAGCACCCTGAACAATTGTCGACATCAGCACGTTGTTGCTCCTGGCCGCACCGCCACCGCCCTTCTTGCAACAGTTCACCAGGCCAAAAAGTTTTTTGCGGCACTGCTCCCCCACCCCTTTGAACAGTCGCTGATCCGCACCATAGACACCTGCCTCGCGCGCCGCCTCCATCGACGCCATCGCTTTCCCGAAATCCAAATCGGCAGGATTACTGGTATCGAAGCACCCGCCCCCACCTTGGCAAAACGATCGCTGATCACAAACCGTGCGCTGAGTCTGTGATGCCGGCGAGGTCTGGCACGAGTAGGTTCTCTCGCTCATGTCGCATGCCCCGGAATCCAACTGGTCAATACATTGAGATGAGACCTGTGTGCAACCCCGATCAATCAACTCCTGACAGTCGTTGGTCAGCGTAGTACCAGCACAGGTGTAATCCTCGGAGCGAGCCCAACAGGAATCCCCTGAGCTTTGCGCCCCGACTGGCAATGGGGATACGGTAGTCAGGCAGACCTGCAGGCCGTTAATCGTTTTGCAGGGCGTACTATCGGTACAGGTCGTCGCCGCATGGACGCAATTGCTGCTTTGCGCGAATGATGTGCACTGGCTGGTATCCAGTGTGTTCGACGTGATGGTGTAGGACGTATTGAGCTCAACCACCGTCGGAGAGTTTGTCGAAGCCGTGACGTTGGTGCATTGATACCGTCGGGTGTACTGGTTGCATGACCCGTCGAATGCCGTGCTGTCGCAGGTCGAACTGACCAGCGCACACCCTTGGGTAGCTTTGATGGCGGCGCAATAGTCGATGTGATTATCGGCAATGCAGGAATAGTCATCCTGATAGCGCCAGCATGTAGCCGTAGAGTTGAGTCCGCCCGCTGGGGGCGTCACGCCGGCCAGGCACACCGTCGCCCCGCTGGGGTCGACCTTGCATGGCGTCGAGTCGACACAGCTATGCGCCGTCAGGCGACAGCGGGAATTTTGAGCATAGCTGCTGCACTGGCTGGTATCAGCGGTATCCGTCGCCAGCGTGTAGGTGTTATCCAAGCGAACCGTGTTGGTAGGGGTTCCTTGGCTGGAGCCACATCTAAACGTCTTCGTGTAAGTATTGCAGGTGCTGTTGAAGGCGGTATCGCTGCAAGTTGAACTGGTCTGCGCGCAACCAGCCGCCGTCAGAGCCGAACAGTAATCAATCGAATCGGGTTTGATGCAGGTATAGGTATCCTGATACTCCCAACAACCGCCGACATCTGCCAACGTCACGACAACACCAGATATTGTCTTGCTTGCAGTGCTATCAACGCAGGTCGAGCTTTCCAGCCGACAATCGCCTGCCACCGCTTGATCCACGAAGGTCATGAGTAGCAGCGCTGCAAACGTCAGCGCCTTCATTACTGTGTCCGCTGTTGCAAAGTGGCGCACTCATTGGATACCCAACTGCTGACGGTTTTCGACATCGGTAGTTGGAGCGGTGCCCCGGTTCCAGTCCCCCCGGAGGAATTGCACCCGGAACTGACATTGCGCATTGACGGCGTGCAGGTCGTCGAGTTGCAACTGACGCTGAAATACACATAGAGATTGCAGCCGAACCCGAGGTTGCTGACGTAGTGGTCGGTAACCGACTGCCCGGGAGCCACGGCAACCGGGAACTGGCCGTAGCTCCCATTCCATGGATAACCAATCCAGTTGTAGTCGTAGCGATTCACACCATCGTAGGACCGGTAAGGCTCCACCACATACGACAGGCCATCGTTTCCGCAGAAGATGTTCATGGCCATGTACGGATCTACGCACCAACTGCAATCCATGAACGCCGCTCGACCCAGCCAAGCGCCGGGCATGCATTGGCCAAATCCGACCGTGGCCGACACCCCACGCCGACAGCTCAACGTTTCATATCCCTGCACCGTCTGGTTGCATTGGTAGTTGTAGCTGGTGTTCACCGCAATCTGCCGACCGATGTAGCAAGTGGCATCGCTGAGTGTTTGCATCTGTTCGACACATTGGTACAGATGATGTTGATCGACGGCGATCTGGCGGTCGGTCGAACAGAAATTGCTGTTCACGGGCCGGTACTCGGTACAGACCTCTGTCGAAAACGTGGCCGGCGTGGTTTCCGTCACCACACGGCATTGCTCCGTACTCGACCCGATATTGAAGCCAGTGACCTGCAAGGTTGGGTTGCTGGCGATGGAATTGGCACGACTGATCAGAGGATCGGTAGCACGATCAATCGAAAAGGCCGGCCGCACACTCGGGTTGCGCGCCACAAAATTCACCGCATCGCACTCCTGCCGCCGATAGGTGTCGGCATCCGGCACTTGGCTAGCGCAGTCCGTAACCTTGGTGACACCGGGTCCAGATAGCTGCCCCTGCCCTCCTTGGAACAACTGGGTTTGCGTGGCGCTCTGCCCGTAACCTGGAACCATGGACGCTGCATTCCCGCTACCGATACCCTGAAAGGCACCATTGATCGAGCCTGATCCAAGCGCCCTGCCCTCGGTGAATGCCGTACCTGAGTCATAGCCCTGCGCTACCGCGTTGGTGGCGGTCACTATGAAAACCATGCACCAGACAAAAAGGCACCTCATGGACGAGATCCAGCCAATCTTGCGGCATAGCGTCTTGCGGCTTCTGCCCAGGTCGGCGCCTGGCGTTCAATGAGATCGAGGGCGTAGTCCTGACCAACGTCGCCATCAACCTTGATATAGCTTGCTGGAGTAGCGCACCCGTCATTTCCAATCTTGGTTGCTTGCGCGGCTCGTGCGATTACCAGCGCCGGGACTTGAGCTACCTTGAACTGTTTGAAGGCTGGTGGATGAACAATGGCTGTGACATTCCGCTTCCCGACCAAGGCGGCCAACTCCTCCCCCATCCGACTTAGGGAGTTGCCTTTGAGTCCTCGAAGCACGAGGACGGCCCCCGACTTTTCCGACTGGGCGACGATTCGCTCAAGCGTTTCCTTTGGCATCGAGAACGAGACGAAGACCATCAACTCTGGGATGTCAGATGGCATTGCTGCCGTGGGTGGAGACATACGACGATAGGACTCTGCGATCTGGGCGATGTCCGGACTCTTGGCTACTGGCTTCGGTAATGCGTCAGTTTTTGGCACCGACAACGGATTCGCTACTCTGGTCGGCTCCATTCCCTTAAGAGCTTCTTCCATGCGTTGCCGCGCCAGGCGCATGTCGCCATCGCTTGGCAGCACAGCCTGCGCCCATGCAACGCTCGACACGGAATACGCAATTGAAGCCGCGATGAGTACGCCGCACCGATATCGATTCATGGCCTCAAAACGCTCCCTGACAGCAGTTGCGTTTCCGGAAAACCATGTAGGCGAAGTCCTCGCCTTCAAAAGGATATTCCTTGCCAGCTCCCCACAGAACCGTTGATCGCCCCAGAGGCTGGCAGCACTTCCCGGCGATTTTGGCGGTCTGCGGAATCGGATAGAGCATCTGGTACTTGTAGCCGGTCTTGTCCATGATCGGCTGCGGGTAGTAACCGCACAGCCCGTCATCGCCGGATGCCGCCCACATCAGCCCTTCCCGATGCATCTTGGCTATCAGGCGGGTCATTTCCAGGCTGGATGCCTGGACACCGCCAATATGTGCCTGCACGTTTCCGTTAAGGGGATAAAGACTTCCCTGGCATCCCGCACACCAGAACAACGTGTTCAGTGGAAACCCAGCTGTTGCCGCGACACAATCCGCGGCACAGGCAGCACGGGCCGGCAGGTTGCCGAACAGAGCGACATCGGGATTAAAAATGAACGTCAGCTCGTCGTCGTGCCACATTGGATCGAGCTCGGTGAGATAGGCCACATCGAAAGAACTCTGCTCCAGACAGGCATTGTCGAAAATGGCTTCCAGCCAGAAGATGATCGGGTCGATATACCAATGCACCTGATAGAAGGACGAGGTAGAGGTGCTGTCCTGACTGAAGCGTGAACCTCGCGGTGCATCAAACCCGGGATTCAGCTCAACGCCGCCGAGGCTGGTCATGCAAAACGGCTGGCGCACCACATCCACGCGACGAACCGGTTCCCAGAAACTGACCTTGAACCCCACCCTCAATTGCGACGGGCACATGCATACAGGTGATCCTCCGGGGTTGGGTGTGTCTTCCTGCCCCATCGAAACCAGATCAAGGCCACCGAACCGGATCGGGAGCATGCAACTCCAGCAAATATCCGTGATCGGGTTCGCAAACCGGCCGGTACAGGTCGCGCTCGCGAACACCGGTTGCGAGCCCCCCATGGCGATTGCAAGCACGAGGATGAGAACGAACTCACGGAAGGACTTCATCGACCCTCAGCCTTTTTCCGTCTTGAGTCACTACTGCTGGCACCTGACGAATACCCAAGCGCCGAACTAGCGCTCCGCCCTGGTCGTAGAAGACCCGGCGCTTCCAGTCACGCATGAGATTCAAGGGTTCGCCGGCAACCATAATGGGCTTTGCCGCACCTTTGAGCTTCTGCATCGTCTGTTTTACAAAGGAGACTTGTCGGCGATCCCGCCCGTCAAAGAAGATGAGTTCATCTCTAAGGGAAACATGATCCAGCGGATTCACCTTCAGCCCGCGCGCAAACAAGATCGCGCCGTCCTCACCTCGGATGTCGTGATCCAGAACCATTGTTGGGTCGTGGTAGAAAGTGCGCTTGGTAGCAGTCGCCTTGAGGCCGGGCACAGGTTTGGGCTTTTCTACTGCACCGACGACATGATCTCGGTATTCGTCTTGTTTCTTTGCCAGCTCGCCGCTTTTCTCCATCTGATAGAGTCTCGACTGGATGACTTCCAGCAGGTCAGGTTCCGCGATGTCGTAGGTCGGCCCGACGACGCCGAGATCGTCAGCCTGTGCAATTGGCAACAGGCTGATGAGCAGTAAGGCGAAAATATGGGAGTGAATCGACATGAGGCCGATTCTGGGCGCGCGATATCAGTGATGGATTTTGAAATGCGTATTTTTAGGGCGCATTTTGAAAGCCCAAGCTATATCCGCTTTAATGCCATTTCAACAATCAGACCATGCTGAGATAACATCGCATCTGTCCTTAAAACCCTCTTGAGTCCCTTAATTTGTTGCATTTCATTGTGAATCCGCGACATGTTAAAAAACACCTATCAACGTAATAGCGATTGCAGCACCACAACAATAAAATTGATGCCGCCCTGCTCGGCAAAATCGTGCTCGCCCGTTTTCTGGAGTTGCCGCTGCGGGCTTTTGACCGTCTCGTAACCCAAGCGGAGTCCTCCACCGGGTTTACCGCTCTGCGCCCCTGGGTGACCGTGGGTCAATTGGAAGGCGCGCCGCATGATGCGCACGATACCCCTCAAACCCGAGCTTCTCCGGTTCTGGGAGAGATTCGCGATATGAAGAACTTATATCCCGGCACCGGGGCGAGTCAGGGTCTGATGTTCCTCTACCACCGCGACAGCTACGCGCGGGAATACCGATTCGATGAAGAGGGCGTGAACCACCTGATGTCCCGCCCGGACTTCCCGGCGGAACTGGCGGGCGTATTGCGCAGGTTGCGCCTCATCAACACCCGGAACCGGCTCACCCACGCGCTGATACAGGCAGTGCTTGCATCGCAAGCGGCGTATCTGCGCTCCGGGCAAACCTTGGCACTCCTGCCCCTGACCCAGGCGGAAATTTCCGCCCGGCTGCGGTCGGAGTCGAATCTTTCGGTGGTGGCGGATCCGGGCCGGATCTCCCGGTTGGTGCGCGTATTGTTCATCGCACTGCCGAACGGCGAAGCGGTGCCGCTGGGCGGACTTTTTCCGAAGCCCCGGCAGGTTCATTGCCATTTCGTGGACCATGTGATAAAAAAGGAAAAGGCATGGATGCTCCAGGGAGTATTGCGGGAGCCGCTGACGGACGAGGCCATCGCTGCCATCCTCGAGAGCGAATATGGCATTCGCTTGTTGCGGCGCACGGTGGCCAACATCCGGCGCGACTTGGCGATTCCCGATTGCCGGAGCCGCAGCCAGCGCATGAATTATCTGGTGGCGACCGAAGGGTTCTCCGCACTGGTGCCGTTGACCCCGCAAGCATTGCGGACTGTGGTTCCGTCCCAGCCGGGAGTGTACGAAATCCGGGCGGCTTTGGGTTCACCCATGAACGAAGCAAAAGAGGGATGGCTTGAAAAAAGCGCGCCACCGGGACCGCACAGCGTAGTGTATATCGGCTCGACTGGGGATTTGCGCAAGCGCTTGGGAGATCACCTGCGCGGCAGTAGCGATAACGTGTTGCTTTATAATCACCTATCAGACGGTGCTGCGCGGGTGCGATTTCGTCTGGTCAGCGAAGGATGGCGCTGGGCGGAGCGGGATCTGTACCGGGTGTTTTGCGAAACCTTCGGCACACCGCCGCTATGCAATCGCATGAGTCCGTGATAAAAAGAGCCGCCAGCGAAGAGGATACACCGGAGTCCGGCACAAGACATAAACAAGAATAAATAAAGGTTGGGGTATATCGTGGAAAAAATATTGCGCAAGCAAGCAAGCAAGCAAGCCTGACATCTCCCTCACCATCTGCGGCTCCGTAACGGGGGCAGGACTGTGAGCCCCTCGAACGAGAACATCGCCGCGCTGGCCCGGGCGATCGGGATCGACGCGCAAGAGATCATCCGGCGCAAAGCATTCCTGGGGTTCGACGAAACCGATGTCAGTTTGCTCACGGAGTTGCACGCGCGCCTGCAAGATGTGTCGCGGCATTTAGTAAATGACTTTTATACCCATCTCCTCCAGTTCGAGGAAACCCGCCGCTTCATCCCGGATGCGCCCTCCCTTGAGCGCCTGAAGCAGACCCAGGCTGCCTACTTTGACAGCCTGACCGCGGGTGACTACGGCCACGCATACGTTCACCAACGCCTGCGAGTAGGCATCGTCCATCAGCACGTTGGACTCGAACCCAAGTGGTACATCGGCGCCTACAGCAAGTACCTCATTGGGCTGCAGCCCGAGCTGTGGCGCTTGCTTGGCGACGACCCGGACAAGTTTCTCGCCACCTGCCACGCGCTTCAAAAGATCGCGTTTCTGGACATAGGGTTTGCTCTCGATGCCTATATGCAGACCGACCGGCATACCATTCTTGGTCTCAAGCGCTACGCCGAGGACATCATTGCGAGTCTTCCTGCGGGGTTGATCGTGGTGAACGACACCCTCAAGGTGCAGAGTGTCAACCGCTCTTTCCGCGAGATGTTCGGACTGAAGAATAGAGAGGACGTTTTCGGGCGCGAACTTGCAGACATCCTGCCGCTACCCGATCTACGCCAGCAGGCGCAAGCCGTCCTCGCCAGCGGGATAGCCTTGCACGGCATTGACGCAGAACTGGGCGAAAAATGGCTGCGCCTCACCATCACTGGAATACGGCTTGCAGAAGAAGAAGAAGAAGAAGAAGAAGAAGAATTACTGGTAGTCGTGGAGGACATCACCGAGCTTAAAGCCCAGGCGGCTCATATTGAGCAACTCGCCTTTTATGATCCCCTGACCGGCCTGCCCAACCGTAGCTTGTTGCGGGATCGTGTACAGCAGGTGCTGACCCACAGTACGCGCCACAAGAACCATGGCGCCATCCTGTTCATTGATCTGGACAACTTCAAGGCGCTTAACGATACCAGGGGTCACAACATCGGTGATCTGCTGCTGATCGAGGTCGCCAAACGGCTCCAGGATTGCGTGCGCAGCAGCGATACGGTCGCCCGAATGGGTGGCGATGAATTTATCGTCGTTCTCGAGGAACTGAACGAAAACACCCAACTAGCCATATCACAAGCCCGGGATATCGGAGAGAAGGTTCTTGCCTCCCTTAATCGGCCTTTCAACCTCGAAGGATTTGAACACTACAGCTCCGCCAGCATCGGCATCAGTCTGTTTCGTGACCACGAGATCGGCATGGATGACCTGCTTAGGCACGCCGATACCGCGATGTATCAGTCCAAGATCTCTGGCCGCAACACCCTGCGCTTCTTCGATCCGGACATGCAGGCTTCGCTCGAAGCCCGTGCCACACTTGAAGCCGACCTGCGCCACGCAATCTCCCAACAGCAGCTCCATCTCTTCTACCAGATACAGATGAACGCCGCCAACCAGCCCATCGGTGCCGAAGCATTGCTGCGTTGGCTGCATCCGGAACGCGGCCTGGTCTCACCGCTGCAATTCATCTCCCTGGCGGAAGATACCGGCCTGATTCTGCCCATCGGGCAATGGGTGCTGGAAACCGCCTGCGCCCAGATCAAGGCATGGGAAACAAACCCGTTGGCCTGTGAACTGCAACTCGCCGTCAACGTGAGCGCGCGTCAGTTCCATCAACCGGACTTCGTTGAACAAGTGCGCGCAGCCCTTAACAAGACCGGGGCCAATCCGTCACGGCTCAAGCTCGAACTAACCGAGAGCGTGGCGCTGGGCAATATCGATGACACTGTCGTCAAGATGTGCGACCTCAATAAAGCCGGCGTGCGTTTCTCCATGGACGACTTTGGCACAGGCTATTCATCGCTGTCTTACCTGACACAACTTCCGCTTGACCAACTGAAAATAGATCTGTCTTTCGTGCGCAATATCGGCATAAAACCCACCGATGCGGTGATCGTGCAGACCATCATCAGCATGGGCAACAGCCTGGGAATGGAAGTGATTGCGGAAGGAGTGGAAAACGAGGAGCAGCGCGACTTCCTTGAACGCAATGGCTGCCACGCGTACCAGGGTTACTTGTTCAGCAAACCCGTGCCGATTGAAGAGTTTGAGGCGTTGATTCGTATGCCGAATTGATTGACTGATGGGGAACACCGCTCAAGTATGCGCTTCCAGCCATTCCTGGCGGCAACGGCCTCTCGAAGAATATCGATATATTCGGGAATATCAACGCGCTCGTCCCAAATAACCGGTCTGTCCTCAAGCTCAGATAAAAGCCGATCACGATCTAGCCGGGTTACGCCACGTTCCATAATTTGGTTGTAGGTTTCGCAGACATAGGCGAATGTTTCACGTTTAGAAAAATCGATCTCAAGCAGCCACTCTCGATTACGGGTTGCGGGCAGTCCGAGAGTTTTTCGCTTGCAGTTGTGAAAAATGTGGGCAGCCTCGTGAACCACATAATCCAAGAATGGATCGGTGATGCTGAAGTAGTCAGCCGCTATGTAACAAGTCGTTTCTTCGCTCAGGCCAACAATTTCTTGCCCTTCCCTGGAGAGGGGCATCGCAGCAAAACTGGCCAAGTAAAGGTTTGCCATATCCCATGCAGTCCTGAGCCACGGAGTTTTTTCGAGAGTGGTGGCTATCGTCGCTGGCGTTAAAAAAATGACAGAGCACTCAAGCATGTCGAGGATGGTTTCGCGCTCGCATTGCGGAAATAACCCTCGCACCATGGGTGTAAACTTTGCACGCGCCCATATCTTATGGCCTAAGTTTCCCAGTATTTCTGGCTCGACAGCATGCACAGTTCGCCTCAACACTTCCGCAATGAGTGCGCGGCGAAGCGTGGCATTGCCATACACTGAACGCTCCACGAGCGTACCACCGGGCCACACCTCGAATAGGTTGTCGTGGTTGCCACTGGTGAGAAAGCGCTTAACCTCTGTTCGTTGCAACGTATTCATCGTTCTGCTGCTGTATTCGTTAAGGGCATGGCTGGTATTCGATAGCAATGAGTTTTCCCCCGGTTCTGGGATATAAACACGTCGGGAACCACGCCGCTCAAACGCATTATTTTCATCCGGGTCAACGTGAGTTTCTCTATCAACAATGGTTCGGCTTTCCGCGACGGTATCCAGACGAAATTTCCATCCAGCTCCGATGGCAGGATGCCTTCTCCCATTCCATCACGCAATGTGGCAATAATACTTTGAATCATTTCAAGTCGCGTATCTTCATCAGCCTTCTCGATTTCGCCCTGACTTGATTGCTGCTGTTGCGCAGGCTTGCTGGATTGCGTTGGCTGGGGGACAGGTTCTGATTGGGGTTCAGCAATCCCCATAAGCTGCATCACCACAGGTTGAAGCCGGATCACCTTCCACTTCTCGCCGCTGCCAGTCTTGATCTCCACGACCTTGCGGAAGGGGGACATCGGATCAAGCGCCAGCCAGTTCCGGCGTGATAGTTCATCGAGAATCACTTTGCGCTCCAACCCATAGCCGTTTAGCGCCTCGGGCCACTTGAGACAAAGCGCGCCGGAAGAATCAACATGAACCAAACTCTCGGCGGACTTCTTGCCGGATTGCATATCATCGGCAAGTGCTTTCAATGCTTCGCCGACGGAGCCGTCGAGTTGGTCTATTTGAATTGGCTTGGTGGCAACTGCCTTCCCGGACTTATCTCGCGTCTGACTGGGCGGCGGTGATGTCTGCGACTCAGTCGCAGCAATCGGCAATTCTGGCGCAGTGGTAACAGGCTGCGCTTTTACTGGCTCCTCTTGGTCGAGAACCTTGCCAGGAACTGATGGCGGAGCGGGATCAATAACCAGCGCCGTATCGCGCAACCGGATGGCGGTCAGCCTGATATTGGGTATCCTTTCTGCCAGCACGGCGGGAGCGATCACCCAACAGCGATTTCCTTCAACTTGATCTTCCCTGATACTCGCCAGCTTCCGGTCAACGAGCATTTCAAGAATGCTGTTGGGAGTTCTCGGCATCCCCGGAATTTTTTCCTGATTGATGACAGCGGCGATTTCTTCACCGGCTATCGGCCAGATCAGATAAAGATGCCCATCCATGTGCCAGAGGCGTGAGCCGGGATCATTGATCCTCCAGTTGCCATCCCGGACAAGCCTGCGCATGATGTCCACCAGGAACCGTTCCACCGGCAAGCCGATCTCGTAGCCGGTAAACGCGACCCCGAGACTGCGCAAATCCCGTTCGACACTGACCTGATCGGAACGAATGACCAGATCATGAATAGGATTCTCGGCACTGGGATGTCCGTTGATCGTTTCCAGCATCCAGATCACAAGTTCGTTACCCCCCTCAGAAATCCAGGTAATGCCATCCTGTCCGATGATGCGCTCCACGATCAGCGTGGAAACAACCGTATGCTTTTTGCCACGATTCTCGCGCCACTGCAGGAAGTAACGATCCACGCCATGCCTGTTGGCCCAAGCGCATAGATCCTCAGCGAATGGATTCCAGACTTTGCCTCCATCTCTGTTGCTGACGACGAGATCGGTCACTGGCTTCCCCAGGTCGTGGCAAAGCGCGGCAAGAAATACGGCAAGATGCCAGCGCGGCTCCAGCTCTCGGCGTCTTCGCGGCGCCTGCTCTCCGGGCAACAACACTCGGCTACCCGACTGGAGCGACCACAAGGCGACCTCTGCCGTATGGCGAAGCAGCCCCCCTGCTCCCCTGTGATGATGCGTCTGGCTTGCCGGCAGGAGATGCGCGTAACAGGCAAACCGGCGCAGGGATTCCAGGTAGAACTGCTCGAAAACTTCGGGAGTAGCAAACGCGGCCTCGCGAATCTGATCAACCAGATCTCGCTGCGTCTCGATAAGCTTCGCCGGGTCTGTTGCCGGCAGCCCCTTCATGAACGGCGGGTAGCGCGGAATCTCCTTGTCGTTCTCTTCCTGAACGGATGCGCTCGCAGCGGGCATCGCAACAGGCTCCCGACTTTCACCGTCAAGGCGAATCGCTTTCCTGAAGAAACTCAACAAGGCTCAGCCCTCCCCTCGCCTCGCCCAGCTTGCAATCCGGCGCTGTCGAGGCCACGCCGAATCCCCGGCACGAGGCGAAGGCGCTGACGCGCCCAATCCGGATCAATATCCAGCAAGAGACAGATCGAATCGAACGAATTGGCCGCTCTGGAAATGCCGTTAAAAATCCACGTCAAGGCTTCCCACTGATTACCGCCAGTTTTGATTTCCTGATTTTCGGCAGACCTCACGTTGCCCCTCGCGTCTTCGATTGCCTGATGAAGAACGGCAATCCAGAGTCGCCTCAGCCTTTGGGTGACCTCAAATGAAATGCGCTCGCTACCCATCACAACAAATCCCATATGTCCCACGTCAGAAAATCCGATGCGCTTTTCCGACAATCTGATCCTGTCCGACCCAGCCGGTAAGCTGATAGCGCGAATCAAGGCTGTCAGGATGAGAACCGGCCACGTAGTAATGTCCATCAGGAACCTTCCCGCGCGGGCCAATATCCAGAGGTTCACCAGTTCTGGCCCGTTCCTTCGCCCGCCCGACCGGAGCGCCATCCACGAAGAATTCTCTCCCCCTCGCTGACACAACCGAGCCTGGCAACCCAGCCAGCTTTTTGACGAAGATGCACCCGCGCGGGTAAGGCCAGTTAGCCTCCCATCTGAAAGCAACCAGTTCACCGCGTTGCGGCATGACGCCTTTCTCGATCAGGAAAATGGTTCCGGGCAGGCTTTCGGTGAGATTCAAGGCCACAAGATAGAAGCGACAAAATGCTAGGTAGGCTGCCATGGCCCAGAGGACAACGGGAAACCAACGCCCAGACAGTTTGAAAAAACGGATATGCATGGCGCCACTGTATCGACGCTACCGGCGAAGCGATTTCCGAAATGCGTCCAGCCAAGACACATTTCGGATTCTCAAGGATCAAGATGGAGGCAACCTGCCAATAGCTGTCCCCTCGCTGACTTGCAGTTTTGAAGAACTATGCGAAGCTGGTTCAAAACTGACTGGAGACAATCATGACTATCGCAGCAGCAAGTGAATCCAGCGGCCTACTTGGCGCGCTACCGCTGTTCGCTCTACTTCTGGTCGGCGCGGCCTTGTTCCGCTGGATTCGCAAATCCAAATCCATGACAGAACCGAAGCTCGATAAACTTGAGCATGAACTCGACTTGATCAGAAACCAGATACTGCTGGTCACAACGGACAATGTGCCGGGTTGCAAGATCGCCAAGACACTTGGCTATATTGAAGCGCTTTCGCCGACAGAGGCGGCATCAGACTGGGAATACCGCCTCGCTGAAAAGGATGCGCTACTCAGGCTGGCCAAGAAAGCGCGGGACATCGGTGCCAATGCAGTAGTCGGCGTCAGGAAGACAAACGCCCACTACGATCAGGCAGGGTCACAGTGGCGGGTATCGAGGGTGACATATTGTGGGACGGCGGTTATGCTAAGCGAACAACTTCAATTAACGGCGGCATGTAAACTATAGTGATGAGGATTTAGCCATTACACCAGTTCGAATTTAATGGCATCTGAAACCAGCAATTCATATACTGGAAATTTATGCTATCACTCAAACACCCTCAAATTATTAATTTCGTTAATCAGCTTACCCTAGGTCTTTACCCATTGAGAATTAGAGAAGATTCCAAGGTGAAATTGATTGTAAAAGCTCCCAAAGAAATACTATTAACGGCAAAACTTAATAAGGAATTTAAGATATATGTTGTTTCGATACTCATAGGGGATGAACCAACGATTTATCTAATCAGTGCATTTTTTGATAATGCTAATGAGCCACTTTATATATCGACCCCGTTGTTCAAGGAATTTTCACAGGATTATCTTGAGATTCTTCTCGGTCAAAGCGTAGATATTCATTTCTTTGACGAACACAATTATGAACTATTGGGATATGAGGCCAGCCTCAAATTGCCAGATAAGACTCGTGCGCTAATTGCCAAGTCAAGATTTATTCCTTTCAGCCAAACTTCCAATGTATACATACTTAATCATGAGTTAAGTTGGTTTGGAGGGCGCAACTCTGAGGATGACCTAAATGCTATAACAGTATCTTTGACAACCCCATTATTCCCAGATGACTTTGTTATTGTAGACGCAAGGGAGTTTGAATATGACGTTACAGGTAAGCCTAAAATTCACCATACCGCTCTTGAGCGAGAAGAACCAGGATCATATCAAGAGCGTGAAATAGAAAAACTACTCAAAAGGATATTTCCAGCAAGTAACATTTATTTGAATCCGTTAAAAATAAATGACCGAGAAGAAATAGCGGATATTCTTGTAGTGGGTTACGACCATATTCTTATTGTTCAGGCAAAAGACAGTCCGAATATAGAAAAAATAATTTCTAATACCGTTACAAGAAAGAGAGCAACAGCCAAGAAGCACCTTGATAAGGCTTTACAGCAGGTAATGGGGGCTGTGAAATATGTCACGTCTGTATCTGGAAAGGTTAATTTCTTTGTCAGGGATAGAGAGATTTCTGTCAATACTATCAATCCAAATATTCGTACTTTAGTCGTGATGAAAGAACTCTTTTTAGATGACTATAAATCATATACTGATGAAATTTTGAGAGTATGTAATAAGGTTAATACGCCATGTATCCCTCTTGAATATATTGAGCTACATCAACACACAATGAATATTTCTAATGAAAAAGAATTTTTTGATGCTTATGACAAAATTTTTTTGATTGGCATGACTGATGGGGC
>Ga0315281_10006380_pt1 | contig 16784 bp, 25 predicted proteins | sample YL17G07_0_MG_FD_204540 | JGI IMG/M metagenome (GOLD analysis project Ga0315281, IMG submission 204540) | Sediment microbial communities from Yellowstone Lake, YNP, Wyoming, USA - YL17G07_0 | ecosystem: Environmental > Aquatic > Freshwater > Lake > Sediment | place: USA: Wyoming | collected...
CCTATCATCAAGCCGTCAAAATTTGTAGTATTGTAGCGTCAACAAAATTCTCATAGGATTCTCGGGGAGGGAGGGTGTTACGAACGCCAAACTTCAACAGAGTCAGATTTTACTTCCTTTCTGAGAATCACCAAAGAAACGATGAGCCCCAGGAGAAAGAGCGACGCACCAAAGAAGCATGGCGTGGTAAACGGGCTCACGGTCGGGACCCCTGAGCATCCTATTCCCTGCCCCGGCAAAGCGGTGTAAAAATTGTAGGCAAGGCTACCGAAACTTGTACATGCAAAGATCGTTCCCGCCACAAGAAGATACATCAAATGCTTTTCACTTTTACGGCGCACCTCGCCTTCTTTTTTGAGTAATCTTATTGACCACACCAGCGCCACCGCGAACGCAATCGCTCCATAAAAACACGGCGTCGTCACGGGGTTGGGATACGCGCAATCAGCGAGCTTAAACAGTGTTCCCTCCGCCTCGTAGAACCGCAAGAAATCCACCACTGCGGTCGTCCAGGCAAACACGGTACCAATCAATAACGCCCCCGCCTGCACCCAATATATTTTTGTCATCATGTTGCACACATCATACCACACACCCCAACAGAGAAAAACCGCGCAAATGATACCATCCCCAATTAAGTCCTTCGCGCAATTTCGCTTAAAATATCGAGTGAAACGAAGAGAAAAATTTGAATTGAGCCGAGGCTCAAAGAAAATTTTTCTCAAAGTTGTAGCCGATATTTTCAGCGAAATGCGAAGAGGTTAATTGGGGATGGTATGAGTGTCCGCGCGGTTTTTCTCAAATAGGTTTCTACTTTAAAACGTCTGGTACGTCGCCTTGCAGTCCATAGGACAGGTCAGAATGGTCTCCCCGAGTGCTTTCTGGCAGGTGCCGTTGGGGCAGGTTGCGCCGGGGACATTAACGTAGGGGGCCATGCAGGAAACAGTGGTGCCGCCATTCAGACCCGCACAATCCCAGTACCAGGGACCGATGCCAACCGCAGGGGTGACGGCGGTGGGGGTGCCGGCAGCACAGAGGCTTGCGACAGGTTTGGTGGGGGTTACCGCGGTGGCAGTGCCACACACGCCGTTGATGGGAGTGGGAGTGACGAGGACAATGCGCGAGTCGCACGCAGACCAGGTATTATTTCCATCGCGTACGCGGAAGTAGATGGTGTGGACACCTGTGGTGGGGGTGTTGAACGTGAAGCTTGGGTTAGAGGACAAGACGGGGGCGCCACTACAGTTGCCTTCACGCCATTGGTAGGCGGTGATAGGGTCTCCGGCGTCAGGGTCGGAACCAGTGCCGACAAAAGAGACGGGGGTGCCTTGGATTACAGTTGGGTTTCCTATAGGGATTGTGATGTTTGCGGTGGGAGCATTGTTCACGGGAGGCGGGTTCACCGAACAGGTTTGGTTGGTGAAGGTGCCACTCAGGGTTCCGTTGCTACAGCTTCTCGTTTCGCTTTGGCAGCTGCTGCCGAAAGGAACCGTGGCGGACTGCCATGCAGTCACCCCTGAACCGCTGTTGATGAATGCCCCACCCCATGGGGAGGCGCATGCCGCGGCGGCAGGCGCAGAACATCCTCCAAAGTAAGTAGAGACACCGCAAGTATTCACGCTAAAGTTAGCAGTCCCAGCCGTGTAACCATTAGGGATTCCGTACTTTGTGAATTCAGCTGCCGTAAGCCAGTCACATCTTACGGTGTAATTTGCCGCGTATGTACATGAGTTGCCCACCGTAACATTGAATTTGTTGCTTACCGCAAGCGCGCCCCCTTGATTCATCATTTCCACATAGTATCCATAGGTACCTAGCGCTGCTGGTGCAGTCGACCCACCAAAGGATGACGTGTCGCCTGTTTGCGCGCATTGTGTATACAGAAAACTTAGAGGGTTCTTATTATAATCCAACAGACGGCAAGAGGGGAAACTTGATCCTGTGCTGGTAAAGGCCGCAGAAATTTTACTGCTTGGCGCGACGGAGTACGTGTCAGGGGAAACAGTCACACTGAAACTGGCAGAGGCAGGGCAGGACTGATTTGAACTCCATGTACCATTGGTGCAGGAATAATTGCAATTACCACCACCACCGCAGCTACCAGGGGAGTTGGTTCCCGAAGGAGTGCTCGGAAGGGTGCAGTTGTTAATCGTCGTAGCTGGGCATGAGGCAGGAGCAGCAACGCAAGAGGTTCCGTTCCATATCTGCGGTGCGGTACAGGTATTACATGCAGGAGGATTGTTCGCGCCATTTGTACAAGGGGCAGCGGCGTCACAGCTTTGACTGGTCGGTCCGCTCCATGTGCCATTTGAGCAAGCATAGGTTGCAGAGCCGGTGTAGCCGGGTGCAGAGTTGTTTGCGGTAACAGATCCGCCGCTTACGGCATTCCATGCGCCATTTGCGGAACAGCCCGCACCCCAAGACAAATATCCAGTGTAGGAACAAGAAGAAGGAAGGACGGCGTCACAGCTTTGACTGGTCGGTCCGCTCCATTCGCCTTTTGAACAAGCATAGGTTGCAGAGCCGGTGTAGCCGGATGCAGAGTTGTTTGCGGTAGCAGATCCGCCGCTTGCGGCATTCCATGTGCCGCTTGCGGAACAGCCCGCACCCCAGGAGAAAGGGCCGGTGTAGGAACAAGGAAGAGGATCACAGCTTTGACTGGTCGGTCCGCTCCATATGGTGTTTGAGCAAGAATAGGTTGCAGAGCCGGTGTAGCCGGGAGCAGAGTTGTTTGCGGTCGCAGATCCGCCGCTTGCGGCATTCCATGTGCCGCTTGCGGAACAGGCACCCCAGGAGAAAGGGCCGGTGTAGGTGCAGGGGGCGGCAAGAGGAGCAGTAACGACGAATGATATGCTAGAAGCAGAGCAATTGCTTGCTGAAGAATAACAACCTGTCAAAGAAATAGTGTACGTCCCCGGAGTTGTCGGGGCTACAAATGCTCTCGAAATACTGCAGCCACCGCCGGCATCGCACTGCGCGACTTGACTCCCCCCGAATACAGCGGCCGCGCCGACTACTGCTCCACAACTACTGAAAAAATTACAACTATTAGTGATGCTAGTCCACGCCGTCAGAGAAATATTCACATTCTCACCAGGCGAGTAGGTATCCTTATTAGTGGTAGCAGTGAAATCCGCCAGGTTTTGAAATACAGGAGGGACAGTGCATTCAACCCAAGCAGGGGCTATTGAGCTCACAAAGTTTCCGGTACTAAGGTCCAACGCGAAGACACCGCCAAAGTCAATATCCGCCCCCGGAGGGAGGGTTTGAAAGAGCTGATGTCCCGGTGTTGGAAGACCATTTACGGTTGTAAATAAGGTCACATCCGGCAAGACAGGAATACGACTAAACCATGGCCCTGATCCCCACTTCCACACTGTTACCCCGTTAGAAGGTGCCTGAGCTACCTGGGCATCTACGTAGGCTGTATCATAATAATAACTACTGTCGCAAATCGTATAACTGTATCCATAGTGCCATGACGCCGATGCCGCCTCCGCCTTCGTGCCACCCACGCTAAAAACCGATGCGAAAAGCACTACAAGGAAAGCGGATTTCAAGAACGAATTTGCGAGAGAGGACATAGTGCGGTTGGGTTACGGCATGATTAACTTCGACATGATTAACTTCGGCATGATGCTGATCTCTTTTGCCGGAAATTCTTTCGATGTCTTGATGTTCTCCGAAGCGAACACCGTAAGGGAGTCTCCCTCAGCGATGTCCTTGACACTGCCTGCAGTCTGTATGTATGGGGTGACAGACGTGGCGATAGGAGTGCTTGTTGCCATCGCTCCTTGTTTGGCTCTCCTGGATTCAATCATCTCTGCCTGAAATACCTTGGGGTCTTTCTGCGTCAGCTTCAGTACCGCGGTGGAGTCATTGACGATGATCGTACGATTGGCGAGCGCCGGATCATCGAAAGGATTCACTGAGTTGATACGGAATGCGAGACGATTGCCATCAATAGCGGTGACTGTACCCGAGAGAATACGGACATCGTCAGGGGTACGAAAAATATTGCCGGCGCTACTATCCTCGACAACTTTCTTTGCCGCATTGAAGCCGGCTTGGTAGGTATCGTTCGGGTCATGAAACGGGAGGTAGGGGGCGGCAACAATGCCGACAATAACGCCCCCAACAAGCATCCCGAGATACTTTATAAGATGCGCTGGTGGCCCCACGGGTGCAAATGTTTGTGTATCCATAATACTTCCATTATACCCGCATGTTGCCCCCACCGCAAGCAAAGTAGGTGTGGATAACTATTACCAAGAGTATTTCCCTTTAAAAATCGATACTCAAACTAATGCGTATCGCATTGTCGACATAGGTCATCGTATCTTTATGCAGCACGCCCAGTTTTTTTATGAGTCTCGCCTTATCAATCGTTCGAACCTGGTTGAGTAACACAAGGGAGTCGTTTTCAAGCCCGCCTTCGTGTGCGCACACAAACACCTCTGACGGGTAGACAGTACTATCCTTGTCGGTAAATGAGGTTACCGCTGCGACAATAGTAACGGGACTGTAACGATTTGCAATGTCATTTTGTATTATCAAAGCAGGGCGTGTCTTTTTAATTTCCGATCCGATAGTTGGGTCAAAATTCACCAGATACACTTCCCCTCTCTTGAGAACACCGGCAGGGATTTTCCTTATTTTTTGTTTTTCTGCCATGCTTCATTTTCAACATGAAACCAATCTTGCACCAATCCGAGGTCTCGTTCTGCCCGTGCAAGTGCGCCTTTTTGCATCATCTTTTGAAGATTTGCTTTACTTGTTTCCTCAACATAAAAACGTACGGCATCATTGACAAGCCTACTTCGGTCTCCTTTTTCAGCCACTTTATCAAGCAAACGCAGGGTCTCCTGAGGAAGCGTAATGTTAATTCGATGATATAAGGCAGGTGTTCGGTTTATGATTTTATTCATAGTAAAGATATTATACACACTGGTGATGTGTAGTCAAGAAAATACTATCGCAGGGTCAAAATCTCTGGGGCGCCTTCGGTAATGAGGATGGTGTGCTCAAAATGTCCTGAGCGTTTGTGGTCCTTGGTTGCGTAGGTGTAGCCGTCGGGCATGAGTTTGATGTAGCGCGTTCCTTCGTTCACGATGGGTTCGAGAGCGAGCACCATGCCGGGCTTTAGGCGAACGCCTTTCCCTTTCTCTCCATAGTTGGTGATGTGCGGATCCTCGTGCTGATGGTAGCCCACCCCGTGCCCGCCGAGTTCCTCGACCACGACAAATCCGTGATCCTTCACATATTTTTCAATCGCGTAGCCAATGTCGCCAGTCGTATTGCCACCGCGCGCCGCTTCGATACCTGCATTCAAAGCACCTTCAGTTACCTCGATAAGTTTTTTGGCAGCATAATCAATCTCCCCCACTGGCACCGTCATCGCCGAGTCAGTAAAAAGTCCTTGGTGTTTGATACCCATATCAATACCGATGATGTCGCCCTCGTGAAGCACACGGTCTCCGCCGATGCCATGCACAACCTCATCATTAACCGAGACGCAGAGCGTGCCTGGGTATGCACGGCGGGCACCCTCAGGCGTATAGTGAAGGAACGCCGGTTCATCGCCACCATCACGCGTAAGCTTTTCCGCAAGTGCATCAAGTTCGCCCGTCGTCACTCCCGGCTTGACCGCGTCTCGGAGCGCAGACAAAATCCGCGCAAGGCGCTTACCACCCTCGCGAATGATCTCAATTTCTTCTTCAGTTTTTATCATTCCTTTTTTTGTCATTATTTTAGGGTGAGTCCTTTCACTATGTCATTAAAAACTTCTTCGGGAGTTTGCTCACCGTTGATTTCAAGAAATCGATAGGTGGGGTTGTTCCTATAGTACAGGACAGCTGGCTCCACATCCTCGTCATACCAAGAAAGTCTTCGTGCCACCACATCAGCCTTCACGTCATCGGGTCGCCCACGTCCGCGTAAATGATCCTCTGCCCACGTGCGTGATACATTCAAAAATACGACCGTAGGATTTTCACGTCCATAAAAAGAGAGGGCGGTATCAAGAATCTTTGCCTCAAGAAGCGAGCGCGGCATACCATCAACAACAAGATGCTCCTTTCCGCAAACATTATCAATAAGTGCCTGCGCCCACATCCAGATTGCCAGAAACTCCGGCTGGCGTTTCCCCGTCTCACCAAACGTGCGTGCCCTATCCCACGTATAGCCTGCTTCCTGCGTATATTTGCGAAAATATGCGCCCGTTTCAATATACAGAACTGAAACTTCCTTGCTTTGACCACCCAAAAAGGTATTGAGGTGGTTTGACTGCGTCCCTTTGCCTGCCCCCGAGCGCCCTATGAAAATGATCGTTTGTAACATAGTGAGGATATTAACATTAGTAAGTTTTTGAGGTTCTGCGGTCAAAGTCAAAAACAAGAACAACTCTTTCTGAAACCATTATTTTATAGAAAATTCTGTATGATCCAATACGGCGACGCCATGCATTTTCCTCTCCTTTCATTTTTTGGATATCCCCGAAATATGGGTTTGCCGGCAATAAGCGTATGACCTCAAGGATGCCCTCAGCATCACGCTGAGGTATTTTCCGAAGGGTTTTAAAAATATTGGGGTCAATTTCCAAATCCCAATTTTTTGACAAGTCCATCATAAGATAAAGTTTTACCGCTACTGAAATTCTTCTCTGCTCTGACAAGCGCCTTCTTCAGTGCCACAGTAGGAACGAACTCTTTGAATTGCTTTAATCCCACAAGTGCTTCGTATTCCTTGCGTGGCAAAATAATCAAATCGTCATTTTTAATTAAGTTTTTAGGAATAGTTATAGTATTCATATGCGTATCCTACCACGACAAACGCCACACCGTCAACAAAAGTGGGGGCACATTGTGGTAGTAAACAGACATGGGCGCGAGGGCATTATCCTCGCGCCCATGTCTTATTTCTATATTCTAAATTCCAACTTCTATATCCTACCCCTAGTATTCCCTCATCGAAACCTGTGCATCAATCTTTTTCACGAGATCGAGAACTACAGAAACAACAATGAGGAGCGAGGTGCCGCCGATAGCAAGAGTTGTCAGCCCCGTCAAACCTTCCATAACGAGGGGCAAGACGGCAATAGAACCAAGGAAGACGGCGCCGATGAACGTGATGCGGGTCAAGATCTTTCCAAGGTACTCTGAGGTCTGCTGTCCGGGGCGAATGCCGGGAACGAACGCACCATTCTTCTGAAGGTTGGTCGCGATAGCATCTGGATCAAAAGTAACTGCGGTATAAAAATACGTAAAGATGAACACGAGTACAAAGTAGAGTATTCCTTTGATCAATCCATTGGCAAGAGCTTTCTGGATTGCTTCCGCAATCACCTGTACGGTTCCGTTCCCCATCGTGGAAAGAGCATTCGCCACCACCGTAGGGAAAATGAGAATAGAGAGTGCGAAAATGATCGGAATCACGCCTGCTTGGTTGACGCGAAGAGGCAGGTACGTTTGTGTCGTGCCACCCGTCATGTGTCCACCGCGGGCTTGTTTTGCATACGTCACCGGAACAGGGCGCTCCGCCTCGGTCATAAAGACCACTGCGGCGATGATAGCGATCGTCGCCGCGAGTACCCCAAGATACAGGGGGATCTGTGCGACCGTAAACGTATAGCTAAGTTCTGCCGCAGCCGAAGGAATGCGCGAGATGATACCTGCAAAAATAATAAGAGAAACACCATTGCCGATACCAAACTCTGAGATGAGCTCACCGATCCACATAAGGAGGAGTGAACCGGCAGCAACCACCAGCGTATTGGTAAGCATCTCAAACGGGGTAAGTCCCGCAAGGATTCCCTGATGACCGAGGTATACAAGGAGTCCGTATCCCTGTACGAGGGCGAGCGGTACGGCGAGCAAGCGCGAGTACTGCGTCATCTTGCGGCGACCAAGCTCCCCTTCCTCATGCTGCATCGCTTTCATCTTGGGTGACATCATGGTCATGAGCTGCATGATGATCGACGCCGTAATGTACGGTCCGACACCAAGCATCACGATTGAGACGGCAGAAAGACCGCCTCCCGTAAGGAGATTTAAAAAGCCGAGTGCCTGGTCATTTGCAAGAAGCCCCGCGAGGTTCTGCCCTGCTGCTGCAGGGATAGGAATGTTCGCCAGCAAGCGGAAGACCACCAAAGCAACGAGCACAAAGAGAACGCGGCGACGGAGAACCGTATCCGAAACGATCAACTTCAATTTGCGAACAAGGGTTTCCATAGTTTAAAAGTTTACTTCACCGTACCACCGAGCTTTTCGATGGCGGTCTTTGCACCTTCAGAGTAGGCACATCCGCGAAGGTCGAGCTTTTTATCAAGCTCACCGTTAGCGAGGATCTTGACGGGAGGGATCCTGTTCCCGCTCTTTTTGATGAGTGCTTTTTCGAGGAGCGCCTTGGGAGTAACACGATCTCCTGAAGCGAATACATCGCTCAAAATACCAATGTTCAATACGACGCTCTTGTCAGCTTCGGTCTTCCATTGATTGCGCGAAACACCTTCACCGCGACGCTTGGGAAGCTTCTTGATGATATCGCGCATTGCGGGGCGAATGCTGTGTCCGGCGCGCGCCTTCTGACCCTTGGTCCCACGACCCGAGGTCTTGCCACGCTTACCGCCACGGCCAACAACCTTCTTTTTCTTGAGCGGTGTCTTTGGTTTTACTTCGTGTATCTGCATAGTAGTGTATTAAATGAGGTGTCTATTTCTCCATTTTGACCGGCTTCTTTTCGCGAAGCTGTTCGAGTGCCTTGATGGCAGCGCGAGCGTTGTTCAGTTTGTTCTTTGAACCTGAGAGGATCTTTGCACGGACATTCTTGATGCCGGCGAGATCGAGCACGTTACGCACCGAGCTACCTGCCACCATACCGCGGCCAGGAGCCGGCATGATCATCACCCGCGCTGAAGCCTCCTTTGCCTCAACTTCGTGAGGGATCATCATCTCGTTCGTGAGACGAACCTTGATCATGTTCTTCTTGGCGTTCTTCATTGCCTTTTCAATAGCGGCGGCAGTGTCGGCAGCCTTACCAATACCTACGCCAACCGAACCCTTGCGGTTGCCCGCGACCATCGCAACAGAGAATGCAAAACGGCGACCACCGGCGACCACGCGCGTAACACGGCGAATCTGGATAAGTTTGTTATCAAACTCAGGCTTTGCGCGTTCGAAACCCGCACCACGAGGACCGCCTTTGCCAGCACCTCGGGCGCCACCACGAGCGCCGCCGCCGCGAGGAGCTCCTGCGCCGCCGCGAACACCGCCGCGAGGAGCTCCTGCGCCAGCACCGACCGTACGAGGGCGCGTACCAAACGAACGCCCCTCTGCCGGCTTGGGAGCAGCTGTCGCTACGACCTCAGGTGCTTTGACCCCAGTCGTCTCTTCGGTATTCTTTTGTGTCGTGTTCTCGGTCATAATGATATGGAAAACTAAAATACTAAACCGCCTTTGCGCGCGCCTTCGGCGAATGCGCGTACGCGTCCTGTGTAAATAAATCCGCCACGGTCAAACGTAACCTCCGTGACCCCTTTTGCCAAAGCCTGCTTTGCAAGAGCTTCACCCGCAAGCTCCGCACGCTCGGTCTTGGTTTTGCCCTTAATACCCATGTCTGAAGAAGCAGCGAGTGTGACACCCTTGGTGTCGTCGATGATCTGTGCATAAAAGTACATGTTCGACTTGAAAACAGCGAGGCGTGGGCGCTCTGCGGTTCCCGATACTTTCGCGCGAATGCGACGATGTCGACGAGTGCGCTTTTCAATTTTACTGGTGATGGTAGTCATGATGGTTTCAGAACATTATGCGGACTTCTTGCCCTGCTTGCGACGAATAACCTCGCCCGAGTAGCGGATACCCTTACCCTTGTACGGCTCCGGCTTCTTCTTGGCACGAACCTGAGCAGCGAACTGTCCGACTGATTCTTTGTTGATCGAAGAGAGTGTGACGGTGTTTTTCTCAACAAGCGCCTTTACATCCTTGGGGATCTCCATGGGAACCTTATGAGAAAATCCGAGACTAAAAACAAGTACATTCCCTTGTGGCTCAACCTTGTAGCCAACGCCCTCAATGATGAGCTTCTTCTCGAAAGGCTTGTTGACGCCTGCGACCATGTTCACCAAGTGCGAAGCGTAGGTACCCCAGAGCGCACGCGCTTCCTTGGAATTGTTCTTGGGTGCAAAAGAGATCGCGCCTTCTTCGATGGTAATGATGACCGCGCCAGGAAAATCACGAGTGAGTTCGCCTTGAGGTCCCTTGACCGTGACGGTTGAGCCATCTTTGGTGACCGTGGTTCCAGTCGGGATAATTACGCCTTTTTTTCCGATTCTTGACATATGATATATATTACCAGATCTTAAAGAGTGCCTCGCCACCGACCTGTGCCTTCCTTGCCTCATTACCCGACATCACCCCCTTGGGAGTCGAGACCACCATGAGACCGTAACCATTTTTGATGGGCTTGATCTCAGATGCTTTTACGTAAAAGCGGCGTGAAGGTTTCGACATACGAGCGACATCTGCCACACGAGGCTTCTTTCCCTCGTAAGCGATGCCAATCTCGAGAGTCTTTGCCACCTTCTTGCCTTTTTTAGCGTACGATGAGATGAAACCATTCTGGAAAAGCACCGCCGCGATGGTTTCTTTCATATTCGAGAAAGGAACAACCGCCAGGGACTTTCCGGCATTGCCTGCATTTTTAATGCTGATGAGCATATCTGCGATTGGGTCGTGCATAGTGTTACAGAATTACCAAGAAGACTTCTTAATCCCCGGAATCTTGCCTTCGTTGGCAAGCTCGCGGAAACAGACGCGACAAAGGTCGAAATCACCCATGTACCCGCGACGACGACCGCACTTGAAACAGCGGTTGATGGCGCGTGAAGGGAATTTTGGCTCCTTTTGCGAGCGAACGATTGTTGATGTTTTTGCCATAAGTTAAACACGGGCTTTTGTTTCATCAATATCGCACGTTGGTTCTTCTTTGAACGATCTCGCCGAAGCGATTTCGAACAAAGAAGGAGAAACGCGGATTAAACAAAACTCAAAACTCGTAGGGGTATCCTAGCATATGGGGGAATAATGTCAAATTCAGGTTTAATCCACCATACACGTATAATATACTGTAGTATATTATACGTGTATGGTGGTGTGTTTGCGCCACCGACCCCCCATCAAGCAGGTGGCTGTTTGCGACCAATAAAAAAGAGCGTCACACGGGCGCTCCTTTGAGGGAATCATGGGCTGTTTTTATGATGGCGATATTGCGGTTTTCAGCAACAAGAAAGGAATGCTTGCGATTCCTGGATGGTCTCTGTTTCTTCACGGTCAAGGAGGGCAAGAGGGTCTCCGGTACTTTCCTCGGTAAGGAACCTTCTGAGCGACTCCTGGTCGATCGCGGACTGGTGAGCTTCGACGCTGACATTGTTCTTACTAGCCATTTCTTATACCCCTAAAAAGTACTCGTAACGACACCCCTTGTATCGTTATCTGCTGAAATTAAATCATGTTTTTACGAACAATGCAAGCACAAAAAAACCACCTTACTGGCGGTTTTTAATAACAGACATGAGACCTACCTTCATTCAACAGAATGACCTACTGGGTGGAGCGAGCTCTGCCCTTTTGTAATGCCTTGCACAGCCGATTCTGCGGAATCGCGTCGCGTACCGTCCTTTGAAACGCGACATACTGACGGCGCGAGCAGAGCAAATTTTTAGCAAAAAATTATGCGTGCATTACAAAAGGGCAGAGCGAGCGGACTTTATTTCTTGAACGGCGTACCGAGGATTTCGAAGAATTTTGTAGCCTCCTTCTTGTTCTTTGCCGTGGTCACAATCGTGACGGCCATACCAAACAAGTCCTTGATATCCTCGTCGGCAGTCTCAGGAAAAATTGACTGATCTTTTACCCCAAGCGTAAGGTTCCCCATTTCGTCCACACTCTTTTTTTCATAACCACGAAAGTCACGTGTACGAGGAATGGCAACGTTGAAGAACTTGTCGAGGAAACCCATCATGCGGGCGCCGCGGAGCGTTACCGCAACACCGATCTTGTCCCCTTCGCGAAGCTTGAACGCGGCGATGGATTTCTTTGCAGCACGGAGAGACGGTTTCTGTCCGGTGATCTTTGCGATGCGGCCCATCACCATGTCGTTGCGGTTCTTGTCTTTGGAGCGACCAGTCGTAGCGGATACGACAACCTTTACCAGGCGTGGCGCTGCAAGCTTGGCCGTGTAGCCAAATTCACCCTTCATCTGCTCAAAGGCTTCTGCTTGTTTTTCTCTGATTGGTTTCATTGCTGTTTTCATGATATGCAAAATTACTTGAGCTCACTGCCGCTCTTTTTGGCGATGCGTACATTCTTGCCGGCGATCTCCTTGATCCCCACACGGGTACGTTCGTTCTTCTTGGGGTCAACGATCATCACGTTGGATGCGTGAATAGGCATTGCGCGTTCTACGATCTGTCCGACACCGCCACTGGTGCGTGCCTTCTCGTGGATCTTGGCAATGTTGGCACCCTCTACCACCACGCGATTTACACGAGGAAGCGCTTCGAGGATGGTTCCTTTCTTGCCTTTATCTTTACCGGTGATGATGATCACCTTGTCTCCTTTTTTGAGCTTCATGATATTAATATAAAAATAGATTAAACGACTTCAGGGGCGATCGAACCGACCTTTTGGTATCCCGCCTCCACGATCTCGCGAGGGATAGGACCGAATACACGTCCTGCTTTCGGCTCTTTCTTTGCGCGGTCCACGATCACCACGGCGTTGTCATCGAAACGCATATAGGAACCGTCCTTGCGACGGTATGCATTGCGCGTACGCACCACGAGGCCCGTCAAAACATCTTTCTTTTTGACCGACTTGCGCGGTTCTGCAACCTGCACCGAGAGGACAACGAGGTCGCCGATCATCGCGTAGCGTTTCTTTGAGCTGCCGAGTACCTTGAAGACGCGACCGATCTTGCCTCCGGAGTTGTCGGTGATTTTGACGATTGTTTGTGGTTGGATCATAGTAGTTTCGTTATGCGTTTACCGCGTTTGCCTTATGCGCTCTTTTTACCCGTAACGGTAAATTTCTTGTCTTTTGAGATAGGGCGGCATTCGGTAATGATGACTTCGTCCCCCATTTTATAAGCACCCGCCTCATCGTGTGCCTTGTACTTCTTGGACACCTTCATGTACTTGCCGTACTTAGGATGCTTTACAAAGCGGTTCACGAGTACCGTGACGGTTTTCATCATCTTGTCAGAGACGACAACCCCCTGAAGACTCTTTCCTGTTGTTGCTTTTGTTTCCATGGTGATATTATGTGGTTACTTTTTTACGTAGATTGAGCTCGGTCAAGGTGCGCGCGATCTCCTTGCGAGCAAGCGATACGGCCTTTACGTTCTTCTTGGCGCTGCCGGCAAGGTCAAAACGAAATGCACGAATCTCCTCCCTCTTTTCTGCAAGAGTTTTCGTCAAGTCCTCGGCGCTTTTTTTGTTGATATCAGTCATGGTATATAAAAATTACAAAAGGCTAGGCTGTTTCGGTGCGGCGCACAATACGTGTCTTCAAAGGAAGCTTTGCTCCCGCCTTGCGGAGTGCCTTGACCGCGGTTGCCTCGTCGACCCCGTCAACCTCAAAAAGCATGCGCCCTGGGCGTACCTCAAACACATAGCCCTGCAGGTCACCCTTGCCTTTACCCATGCCCACCTGTGCCGCCTTTGCAGTGTAAGGACGATCAGGGAAAATACGGATCCACATCTTGCCAACCTTGGTAATCGTGCGCGAGATAACCTTGCGCGACGCCTCGATCTGGTTTGACTTTACGCGAGCAGGCGTCTCTGCTTTGAGTCCGTAAGAACCAAAAGCAAGCGTGATGCCGCGCGTCTCAGGCATAGCAAGCTTGGCCTCACTCTTGCGACCATTCTGCCATTTTCTGTATTTTACTTTCTTGGGGAATAACATAGTAGTGTATTAAATGAGAGATTATGCGTTCACGCCCTGCGCAGCAAGACTCTTTTTCTTGTTGTCAGCAAAGATCTGACCCTTGTAGATCCACACCTTGATACCGATGGCACCATAAGGAAGGCGTGCGGTGTTCTTTGCATAGTCGATGTCGGCACGGAAGGTCTGGAGAGGAATACCTCCGCGACGAATCTGCTCAAAACGTGCCATCTCGGCACCACCAAGGCGACCGGAGATTGCGATGCGGGCACCCTTTACATCGCGGTTTGCCATGACCTTTTCTACAGTCTGTTTCAAGACCATACGGAACGGCAAACGCTTCTCGAGACCCTCGGCTATCATTTCGGCAACGACCGCGGCGTTCGACTCTGGCGAGCGCACTTCCTCAACATCGAGCTTGAAATCCTGAGGAATACTAAGCTTCTTGCGAGCAGCTTCTTTTAAAATATCGTTCTTGAGCTTGACCGAACCTTCGCCAGCACGACCAATGACCATGCCGGGGCGAGCGGTTTTGATGACTACGCGAAAAGTCTTTGCGTTGCGCTCGATCTCAACACCGGCAATATGGTTACCACGGAGACGTTTGTCGAGGAAACTACGGATGAGTACATCACCCCTAAGGAAGTCCTTGTATTCCTCTTTTGCACCAAACCAGCGCGACTTCCAGTCACGAATGATTCCTAAACGATGCGCATATGGGTGTACGATGTGTGTCATGTTATTTCTTGGTAGCGGTTGCCTTGGTTTTTGGTGCAGCCTTTACTTTTGCAAGTGCAGTCTTTTTTGAGACCTTCTTTGCAGCATCTGCATTTTTGTCAATTGTCCGCGTAGCGGTGTCAGTTGTCAATTGTTCCCCCTGAGCGTTAGCGATGAGCTCTATCATAACATGGCTCGTGTGTTTATGGATAGGAGAAGCCGAACCGTGGGATTTAGGGATAAAACGCTTGAGGATGGTCCCCTGATCAACGCGCACTTCTTTTACAAAAAGGGACTCTTGCGCAATGCCGTTATTCTCTTTTGCGTTCGCAATAGCTGAAAGCAAAAGCTTCTTCATCGGACCTGATGCGCGTTTAGGAAGCACGTCGAGCTCCACAAGGGCGCGGTCGGCGGTCTTGCCCTTCATAAGGTTTGCCACAAGGCGAACCTTGCGTGGTGCTTGACGATAGCTTTTTAAGTAGGCTTTCATGATTATTTCTTCTTAGCAGGAGTCTCTGATTTAGCAGCCTTGGCAGCAGCGATCTCGCCTTCTTTCTTCTTCTGCTCAAGCTCCTTTTGCATTTTACCGCCGTGTCTTACGAATTTCTTCGTAGGAGAAAACTCTCCGAGTCTGTGTCCCACCATATCCTCGGTCACGCGGACCTCGAGGTGGGTCTTGCCATTGTACACACCAAAAAGGAAGCCTACCATTTCAGGGGCAATTTGACTTGCTCGTGACCAGGTTTTGATCATGGGTTCAGTCTGTGCGCTTTTACCCTCGATCTTCTGGAGAAGCTTGGGGTCGATATGTGGTCCTTTTTTGAGTGATCGTGTCATATAGTGATAGTAACGGCAGAAACAAAACAAGCCCGGATGAGCTCGTTTCGTATCTTACCAAATTGAGAAATATAGTCAAGTCCTTACTATGTTACTCCTCATTTAACAAAATGACCTACTGGGTCGGCTCGGACACAAGAAAGTTTACTTTCAAAAGTCTTCGTCCAAGACGCGAATCTACTGATTCGTCTACGTCGCTAATAATGTCAAATTTAGGGGGAACAATTGACAACTGACCAGTGACATTTGACAGGAATGCACAACAAATCGGGGGTTGTGGGCAAAGCCCTCAACCCCCGATACAGGTGACAAAAAACAGGTGACCACTGACAACTGACAAAAGAGGGAGTTTGCGTAAAGCGCAAACTCCCTCTTTTGTTGTATGTCCCCGTCAAATGTCAGTTGTTAAGTGTTAAATATTCTCCTTCCTCCGCCCTAGAACTGCTTGTAGATTGGCTTTGGCTTACAATCACTACATGCGGGGTATGACTCTCCTGCATTAACATCACAGAAACCATCGACAAAGCAAGTAGGACCTGGCGGAGCGGGGGGACAAACACGGGGACCCGTTGAACATGCTTGTGTCGCGATACCTCCTGCCACGCATACGCCAACTTGAATACCGGAAGTATCTGCAGTAGGACATGCAACGATTGGCTGGCACAACCCCCAAGCTACCGTAGGGTCAGATGGGTCACAGCTCGGTGCTCCAACGCGGGGTCCCACATTTACGCCACCAATAGTGGGAGAAAAAGTAACCCAACCGACAACGGCATCTCCCCAGGCAAAGCCGCTAAATTGGTTGTTGGAGATGGTAACGCCCTGTCCTGGCCATAATGCCTCGTCTGATAACTTGATCCAGCCATCCCAGCCGCCGGCGGCATTGCCGGCACCAGAGTTGGTACAATTACCTGACCCGTCAACAAAATTGTTCTGGCATGCAGCAAGCGCACGCATCCAACCGGTTACTTTCCCCGTTGACCAGTCTACCTGAGCGATGCGACCTGCACCACCGTTAAACGGAGCTCCCGGAGGATTCCCTGTCGCGGTGCGGTCAAAGCTCACCCAGCCAATATTTTCACCCCAAGCATTCCCTGAAAAGTTCCCAAAACCGCCCACACCCTGGTTTGTAGTGTCTACGGCCACCCCATAGGTTTTCCAAGGAGTGGTCGTGTTGTTCCCTCCACAAGCAACATCGATCTGACCATTGCCATCCGTATCACAAACACCTTTTATGTCAACGTCGTTAAAGCTGACCCAGCCAAAACCTAAGTTCGTGCTCGGCAAGGGGTC
>Ga0315281_10006381_pt1 | contig 16783 bp, 12 predicted proteins | sample YL17G07_0_MG_FD_204540 | JGI IMG/M metagenome (GOLD analysis project Ga0315281, IMG submission 204540) | Sediment microbial communities from Yellowstone Lake, YNP, Wyoming, USA - YL17G07_0 | ecosystem: Environmental > Aquatic > Freshwater > Lake > Sediment | place: USA: Wyoming | collected...
AAGGCGGTAGGCCGCCGCCTTCGAACTCTACGGCTGTATAAGCACCTGTAAATGGCGAGAGGCTGTAGCCAGTTGCTTCGCCCAAGGTTTCTTCACATTTGCTGGGGCTCGGAGCTTCCTGTTTGCTGGTGCCGAAATATACTTTTCCAGCGGTAACGAGCGGGGCGTTAACTCCTTTTTCACAAGCTTCGAAATTAATGTAATAACCGCTTAACGAACCAGCCCAATTCGTACTTGTGGCGTTAAACAAATTGGTCTCCGTGAGAGTGGTCAAGCCGCTGCCATCTTTAGTAATCACAGTGTCTTTGAGTAAATAGGCGCGATTGCTTACCGTGCACGCTGATTGCGCGGTTGTATCGTACAGAGGGTGCTCACGATCTCCTGTGGTTACAAATACTGCATCATAGGCTTCGGTGAAAATCACCTCGGGAGGGTAGAGTATCTTGCGCGGTGTAGTACCTAGGGTGCACGTCCCGGTAGCGCAGCCCAGTGCGGCGAGTTTTTCCACCTGCCAGAAATCCGGGGTGATATCGCTTACTGTTTTCTCAAGATCCACGCGCCATACATTGCCGCCAACATCGCCAACATATAAGCGGTCAATGTAGCCATCGCTGTCGCGGTCAAGCAATGCGATATCCGAGGGGATGCTGTAAGTCATTGCAGCAACCTGTTTTTGGCATGATGTCGAGGAGCAGCCTCCACTCACATTGGGTGTTGCACTCCATACGAGAGCACCAGTAGCCGCATCCAGGATGAAGATACCACGTCCCATTGTATCCGCTGTTGGAGGTTCCACATCTTCAGCACCTGCATACGTTGTGCTTATGGCACCATCATAACCTGCTCCAAATATCAACACTGGATCGGCATACCCTTTAACCCTGGCTAGTGTTGGGCGTGACCAAGTCTGGCCGAGCTCGCTAAAACCAGAGTCGGTATTGGTGTGTTTCCACAAAAATTTCGGGTTGTTTGGATCAGTTACATCCAGTGCATAGATCATTCTTCCACCGCGGCGCATGGTGAGGTAGATATAGGCTTTTGTGGTTCTGCCCAAACCGTCAACGGCCTGGTATATGCCGGTCGGGCCATCAAAGAAATAATCTTTTCTTTCAGGCGCGGGAATAATACTTGTGGAGGTAGATGGGAATTTTAGCACTGGGCTATTTTCGTATAACCGCTTGAGTTTGCCGTAAAACTCTGTCGGAATAAAGCTCCACAATTCACTGCCGGGGGCGGCCATGCCTGTTAGCGGATTCACCTGATTGCCGTTGACCGCATGGTATGTGCCACCATTGTCGCCATAAAATACCACTACGTTAGCTTTACCTGTCGCGGCAGTCTGTGCGCCGGCTATGCCACATCCCGTGGTGGGATAAGTAAACGTAGTAGAAGTAACTAGCGTGACCGGGCAAGTATTGCCATTGGCGAATATGACAGTGGTGCCAGTTGTCCCTATTTTCGTAACATCGGCTGATGATGCCGTTGCAGTGCGGACAGAGCCGGAATCAGAGGTGCCTGTGATGGAGATCGTTGCACCACCGTAGTTGATTACCGCAGGGCGTGAGTGGAGTACGTCTCCATGCACGGAGGGGCGAATATTTATTGCAGTAGCAGGGCAAGGATCGGTTCCCGCAGTACTGCCTGGTGGGCATACACTCGCCTCGTCGCCGACATTATCCTCACCGCGTACCCAGCGGGTGAGGGCATCACGGGTAATGCTGCTGCTGCTGGCTGTTGCACCCCCAGCGCCGAAGTTGGCCAGTTTCGCAGCGACGGTGTACTGGTAGGTAAAGGTATATGTACCCGTGGAGGTGACTATCCATGTGCCGTTATAGCCGGCTGGGGCCGCCCCGGCTATGGTGACAGAACCTCCATTGGGGAAGCCGTGCGCTGTTGCCGTGGTGACAGTTGCGGTCTTGGGAGAATAACTGCATGCAGCATCTGCCGCTGTTGAGGCTAAGGTGACGGCGATGGAAATGACAAAGGTATTCGCATCAGTCACTGAGCTCACCGTTGCATCAGTAGCATTCAGAGTGGTGTGTGTTGTGCAGGTGGAGAGTGTCATTCCCTGTCCAACCGTCATTCCGTGGCCAGCTTTGCTTACTGTGACGAAATTTTTCAGAATTGTCGCACTGTAAGGGACGGCCGGCGCAGCTTGTGCTCCACTGGTTGCCGTATAGGTGAAATGGGTGGCATCAACAACGGTGACAACGCATGCAGCGCAATCATATTTTGTGCTCCCTGTGGCTACGGCAATTTGTGTAGAGCCACTTACCAGAGAAGCCGTCGATGCCACGGTTGCCGTGATGGTGGCAGATGCTGCGCCTGCTCCCTTGGCGAAGTTGGTAATTGATATTGTCGCCGGAGCTGAACCGGTGCTGGGGGTGAAGCTGGTTGCCAGCACCGTGGCAGCACTGGTAATGGAAGAGATGGTTCTGGGCCCCGTACCCAATTGCGTATCGGTAATAGATGCATTGGATGTGTCAAAAAGATTGCTCGTATCGGACAAGGTGCTGATACAACCCGAGCCTGATGGGCAATAGGTGTATAACTTGCGTGGATTCGTGGAACTTCCAGGAGATGCGGTGTATGTGTTGCTGAGGTTGGCAAGACGCAATACCTGTGCGGCTCCTCCTTTTTCAACCACTTCACCATCATGCAAGTCCCATTGATATGCGGTTCCATTCAGACTATTTGCCCAGAAGCCAAGAGTGGGATCGTTAGCGCAGGTGGGTAAGCCACTGTAGGGCGTAACTGCACCAACTGGCCCTGTTAGTGATGATGCGCGGGTAGCATTGGTGCAGGTCCAGAAGCTGGCAGCTTCGGTGGAAATAAATCCGGTTCCAGCAGAGCTGAGGGCATCTACTCCTGTTGCATCGGCCAGAAATGCTGTCTGTGTGGATGAGTTATACCCAATCTGATATTGTTTGAGATTGCCTACCCAACGTGGTGTGCCCAAAGCGTCAGGGCGGAACATACCCATGAAGACCTGATTGAGGTAGGTGCCCTGCGAATTGACGCTGACTGGCAGGCTGGATGAGGCAAACACGCTGTTTACCGCCTGCACTTCATTGAGTATACGCAGTAAGGCTTGCTGTATTTCTGCTGAATTGCCTGTCGGGAAGAATTTACCGCCTCCCTGCGTTGCCATACTGGTAAGAAGAGCGGGGTATTCCGACTTACAGCTACTCTCCAATACACCGATGGTGTAGGTGGTGATTTTCCTGTTGGCAGGCATGGCACCGGTTCGGAGGTCGGTTTGCTTCATGTATCGTGCCCACTCATCTGCATAGAGTCCGGAATTGCCAGCGTGCCCTGTGGATAAATTCAGCGTATAAGGATTGGGCGAGCATTTAAATGTGCCGGTGCCGTAAGCGCCGGCAGGTATCTGGATTTTTGACTGGAGCAGCGTCTGTTGTGCTGAAGTTAGAGAAATCGGAGTGCCTCCGATATCGGGATTGGTTCGGGTAGTAATTGTAGTATTCAGGCTGGTGTCTGGTGAGGCACTAGCATCGCCGGGTGAACCGCTGGAACTGGTAGAGTTACCTATGAATACCACAAAATTCTTCTGGCAGCCGGCGGTAGACGAGGAATAGGTGTCTGGATAAACCGTGCCTGACATGCCTGTCTTGCCAGCGTAATAGGCCCATGCTTCCTGCATGGCTTGGGCGGTTGCTTCGTTATTTGTTGTGATGCTTATGGCGCCGGAAGAGGTCCAGCTCTTTACCGTTGCCATTAGGGCGGCCTTGTTCGCTGTGGTCATTGCGGTGAGGGGTTTGACCAGGCAACCGCCTGTTCCACTGGCATTGCATCCCCATTGGGCGGCATTGCCGCCGGCACCACCAGAATTATAAGTCATGATACCAATATTAACCTTGGCGGTACCCCCGGGGCCTGTTGGCAGGGCATAGATCGCGTTGTTAAGAGCGCACTGCTCCAGGCCGGCAGTTTTGCCCAGCATATTGGGTGATCCACCACCATCGTCGTAGGTACAAGTCAGTGATGTGTTCGAATTGAAATTGGCTGCGCTATCGATAACAAACAGCACGTTGGGAAGGTCAGTCGTCGATGAGGTGGCTGCGGAATAGAGATCGATGTCTTGTGCATTACCCTGTATGGAGTGCCCCATTAAGGTAATAAACATACCAGTCAGAATAAGCGATGTCGTTTTCATGATAGTGACCTCCTTGATGATGCAATAAATTGAACAGCAGTTAAATAAATTGGGCAGTCTGTGGGCTTAACATTTTATTTCTTTGGACACTCTTATTGAGATGCCCTGGTGTGTTTTGATATTCACGGTACCATCAATACTGGATGCGGTCGCTGCAATGTCCCACAACTGTTGAACGCACAAGGACTCAACGACAGTGGTGGGTGGTGAGGATGTGGGGATGATGTCTCCGCCGGTTGACTTGCTGCTAGGCATGCAACTAACATCAGAAGCCTTGGTGTAATCGATACTTGAACTCAAGACGGGCGTATTCGCTATGCATTTGGCTGTGGTAACAGACGCTGTGTAGTCGGTGTTTCCATCATTATTGATATCAGTAGCGATTGAGACCGCACTAATAAATGAGGGGGCGGTGAAGTTGTTGCTGATAAATTGTTCGGTTGCCAATTGAGCGACAGCAATCGCTTCCGCCTGCATTTGCATATTGCCAGCAATGCGGAGGTTGGTAGTGGAAGACCGAATTGCGGAGATGACAAGCAGGGTCAGCACGATCAGCATGATCAGTGAGGTGATTAATGTCGCGCCTTGCTGGCGTTTAAAGTTTTTCATTCCTGTGCCCTCCGTCCGCTAGGGTTAATGGCACGCACAAGCTTGGTAAAGACATGGCGCTTGTAGCCCCTGTTTGATCCGTTGCAAGCGGTGTGATCTGTCGGGTTATACGCAGCCGGGGCGTAGACCTTTGGGTTTTCTTCGCCCAGAGTAAAAATTTTGGTGCCGTCGTAGCCGGTAGAGCATTCATTGTTGCGGGCAAGCAGGCTGACGCGGACAGCCATTACATTTTGCCAGTCTGCTGAGCCAGGGGTGGTTGTATAGGAATCGGGGTAGCCATCGCCATTGGTGTCCAGGCCATATTCAAAGTGTATATCTTCAATGCCTTCAACCATGGGAACGGGTGCGGAGGGAGCAGAGGCACCGCCGATTCCGGCACGTTTAAGCGTGGGTATGGTGTCTCCACCAGCACCACAAGTGGCACAAGTGCTGATGTAATAGACATCAACTATATAATAGCGCAGATCTGCGCTTGTAAGGCAGTCTCGCTGTAATAGGGGAAAGGAAGATGTGTTTTTTGTTGCAAGTAAAAAAGGTACGGTTGAGGTGCTGCAATTGGAAACCTGGAAGTAGAGAACGACAGGTGCACCGCCTGTGATGGCTGTAGTCGGTGTCACTGTACTTGTTGATGTACGCCGTATGACGAGTATTGGTGTGTTGGCTTTGTAATTGGTCAAATTGCACGTTGTGGCTGTGGTCGGATCAGCGCCCGCAGCTACATATCCAAAGATAGGCACGGGTACCTGCGGGTTCGTAAACCATCCCATGGCGTTCATGGATGCAGTTGAGCATGGGTCTGCAGGCGTAGTGTAGGTAGTGCCGGATGCAGGTGAATAATCACCATAAAAGCCTGCGTGTTCAATGCTGTCATTCAGAAGTTGCATGGCGTAACGGCCATTTTCAATTTGGCGGCTGGACTTGTCCAGCTCGTCGCGGGTGCCGCTCTGCTGCACGATGATCGCGGTGATGCCCAGCAACAGTACCAGGCCAATAGTGAGGGAAATCATCAGCTCAACCAGTGACACGCCGACCTGGTGTTTCATAAAGCTATTTGTATGTATTGATTTCATGGTTGCCATATCAAATTGTGTTGTTAACTGAGCCTATCCTGACAGTGAGGCTGACGATACGGCGCTGGTTTTCGTTGGTATATTGACCCGTGCCGCAGTACATGGCAGGTACGCTAAGAGGGGCAGGGGCGAAAGTTTTGCTGATACCCTGCCAGGATACCGCGATGGTATAGACACCGGTCCCGGCAATGTCTGCGTTGTTTTTGTCTTTTACCAAATTGTTGGCTGAAGCGCTGTTGTAGCTGATGCAACCCCTGGCACCTATCATGGCGCCGACATTGTTGCCCCCCGTGATAGTTTCTCCGACGCCTATTAGGGCGTTACGCCAGGCATTCATGTCATCTGTAAACCGTGTTTGTTGGGCAGCAGTCCCGACAATGCAAGGGGGGTTGGTACTGCCAGCGCCTATAAAGCTTGTACCGCCAGTCCCGGTGGTGAAGTTGTAACATGAAGCCACGTTGCGGTTTGCATTGAGGCGGCCTGCCATGTCCTGTAACAGAATCAGGGCCTGCACCCGCTGATAGGATTCCATTTCGGAGCTCTGGCTGTGCATCATCAGCCCTGCCAGTCCCAGCAAGCCAACCATCAGAATAATAAGGGATACAAGTACCTCAATCATGCTGACACCAGCCTGCCTGGATAACTGCTTCCCATTCCATTTTGCTGAGTGATTCATTAGCATCCCCCTCTCTTGCTAAAGACACGCCCGCTGCCGTCAACAGAGATGCAACGCTTTTGAGGATTGCTGATCATGTCGCTGCTGATCTCGAATGTCCCAGAAGCACTGTTAAAAATACGACCGTCAGGGGTGTATGTGACATTGTTGCATGAGGGTCTGAACATGCTGTACTGGCAAATGGTTCCAGAAATACAGCTTATTGTTATACTTGGATATGTGCTTTGATCTTTTCTGACTGGCTCAGTAGAGCTTTCCCTGACTTCCCAGCCCAGTTCCAATTGCAAGGCGTTTTTGGGAAGGAGAGCAATATTCTTGTTGGATTTGATGGCTTCACTACGGGTGAATGCCAGACTTGATACAAAGTCAAACGAGGCGGTCTTGATGCGCTGGTTGATAATAAACTCTTTAAATGAAGGAAGTGCTGCCGCCGTCAGAATGCCGATAATAACGATGGTAATTAACAGTTCGATCATGGTAAACCCATGTTCTTTACGTTGCCGGGGCAATTGTCGCATCGGATTGTGCATGATTTTTTTCATGGTTACCAGCATGCGATTGGAGTTTTGACACCTGTGTGAGTCAGGGTCATGTTTCTGCAGTTTGCATCTGCTGTGTACTGGCTGGTAGTGCTGATTGTCTTTGCGTTTACCGTGAATGCAGGGGGAGCGGTCGTAGTTGTAATTGAGAGTTCGTAAAATTTGGTAACATTGGCCGGTACGTCCATCTTGATTCCAGTTGGTGGTGCAGCAGGGAAATTTGTGTTTCCAACCGCGCTTGCCACCTCAACATAAGAACGAAGATCCAGCATGACTTGTTCTTCCTTGTTGGCGGCTTGCAGCATAAAGTTCTGGGCTGAAGCGCGGTCTGTTTTGACGACATGGTTTCTGTAGGAGGGTAAGGCTACAGCAGCAAGAATTGCCACGATGGCGACCACGATCATTAACTCAATCAATGTAAAACCGCGCATTAGCTTCATTACTTCTCTCCTGAATATCAAATGTGTACGCACCTTAGGGCATAATTACAGTCTGCCGCCAGTGCCAACCGATGAAAGGTCGCAAGGCTGGAATAAGCGGCGTAATAATGTGTACGAGTGTGAATCCCCAGTATTAACGGGGCAGGCGGGTGAGGAATTTTGATAGTTGATTACTTAATTATGGGCGCCGGGGTGTCCGGGCTGGCGACTGCTCAGCGTTTGCTGATACAGGGATTGTCTGTCACTGTGCTTGATCGCGGGGGTGCCGGACAGGAGTCATCCTGGGCTGGCGGAGGTATTCTTTCTCCACTATGTCCGTGGGACTACCCCGAAGCAGTGACGCGATTAACTTCGCTGGGTGCGACCATTTTCCCGGGCTGGGTAGGAGAATTGCACGCTGCCACAGGTATCGACCCTGAGTATGAAGTCAGCGGAATGCGGGTGATGCCACCGTTTAATCTGTCCCTTGCACGGCGCTGGTGTGATGAGCATGCTTGGATCGCTGAGGAGCAACGTGAGGCTCTGTTCCTGCCTGAGGTAGCGCAGGTGCGCAATCCACGCTTGATTCAGGCATTGCGCAGGCATGTGGAAATGCTAGGTGGACGTATTGTCGAACATTGCGAGGTGCAGAAGATTGCGGCTGAGGGGGGTATGGTTCAGGGGATTGAAACAACCTTGGGAAATTTCAGTGCTGATTGTTACATAAATTGTGCCGGTGCCTGGAGCGAGCAACTGTTGGGTCAATATGCCATGAAGCTGGATATCAAGCCGATTAGGGGTCAAATGCTGCTGTTCAAATTTGATGTCCCTCCGATACCGCATATCTTGTTGCAGGATGGCATGTACCTCATCCCACGCCGCGACGGACATATGCTTGTGGGAAGCACGCTGGAGGACGTGGGTTTTGATAAAAGCACAACTATCGCGGCGCGAGAATCTTTGCGGCAGCGTGCCGAGCTGCTGCTGCCCTCGCTTCGAGGGATGCCGCTGGTGCAGCATTGGTCAGGCTTGCGCCCTGCATCACCGGGAAATATCCCTACCATAGGCCGTCATCCGCTTTTGCAAAATCTCTATATCAATAGCGGACATTTTCGCTATGGCGTGACGATGGCACCTGCCAGTGCTGAAATATTGTTGAATGAAATAAATGGGATTGAACAGCCCTTGGATGTCAGCCCGTATCATGATGGCTGGGGTGACGTTTAATTCAAATATTCGAGCAACGCTTCAGGCTTGGCAATGCGGGCATCTGCCTTCCAGGTATTGAGATCCGCCTTGGGATCGATATACCCAAACAACGCTATTAAGGACCTCATTCCTGCGGCGCGTCCGGCCTCCATGTCGCGCTTGTCATCCCCCAGATACAGACAATTTTCAGGTGCTATCCCCATCATTTTTGTAGCATGCAGTAGTGGCTCGGGGTGGGGCTTTGCATGGGCGCAGGTGTCGCCGCTGACCAGGCAGGCAGCACGCTCGGCATAACCCAGCGCCTGCATCAACGGCAGGGTAAAACGATGTGGTTTATTGGTAACAATACCCCATGGCATGCCGCGTTTTTCCAGCTCAGCTACCAGCTCGGCCATGCCGGGAAACAATGTGGTGTGTCTGCAGATATTGGCGCTGTAGTGGGCCAGCAATGCATCGCGTAACGGTGGGAACCTGGGGGAATCCGGTTCCACATTAAAGGCCAGCTTGATTAACCCGGCCGAGCCGTGCGAGGCTTGCAGGCGGGAAACGGCAAGGGGAAGGGGGGGCAGGTGATGCAGCTCCAGTACGTGATTTAGCGCTGCACCTAGGTCTGGTGCGGTATCGGCAAAAGTACCGTCAAGGTCAAATAGTACCGCTTTGATTGATGTGTGCTCAGCTTTGAGTTCAGTCACGACGGCAAGCCATCATGTAGTTGACATCGGTATCGCGTCCCAGCGCATAAACTTTGCTGAGCGGGTTGTAGGTCAGGCCGATAATGTCGGTCATACTCAAGCCGCTATTGCGACAGAATTGCGCGAGTTCGGAAGGCTTAATGAATTTGGCGTAGTCATGGGTGCCGCGTGCCAGCATATTCAACACATATTCGGCACCGACAATCGCGAGCAGGTAGGATTTTGGATTGCGGTTCAGGGTGGAAAAAAACACATGGCCGCCCGGTTTGACCAGTTGAGCGCAGGCCTTTACGATGCTTTGGGGGTCGGGTACATGTTCCAGCATTTCCATGCAGGTCACCACATCAAAATGCCCAGGTTTTTCCAGGGCGAGTTGCTCTACTGAAACTTTGCGGTATTCGACCTGTTTGCCGCTTTCCAGCAGGTGCAATTGCGCCACTTGCAGTGCTTTGTCACCAAGATCAATGCCCGTGACCTGAGCCCCCTTGCCGGCCATGCTCTCGGACAGGATACCCCCGCCGCAACCCACGTCCAGCACGGTTTTAGCAGCAAGATGAGCGATGTTGTCTATATACTCCAGACGTAAGGGATTGATTTCATGCAAGGGCCTGAATTCACTGTTGATGTCCCACCAGCGGTGGGCAAGTTGACTGAATTTTTCCAGTTCTATCGGATCGGCGTTGGTCATGGTGCGAGTCTGTTTAAAGTGTCTGCAATAGGGTAACCCATCAGGACATGCTTTGCACAGAGATTAGCGCGCATAGGTCAATTTTGGGACGTATATTTTTTGTCATGTGGGGGGTGGGCATGTTAAAATCAAAAGCTGTTTTTAAGCTTTTTTAAGGGCCACGTCACACATGGATCAATTTGCCAAGGAAACACTGAACGTCAGTCTTGAAGGTGAAATGCGCAAGTCCTATCTGGACTATGCGATGAGCGTAATTGTTGGGCGGGCCTTGCCTGATGTACGCGACGGACTCAAACCGGTACACCGCCGCGCGTTGTTCTCCATGCATGAACTTTCCAATGACTGGAACAAGCCCTACAAGAAATCGGCGCGTATTGTCGGCGACGTAATCGGTAAATATCACCCGCATGGCGATACGGCGGTATACGACACCATTGTGCGTATGGCGCAGGACTTTTCGCTGCGTTACCCGCTGGTGGACGGGCAGGGTAACTTTGGTTCGGTAGACGGCGATAACGCGGCGGCAATGCGTTACACCGAAATCCGCATGGCGCGCATCGCGCATGAATTGCTGGCCGACCTGGACAAGGAAACCGTCAACTTCGGACCCAACTACGATGGTTCCGAGAGTGAGCCGCTGGTATTACCCGCCCGCTTCCCCAACCTGCTCGTCAATGGCTCCACCGGTATTGCGGTGGGCATGGCGACCAATATTCCGCCGCATAATCTGGGTGAAGTGATTGAAGCCTGTCTGGCACTGTTGCAGAACCCCGAGATGGATATCGAGCAGTTGATTGAAATGGTGCCCGCGCCCGATTTCCCGACCGCCGGTTTTATTTACGGGCTGGCAGGTGTCAAGGAAGGTTATCGCACTGGCCGTGGCCGCGTCATCATGCGCGCTCGCACGCACTTTGAGGATGTCGACAAGGGCAACAATCGCCAGGCAATTATTATCGACGAGCTGCCCTATCAGGTGAACAAGGCCAATCTGCTGATCAAGATCGGCGAGCTGGTACGTGAAAAGAAAATTGAAGGTATTTCCGAAATTCGCGATGAATCCGACAAGTCGGGCATGCGTGCGGTGATCGAGCTGAAGCGCAACGAAAATCCCGAGGTCATCCTCAACCAGTTGTTCAAGATGACGCAGTTGCAGGACAGCTTCGGCATGAATATGGTGGCCTTGCTGGATGGTCAGCCTCAACTTCTCAACCTGAAGCAGTTCCTGGCAGCCTTCCTCAGTCATCGCCGCGAAGTGGTCAATCGCCGCACGATTTTCGAATTGCGCAAGGCGCGTGATCGCGGGCATATTCTGGAAGGTCTGGCCGTAGCGCTTTCCAATGTGGATGAAATTATCGCCCTGATCAAGGCCGCGGCTACCCCGGCCATTGCCAAGCAGGGTTTGATGGGCAGGGAATGGCGCTCCGCCCTGGTGGCAGATTTGCTTAGCCGTGTCAGCGATGCATCGCGTCCCGAAGGATTGTTGCCCGAATTTGGCATGACCAAAGAGGGCAGTTATCGCCTGTCTGATACCCAGGCACAGGCCATACTTGAGCTGCGCTTGCAGCGATTGACCGGGCTGGAGCAGGACAAGATCGTCAGTGAATATCGTGAAGTGATCGACAAGATTATGGATCTGCTGGATATCCTTGCCAGACCCGAGCGCGTGACAGAAATTATCAGCAATGAACTGATTGCAATCAAATCGCAATACGGCGACAAACGCCGCAGTGAAATTGTGACGCATACACACGACATGAGCATGGAAGACCTGATTGCGCCTGAAGATGTGGTGGTCACGCTCTCCCATGGCGGCTACATGAAGGCGCAATCGCTGGGCGAATATAGTGCACAGAAACGCGGCGGCCGTGGCAAGCAGGCGGCACCGACCAAGGAAGACGATTTCGTCGATAACCTGTTTATTGCCAATACCCACGACTATATCCTGTGCTTCTCCAGCAAGGGTCAGGTGTACTGGATCAAGGTTTACGATGTGCCGCAGGGCAACCGCACCAGCCGTGGCAAGCCGATCGTGAACCTGTTGCCATTGGCGGAAGGCGAGAAAATCAACGCTATTCTGCCGGTGAAAGAGTTCTCCGATGACCAGTTTATCTTCTTTGCCACCGCACAAGGCACGGTGAAGAAAACGCCATTGTCCGACTTCGCCAATCCGCGCAAGGGTGGCATTATCGCGATCAATCTGGATGAAGGCGATTTCCTCATCGGTGTGGCACTGACCGACGGCAAGCATGACGTGATGCTGTTCTCGGATGCGGGCAAGGCAGTACGTTTTGATGAGGAAGATGTCCGCTCGGTAGGCCGTGTTTCTCGCGGTGTGCGCGGTATGCGGCTGGGTGAGGGGCAGCAGGTCATTGCCTTGCTGGTGGCAGAAGATGAAACCCAGACAGTGTTGACAGCTACTGAAAACGGTTATGGTAAACGTACACCGATAGGTGAATACACGCGCCATGGTCGCGGCTCGCAGGGCATGATTGCAATCCAGACCAGTGAGCGCAACGGCAAGGTGGTGGCCGCCACACTGGTGAGAACAGACGATGAGATCATGCTGATAGGCACCAATGGCGTGCTGATCCGTACGCGCGTCAAGGAAATCCGCGAGATGAGCCGGGCAACCCAGGGCGTGACGCTGATTAATCTGGGCGCGGGCGAGAAACTTGCCAGCCTAAGCAGGATAGCCGAGTCAGAGGATTTAGCCGACGGCTCACCTGAGGATGGCGGCGCACCAGAGGGCGGTGGCGATCCTGTGTCGGGCTCACTATTTTGATTAATTAAACCATCGCATTTATTTTTACAGGGAATTCAGGAATGACTATTTATAATTTCAGCGCAGGTCCGGCAGTATTGCCGCATGAAGTGTTAAAGCAGGCGCAGGAGGAAATGCTGGACTGGCACGGCAGCGGTATGTCGGTGATGGAAATGAGCCATCGCGGCAAGGAATTTATGGGCATTGCTGCAGCCGCTGAAAAGGATTTACGCGAGCTGATGGGCATACCGGCAAATTACAAAGTGTTGTTCCTGCAAGGCGGTGCAAGCCAGCAATTTGCCATGATCCCGATGAATCTGTTGCGTGGCAAAACTTCCGCTGATTATTTGAATACCGGCGAGTGGTCGAAAAAGGCCATCAGCGAAGCAAAAAAATACTGCAAGGTAAATGTCGTGGCGGAAAGTGGCGACAAGAATTTTTCTTATGCGCCGGAATTCTCTGCATGGAAGTGCGACCCCAATGCAGCGTACTTGCACTTTACACCCAATGAAACGATAGGCGGTGTTGAGTTCGACTGGCTGCCCGTAGGTGGCAATGTGCCACTGGTGGCGGATTTGTCCTCCACAATTTTGTCACGCCCGATTGATGTTTCAAAGTTTGGCCTGATCTACGCCGGTGCGCAAAAAAATATTGGACCGGCCGGTTTAACGATCGTGATTGTGCGTGAAGATTTGATCGGACAGGTTGTTGCGGGTACACCGACCATGCTGGATTATAAAACCCATGCCGACAATGATTCGATGTACAACACGCCACCGACGTATGGCATTTATATTGCCGGGTTGGTGTTCCAGATGTTGAAGCGTAATGGTGGTGTGGCAGCAATGGAAAAAGCCAATATCGCGAAGGCTAAAATTCTGTACGACGCGATAGATGCCAGCAAGGGTTTTTATAACTGTCCGGTAGCGGTCGCGAATCGCTCGCGCATGAATGTGCCGTTTACCCTGAAAGACGCCGCGTTGGATGGAGACTTTGTCAAACAGGCAGATGCACGCGGCCTGCTGCAACTCAAGGGGCACCGTTCCGTGGGCGGCATGCGTGCCTCGATTTATAACGCGATGCCTCTGGCAGGTGTACAGGCGCTGGTCACCTTCATGAATGAGTTTGCGTCAAGGAACGGATAAGAAATGGCCAAGACTTTCAATATACTTACCATCAACAAAATCTCCCCGCTGGGACTCAAGCGTTTTCCTGCTGACCGTTATGTGGTCGGTCCGGACATCAAGGAGCCTGATGCGATCATGGTGCGTTCGCAAAACCTGCTGGAAATGGAATTCCCCGCCAGTGTAAAAGCGATTGCCCGCGCCGGTGCAGGCACCAATAATGTGCCTGTGAAGAAGATGAGCGCTCGCGGCATCCCGGTGTTTAATGCAGCCGGAGCCAATGCCAATGCGGTGAAGGAGTTGATCATTTCCGGCATGCTATTGTCTTCGCGTAATATTCTGCAGGCCCTCGAGTTCACCTCAGGATTAAAAGGCGATGATGCAACGCTGCACAAGCTGGTTGAAGCAGGCAAGGCCAACTATGCGGGTATCGAGTTACGCGGACGCACACTGGGTATTATCGGGCTGGGCGCAATCGGTCGTTTGGTGGCGGATGCGGCCATTGGGCTCGGCATGCAGGTGGTCGGTTTCGATCCCGAAATTACGGTTGATGCAGCGTGGAGTTTGCCTGCGCAGGTGAAGAAGGCGCAGAGTGTTGAAGAGCTGCTGAAGCAGAGTGACTTTGTCACCCTGCATGTGCCCTTGCTTGATGCCACACGCGGGCTGATTAATGAAAAGCGTGTGCAGGCAATGAAGCCCGGCAGCGTATTACTGAATTTTTCGCGCGATGCCATTGTGGACGAAGATGCGGTGATTGCGGGTTTGGCCAGCAAGCATTTGCGCAACTATGTGTGCGACTTTCCTTCGGAAAAAAATCGCGGTAACCCGGCAGTTATTTCGCTGCCGCATCTGGGAGCTTCCACCCAGGAGGCCGAAGAAAATTGCGCGGTGATGGTGGCGGAGCAGTTGCGCGATTACCTGGAGCACGGCAACCTGTTTAATACCGTGAATTTCCCCAACGTTTCCATGCCGCGCGAATCCTCATTCCGTATCTCCATAGCCAATGCCAATGTGCCGAACATGCTGGGGCAAATATCCACCGCGCTGGCGACCTCTGGCATCAATATCCATAACATGTTGAACAAGTCGCGCGGGGAGATGGCGTATACGCTGGTGGATACTGATAGTGCGATCCCTGCAGATTTAATTGCAAAAATTGCCGCGATACCGGGTGTGCTAATGGTTCGCGACTTGCCCTTATAAACCGGAGTGCTTCAGGCTATAAAGAATGAGTGACGAACTCAAGAAATTTCGCGCACAAATTGACAGTATCGATGATGAGCTGCTCAAGTTGTTTAATCAGCGTGCCAAACTGGCACAGCAGATAGGTCATGCCAAAAATGGAAGCGCGGTGTTGCGCCCTGAGCGCGAGGCGCAGGTTTTAAAACGCATGCAGGATGCCAACACGGGCCCCTTGTCGGCCCAGAGTGTCAACACACTGTTTACAGAAATCATGTCGCAGTGCAGGGCACTGGAAGAGCCGCTTTCTGTCGCTTTTCTGGGGCCGCAAGGCACCTTTACCGAGGCTGCAATGATCAAGCGTTTTGGCCAGGCTAGCAAGGGTGTGTCGAGTGCTTCCATCGATGAAGTCTTTCGCAAGGTTGAAAGTGGCGAAGCGAGTTACGGTGTAGTGCCGGTGGAAAATTCCACCGAAGGTGCAATAGGCCGCACGCTGGATTTGCTGTTGCAAAGTCCGCTTAAGCTGTGCGGAGAAGTGCAGCTGGCCGTACACCAGTGCTTGCTGTCGCAGTACAAGGATCTGGCAAAAATAAAACGTGTCTATTCACATCCACAATCCCTGGGCCAATGTCAGGACTGGTTGAATACACATCTGATCCATGCCGAGCGAGTGTCAGTAGCGAGCAATGCAGAAGCAGCTGCGCTGGCAGCAAAGGAAAAACATAGTGCCGCAATAGCGGGCAAGCAGGCAGCCGAGCGCTTTGGCGTTGAGGTGCAGGCGTCCAATATTGAGGATGACCCGCGCAATACCACACGTTTTCTAGTGATCGGCAATCAGGATGTTGCAACCTCGGGTCAGGATAAAACATCCCTGGTGATGTCAGCCGCTAATCGTCCCGGTGCAGTGCATGACCTGCTGGTGCCTTTCGCCAAACATGGCGTCAGCATGAGCAAGCTGGAATCGCGCCCGGCAAAGTCTGGCCTGTGGGAATATGTGTTTTTTGTGGACATTGAAGGGCACCAGACCGACAAAAAAGTTGCTGCTGCGCTTAAAGAGTTAAAGGATGTTGCAGCTTTTGTAAAAATTCTCGGTTCATATCCTGTCGCCAGTATTTAACTGTGTACTATTTATTGTTCTTTCAATTAATTATGAAAATAATAAACCCCTCCCAGCCTCCCCTTAACAGGGGAGGAGATGGTTGGTCTCTCCCCCTGTTAAGGGGGAGTTGGAGGGGGTTTGAGCCTGGTCAACAATACCCGTAAAGTTTTTTTAATAAATAGATGAATTACACTGAGTTAGCTCCGCCCTACATACGTGCCATTGCGCCTTACCAGCCCGGCAAGCCCATTGCCGAACTGGAACGCGAGCTGGGTATCACGGGTATCGTCAAGCTCGCTTCCAATGAAAATCCGCTGGGTGCCAGCCCCAAGGCGGTGGCCGCGATGCATGAGGCAATTAAAACGATTGCGCTGTATCCGGATGGAAATGGCTTTGAGTTGAAGGATGCGCTGACCAAACGCTATGGTGTGGCACACAATAATCTGGTGCTGGGAAATGGCTCAAATGATTTGCTGGAGCTGGCTTCGCGAGCATTTCTGGCGCCGGGTGATGCGGCAGTATATTCAGCCCATGCGTTTGCCGT
>Ga0315281_10006382_pt1 | contig 16782 bp, 30 predicted proteins | sample YL17G07_0_MG_FD_204540 | JGI IMG/M metagenome (GOLD analysis project Ga0315281, IMG submission 204540) | Sediment microbial communities from Yellowstone Lake, YNP, Wyoming, USA - YL17G07_0 | ecosystem: Environmental > Aquatic > Freshwater > Lake > Sediment | place: USA: Wyoming | collected...
TGGTCTTCAACCCTCCCGGATAACCGGAATGGTGATAGTACATCTTCTCGGTCAGCTTCTTGCCCGTGACGCGCAGTTTGCCCGCGTTCACCACGACGACAAAATCGCCCAGCTCGACCCCCGGGGTGAAGGTGGGCTTGTGCTTGCCCAGCAAGACCCGCGCGATGCGGCTGGCCAACCGTCCAAGAATCTCCCCACTGGCGTCTACCACAAACCAGTCGCGAGTGATCTCCCGCTCTTTGGGGTAATAGGTCTTTTCCACTTTTGCTCTCTCCAACTACAACGTTACGCTCAGCGCGCCGGTCAGAGGCGCTTCCGCCTCAAACCCGTCCGGCGCCTCGTAATCGATGCGCATCAGGCACAGGCCCTTGGCCGGAGCCGCAGGCCCGCCATGCCCCGCCCCCGGCCGCCCGAGCAGGTCGAGGAATTCTGCCTCGGCCAGCCGCCCTTGCCCCACCCGCACCAGGCTGCCGACGAGCATGCGCACCATGCGGTACAGGAAGGCATCGGCCTGGATAGTGAACTCCAGCGCGCCCTCGATCGGGCGCCATTCGGTACCCATCACGTGGCGCACCGTTGTGCCGCCGCGGCGTGGCGGCGTGCCAAACGCCGCGAAATCCTTCCGGCCGACGATTGCGGCGCTGACCCGCTCGAGAATGCCGCGCTCGAGTGCGGGCCAGATGCGCCAGGCATAGCGCTCGCCCAGCGGGTCCGCTTGCCGGCTCTCAATCACGCGGTAGCGGTAGGTCCGCCGCCGCGCAGCATAGCGCGGGTGGAACTCGTTCGCCACCCGTGTCACCGCGCGGCAGCGCACGTTGCCTGGGAGGCGCGCATTGAGTGCCGGGGCCAGCGCCTCGGGCGGGTGCGACCAGTCGAGGTCGAAGGCCACCACCTGCCCCAGCGCATGGACGCCGGTGTCGGTGCGCCCCGCCGCCAGGAGATGCGCGCCCTGCCAGCCCAGCTCGCCCAGGGCCTCTTCGAGCGCTCCCTGGATGGTACGCACACCGGCCTGAATCTGGAAGCCGGCGTATTCCGTGCCATCGTAGGCCACAATCGCTTGGTAACGTTCCACGCCCCACCCCACACGGGGAGAGCCGCAGCCAGCGCCGCCGTGCGGGCTAGCCTTCGACGAACTCGATCAGCACCAACTCGGCGGCATCGCCCAGGCGATGCCCCAGACGCAGGATGCGCGTATACCCGCCGCTGCGCTTTTCGAAGCGCGGCGCGATCTCATCGAACAGACGTTTGACCGCCTCCGGATTGCCCAGGCGCGAAGCCGCGATGCGGCGCGCATGGACCATCGTGCTGGCCTCGGCCTTGGCATGCTTGGCCCGCGTGACCAGCTGTTCCACCTCGCCGCGGATGGCCTGCGCCTTGGCGCGCGTGGTGCGAATTCGGTCGTTCAAGAGCAGCTGGTTGACGAGGGTCTTGCGCAGCGCCGTGCGCTGGCCACTCGACCGCCCCAGTTTCTTTCCGGCTACTTGGTGTCGCATGCTTTACTCCGTTGCGCTGGGCGCAGGGCTTTCTACACCACGCAGGAAGCCCTTCTCCTGCAGCTTCTCGCGCAGTTCTTCCAAGCTCTTATCGCCGAAATTGCGGATCGAAAGCACGGCCTCATCACCCTTGCCTAACAGCTCGAGCACTTCCCCCACCGTGGTGATACCCGTGCGCTTGAGTGAATTGAACACGCGCACCGACAGGTCGAGCTGTTCGATGGGCGTCTCGAGGATCTCCGAGGAGATCTTGGGCACGGCGACTTCGCTGACCCCGGCCGTGAGCGTTTCTTCACTCACCCCGGCCAAGTCGCGCAGATGCGCGATGAGAATTTGCGCGCTCTGGCTGAGCGCTTCCTCTGGGCGATGGGTGCCGTCGGTCCAGATCTCGAGCACCAGCCGGTCGAAGTTGGTGTCTTGCCCGACCCGCGCCCGTTCCACGTCGAAGTTGACCCGCCGCACCGGGCTGTAGATTGCGTCGATCGGCAGCTCGCCGATGGGCAGGCGGCCGCGCTCCTCCGATGGGGAGTAGCCGCGTCCGTGCTGAACAGTGAACTCGATATCCAACTGGGTCTTCGGATCATCGACCGTGAGCAGGTAGAGATCCGGGTTCACGATCTCGACCTCGGGCGGGACGACGATGTCGGCGGCGGTTACGGTGCCTTCGCCGCTCACTTCCAGGCGCAGGCGGGCCGTATCGCCCGCCAGGAGCTTAAGCCGCAACTGCTTGATTTGCAGCAGTAGCTGGGTCACATCTTCCTTGACGCCGGGAATGCTCGAGAACTCATGCGGGACGTCGGAAATGCGGATCGAGACCACCGCCGCGCTCTCCAGCGAGGAGAGCAACACGCGCCGCAGCGCGTTGCCCAGCGTGACCCCATAGCCGCTTTCCAGCGGGCTGATGGCGAAGCGCCCGTAATTCTGGGCCATCGCTTCCCGCTCGATCTTCGGCATGACCATGTTCGTAGTAGTGCCCACTTTAACCCTCTCCTCCGGCGCACCCTGTCGAACCGCGCGCCAGACTGCTGGGCGTATCGGCGAGATGGAGACGCCCGCGGCGGTCTCCCTCGAGCCGAGGTTTAGCGCGAGTAGAACTCGACGATCAATTGCTCGTTCAGCCGGATGTCGCTCATCTCATGGCGCTCGGGCCGCTTGACCATCTTGCCCGCCAGGCGCCCCAGGTCGCGCTCCAGCCAGGCCGGCACCAGGCGCCCTTCGGCGCTCTCCGCCAGGCCGGTGAAGTAGGTGCGCGGGCGCGAGCCCTCGCGCACTTCCACCACGTCGCCCGGACGCACCACCATCGAGGGCACATCAGTGCGGCGGCCGTTGACGTTGAAGTGGCCGTGGGTGACGAGCACGCGGGCCTGGCCGCGGCTTTCGGCGTAGCCCAGGCGGTAGACGACATTATCCAGGCGCGATTCGAGCGTCTGCAAGAGGTTGAGGCCCGTCATGCCGCGCTTCTTGAGCGCTTCGGAATAGTAGCGCCGAAACTGTGCTTCGAGCACGCCGTAGACGCGGCGCGCCTTCTGCTTCTCGCGCAGCTGGCGTGTGTAGTCCGACACGCGCTGGCGGCGGAATTGCGCATCCTTGCCGTGCATGCCGGGGGCAAATCCGCGCCGCTCGAAGGCGCACTTCGGGCTCAGGCAGCGTGCGCCCTTGAGGAAGAGCTTCTCGCCCTCGCGGCGGCAGAGCTTGCAGACCGGTCCGATGTATTTCGACATATCGTATCCTTCCTTGCGCCGGACGTGCCTACACGCGGCGCTTCTTGGGCGGACGGCAGCCGTTGTGCGGCACGGGGGTCACGTCGCGGATCGAGCGCACGCGCAGCCCCATGCCTTGTATGGCACGGATGGCCGCCTCACGGCCCGGGCCCGGGCCGTTGACGAACAACTCGACTTCCTGCATGCCCATTTCCATCGCCGCCTTGGCCGCCTGCTGTGCCGCCAGACGAGCCGCAAAGGGCGTGCTCTTGCGCGAGCCTTTGAAGCCCGAGGTGCCCGCGCTGGCCCAGGCGATGGCGTTGCCCTGGGTGTCGGTGAGCGTGACGATGGTGTTATTGAACGAGGCGTGAATGTGCGCCTGTCCAGAAGCCACCGTTCGCTTGCCCTTCTTCGAAGCGCGACTGACGCTCTTCGCTGCTTGTGTCATAGGTCCTCGCTATTCTTCCTGAACAACCACTCACTCCACGCCGCCTGCCCCGTGCCGGCCCGCAGCCGTTGGGGGGAAGGAGCCCCGGGGGCGCGGCAGCCAGCATGCGGCGGACTCTCCGCCAAAAGACGCGGTTACTTCTTCTTCGCTCCGCGTCGGCGGCCGCGGCCGGCCACCGTCTTCTTGGGCCCCTTGCGCGTGCGCGAATTGGTGCGCGTGCGCTGCCCACGTGCCGGCAGGTTGCGCCGATGGCGCAGCCCGCGGTAGCAGCCGATCTCCACCAGGCGCTTGATATTCATCTGCACCTCGCGGCGCAGATCGCCCTCCACGGTGAAGTTTTTGCCGATGTAGTCGCGCAGCGCCGTCACCTCGGCCTCCGTCAGATCACGCACCCGTGTATCGGGGCTGATCTTGGTGGCCTGCAGGATGCGCTGCGCCGTCGGCTGGCCGACCCCGAAGATATAGGTCAGCCCCACCTCAATGCGCTTCTCGCGCGGCAAGTCAACGCCTTCAATACGCGCCATGGCCCTTATCCCTGTCGCTGCTTGTGCTTCGGATTGTCACAAATCACATACACCTTGCCTGCCCGTCGAACGATCTTGCACTTCGGGCAGCGCCTGCGAACTGACGAAGATACTTTCATTGCCGCTCACGTCCTTTCTGCCAACCCCCTGCGCCCGCGCCTCACTCCAGGGTGAGGATCAGCGGGCCATCCGCCGTCACGGCCACCGTATGTTCAAAATGCGCGGTCAACGACCCGTCGGCCGAGACCACCGTCCAGTGGTTGTCGAGCACCGCCGTTTCGTTGGTGCCCACCAGCACCATCGGCTCGAGGGCGATCGTCATGCCCTCGCGCAGCGGCACGCCGCGCCCGGCCTGCCCGTAATTGGGCACTTGCGGGTCCTCGTGCATCGCCCGCCCTACTCCGTGGCCGGTGTAGTCGCGCACCACGTGAAACCCGGCGCGCTCGACCACCTCCTGAATCGCCGCCGACACATCGCCGGTGCGATTTGCAGCTACCATCTTTTCGATGCCGGCTTTGAGGGCCGCTTCGGTCACCCGCAGCAGCCTCTCGGCCAGCGTTGAAATCGATCCCAGCCCCACGCTGAACGCCGAGTCGCCGACGTAACCTTCAAACACCGTGCCGCAGTCCACGCTGACAATATCCCCCTCGCGCAACTTGCGCTTGCCGGGGATGCCGTGCACCAGCTCGTCGTTCACACTGACCGTGGTCACCGCCGGGAAGGGCGGTTCCCCGTATCCGAGAAAGGCCGGCTGCGCCCCGTGCTTGCGGATGACCTCCGCCGCAGCCTCATTGATGTCCGCGGTCGTGACGCCCGGGCGGATGACCGCGCGCGCCGCCGCCAACGCACGGGCATTGATTCGCCCGGCCTCGCGCATGATGGCCAGTTCGTCGGGCGACTTGAGCGAGATGCCGCGCTTCCAGGGCATGCTCAGTTCGCCTTCACCGCGGCCATGAGGTCCGCCGTCACATCCTCGATCGGCCGGTCGCCGTCTATCTCCACCAGCATTCCTTTGCCGCGATAGAATTCGACCAGCGGTGCCGTCTGCTCGCTGTACACCTGGATGCGCCGGCGAACGGTTTCCTCGCTGTCATCATCGCGCTGGTAAAGGTCCGATCCGTCCACATCGCACGTTCCCGCGACGCGCGGCGGGTTGAGCATGCGGTGATACACGTGGCCTTTGGCCCGGCACGTCAGCCGCCCGGCCAGCCGGTCGACCAGCGTGGCCACGGGCGCCGTCACGAAGGGCACAAGCCGCACGCAGCCGTGGCAGACGTGCTCCAGTGTCTGCTCCAGTGCCTCGGCCTGGGCCGTCGTGCGCGGGAAGCCATCCAGGATGGCGCCCCGGCCGCAATCCGGCTGGGCCAGCCGCTCGCGAACCATAGCGATCGTCACTTCATCCGGCACCAGCTCGCCGCGGTCGATGAAGCTCTGCGCCAGGCGCCCCAGCTCGCTCTTCTCACGCATATGGTGGCGAAACAAGTCGCCCGTTGAAATGTGTGGTATCGCCAACTTCTGTGCCAACACCGCCGCCTGGGTTCCTTTGCCGGCACCCGGCGGGCCGAGCATCACGATGTAGAGCGACATGTCGGGCCTCGTGGTCCAGCCCCGGCGCTAATGAACGAGCATCGACTCGTCGTAACCCCTCAGCTTGAGTTCCGCCTCGAGATTGAAGAACAGATCGCGCACCACGCCCACCACGATCAGCAGGCCCGAGGACGAGACCAGCAGCAGGCTGCTGCGGCCGGCAAACGGCAGCACCACGTTCACAATGTAGGGCAAGACGGCCACTATGCCCAGGAACAGCGCCCCGGGGAGCGTGATGCGCCGCATGACCCGTGTCAGATAGCGCTGGGTGGGTGCTCCCGCTGTCACCCCCGGGATCTGCGCGCCCGAGCGCTTGAGGTTATCGCCGTAATTCTGCTGGGCGAAGAGCACATCGGTATAGAAGAACGTGAAGGCCACCACCAGCACGAAATACATCAGCCCGTACCAGCCGCTCTTGCCACCGAAGACTGTCTCTATGCCCGAGGCCAGGTTGCGCACCCACAGCGTCTTGGAGGCGATGAAGAACTGGGCGATGATCGCCGGGAAGGTCAGGAACGACTGGGCGAAGATGAGCGGGATCATGCCCGCCATATTCACCAGGAGCGGCAGCGTGCCCTTGACCGGCATCGCCTGGCGGTGGCCGATGCGCCGTCCGGGGTACATCACCGGCACGTTGCGCCGCCCTTGCTGCACCACCACGATGGCAAACACGGTCAGGATCATCAGCGCCAGGTAGAAGGCGATCAGGAACCAACGCCGCTGCTCGTCGGTGAGCAGCTGGCCGAAGTTGGCCGGGATGCGCGACACGATGCCTGCGAAAATGATCAGCGACAGGCCCTGGTTGCGCACGCCGTATTCTGAAATCAGTTCACCCAGCCAGATGCCGAACATCGTCCCGGCCGTCATCGTGAGCAGGGTGGTGATCGTCGGCAACAGGTTCTCACCGGTGAAGCCGAAGTGTTTGATGATCGGCACCCCGCCGGCCAGCGTCTGGAACAGGCGTACCTGGCCGATTGCATTGAGCGTGGCCATCGGCACGGCCAGGTAGTATGTCCAGCGCTCCATCCAGCGCCGGCCTTCCTGCGGGTCTTCCTTCATGCGCCGGTCCCAGGCGGGGATGATCGGCACCAGAAGCTGCAGGATGATCTGCGCCGTGATATAGGGGTAGACCCCCATGGCCAGCACCGAGAAGTTCGACACGGTGCCGCCCGACAGCAGGTCGAGCAGGTTGAGCAGCGTGCTGCCGGCGCCTCCCTGGGCGAATATCTGCGCCAGGGCGGCGCGGTCTACACCCGGCACGGGCACATGCGAGGCCAGGCGGTAGATCACGAGCAACGCCAGCGTGATGAGCAGCCGGTTGCGCAGGTCCTGAGCGGTCCATAGATGACGCAAGGCCGAACGCCGCATGCTCTGGCTCCTTAGTCTCCACCGCTAGGCGGCGGAGAACTCCTCCACGGTGCCGCCCGCCGCCTCGATCTTGGCGCGGGCTCCTTTGCTGATGCGCTGCACATGAATGGTCAGCGCCACTTTCACTTCGCCCCGGCCGAGAATGACCACCGGCAGTTCAGGGCGGCTGAGCAGCCCCAGGCCCGCCAGCGACTCGGGCGTGACGCGCGTGCCGGCTGGAAGCGAGGCCAAGGTTTCCAAGTTGACCTCGTTGTATATCGTCCGATGGAGCGGATCGAACCCGCGCTTGAAGGGCAAACTCCGGAAGAGCGGCAGGTTGCCGCCCTGGAAATACAGCCCGGGGCCCCCGCCCTGGCGCGCGCCCTGGCCCTTGGTGCCGCGCCCGGCGGTCTTGCCTTGCCCGGCGGCGATGCCGCGGCCAACGCGCTTCTTGCGATGCGTGGCGCCAGGGTTGGGCTTGAGCTCATGCAGTTTCATTACGCCTTCTCCTTGCCGGCCGGCGCAGCCTCGACGCTGACCAGGTGAGCCACCTTGGCCAGCATGCCGCGCAGTTGAGGCGTGTCTTCCTGCTCGACGACTTGATTGATGTGCCGTAGGCCCAGCGCCGCAATGGTGGCCTTATGGCGGTAGGTGTTGCCGATCGGGCTGCGCACAAGGCGCACGCGCACGCGCCCCGCGGCCTGGCTTGTGCGCGCTCGGGGTTTGGATGGACTAGTCACTCTTCCTCCGCTCCCAGAAGGGCATCAGGCTTTCGGCCGGCTTGCCACGCATGGCGGCCAGCTTGGCCGGGTCGTACAGCTGCTCCAGGGCATCCACCGTGGCTCGCACCACATTGAGGGTGTTCGCCGATCCGAGCGACTTGGTCAGGATGTCGCGCACGCCGGCGGCCTCCAGCACGGCGCGCACTCCGCCGGCCGCGATCACTCCCGTGCCGGGCGAGGCCGGCTTGAGCAGCACCACGGCCCCGCCGCAGCGACCGGTCACTTCATGCGGGATGGTCGTGCGCGATAGCGGGATGGCCTTCATGACGTGGCGCGCACGCTCAGTGCCCTTGCGGATCGCATCCGGCACCGTGCGGCTCTTGCCCATGCCGATGCCTACCCGGCCATGGTTGTCGCCCACCACCACTACCGTGCGAAAGGAGAAGTGGCGGCCGCCCTTGACCACTTTGGCTACCCGGGCGATGTCGATCACGCGCTCGTCAAATTCCGGCTTTTCCTCAACCCGGACGTTTCTCTCATTTCGTGGCATGTGTCACTCCCGCGCTAGAACTCGAGCCCGGCCTCGCGCGCACCATCCGCCAGCGCACGCACGCGACCCTGATAGCGGTACCCGCCGCGATCGAAGACGACGGCGGCAATGCCCTTCGCCCGCGCCCGCTCGGCCACCAGCTTGCCCACTTCCTTGGCTTGCTGGCTCTTGTTGAGGCCCTTGAGCTTGGCGGCCAGATCGCGGTCGAGGGTCGACGCGGCAGCCAGTGTCTGCCCGCGCTCGTCGTCAATCACCTGGGCGTACACCTCCGCCAGGCTGCGGAAGACGCTCAGCCGCGGGCGCGCGGTGGTGCCGCTGACGGTGCGGCGGATATGCATGTGGCGGCGCTTGCGCGCCTGAGTTCGAGATTTGTGCGCCATCATCTCACCTGTTACTTGGCAGCCTTGCCCGCCTTGTGGCGAACCCGTTCCCCGACGTAGCGCAGACCCTTGCCCTTGTACGGCTCGGGCGGCCGGATCTTGCGCAGGTCGGCGGCCACCTGGCCGACGAGTTCCTTGTCATATCCGCTCACCTGAATGATGCGCGTCTTCTCCTCCACGCTGAAGCCGATGCCCTCCGGCGGCTTGACCACCACCGGATGCGAGAAGCCCACGCTCACGACCAGGTTCTTCTCCTTAATCTCGGCGCGGTACCCCACACCTTCGATTTGCAGTTTCTTGGAATAGCCCTGGCTCACCCCGGTGACCATGTTCTGGATCAGCGAACGGGTCATTCCGTGAAATGCGCGCCAGCGCCGCTCGTCGCTTTCCCGCTGGACGGTCACCTCTTCGCCCTGCTGGGCGATGGTCATGCCGTGCGGGAAGGAGCGGGTCAGCTCGCCCTTCGGGCCGCGCACGTGCACCTGGGTGCCGGTGACTTCCACCTTTACTCCGGCCGGGATCTTCACCGGCATTCGTCCAATTCGCGACACGCCATCCTCCTTGCGCCCGTTCTGGCCGTGCTGCGCCAGGCGCGCCTACCAGACCTTGCAGATCACTTCGCCGCCCACGCCCAGCTTGCGGGCGCGCGCGCCGGTCATCACACCCTTGGGCGTGGAGAGAATCGTTACCCCCAGGCCCGACAGCACCCGCGGGATCTCGTTGCGCCCGGCATACACCCGCCGCCCCGGGCGGCTGACGCGCTCGAGACCGGCGATCACCGAGCGCCGCTCGCGGCGCTCGCCGACGTACTTGAGGTGGACGCGCAGCGCGGAGAATTTGCCTTCTTCGTCGACCACCTCGAACTTGTCGATATAGCCTTCGTCCTTAAGGATCTGCGCCAGCGAGGCCTTAATGCGCGAGGCAGGCATAGCCACGACGGCATGCCCGGCCATCAGCCCGTTGCGAATGCGGGTTAGCATGTCGGCGATAGGATCCATAATGGTCATGAGACAGCTCTCCTTCCGATCCAGAAGGGCACACCCGCCCCTACCACGAGGCCTTCGTCACGCCGGGGATTCTCCCCGCCAAGGCCTGCTCGCGGAAGCAAATCCGGCACATTTGGAACTTGCGCATATAACCGCGCGGCCGGCCGCACAGGCGGCAGCGGTTGCGCACTTGCACCGGGTACTTGCGGCGGGTCTCACGAATGACAATCGCTTTCTTGGCCATGCTCAGGCCCCTTTCCGGAACGGCATACCGAGTAGCTGCAGCAGGCGTCGGCCCTCTTCATCGTTGCGCGCGCTGGTCACAATCGTCACCTCAAACCCGCGCGCCTTGTCGATCTTGTCGTACTGGATTTCCGGGAAAATCAACTGCTCGCGCAGGCCGAGAGTGTAGTTGCCGCGCCCGTCGAAGCTGTCCTCGGGCACGCCGCGGAAATCGCGCACCCGCGGCAGGGCCACGTTCATCAGCCGGTCGAGGAACGACCACATGCGCTCGCCGCGCAGGGTGACCATGGCGCCGATGACGCGCCCCTCGCGCAACTTGAAGTTGGCGATGCTCATGCGCGCCTTGGTCACCACCGGCTTCTGGCCGGCGATGATCGTCAGGTCGCCCACCGCCGCCTCGAGCGCCTTGGGGTTGTCGAGCGCCTCGCCCAGCCCGATATTGACCACGATCTTGCGCACCTGCGGCACCTGCATTGGATTGGTGTAGCCGAAATCGCGCCGCAGGGCAGGCACAATTTCCGTTCGATAGCGTTCCAGCATGTTATGAGCCATGGCTCTTCTTCACTCCAGCGGCTAGGCGTCGATCACGGCGTGGCAATTCTTGCACACCCGCACGCGCCGTTCGCCCTGTGGCTGCCGGCCCACCCGCGACGCTTCACCGCACTTGGGGCAGACCAGCATCACGTTCGAAAGATGCAGCGGCCCAGGAAACTCAACAATGCCCGGGGTGAGCGCCCGGCCTTGGGTCTGGACCTGGCGCTTGTGCTTCTTGCGCAGGTTGATACCTTCCACCACCACGAAGTCGGCGCTCGGGATGACGCGCAGCACCTGGCCGCGCTTGCCGCGGTCCTTCCCGCTCAGCACTTCGATCGTGTCGCCCTTCTTGATGTTCACAGTCGGCTCCTCATCCTGCGCGCGAACCCGTACGGTCGCCGCCCCGGATCCTCTGGGGCCTGTCCCCTAGAGCACCTCGGGGGCCAGCCCCCTACAAGACTTCGGGGGCAAGCGAGACGATCTTCATGAAGCCCTTCTCGCGCAACTCGCGCGCCACCGGCCCGAAAATGCGGGTGCCTCTGGGGTTCTCCCCGTCGGCATCCAATATGACGGCCGCGTTGTCGTCGAAGCGGATGTACGACCCATCCTCGCGGCGGTACTCTTTGGTGGTGCGCACAATAACGGCCTTGACCACTTCGCTCTTCTTCACCGCCCCCTGAGGCGCGGCGGATTTCACCGCAGCCACCACCACGTCGCCGATGGAGCCCGTCTTGCGGCGCGAGCCGCCCTGGATGTGGATCACCAGCAACTCGCGCGCGCCGGTGTTGTCGGCCACCTTCAGGCGCGTCTCTTGTTGGATCATGCCGCACCTCCGGCGTTGGCGGTCTCAGGCGAAACCGCCACCTGCTGCCCGCGCTGGAGGATCTTTTCCACCACCCAGCGCTTGCTGTGCGAGAGCGGGCGGCTCTCCACAAGTTCCACCTTATCGCCCAGGCTGCAACCCAGCGGGTCGTGGGCCATGAATTTCGATGAGCGGTGGACCACTTTGCCGTACAGCGGGTGGCGCACGGTGTAGTCCACGCGCACGACCACGCTCTTGGTCATGCGGGCGCTCACCACGGTGCCGATCATGCGGCGGCGTTCGTTGGTCATGCCTGCTGTCCTTCCCCTTCCGCTGCGAGCTCCCGCTCGCGCAGAAGCGTTTCGATGCGGGCGATGGTGCGGCGCACGACCTTAAGCCGGGTGTAGTCCGAGAGCTGGCCCATGGTGAACTGGAAGCGCAGCTTCATATACTCGTCGCGCGTTGCATCGAGCTTGGCGCGCAATTCAGCGGTCGCGAGGGCGCGCAGTTCTTCAACGTTCATGCCGTCTCCTCGATGCGCCCAGTCTCCAGGCGCGCGATGGGCTTGGTGCGCACCGCGAGCTTGAAGGCGGCCCGCTCCAAGGCTTCCAAGGCGGCCTCTTCGGGCAGGCCACCGACTTCAAAAATGATGCGCCCGGGCTTGACCACCGCCACCCAGTGATCCACCGCGCCCTTGCCCTTGCCCATGCGGGTCTCGGCGGCTTTGCGCGTCACCGGCTTGTCGGGGAAGATGCGGATCCAGATCTTCCCGCGGCGCTTCATGGAATGGACCAAGGCGCGGCGAGCCGCTTCGATTTGACGTTGGGTCATCCAGCCGGGCTCCAAGGCTTGCAGCCCCCACTCACCGAACGCCAACTCGGTGCCACGGGTCTCGTGGCCCTTCATGCGGCCGCGCATTTGTTTGCGCCATTTCACACGCTTCGGCAATAACATTGCGTCACCTCACTTCGCCGCGCAGATGGGCTGGCCACCCCGCGGAGCACGGCTACTCGCTGACGTAAGCGCCTTCAGTCGCCGGCATGTTCGTCTCGTCCGCCTCGGGGCGCGCTTCACCCCGGAAGATCCACACCTTGACCCCGATCCGCCCAAAGGTGGTCAGGGCCTCGGCCCGCGCAAAGTCCACATCGGCGCGCAGCCATTGCAACGGCACCCGGCCTTCACGCACCCATTCGGTGCGGCGCATCTCGCTGCCCGAGAGCCGCCCGGCGCACATGACCTTGATGCCCTTGGCGCCCTGGCGCATGGCCGAACTGACCGCGCGCTTCATCGCCCGGCTGTGGCCGATGCGCCGCTCGAGCTGGCGCGCAATATTGTCGGCCACCAACGGCGCTTCCAGGTCGGGCGCATTCACTTCCACCACCTTGAGGTCCACCTTGCAGCCGGTGAGCTGCTCCAGGTGCTGGCGCAGTTCTTTCACCGTGGCCCCCTTGCGCCCGATAAACACCCCGGGCTTGGCGGTGTGCACGAACACGCGCACCAGGTTGTGGTTGCGCTCGATCTCCACCCGCGCGATGGCCGCGCTGGTCGCGTCCTTGAGAATCAGGCGGCGGATGGCGATATCCTGGTGCAACTGGCTGGCGTACTGCTTGCCGCTCGCGAACCAGCGGCTGTCCCAGCTCTTGTTGATGCCCAGGCGAAATCCGATCGGATGTACTTTGCGCCCCATAGCATCTCCTGGCCCGGTGCCGGCCGCCGCCCCGCAGGGCGCGCCGTGCTCCGGAATTCTTACTCGGCCGTCACTTCGCGCAAGGTGATGGTGACGTGCGACGTGCGCCGCAGAATCGGCTTGAACCGTCCGCGCGCACCGAAGCGCCGCCAGCGGCGGGTCGGTCCTTCATTGGCGAAGACCCCGCTCACCACCAGATCCTCCGTGCGCCAACCGGCGTTCTCTTCGGCATTGGCCATCGCCGAGCGCAGCAGCTTGGCCACATCGTGCGCGGCGGTCTGCGGCATGCTTTGCAGGAGGGCCAAAGCCTGCGGCGCCTTGCGTCCGCGAATGACGTTGATGACGCGCCGCATCTTTTGCGCCGAGGAGGGTGCGAAGCGCAGGGTTGCCCTGACTTCTTCCATGGACTATCCCTCCTTGGCAGCCGGGGCCGGCACCGCGGGCGTGGCCGCCGTGGTGGCGGCTTCTCGCGTCACATGCCCGCGAAAGGTGCGCGTCGGGGCGAATTCGCCCAGGCGGTGGCCCACCATGTTTTCGGTGACATAGATCGGCACGTGTCGCCGGCCGTCGTGAACCGCGATGGTGTGGCCCACCATCTGCGGGAAGATCGTGCTGGCCCGGCTCCAGGTGCGAATGACTTTCTTCTCGCCGCGCTGGTTCATGGCCTCGACCTTCTTCAAGAGCTTCGGTTCGACGAACGGCCCCTTCTTCAGCGATCGCGACATGTTCTTGCCTCCACACTAAACCCCGACGCCTCAGGCCTTCTTGCGCTTGGGCACCCGGCGCCGCACGATGAACTGATCGGTCAACTTATTATTGCGTGTGCGCTTGCCGCGGGTGGGCTTGCCCCACGGGCTCTTCGGGCTGGGCATACCCGTCGGCTGCCGGCCTTCGCCGCCGCCGTGCGGATGGTCGCGCGGCGACATGGCCGTGCCGCGCACCGTCGGGCGCACACCGCGGTGGCGGCTGGCACCGGCTTTGCCCAGCTTCACGTTGCGCCGCTCCACGTTGCCCACGATGCCGATCGTTGCATAGCAGGTCTGCCTCACCAGACGCACCTCACCCGAAGGCAGGCGCACCTGGGCGTACTCGCTTTCCTTGGCCAGGATCTGCGCGCCGGCCCCGGCCGAACGCACCAGCTGCCCGCCGCGCCCGTCCTGCAGTTCGACGTTGTGCACCAGCGTGCCCACCGGTATCTGTGAGATGGGCAGCGCGTTGCCCGCGCGGATCTCCGCCTTGGGGCCCGCCATCACCGTGTCGCCCACCTTGAGGTCGAGCGGGGCGATGATGTAGCGCTTTTCGCCATCGGCGTAGACCACGAGGGCAATGCGCGCCGTACGATTCGGATCGTATTCGATGTGCGCCACGCGCGCTGCGATATCGCGCTTGTCGCGCTTGAAATCGATGAGACGAATGTGACGACGCTCGCCGCCGCCGCGATGTCGGACAGAGACTTTGCCCTGGTCGTCGCGACCGCCGTGCCCGCGGCGCGGCACGATGAGCGAGCGCTCGGGCCGTGCGCGCGTGACCTCTTCGAAGGTCGGCCCGGCCATGCCCCGGCGACCGGGGGAGGTGGGTTTGAACTTCTTCACCGGCATGAGATTATCCCTTCACCCCTTCGAAGATCGGGATGGTACCCTTGGACAGGGTGACGATCGCCTTCTTGAATTCCGAGCGGCGGACGCGCAGGCGGCGGTTACGCAGCGAGCGGGTGCGCTTCATGGGCACGATCAGCATATTGACCCGGGCCACCTCGACATTCTCGAACAGGGTTTCGACCGCTTCCTTGACCTGGGCCTTGGTGGCGCTCGGCGCCACTTCGAACACGTACTGATGGCGCTTGCTGGCCAGGAAGGTTGTCTTCTCGGTGATGATCGGGCGCTTGAGGATCTCGTAGATCGTCATGCGGCCCTCCCCGGATCGAGCCAGGCCCCGATCATATCGAGCGCGGCCAATGGAACCACCACCTTCTGAAACGCGAACAGATCGCGGATGTTCAGGTAGTTGGCACGCAGCGTCTTGGCGTGGGCCAAGTTGCGCACCGAGCGCTCAACCACGTCATCGCCCTGCGGCAAGAGCACCAAGGCATTCTCGCCGCCGGTCATCGCCTTGAGGGCCACGGCCATGGCGCTGGTGCTGGGGGTCTCGAGGGTCAGCTCGTCGACCACCACCAGCATTGCTTCGGCCGCCTTGGCCGAAAGGGCCGAGCGCAGTGCAGCCCGGCGCATCTTCACCGGCATGTTGACGGAATAGTCGCGCGGCACAGGCGTGTGCACTTTGCCGCCGCCGCGCCACTGCGGCGCGCGGATCGAGCCCTGGCGGGCGCGCCCGGTGCCCTTCTGGCGCCATGGCTTGCGACCGCCGCCGGAGACCTCGCCGCGGCCCTTGGTCTTGACCGTACCCAGGCGCGCGTTGGCCAACTGCCGCACCAGCGCCTGGTGCATCAAATCCTGCCGGACCGGGGCTTCGAAGATGGCCGCGGGCAAAGTCACCCGCTTCACCTTCTTGCCCTGCATGTTCACCACATCCACTTCCATAGGTATTCGCTCCCAACGCCGTGTGCGCGCCTGCTGGATTACTGCTTGCGCGCCTCGCGGACGAGCACGATGCTGCCCTTGCCCCCCGGCACGCTGCCCTCCACCCCGAGCAGGTTGCGTTGCGTGTCCACCAGCGCCACGCGCACCTTCGACGAGGTGGAATGGGCCGAGCCCATATGCCCGGCCATGCGCTTGCCGCGGTAGACCCGCCCGGGTGTCGTGGTCTGGCCGATGGCGCCCGGCGCGCGCTGCCGGTCCGATTGACCGTGGGTTTTCGGCCCGCCACTAAAGTGGTGGCGCTTCACGCCGCCCTGGAAGCCCTTGCCCTTGGAGATGCCCAGAATGTCGACGCGCTCACCCACCGCAAAGACCTCGACCGTCAGGCGATCCCCCGGCTTCAGGCTCTCTTCGACGCCGGGCTCGAACTCGCGCAAATAGCGCAACGGCTGCGGGGTGGCCTTCTGCAGGTGGCCGCGCTCGCCGCCTGTGAGGTGCGAACTCTTGGCTTCGCCGAAGCCGAGCTGCACGGCGGCATACCCGTCTTTCTCGGGTGTACGCACCTGGACAACAAAACATGGCCCAGCTTCGATTAACGTGACCGGAACAAGGCGCCCGGCCTGGTCGAAGATCTGGGTCATGCCCACTTTTTTCCCAATCAACCCTTTCATCGGTTGTCTCCTCATGCTTGCACTTCGCGCGGGACTGTCGGCTTGGGACGGGCCGCATCATCCCCCCGCCCGGCGGTCAGCGGTCGGCGGCCCCTGCCGGGGCCGGCCGGTCCGCTCTTGCCGGAGGGCACGCGCCGCTCAGATCTTCATTTCGACGTCGACGCCGGCTGGCAGGTTCAAGCGCATCAGCGCATCCAGCGTCTTGGCGTCGGGTTCGGTGACCTCAATCAGCCGTTTGTGCGTTCGGATCTCGAAGTGCTCGTGAGAATCCTTGTCGATGAAAGCCCCCCGCCGCACCGTGAAGCGCTCGATCTCGGTGGGCAGCGGAACCGGGCCGACTACCTTGGCCCCGTTGCGCTCGGCGGTTTCCACAATGCGCCGCGCGGATTGGTCCAGGACGCGGTGGTCGTACGCTTTGAGCCGAATGCGGATCTTCTGGCGCGCCATAAGTCCTTGCCTAATCCAGAATCTCAGTGATGACGCCGGCGCCGACCGTCAGCCCGCCTTCACGAATGGCGAACTTCGAGCCCTTTTCCAGCGCCACCGGCACGATCAACTCCACGCTCAGGTTCAC
>Ga0315281_10006383_pt1 | contig 16780 bp, 11 predicted proteins | sample YL17G07_0_MG_FD_204540 | JGI IMG/M metagenome (GOLD analysis project Ga0315281, IMG submission 204540) | Sediment microbial communities from Yellowstone Lake, YNP, Wyoming, USA - YL17G07_0 | ecosystem: Environmental > Aquatic > Freshwater > Lake > Sediment | place: USA: Wyoming | collected...
CGTCGAGGTCGAGCACGGCCTCTTCCCCGCCCCGGCGGTAGTGGATGCGGCTGACGTGGCCGTTGCGCGCGCACACGCGCGTGACCGGCGCGTTGACGCGGATTTCCCCTCCCGCGCGGCGAATGCCCTCCACGAAGTAGTCGCAGATCTGCCCGACGCCTAGTCTCGGGAAGTGGCACGTGACCAACGCGGGATTCTCGGGATGGAAGCGTTGCGTCTTGAGGAAGACGCCCTTGACGAGGTCCGTCAGATTTCGCACGGCGATTCGTTTTCGCGCGACGACGTCCGAGAGCTGTGAGGGAGGGATTCCCCAAGTCTTCTCTGTGTAAGGCCCGAAGAAGATGTCGTAGAAGCGCCGGCCGAACCGGTTGACGACCCAGCGCTCGTAGGTGCCATCATCGCGAAACGCGGGCGTGAAGAGGCTGAGGAGGCGGCGCCACGCGAAGCTCGCGGCGCAAGCCGCCGACGTCGCCAGCGGCAGGAAGCGCAGCACCTGGGCGCCGAGGAGAGGATAGTTCACGCGCCGCCGGCGGAACTGAATCTGGGCCTCGCAGCGCCATTCCTGGAAGTCCGATCCGAGCGCGCGGCCTAGGAAGCTCAGAACGGAGGGGCGCTGGGAATGAATGTTGTGCGGTCCGAGATCGTAGCGGAAACCGTCGCGGTTGAAAGTGATGGACTGGCCGCCGCATTCCGGCTCGCGCTCAAAGACGACAACGCGCCGGCCGTCAAGCGCCACGTTCCATGCCGCGCAGAGGCCGCCGGGGCCGCCTCCTAGAACAACGACTGCTTCGAGTTGCTTTGGCGATCCCACTCGACGATCTCCTTGGCGTGGTCTCGGATGTTCGCGGCGATCTCCGCGATCCGAGGCACGTCCCGTTCCGGGGAAGGCAGGTTCATCGGAAAACAGACGATCCGCTTCGCCGCGGTCTCGGTCACGGGCAACGGCGGCGGCGCTTCACGAAACCGGCTGCGATAGAAGTCCATTTGATGGCATCCCGGGTGAAAGTACTTGCGAACGATGACGTTCTCGCGCCAGAGCGCGGCGACGAGAAGGTCGCGCGAAAGCCCGAACGCGTCGGAGTCCACGAAGGCGACGAGGTATTGGTGATTGCTCCGGCCGAGGACGCCGCTGGGCAGAATCGAGATCCCCGGAATCGCGCCCAGGTGGCGGCGGTAGATTTCGCGCGTGGCCCGGTTGCGCTCGATGCGCTCGGGCACGCGGGGCAGCGAGGCCAGACCCATCGCGGCGGAGGATTCCGACATCTTGCCGTTGATGCCGAGGAAGCCCACGTCGTCGTAACCTCGAAACCCGAAATTGCGCAACATGCGCGCGTGGCGGTCCAGTTCGGAGTCGTTCGTCAGGATGGCGCCCCCCTCGAAGGTGCCGAAGAACTTCGTGGCGTGGAAGCTGAGGAACTCGGCTTTCCCGAATCCGCCGACGGAGCGCTCGCCCAGAGAGCATCCGAAGGCGTGGGCGGCGTCGAAGAGAAGGGCGAGGCCGTGCCGGCGGGCGATGGCCTCGAGCGCGGGCGCGTCGCACACGTTTCCGAAGAGGTGGACGCCGATGATCGCGCACGTCCGCGGCGTGATGAGCGATTCCACGTGCGCCGGATCGGCCATGCACGTCCCGGCGTCAATGTCGCAGAACACCGGCGTCAGGTTTTCCCACAGCACGGCGTGGGCCGTGGCGATGAACGTGAACGAGGGCAGGATGACCTCGCCGGACAGGCGCAACGCCTTGAGCAGGATGATCTGCGCGATCGTGGCGTTGCAGATGACGGCGCAGTGTTCCACGCCATGCAACCGGGCAACCTGGCGCTCCAGTTCCTGCGCGTGCGGACCGCTGTTGGTCAGGTAGTTCCGCTCGAAGGCGTCATCCATGAGCCGGTGGTAAAGCGCGCGCGTCTCCGGCTCCACGAAGGGCGCGCCCACGTAGAGCGGTTTTTCGAAGGCCGGTTTCCCGCCGAGTGCCGCCGGAATCATGAGTACCCGTCTCTTTCGCTCCGGGAAGTCATTCCCGTTTGTCTTCGCCGGTGGATGCGATCCGCTCGACTAGCACAATCTGGTCTATAACCGCCGGCATGGACGCGGGCTGGCGGGATTCGATGATCAGCTTGTTGTACCTCGTCCCGCTCGCGGTTCTGGGCAACTCCCACGTCGCGCGCGAGTAAGCGGGAAAATATACCGCGTGAGAAGGGCCGTACGCAATCTTTATTTCCGGTGTCGGGCCCGTCGCATCCGCGGGAACAAGCCGGAGGGTGAATTCGCCCTCCGCCCCGTAGTTGATGTATCGCAGCCCCACGAAGGCCAACTCCTTCTCGTGCGCGATCGGGAACACCACCTTGTTCCCCGCGCTAAGGCTGAGATAGTCCTCGTTGAGGCCAGTCAGGGAAGTGAGATCGCCGTAGCGGTCGGCCGCGATGGATGGGGTCTGCTCCCGAAGGTTTCCCGCGGCCAGGGCCTTCGGAGAGAAATGGCGCACGCGATACGGCGACGGAACGGGACGCTCGGGGAAGCGCACGAGAGTCCAGCCCTCCCGCTCGCTCCTGAGAACCGTCTCGACGCCGCCCATGAACCGGAGGAAGTCCACCTTTGCGCTCTTCACTTGGTCGTCCAGCAGGATGTATCGGGTCTGGTAGTCATTGAGAATCCGGTGCGCGACAGCCGGGTCGGAAGTGCTGAAGAGGGTGGCGAGGTCGTCCAGCCGCTTGCCCGGATCGAGGAAGAAGAGCGCGGTGTAAGGAGTGTGCATGGCATCCACGGAGATGGGAAAGACCCGGCGCGCCGTGAGCAGGATGTTATAGGCGTAATAGGGATGACACAGGACGGCTGAACCTGGGGGGCACACGTCGTCCAGTTTTCGCAGTTCGGGGAACTTGGCGTAATTCTGGTGGCGGCGGTGATAATTGACCCTCACCGCCAAGTCGAGCGCAATGGGCCCCCACGTGGGCCAGACGATCGCGGCGATGGCGGCGGCGGCGCCCAGATGCAGGAGGAGGGACGCACCCGAGGGCCGCGCGAGGGCCGCGGCGCCCCTCTTCGCGCGAAGCCGCCGGACGAAACCCAGCGCGACCCAGCATAGTGCGAAGCACGCCACGCCGTTGAGGAAGGACCCAAGCCAGCGGTTAAGATGAACCAGCGACCAGGAAAGCGCGACCAGCAGGTGGCGCTTTTCCGTGGGCATAATCCCAACCAAGACGGGGTAGAGGAACCACTGCATCGCGGCGAGGTAAGCCCAACACGAGAGGACCGCGGGAATCGCGGGACGGGGCGCGCGGGGAGAGTGCGCCCGCAGCACGAGACAGGCGAGGATGACGGCGCCTAGGAACGGCATCTGGCCGCCGAACATGGCTTTCCACTGCTTGATAGATCCGTGCGCCGCCAGAATCTTAGCGCCGGCCGCCCCCGCTGATTGCAGCAAAGAACTTGACGTGGGCGTGCCCAACATGCCGAAGCCCAGGCCGAATTTCGTGCAAAAAGCCGAGTAGAGATCGCCCTTCGACGCGGCATCGGCGTTTCCCATGAGGACGAAACCGAGCGCGATGCCCATTCCCACGCAAACGATCTCCAGCGCGGGACGAAGACTCCTCTGCGCGACCATCGCCCCGAGGCGCCAGCAGCCGAAGGCGGCCAGCAGGGACAGGACCGCGGCTGCGTGCAGCCAGATGCCCGCGAGGCCCGCCAGGAGGAGCATGGCATAGTCCCACGCGCCTGGCCGCGGCCGGCTGCGCGCCACGAGCCATGCGAACAGAATGATGACGTGGAACTTCTTGTCGTATCCGTTGCCCGGGTATAAGGCGAATGTGGAGTAGACAAGACACGCGAACGCGGCGAGGCTGCGGATGCCCCCGAATCGCGCAGGCATGGCGGCGCGCACCGAGAGAAGCAGCAGCGCCGAAGAGACCACGCACACCAGCGTGACGCTCCAGAGGTTTGGCAGGCCGAGATAGTACGGCACGCCGAGAATCACCGAGGAAAGTCCCGCCTGCGTGTCCACGGGCAGGGAATGCGCGTCGAGGTTGGTCCAGAGGTTGGCGCGCACGACGGGCCACTGAAACGCGCTGTATCGCGCATAGGCCATGTAGTTCAGGAGGTCGGCGCCATCCGAGATACACGACGGCGCTCTCAGGCGGAACGAAGTGGCGCAGACGAGAAGCGCGCCCACAACCAGCAGCAATGCGCCGCGCCGCCTCGCGGAAAAGACGCGCCGCCCAAGGGCTCGGATCGTCTTCCCGCGTTTCCAGGTCCACGCCGCCCACGCCGCGCCCGCGCTCCCCAGCAGAATCGGCATCGCCGCGCACGACGGGATTCTCGCCTTATCCAGGAGCAAGGACCCCATCATGATCATGCAACAGGTTACAACAAGCAGGTCCAGGCTTTGCAGGAGAAGGGTTCTCGGCCGTGTCATAGCGCCCCCGGATCAGGTGTCTGGGGCCTCTGGTTCTCCAGAAAGTCCCGCTCAAGATTGAGTAACGCTCGGCTCCGTTCACGAATGGCTCTGGCGGGCGTTCCCATGTACATCATGAACGGCTTGCAGTCGCCGGCCACGAAGCTGAGAGCGCCGATTGCGGCCCCCTCGCCGATCTCGAGGCCGGGCATGATGACCGCTCCCGCCCCGACGATCGCGTGCTTGCGAATGAAGACCTTGCCGTTCCTGACGTTGCGGTAGCGCTCCGGAACGGTGGGATTCGTCAGGCCGGCGCCGGAGAAATCGTCCGTGCTCGAGTAGACGGAAACGCGGCCGGAAAGCCCCACGAAATCCTCGATAACGATGCTCTCGGCGCCGATGCACGAAACGTAGCAGGCGATGTGGACGTGGCTGCCGATGGCGATGCCGCCTTCTCCGGCGGAGAGGATGCAGAAGTCGTCAATTCGCGAGTTGTCTCCGATGCGAATCCGGGAAGGGTTGTAGATGGAGGCCTTCTCGGAGATGAGAACGTTCTTGCCCAATTCGGCGAAGCCGATCCGCCGCAGTGCGCTTTCAGTAAGAAATGCCATGGTTGTCCGATCCTTGAGCCTCGTGAGAGCAAAACGCCCATGTTCGGGCGTCCTCAATCCTTGCGAGCGCATCCGTTGCGCGCCCCCGGGCCTTAGGGCGCTCGAACGTCGAAGTCGTTCAGAATAACCCTCTGTGTTTTCCCCGATGTCTTATCCTTGACATCCAGCGCAATATGCAGCCGTCCGACCGCATCGGGCGTGTAGGAAGGAAAGCGAGAGTTGAAGTCGGAGACGGGAATCCAGTTAGGATCCTGCGGCTTCCGCGTGACACACAGCCGGTACTCCAGCCGCTTCAGGAGTTTGGGCGCGACGCCGTTCACAAAGCAGACCTTCAGCGTCTCCCCCGCTGGAATGCTCATCTTCCTCGAGAGTTCCACCTGTCCCAGGGTGATCTGGGAAATGTTCTTGGAAGTGAAACAGCTGAGCAGGAACCCAACCGCGACGACAACGCCGATAGCGGCCAAAGTGGAGACTGCCAGCGCGCGGATCTGGCGCCTAATCGTGGCGGGTTCGGCAAGGGAAACGCCCTCTTCGTTCCCTATCCACAACATTGTGTCGGTCTCAACATGCGCCGCGGGAGCTTCGCCGGCCGCGCCCGACACCACCCGCAGGAGCGCCGGATACGCCAGAGCCAGAGCGAACCACAGGCTCACCATGCAACCCGTGATGGTCCAGAGCTGAAAGCGGAAATCACTGGCGGGAACGACGATGAGATAGAACAGGAAATAGCCCAGGGAGGAAGACGACACGGCCAGAAGGCCGCTGCCTTTGCCCCTCCTGAGCGCTACGAAACCAGCCGTGACAAGAAGCAGCAGAACCAAGCCGTAAAGCCACGCGCGGTAAAGAAGCGTTCTCGAGAGAAACAGGAAGCAGAGCGTCATCCGATCGTTCACCGGCGAGATGACAAACTGCATGTCGTACTCGTTTGGGACGATACGCCACCAGATCACCGGCCATGTCAGCTCGTTCCTGCTGAGCCCGATGGCCTCCTTGAAAACGGCCCAGCGGTGCCGGCCGTAAGACACGGGATGTTTGAAGATCGCGCCTATCCACGCCGAGGAGAGGCTCTTCAAGAGAACCGGGTCCTGGGTGTACACGAAAAAGGGATCCTGCCTCTTGCCGTCCTTCACCAACCCTCGCGCTGTCACAATAAAAGTCCGGGTGGAGTAGTAAAGCTTCATGGACTCAACGTCGTTGTTTTGCCGCAACATGCCTGCCGCCACGTTGTCTGGGATTACCGATTGCCCCAACTGGATCGAGGTTCCGATAAGGTCGTACATCATCTCCCCCTGCTCGGGGTGGGAATCATGGGACACCAGCCCAAGAAGCCGCTTGGAAGCCACGTAGAGGGCGGCGCTCAAAACCAGGCCCACAAGCACACACACGGCAAACGCGCGGAACGACCGGACCCGGTCGCCAAACAGCGAGGCGGCTACCCACGCGAACAGGGAGACAGCGGCGGCAACGGAGTTATGCCGGACCGACACCAGGTAGAATATGAAAAGAAGCGAAACCGCCAGAAGCCAGGGCTTCCGGGTGCCGCGGTAGGCCATGATCAGGCCGCACACCATGAGCGCCGAAGCCTGCACCCCCACGTCCTTCCAGACCATGCCAAGAAGCCCGAAAGCAGGAGGGAAGAAACCCACGGCAAGGAAACCCACGACCCGAAAACCCAAGGGAAGCCGCAGGAAAACAAACAGGAGAGCCAGTCCGATCCAGTATACGAGCGCATGGAAAAGCAGCATCGGAAACTGGCCCGGACTCAATACGTTGAAGTAGTGCCACACAAACGCCATGATGGGGGGGTTGGTGTTCTCGTAACGACCCCATCGGGCTTGCTCATACTGATGGAAAGAGTCCTCGGACATGCAGCCCGGCTGGAACACCAGCAGCGTGCAGCAGACGCCGAAAAGCGCCAACCCAAAGAAAAGCAGCAGGACTCGAGCCTTGGACGGGGAGGCGAAGGGCGGCGACATCAGCCGGCTGAGTCGTTTCCCAAGTATTGCAGACATAATCACATGCTCCTTGCTCTCCCTGCCATCCCGGGCGAGCTGCTCCCGTCCGCGTCTCGTTTCTTGAACAGGAAACTGAAGTACAGACCGGCCCACCGAGGGCACCAGCGAGGGAATACTCGTGTGCATTCAATGTCGAAGTACGGCCGGGCGGAGTCGCATACCTTGCGAAACGTATTGACATGATGGTCTTCGATGCCGGAGTATCCTATAAGCGAGAAAAACGTCGTCATCAGTTTGTCCACCCTGGGCATACCCACCAGCAGCATTCCCTTCGGCTTCAACAGACGGCATATCTGCCTGAGCGCCGACGACGAATCAGGAATGTGCTCGAACACGGAGAAAGCTACCACAAGATCGAACCGCTCAGGCGCACAATCCCAATCACAGATGTCTGCCTTCGCCAACATGGCTCGGACGCCGATTCTCGTCAGACGGTCCGCTACACGCTCAGGATCCGAGCAAATATCCACCCCCCAAACCTCCCCGCCTATCTGAGACAATGTTGGCATGTTGATTCCGCTACCGTACCCAACTTCCAGGATACTCTCGTAGTGTGGTTGAAGGAGCGACAGCCCGGACTCGATTCTCCCGCGGTACAATCGCCCAGCGATCGGGCTGTAATAGTACGGCAAAGGGTCATCCTTCTCATCGTTAGGTTCCAGGGCGCCCTCCGGCGGCAGGTGCATTCGGATCTTGCTCATGGTTCTTCCTTCGCGAAAGACTAAAAACCATACTTTCGGAGCGGGTGGAATTCCGCGCTCCGCCCCAACAAAAACAGCGCTTCGATAGGTAGCATAGTTTCCCCCTGGGTGGCAATTGCTATTTTCCGTCCGACTTCTATGTGGGCGCATCTCACTTTCTTGTAGAAGCCGCCCCCGCCGACTTCAGGTCGGTGGAGCGGTGGTTTTGCTCCAGAATCGGTGAAAATTTCCCACGCCCCCGCCGGTTTTATACCGGCGGAGCGATGGTTGAAGACCTTGATATTCCGCGGTGATTCTTGATGTGTTCCCTCCTTCCCCTGATGGGATGGATTTGATTTCTACGGGAAGAACAATCATCACTCCACCGGTATAAAACCGGCGGGGGCGCAAGAACAAGAAAGACCGTCACTGGAGCAGAATCACGGCTCCACCGACATAAAGTCGGTGGGGACCGGAATTCCTCTCCCCGCAAGAAACTGAGATGCGCCCCTTCTATGTCGTGCACCCGCCTGACTGATGACAGTCGCGTTCCGTCAGATAGGAAATCCACCGAAGGCTAGGCGGCTTGGGCGAGGGCGCGGGGCGCGGTGATTTCCAGGAAAAGTCTTGAAGGCCGCGGGCAGGCGTCCTATAATCTGGCCCTCTGAGGCCCCCTGAACCCTGGGCTCGGCATCTTGAGGTCCCTGGCGCCACTGCGGGGGAACCGGTGTGCGGAGGACACATTCCTTATGCCTTCCTACCTGGAACACGCCAAGTCGTACTTCGACCAGCGCGCGCCGAGCCGCCGCTACTGGAAAAGCCGTTCGCGCTGCTATCACCGCAGCATGGAGGATTTCATCCGGTTCCTCATCCCGCCCGGGAAGAGCGTTCTGGAGATAGGCTGCAGCACCGGGGAACTGCTGGCGGCGGCAAGGCCCTCCCGCGGAGTGGGAGTGGACATCAGCCCGAAGATGCTCGAGCTCGCCGCGGCGAAGTACCCGGATTACAGGTTCATCGAAGGCGACGCCCACCATCTCCCCCTCGAGGAGAAGTTTGACTACGTGATTCTCTCCGATACCGTCGGGAACCTGTGGGACGTTCAGCGGTGTTTTGAGCAGCTGCACAAGGTCACCACGCCACGTTCGCGCATTGTCATCACCTACTACAACAAACTGTGGTACCCCTTTCTTTGCATCGCGGAAGCGCTTCGCATGAAGTCGCCCGCGGGTTCTCAGAACTGGCTAAGCATCGCCGATCTCGACAATCTGCTGCACTTGGCCGGCTTTGAAACGGTCAAGAGAGGCATGAGGTTTCTCTTCCCCTTTTCGGTGCCGTGGCTTACCCCTTTGTTTAACCGGATCCTGGCAAACCTGCCTGTGCTGAACCGCCTGTGCCTGGTGCAGTACGTGGTGGCCAAGCCGATCCATCGGCCCAACGAGAAGGTCCCCAGCGCGTACAGTGTGTCCGTCATTGTTCCCACGCTGAATGAGGCGGGCAACATCGAGGGCGCCATCACCCGCGTGCCGCCGATGAGCCGCCACGTCGAGACGATTTTCGTGGACGGACGTTCAACCGACGGCACCGTCGAGAAAATCCAGGAGATGATTGCCCGGTATCCCGACCGCGACATCAAGTTTGCCACCCAGAAGGGGAAAGGCAAAGCCGACGCGGTGTTCCAGGGTTTCGACGTGGCCTCAGGCGACATCCTGATGATCCTCGATTCCGACCTGACGATGCCGCCGGAGGATCTGCCGAAGTTCTACGAAGCCCTCGCCAGCGGCGCCGGAGAGCTCATCAACGGCTGCCGGCTCGTGTATCCGATGGAGAAAGAGGCGATGCGGACGTTGAACTACCTGGCCAACCACTTTTTCTCTCTGGCTTTCACCTGGCTGCTCGGCCAGCGGATCAAGGACACCCTCTGCGGCACGAAGGTTCTCTTCAAATCCGACTACGAGGAGATCAAGCGGAACCGGAGTTTCTTCGGCGATTTCGATCCCTTCGGGGATTTCGACCTGCTCTTCGGCGCCGCCAAACTCAACCTGAAGATCGTTGACCTGCCCATCCGTTACCGCGAACGAGTTTACGGGGACATCAAGATCCACCGCTTCCGCCACGGCCTGCTCCTGGTGCGGATGTGCGCCTTTGCCGCCCGCAAAATCAAGTTCATCTGACAGGAGGGTCCGAACACGCCGCCCGCGAATCCGGCTGTCCCCCCCGCCGCCTCCACAGCGCATGAACCGCCGACGTGTAGAGTACGGCCCAGGCGGGCAGAGCGGAGATAATCAGCCGGTCTCCCTGCCAATAGGTGAGAAAGGAAGGCAGGATGATGGATAGGCTCAGGGTTTCCAACATTATGCAGAGCCGGAAGAGAACGGGGTCTCTCCGGAGCATCAGGAGCCATACGGGCAGGAGGAGAAAAAACCCGGCGTGAAGAACAAAGCAGCGCCGGTTCATGAACGTGGAAAGACGATAGAGCCGATGGCACAGCGCGGGATCGCGCACGAATTCCTGTGGATATCCCACGAAGACGGACCCCGCCGTCAGGTTCTCAAAGAGGATCGCCGCGGCCGCTCTTATGGCGGCGGCGCCGTGCGCCGCCACATATCGGACCTTTGCGTGATGAGTCGGATACAATTGCCAGGACTCCTTCGCAATATCATCCTCGTTTCTGATCAGCCTGTTTTGCTCGGCGTATCCATACACCGCCGGAAAGAAGCGGACGTCGAAATTCTCGCGGCTGGTGGTAGAAATGACGGCCTGGCCGATGGAGCGATAAGTCTGGGCCAGTTGAAACAGAACCGGAGAAACGCTCAGAATCAGCGCGGGGACGGCGATGGCGAGCAGACGGATTCTTTGCCCTTCCCGTTTCACGGTTTCTCGGCATGCCCAGAAGGCGGCGAACGCGGCCCACAGGACGAAAAAAGGCAGAAAGGAAGGTTTGGAGCAGGTGGCGCAGGAAAGGAGAAAGAGGGAAATGAAAAGGGCCGGCTTGTTCGGGTGGAGACAGAACAACGCGATGCAAAACACAATAGCGGCGATCAGGAAAAGGCACAGCGTCTCGGGCAACGCATGCAGAGCGACAAACGTGAAGGTGGGATGCAGCAGGACAACCAGGAAGGCGACGGCGGAAAACAAGGCGGACCGGGTGGCGCGGTGGACGGCCAGAAAAACCAGGATCAGGGTTCCGACGCTGAGCGTGGCTTGAAAGAGGATAAAGCCGGTGGCGCCGGTCAGGTGGCGCACGGAGAGAACCAGTGGATAGAAGAAAGGCCGCAGAGCAAGATACTCCTCGGGCTTCTCTCCAATGCCGATCAGATAGTCCGAAACAGCGCGGTATCCCACTCCGTCCGGGGAGGAGAAGAGGATTTCCTCGAGATGACGCGAAAACCCGAGTCTGTGCACGGCCAGGACAGCCAACACGGCATAAGCCAGGCACAGAATCGCAAGAGGAACCGTCACTTTTCTGTTCATCGCCGTCAGTCCTTCACGCAGGGAACCTCCCTCAGCGTTCCGTTTGGGTATGCGCGGGAGTGTAACGTGTGGATTCCTTTGGTGTCAAGCGCTTTGTGCAGGCCTTGCCTCTGTCGAGACCAAACTCCTGCTTGACTTTCCGCAGACGCATCTCTATCATGATGTGTCGTTGTGACTGGAGCTCCTTGATACGAGAGGAAAGAGTCGCTTCGGGAGGGAGGCATGTAGGGTTTGCTGGGTTTTTCCCGGAATGCGGGGTCTTTTCTCCCCCTCTGAGCAAAGAACCAGCAGACAGGCCGTCTCCGTACTTCTATCACGGAAGGGGACATGCGTTCATGAAGCTATCTGGTCCGTTTCGCAGCCTCACTCTGTTTGCGGCAATCATCACTCTTTTCACCCTTTTCTCCCTCGAGGCCGGCAGGCTCCAAGCGCAAGAGCCCGCTAAGCCGCAGTTCGTGTTCCCCGCTCTCCCGGAGTCCCTCGGTTCGGGAAGTCTCCTTGTCCTGAAGGTCGAGTCGAAGAAGCCCGACGACTACGAGTACCAGTGGCACACGAAGTGGTGTCAAGACGACTGGACAGCCGCGGAGGACTGGCCTTCCTCGGCCACCTATACCTTCACGCCTCTGAAACCGGGGCTATACGCCCTGCAGGTGAATATCCGGAACCGGAGCGACAAGACCATCGTAACCCAGAAATGGCTGGGGGAACTCCCGGTTCAGGGAGAACTCGTGCGGAAGATCATCTATTCTCCCGCGGCCGTCTGCCTGCCAGAAGGGACTCCTCTCCATTTCTTCCTGGAAGCGGATGGCGGTTTTCCCCCCGAGAGGCTGGAATTCCTGCTCTGGAGCCTTTTGCCAACGAACAAAGTAGTCGTGAACTGGCAGGCTTGGCCATTGCCGGATTTTATCCTGCGCCAAACCGGAGAGAGCAACCAAGTGGCGGTGCAGGTGGACATCCGCCTGAAGGCCTATCCCCAGGTTGTGCACAAGATATGGCTCAACACGTTCTACCTGAGCCCGAAAGAGCCCAAGCCAATCCCCAACCTTCTCCGTTCGCTTCTGGCGGACGACTTTGCCATCAAAGACCCGAAAAGCGCCGCGCAGGTGCAGGGTGAGGAACTCTCGCTTGTCCTGAACCTGCTGTACTGGGAACACTCGAAACTCCCCGCCGATGAGCAGATGCAAAAGATAAAAACGCTCCGCTGCGTCAAGTCCGTGGAGAGAAAGACACCTGAAAACCTGCGTGTCGTTCTTGCCTGCGGGCAGGCCTACACGCTCGACCTCAAGGAGAGACAGTGGCATCAGGAGGGTTCTCCTCTCACGCTGCGGTTCGCCCTGGACGCTTTTCCATCGTATGAGAACGTTTATGGCCGCTTTGAGAAAGATCAGGAGGAGATCGCCCTGATTGCCGGCATGACCTATGCCGTGTACGCGGGGTATTATTATGGCACCGCTCCGAACTACATCCTGGAGAACGCCGCGGATTCCATCGCGCATTGCGGGACTCTGGTCCGCCAGCTCCACGATCTGCTGGAGGACGTGGGAACCACCACGTCCTATGTCGCGATCAGCGTCCAGGGCGCCTCTCATCGTATCCTCCAGACTTCGGTGAACGGAGTGTACTACCTCCTCGATCCTTCGGCGGGGTTCATTTATCGTTTCAGCGCGGACCAGCTGGGCAAGGCGCCCATCCCCATCCCGATTGTGCTGCCGCAACAGCGCACTCTGGACTTCCTGAATCTGCAGAAGATCTTCCGCAACTACTCCCCCAAGTTCGACTCCGTGCTTGTTTTCGACAAGGTCTATCCGAATGTCGTCCCGGCATGTCCCGCACCCGTGCAGTCTCCCGCAGGAGAGAAGCAGTGATTGACTTCGCCTGCGTCCGTCACCGCGCCAGGATCGTGGGCGCCTCCCCCGCCTATGACGCCCCAAACGATTTTCGCGCGATGCTGACGCCGATGTTCGAAGGGGAGGATCCTGTTTCGCACTACAGCGCGGCTCTTCGCCCCCTCCCGCAAGGGCAAAGCGAGGACTGGTTTGTGCTGGAGCTGCCCCGCGAGCGGCGGATTGAAACGCTGGAGATTGATTGGTGCCGGGCGGACCTGGCCGGCTGCGAATTCACGTTGGAATGGGGCGACGGAGACCGCGGCTGGACCGAGTGTCTGCGGGAAGAGGCGGGGTATCAGCGCTGCCGTCGAGCCATTTACCGCCGGGACCTCGACGGGACCGTCACCGCGCGGTTCTTCCGTTTCCGGCTCTTTCGGTCGCTGGGCCAGAACCGTCTGCTGATCCGCCGGTTCTCACTGCTGGGCCCGGGGCCAGCGCCGCGGCACGTTCTGATGCTAGCCCCCGATTGCCACATGGTTGACCGGCGCATCTTGCAGGAGGCCCGCTCCCTGATCGAGGCGGGATACCGCGTGACGCTGGTGGCCGGAGGCGAGTGCCCGCGCGAGGAGCACTACTTCCAGGACGGCGTCGAGATCCACCGTTACCAGTACGACTGGGACGACGAGAGGATCAAGAATCTTCGCAAATGGATCCCCACGGCCGGACTGCGGCGGCTCTTTCACCGCGCGTTTGTGGGTTTCGCCCGGCGCTTTCTGCCTTTCAATTCCTTTGATATGTTTATCTACAATCGGGCGCGGAAGTTCCCCGCCGACGTCGTACACGCGCACGACCTGCCTTTCCTCAAGCACGGCGCGCGTCTGGCGCGGGAATGGGGCGCGCCGTTGATTTTCGACGCGCACGAGATCTACTACGAGCAGGAAGTCCTGTCGCCGGCGCTGCGCAAACGCCTGCTGAAGGAAGAGAAGCGCCACGCGCCCCAGACCCAGATCTTCATTACCGTCAATGACGCCATCGCCAACTGTTTCCGGGAGACGCACGGCGATCTGAATTACCTGGTCCTGATGAACTGCGCCGACCGGGTGGACGCGGTGGACCGGGCGGCCTCGCGGCGGAAACTGCGCGAGATGGCCGGCCTGAAGGACAAGGACCGCATCGTGCTCTTTCAAGGGTGGATCAGCGCCGAGCGCAACCTGGATACCCTGGTGCGCGCGGCCAAAGAACTGCCCAAGGACGCATACCTGGTCTTCATTGGGTATGGCGAATATCAGGCCGATCTCGAGAAGATAGCGACAGCCGATGGCACGGCGGACAAGGTGCGCTTCCTTGGCCGGGTCGAGCCAAACCAGATTCTGCCGCTCACCGCCGGGGCGGACCTGGGCGTGATCCCCTACCAACCCATTGACCTGAATCACAAATTCTGCTCGCCCAACAAGTTCTTTGAGTACGTTCAGGCTCGCGTTCCGATGGTCACGCACGACCTCGAGTTCTTCCGCCGGATGAACGAGCTCCACGGAGTGGTGGCCACGGGCGACCTCTCCACGCCCGAAGGAACAGCCCGGGCCATCAACGGCCTTCTAAACAGCCCGGGACGCCTCGAGGAACTCACCCGCCGGTGCGAAACAGCCTCGCTCCCCCTCAGCTGGGCGGAAGAGTCGAAGAAACTGGTCGAAGCCTACGCAAAATACTTGAACTGAGCCTTTCCCGTCATGTCCCACGTCCTTGTTCTATCCGCTCATGAGACTCAGTTGGACCGCCGGATTGTGTCGGAGGCCAACGCGCTGGTTATGTCCGGGCGGGAGGCGGGGCTTTCTTGTCCCCGCGCTTGTGCCGGCAAGGAGGGCTAGGAGGAGAGGCATGGACCTGTCCAATCGCACGATCCTTGTTACGGGCGCATCGTCCGGTATTGGCCGGGCCGCGGCGATTCTGCTAAGCGGGCTCGGCGCGCGGGTAATTCTGACGGCTCGCAACACGGAACGCTTGACCCAAACCCTCGGTTTGATGGCAGCCGGCGATCACGTGATCGAACCTTTTGACCTGAAGGACTGCGAGGCCATTCCGCAATGGATGAAGGAGCTGGCGGAAAGAAACGGGCCGCTTTTCGGCCTGGTCCATTCCGCTGGGATCGAGGAAAGCGGGGCCATCCATACGCGAAAGCCTGAGGCAACGCGGCGGGTGCTTTGCATCAATCTCGAAGCGGCTATCGCGCTCAGCAGCGGTTTCTGCCTTCGTGGCGTGAGATCCGCGTCCGGCGGTTCCATCGTTTTCCTGTCTTCCGTGATGGGCTTGGTGGGCCAGCCGCGGAAATCGGTTTACTCCGCCAGCAAAGCGGGGCTGATCGGGTTGACAAAATCCCTCGCGCTCGAACTGGCAAGACAGAGTGTTCGCGTCAATTGCATCGCAGCCGGGCTGGTGGAAACCGAGATGACCAAGGAAATGCTGCGTTTGCTTTCTCCCGCGCAAGTCGAAGCCATCCGCGCGATGCACCCTCTCGGCTTTGGCCGCCCTGAAGACGTGGCTTCCGCAATAGGGTTTCTGCTGTCCGACGACAGCCGTTGGATCACTGGCACAACGCTGGTGGTGGATGGGGGATATACCGCCCATTAGAGGGGGTTTGCCGAAAGCATGTCGCGCGATCCCCAGGCAATCCCGCCCACACTCGAACGGGCACACCGGTGGTATCCTGAAAGGTGGTGCGTTGCTATGAAGCTTGACGAACTGCGAAAACGAATTGCTGAAGAACTCAATGTTGACCCAGCCTGTCTTATCGGCAATGCAGGTCCAGGAACGCTGGCGGAATGGGACTCGATGGGGTCGTTGGGGATCATCTCCGTTCTCGATTCGGCGAGCCGCGGCTCGATAACATCCGAGGAAGCCGAGCAGCTGGTGTCATTCGACGCTGTGGTATCCCTGGCTCGAAAGAAAGGGATCCTCGAGGATTGAACCGTTGCGTCCCGCTGCTAAGCAAGAAGGCGACCTTGGTTTTTCGGCGCAAAGGCGGCATACCTTGCCATCGAGGGGGGAGAAACCCAAATGACGCAGGCCGTTATCGAATCCATAGCAGTGTACCTGCCCGAACGCGTGGTGGGCAATGAGGAACTGGCAAGGACCATCTCAAGGTGGAGCGCGGCGGACATTTTCCAGAAGACCGGTATTCGAGAGCGGCGTTTTGCCGCGGCGGGAGAATGCTCGTCCGATCTGGCCATTGGGGCCGCCAGGAAACTGATGGAAGAAGGCCGCATGAACCCCGCCGAGATTGACTATGTGATCTTTTGCACACAATCGGCGGACTATGCGCTTCCCGCGTCGGCCTGCTTGATACAGGATCGCCTCGGGTTGCCCACGACCTGCGGCGCAAGCGATGTCAACCAGGGCTGCTCCGGCTACGTGACAGGACTCTCCTTGAGCAAGGGGCTGATCGTTTCGCGGCAGGCCCGTTGCGTCCTATTGCTCACTGGTGAAACCTACAGCAAGTACATCAACCCCCGAGATGCCGCTGTGGCCACTCTCTTTGGCGATGCCGGGACAGCCACAGTGATCCGCGCGAGAGAGGAGACCGACGCCGGAATCGGCGAGTTCGTTTTCGGCACAGACGGCCGCGGCGGAAAGAACCTGATCGTGCCGGCCGGAGGCATGCGAAAGCCCCGCACTCCTCAGACCGCGCAGGAAACAACGGACAGTGACGGGAACACACGCAGCGAAAACGACCTGTACATGAACGGGCGCGATGTCTTCCGATTTGCCATAAGCGAAGTCCCGCGCACGTATCGCA